>ENA-ORXF01000009-ORXF01000009.1-marine-metagenome-genome-assembly--contig:-NODE-9-length-159428-cov-8.299860_pt1 | contig 159428 bp, 149 predicted proteins | sample MGYA00237864_ERZ511476 | MGnify/ENA primary metagenome ERZ511476 (study PRJEB26306, sample SAMN06343908) | marine metagenome | isolation source: coastal waters | place: Atlantic Ocean: West Antarctic...
ATAAACACCATTGCTGTCCCAAACCCTGAAAATCCCCTCACTAAACCTGCTAATACTGCCCCTACGGCCAAGTAGGCGAACACACCTTCATCAAGAATAACACTAAGTGTATCAATCACGCGTCAATGTCTCCCAGTTCATTTAGAACACCAACGAGTGAACCACCCTCATGATTTTTTTTCATACTCATTTGGTTAAAATTAACTTGTTGGAACGTGTAATCCTCAGGGTATACTTTTGATCGTTTAAAAGAATGTGTGCCAGATTTCCGTTTTTTATTAAATTTTCTACTCGATATGTAACTGCCTCTGATTTAATTTTTTCTTCTTGATGTAAATTGATTGATCCACAGTATTCATGTATCTTTTGTAATGTCATTTGTGTAAGGCCTTTCTATTCTTTTCAATGTATTTGGTAACCACTCCCGGCTAACTTCTGAGGATATGTCGTATCGCTTTCCTACATGTGACGCCCGGATGGATAGAGCCATCATAAAGCTCATGTAAATGACAGCTATGGTGAACCAAATTTCAAAAGCCATGTAAGTATCAGAGTTTGTATCTAAAAATATTTGGATGCCTAATTGTTCAAATGTGTTGGACTCATAGCTCTCTAGCGCTTTAGAAATTGAAGTTTTAGAATAAAGCATTGAGGGACCCTTTCATTTCTTGTTTTGGGCTTCCCCTCTGGTTGAGTAGGTGGCTTATGTTTCCTATTCTGAGTAAATTAGTCAGGTAAGTCAACCCAAGAATTTACTGGTTTAAATTATGGTGAGAATTTCTGTATTTAATTAAAATTAATAGAATTATACAAATAGTATCTGAGCTAAGATTGATCTACTGATTTTTAGTCATTTAGTCATTTAGTCATTTAGTGATTAGATATTGTGTATGCGGATCTATTCGGTGATGATTAGTTTAAGAAAGTAGTTTTAAATAATTTAGAGCTACAAAATACTGTCAACTATATTTTAAAATACTAAAGACATTAATAAATTTTTCTATTAGCTAAAAGTGTTAAATTTCTCAGTTGAAAAAACCTATCAAATGCTGGTAAATTTAAATAATGTCTAAAATAGCCTGTGCGATTGCGTCCTGTTGTATGTTGTAAAAAAATGCAGGATGAAGTTAGCTAGAAGAAAAAAATTTCATTTGGAGTGAATTGGTATGTTGAAAGAATATATTTATAGTTGTTGGACTGCGGTAATGGATTCTGAAAAAAGTCCATTAAGACATATTCCTAATCCTGTAGTTCGTCACATGATATTACAGATACTGGCATGGATGTGGTGTATCATATTTAGTTTTTACATTGGTAGTTTTATTGTTTTCGGTATAAGTGCAGCCGCACATGCTCTTCTTTTAGCTGGCATTGTTATTACAGTTTCAACATTTGAAACGGCTAGAAGAAAAAAATAGACATACCTTTTAAAAGAAATGAGAATATATGGGATACTTTACCTCACTGTTACGAGGTAAAGTATTAGTAAGATTTTACTAATACATCTCACCGCATTAGAGCAATCAAAACTTTAACAAGTGCTTGGAGTTGTAGACACTCTCTAGCATCAGAAAGTATCTACAAGACGGTTCATAGCGTATCGTTATTAAAAAATAAAGACTTTAAATTTCTAACACGTTTCTTTTTATAAACTTTATAGGTCCCTTGGTTCTTTATGATATTTCGGGAATTAGTTATTAGTCACAGAAAAGGTTTTATAAAGAAAAAAGCCTTTTCTGGTAATGCTGAACCTGCGATTAATGTCTACTCTCAGATAGAAAACGGTAAACACGAAATTAGTTGAATGACTGTGCATTTTTGTTAAAAAGTTAGGTTAGCAAATTTGACTTTGTGCTGATGAGTGTTTAGGAGGCAAACAAATACGGAAAGGTAATTAAAAATGGCTAACAGTAAGTCTCCCGACATTATTTATACCAAGGTAGATGAGGCTCCACAACTTGCCTCAGTGTCTTTGTTACCCATCATTCGAACCTTTGCAAATGTGGCTGGGATTACTGTTGGAGTAAAAGACATTTCACTAGCTGGTCGCATTATCTCATCCTTCCCAGACCGTTTGAGTGATACTCAACGGCAACCAGACGATCTTGCTGAATTGGGTGAACTGGTTAAGAAATCAACCGCTAATGTCATAAAGCTGCCAAATATTTCGGCCTCGTTGCCTCAACTTTTAACTGCTGTAAAGGAGCTACAATCACAGGGGTATGATCTACCTGACTACCCTGAGACTCCAAGCTCGGAAGTTGAAAAAGATGTTCGCACACGCTATGACGCAATAAAAGGATCAGCCGTTAATCCGGTCTTGCGCGAGGGTAACTCAGACCGCAGAGTAGCAGTGGCAGTTAAGAACTATGCCATGGCAAACCCACATTCGATGGGAGTTTGGTCTGCCGAAAGCAAGACACGTGTGTCAACTATGGCTTCTGGAGATTTTCGATCCAACGAGACCTCAGTCACGTTGACAAAGGAACAAGCTGGAACTGTAAGTATCGAACTTGTTACTGACGGTGGTACAACCACTGTTCTAAAGGATGGTATTTCCTTTCCAGTTGGCACTGTAGTGGATGCTACTTTTATGTCTGCCAAAGCGCTTAATGTTTTCTTGAATGAGCAGATTGAAGCAACAAAAATGGAAGGAACTTTGTTCTCGTTACACCTCAAAGCAACGATGATGAAAGTCTCTGATCCCATTCTATTTGGTCATGCGGTGACAGCATATCTCAAACCTATTTTTGAAACACATAGTGCTGTTTTCCAGGCTGCTGGAGTTAATCCAAATTCTGGGTTTGGAGCTTTGTTTGATGTTCTTGAAGGAATACCAGAAGGATCTATGATTAAAGCTGAAATTGATGCCTTTTTGGCTGAACAACCGCCACTATATATGGTGAATTCGGACAAAGGGATATCGAATTTGCATGTTCCCTCAGACGTCATAATTGACGCTTCAATGCCTGCGCTGATCCGTGCTGGTGGTAGGGGTTGGGGTCCAGATGGTAAAGAAGCAGACTCTAATTGCGTGATCCCAGACAGTTCCTATGCCGCTGTTTATGATGAAGCAATTAATTATTGCAAAGAAACTGGATCACTTGATCCTACAACTGCAGGTACAGTACAAAACGTTGGTCTCATGGCACAAAAAGCTGAAGAGTATGGCTCACATCCAACAACATTCGAGGCTCCTGCTAGTGGAATCATTCGTATGATTGCAGCAAACGGAGATATCTTGCATGAACACAGAGTTGAGAAGGGCGATATTTGGCGTTCGGCCAGCACTAAAAAAGCTCCGATTGAAAACTGGATTCAATTGGCGATCGAGCGTCAGAAAACCGAAGGCTGTGGTGCAATTTTTTGGTTGGATGAAACTCGAGCTCATGACGCTGAGTTGTTAAAAATGGTCTTACCTATGTTAATAGCCACTGACACCTTGGACAACTTCCAGATAATGGCATCACGCGAGGCAACACGCACCTCTTTTGAGACTATCCGGCGGGGTGAAAATACTATTGCCATAACTGGAAATGTCCTGCGCGACTATCTAACAGACCTGTTCCCAATTCTAGAATTGGGAACTTCTGCGAAAATGCTATCTATTGTCAAATTGATGAATGGTGGTGGGTTGTTTGAGACTGGTGCCGGTGGTTCGGCACCCAAGCATGTTGAACAACTAACAGAACAAAACCACCTCCGATGGGACTCCTTGGGCGAGTTTTGTGCGTTGGGTGAGAGCTTAAAATATTTTGGCAAGGTTAATGAGAATCCTAAAGCCTCAATCTTAGGAGTAACTGTTGATGTGGCAACCCAATGCATCCTTGATAATAATAAGTCACCAGGTCGAAAAGTAGGGCAACTTGATAATCGAGATAGCCACTTTTACTTTGCGTTGTATTGGGCGCGAGCGCTCGCAACGCAAACTGAGGACATAAAACTGGCAAACCACTTTATACCAATTGCTGAGTCTCTATCGAGTAGTGAAGAGGTGATCGTTCGTGAATTACACGATGGTCGCGGAGTAAGTGTTGATCTTGGGGGCTACTATCACACTGAACCAACAAAGACTGAGGCAGTCATGGCACCATCCGAGACTTTAAAACAAATCCTCAAGACAGTTTAGCTCAAGTAGTTTCAACTTATGTCATTTTTTTATCTGAAAATGACATATCTTAGGTAATTGTTAGTGAAAGTCTGTGGACTAACTAAAAGTCAGAATAAATGGAGTTCTCGTGACATCTCATAAAAACCAAAATTTAAAGCAACCAAGCTCAAAAAATATCAGAGCATTGTCAGCTATTTGGCCCTTTTTAAAGAATTATATTGGTTTAATGAGCCTTGCTTTAACAGTTCTAGTATTAACAGCGTCGATTTCATTAGTTTTACCTCTTGCTGTAAGAAAGGTAATTGATGAATTTGGAGTTCAAAGTACTGGCTTATTAGATCAACATTTCACCTTGGCATTGATCGTAGTGGCTTTACTGGCTGTTGGAACTGGGGTTAGATACTATTTGGTTACGAGGCTTGGTGAGAGGGTCGTTGCTGATATCAGAGCTTTAGTATTCAAGAATACTATTGGAATGAGTCCTTCTTTTTTTGAAAGGATCTTAACTGGTGAAGTTTTAAGTCGAATTACTACTGATACTACCTTGATATTATCTGTTATCGGATCATCGATTTCGGTGGCTTTGAGAAATGTGTTACTTTTTTTTGGTGGCATTTTGATGATGTTGATAACTAGTAACAAACTGACAGCTCTAGCTCTATTGATAGTTCCTCTTATTATCATTCCAATTATTTTTTTGGGAAAAAAACTAAGAACTTTGAGCCGTGAGAACCAAGATCACATAGCAGCTAGCTCAGGGAATGCATCAGAAGCTTTTTTAGGAGTCCAAACGGTACAGGCTTTTACAAATGAGAATTTAGCTATCCAGTCGTTTACTAATCTTACTGAAGAATCCTATAGAGTGGCTTTGAAAAGAATTTCAATACGAGCTTTAATGACAGTTATTGTTATTTTTTTAATTTTTGCAGGTATTATTGGAGTTCTCTGGATTGGTGCAAGAGATGTGCAAAATGGAACAACTAGTGCTGGTGAGTTAATTCAGTTTTTAATTTATGCTATTATGGTAGGTGGAAGCGTCGCCGCATTGTCAGAAATTTGGGGAGAGTTGCAAAGAGCGGCTGGCGCCACCGAACGTTTGGCCGAATTACTTAACACTCGGGATTGTATAACAGACCCGGTACGCCCAAAAATATTAACTAACATCAAAGGAAAAATTCAATTTAAGGATGTTGGGTTTAGTTACCCCACTCGGCCTGATGGTGTGGCGTTGAAAGGTATCTCATTACTAGTTAACCCTGGAGAAACAATTGCTCTTGTGGGACCATCGGGAGCTGGAAAGTCCACTATTCTTCAACTTATCTTGCGCTTCTACGATCCCTTGTCTGGTGAGATATTGATAGATGATGTTAGCCTTAGAGACTTAAAGAGGGAAGACTTTAGGAAGGAAATTGCGTTAGTTCCACAAGATCCAATTATTTTTGCTACCACTGTAATGGAAAATATCAAATTTGGTCGCCCAGATTCTACAGAGGAAGAAATTAAAGAGGCAGCAAGATCAGCTTCAGCTGCTGATTTTATTGAACAACTACCTCAAGGGTATTCTACCTATGTAGGTGAACGGGGAATGATGCTTTCGGGAGGTCAAAAGCAAAGAATTGCGATAGCTAGAGCGATCTTGCGGAATGCCCCAATCCTACTTCTTGACGAAGCAACTTCAGCTTTAGATTCTGAAAATGAAGTAGCAGTTCAAGCGGCTGTCGATGAGTTGTCCAGAGAAAAAACGACACTTGTGATCGCCCACCGGTTATCAACTGTTCAAAGGGCAGATAGGATCATAGTTTTTGATAATGGGTGTTTGGTTGCTGAAGGTACACATAAAAGTCTTATTTCTCAAAATGGATTATATGCAAGGTTAGCACATTTACAATTTGGAGTTTGAATAATGATGCCGAGAGAGAGTGTTATAAATAGTATTGGCTTCTTTTTTACATTCTTTCCCTTGCGAACCATTTGAGCTTCATTAAGTTAACAAAACCCTCAGTTATAACTTCAAATAAATAACCTTGGTCCAGTTCTATTCTACCAAAATAGTTCATACAGGAACTTAGAAAGCATAGAGCTCAATGTATTACAAAGTTAAATTATACATAAATAAAGTTTTATCTTGATATTTTCGTAAATCCAATCATAACTTAAAATATACAAAGTTTGAATTAATTCCCTTAGTAAAAAATAGTGTAAAAAACTTAACTGAAGGAGAAAGTTAATGGCTAAGTACGCTTTAATTAAATTTAAAATAAATAATGATTTTTATGATTGGGAAGTTGCATTTTATAGTTCACAAGCGCGAGCTAGGAAATTTGGAATTGTAGAAATTTTCCATGGGAGGGAATCAAATGATTCTTCTTCTTGTGCCATGTTAGCAATTATAGATTCTGCTGATCGAATGGATGAGTTTCTACAAGAGGCCTCAGATGACATTGTTAAGTCAGGCCATATATTGGAAACTACTGAGGTTACTTTTTACGAAAACTAACATTATGTAACCTTGCAGTATTTAAGAGAGTTCCTTGAGAAAAGTGCTCTCATTAATTAGGATATATTTTGTACAGCTTGTGCGGATATATTAGAATTTGATCGTTGGAATCGATCAAGAATAATTCCTTATTCTTGACGTGCGATAACGCCCATTGTTGTCGCAATTATTCTAGAAACTGTCAAAGCCCCAAGACCATCTACATCTGCCTCAGGAAGAAATTCTGTAAAATTGATAGCAGCGATAGTACCTTTTGATGCAGCACCTTTTATCAAACCTATCGCCTGGAAATATGTCAATCCGCCAGGACTTCTTGCAAGTACGCCAGGCACAATAGAGGGGTCAAGCCCATCAACATCAAAGCAAATTATTATATTTGTTCCAGGTGTGATGCGCTCAATAATTGGGGTTATTCCATGGCAATGCACTTCTTCTGCAGGAATAATCTCGGCGCCCCATTTTTTAGCATCATGAACGTCATCTGGGTGTGCTGAGCCAATACCACGTGCCCCAACCTGAATGATCTTCTGGATATGAGGCATCTCTGAAGCACGTCGCATGTTTGAGGATAACCCCAATTTTTCATCCATATGAGAATGCCGCCAATCGATGTGAGCGTCAATCTGTAAGATGGTGTAATGCTTACCACTGTCGGCAAGGGCGTCCAACATCGGAATGGGGACTGAGTCATCTCCACCAACAACGATTGGAATGGCACCTGCTTGTATTACTTTTGCGACAGCGGCCCTAATAGCTGATCTGTTCTTGGCAAAATTGGTATCGTCAAAGGGTAAATTTCCGTAATCCACTGCCGGTTTGCTACCTTTTGGAAAAATCGGTCCGCCGATGTCAAAATTGTATCTGTCAATATTGTTCGCCATATAGCCAATGGCATCACGGATTGTATCTGGCGCATTTTGGCAAAAGGACCCCATGTTACCATATGGTGTTGCACCTGTTGCTCCTATGAAAACTGATGATACATCAAGCATTTCAAGATCACAGGAAGCTCGTAGGCCAAGAAACGTCTTAGATGCTGTTGCCCCAAGTATGGAAGCAATATCTGGCTTTTTAGTCAAAGGTTTTTTTTCCTTCTATTGAGTTTCGTGTACTGAGAAGTACCCCACTTCGTATGTAAAGTTATTTTGTTATACGCTATCGCTAGACTTGGGTTGGGAATGCTCTACGGGACCTCCTGCTTCAACCCAACCAGAAAACCCGTCTGAGATATGTGCCGCCTCAAATCCCATATCATTTAAGGTTGCCACACTTAACGCTGATCGCCATCCTGAAGCACAATGAAAGATAAACCGTTTGTTTGAGTCAAATATATCTTTGAAGTATGGGCTTTGTGGATCGACCCAAAATTCAAGCATACCACGGGGTGCATGATAACTTCCTGGGATATAACCCAGCTTATGACGCTCTCTGATGTCTCTGATGTCTACTATCAAAACATTGTCATCATTGAGAAGGTCTAATGCCTGTTTAGCTGTCATTTCTTCAATACGGGCTTTAGCTGCCACAACCATATCCTTGACGGGTGTTTTAAGTGATTTCATATGCTATCCTTACCTTAGTTTTTATAGTTATTAGATGGATTGAAACTATATAGTTAAAAAAATTACCGTGTCTCAATCACATTCTTATAGAGTATTATAGATCTAATGTTTTTTAATTTTTAATTTTTTTCCATCTTTTATCTTTAAACAATCAGTTAGGCTTTTTGTTATTTCTTTTAACAAGCTGGGGTAAAATAGCAGCCCAGATTTTAGATTAGATCCTAGTGTATAGAGAGTCCCAATTTAAGCTCTAGCTCTAATAGACCCTACAAGGCTTGAGATTATAAAAAGAACTAAAGCCAGGCAAACTATTGATGGTCCAGCAGGAGTATCAAAAATATATGCTGCTCTTAGGCCTACCAGTGCTGATACGGAACCAATTACTGCAGTACCAATAGCCATTGCTTCAGGTGTACGAGCAAAATTACGGGCTGCTGCTGCAGGTATAATTAATAGTGCAACTATTAAGAGGACGCCAACAACTTTAATTGCAACGGCGATGGTAACCCCCAATGCCAAACTTAAGAAGAGCTGTTCTTTTTTAGGGTTTAGACCACTAGCGTAAGCTAACTCTTCATTTATTGTTGTAGTTAATAGAGCATCCCAGCGCCAATAGACAAGTGCGATTACAACCACAACACCACTCCAAATTATCGCTAAGTCTACGCGAGAGACAGCAAGTATATCTCCAAATAGATATGCCATGAGATCAATACGAATACCGGATAGAAACGATACAACAACAAGGCCAACCGCCAGTGACGAGTGAGCAAAAACGCCTAAAAGAGTATCCATCGCATAGTTTCGCCCAGAGAGTTGCGTAACTATCCAAGCCATAACTACAGCGACGACTAGTACACCTAAAAATATTGATATATTTAAAGCTAGTGATAAAGCGACCCCCAACATCGCCGCATGTGCCGTGGCTTCACCAAAATAAGCCATCCTACGCCAGACCACAAAACATCCCAGTGGTGCAGCAGCTAGAGCAACGCCAATTCCAGCAAGACTGGCACGAACCATAAAGTCATCTAACATTAATCTAATCTCTCTTGCTGCGTGGTGGTATGATCATGGTTATGATTATGTTCATGGCGATATAACGCTAATGCGCCCTCTGTCCCATCTCCAAATAATGCTTTGTACTCTGGGGTTGAGGCGACAACTGCTGGAGTACCGGCGCAACAGACGTGACCATTTAGGCATATCACTCGATCAGATGCGCTCATGACTACGTGTAAATCGTGACTAATCATTAGTACGGCACATCCAGTATCGTGACGTACCGTTTCTAATTGGCGATAAAATGATGCAGATCCTGGTTGGTCAAGGCCTTGAGTGGCCTCATCTAAAATAAGAATTTCTGGATCCCCTAATAATGAGCGTGCAAGAAGTACTCGCTGAAACTGTCCGCCTGAGAGTTCAGACATTTGACTTTTAAGAAGTTCTGGTACGCCTGCGGTTTCTAAGGCTAAAATACAAGATTTTCTTTCTATTTTTCCTATTAACCTTAAAAAGCGTTCAACTGTAATTGGGAGAGTTGACTCAAAATTTAAACGTTGTGGTACGTATCCTATTTTTAATCTTGGCTTAAGCTTTACAAAACCCTTAGCCGGTTGAATTGCTCCAATTATTGCCTTTAATAGACTGGTTTTTCCCGAACCGTTCGGACCAACTATTGTTACAATTTCACCAAGGTCTATTTTGAAATCTACATCCCTCAAAACAGTATTTGCTCCATAATTTACGGTCAAGTTTTCAACAGAAATTAAGTTCATAACTATGTTATTTCTGTACAGGAGTGACACAGGCCTTGTGCCTCAATTACAGTCTGCTCTATTTTAAAGCCTAACGATCTTTCATCTATTGAAAGATTAAAGCCAGGTACTTCAAGATTTGTTTCAGCTACCGTTTCACATCGTCGACAAATCATAAAAGCTGGTGAGTGAGTGGTACCAGGATGAGTACAAGCAAGAAACGCGTTCATTCTTTGTATCTTATGCGCAAATCCATGTTCAACAAGAAAATCAAGTGCGCGATAAGCTACTGTTGGTTGCGAACGAAAACCAGCCTCTTTTAATAAATCAAGCAGGGAATAAGCTCCAATTGCTCGATGTGCCTTGAGAAGTAATTCGAGAACTTTACGTCTTGTAGGTGTCAGTTGTAAATTATGTCTCTTACAGTAGTCTTCCGCAGTTTTTAGTGCTGTATCTGAGCATCTTTCGTGATCATGCCGTTTAAAGGCTATTGATACTGATTCATTAATAGACAAATGAAATTCTCCTATTGCAATACTATAGCATAATAGCTACCAGATGCGATGTTATAGTATTGCAAGGAGAATCAAATGTCAAAAATAATTATTTCACTCGCGGCAGGTATGGCGATGATAGGTGGTGTTGCGATGAGCGATACCCCAAAAGTAGCAGCTGATATTTCACCAGTACATTCACTGGTATCGCGAGTTATGCTTGGCGTCGGCACACCTGACCTTATCGTTCAAGCAGGGGCCTCACCACATAGTTATACCCTTAGGCCATCTGAAGCTAAGGCTCTTCAAGATGCACAAATGGTATTTTGGATGGGCGAAAGTTTAAGTCCTTGGATGGAAGGAGCATTAGATACTCTATCAAGTGATGCAACGATAATCACATTACTTGAAAGGGATGAGACAATCCTAATGGAGTTCAGAGAAGGGGCACTGTTTGAAGAACATGATCATGATGACCACAGTGACGAGAAGCATGATGACCACAGTGACGAGAAGCATGATGACCACGGTGACCATGAAGATCATGACTCCCATGATCCCCACGCCTGGCTGTCTCCAGATAACGCAAGAATTTGGTTGAATTTGATTGCGTCACAACTTTCGATTGTTGATCCAGAAAATGCAGGAACATACTTCGCTAATGCTGCCGCTGCGCGTTCAGAAATTGAAGCTCTTAAAACAGAGGTTAATAGTTTACTTGAACCTATTAGAGGTAAAAAGTTTATTGTGTTCCACGACGCATATCAATATTTTGAAAAAGCTTTTGACCTTAGTGCATCAGGTGCAATTTCTCTAGGTGATGCGTCTAAGCCAAGTCCTGCACGCATTGCAGAAATCCAAGGTAGGATACAGGAGGAGAGTATCGATTGCGTACTTTCTGAGCCACAATTCAATAAAGGACTCGTAGCTACAGTAGTGACAGGATCAAACGCTAAAACAAGTGTTATTGATCCACTCGGAGTTGAATTAACGCCTGGCCTAGACTTGTACAGTGAGCTTATTCGAAACATGACTAAGACTTTAGTTAACTGTTTTGAGCCCTAATAAAAGTCCTAAGGCCTTGAATGCCTCTGACCAAGGAAACCAGTGACAATACTCACTGGTTTCCTTGGTGAAGGAAAAATAACACTTCTAAAGGCTATTTTGTCCAAACGAGGCTCAGAACGCATCGCTGTTATTAATGAATTTGGTGATGTCGGACTAGACCATGAGTTGATTGATTTTGGTGAGGATGGGGTAGTGTTAATGGCATCAGGTTGTTTGAGTTGCTCTCTTCGAGATGATTTTTCACGAACAATTACTGATCTGGAGAGTCATGTGATGTATAATGACTTTTAGTAGGCTATAGTTTTTTTTGTAGGTCTCGATGAAAAGGTAAAATATGGTTGAAATGTTTTGCAAGACTTCTCGAAAGGCATTCCACTATAGCAACTGAACGGTGTTGTCCCCCAGTGCATCCAAGAGCTATAGTGAGTCTAGCCTTGCCAGAAGCGGCGTGCAGAGGAATCCAGCGTTGGATCATGGGGCATATTTCATCAATGAATAGATTGGTCTCAGATTGCGCAAAAACATAATCTGAGACTGACTTATCTAATCCAGTTAAAGGTCGTAATGCAGGGTCGTAATAAGGGTTGGGTAAAAAACGAACATCAAACATTAAGTCGGCGTCAAGAGGTACGCCATGCTTAAATCCAAAACTCATAACGTCAACGTCAATGCCGAGACTCACTTCTTGATTAAGTACAATTCGCCCCAAACGCGTTTTTAATTCACGCGGGTTAATTTGAGTTGTGTCTAAGACGAGGTCTGCTTGTTCACGAACCTTCGAAAGAAGTCTCCGTTCTGCTGCAATTTGCTCATATAGGCTGTGACCTTCCCTCACTGGATGACGCCTTCGCGTCTCAGAATAACGTCGCACTAACAAATCATCAGCACAGTCTAGGAATAAAATTTTGTGAAGGACACCTTCAGAGCGTAATACGTCAAGAGCTGCAAACAAATCTGTAAACATTGAACGTCCTCGCACATCCATTGCTATAGCGATACGTTCGTGACTATCCGCTGCGAGAGCTGGAAGTTGTGACAGTTGTGTTAAGAGCGAGGGTGGTAAGTTATCGATGCAAAAGTAACCTAAGTCTTCTAGAGCCTTCATAGTTTCAGTTTTTCCAGCACCTGATAAACCTGTGACAATCAGAAGTGGCTCACTCGACATTAGTTTTCCCTTCGAAGGTGATTATTACTAACCTTTGGACTCTTCGCAACTGTGATTTAACATTATTTTATGAACTATGGCTTTTGGGTTAGAACTTTCTTCCCTGAAGCGTAAAGCTATATTAAGGCTACTGAACATTATTTCTCTCGTTACTTTTTAGTTTTTTTTGATCCCAAACATAACCCGTTTTTCTCATTACCTGTATAGAACTTAACGTCTATGGTTTTAATTAGTATTGGGCAAACTTAATGAAAGCTGTGCAATCAAATTGATCTAACCCAATTTTTTTGTTAACATTCATCTTTAAGTGGATTGAGTTGTAAATCCCTCATAAAAAAATAAAGTAAGTTATTAAGTCCACATGATATTATTATGCAAAAGGATCGAAAGTTTATGCTATATTCCGTTGTTTTAGTTGGAATTTTTAGTTGCTTTGCTATGGATATCTGGCAACAATTAATTAAAAATTTATTTAATTTTCCAGCGTCAAACTGGGGAATGGTTGGAAGGTGGTTTTTAACATTTGTTAATAGTAAAAATCTAATTGTTTTAGATGTTGAATCTAAAGACAGCTTTAAAAATGAAAAAATAGTAGGTTGGATTTTACACTATTGCATTGGAATAATATATGCTCTTGTCTTTTGGATTTTAGCTTACCCACTGGAAGTTTTATCAACGACTTTACTCGATGGCATTTTATTTGGGGCGATAAGTGTTGTAGTGCCGTGGTTCTTTTTTTTACCCTGCATGGGTAAAGGAGTACTAGCTTTGAAATCTGCTAAACCAGTCTTGATTTGTACGTTAGCTTTTTTTACACATATAGTCTTCGGAGTCGCAATAGCCCTTCTTTTTAATGTTTTCTAAATAGTTTTAGGTTAATTAAGTGCTAAACCGGTTATTAGTTTAATTTAGATACGTCTTACATAATTTTTATAAATAGAAATTATCTATACTGCCAGAAATTAGAAAAATGAATTAAGTCTAATTAATGTTTTTATGAGGAGGTAATTATGAAAGTTGAAGATTTAATTTATGTGAAATCTGAGTGGGCAGACCTTAAAGAGTGCGTTTATGGTTCACCTGACGCTTGGGTTTTACCTAAATTTTTAGCTGATGCTAGATTGCGGGCTCAAGGTGAGTTTGGAAAATTTTGGGAAGCTAACGCGGGACAAGACGTCTCAGTGGTAGCACCAGAAGTGTTTAGAGAGCTATCAATGCAAATTCGTAAGACAATCAGTATTTTAGAGTCACATGGAATTTTAGTACATGTTGCTGGACCAATAAGTAAGGAAAACAGATTATTTCCGCGAGGAGAGGATCATGGTGTTAGTACGCCTTGGATGAGGGATCCTTTTGTTACAATTGGTAATAACGTAATTGAATTGGCACCCCGTAGCTTGTTCCATCGCCGACAACGCTTTGCTATTCGAGAAATACTTGCGTCTACAATGGACAGAGGTGCCCGTTACTTCGCTCAACCGGATGCGGGGTCAGATGATTATGTAGATGCGCCAGGATGGGGGTACCTTGAGGGAGGGGATGTTTTCGTTCTTGGTGATCAAATCCTTGTTGGGCATTCTGGTGGTTGTTCTAATCCTGAAGGAGCTCGTTGGTTACAACATGTTCTTGGTTCGCAGTATAATGTGCAAACAGTTACCATTGATTCAATGTTTCCCCATCTTGACTGTGTTTTAATGACACCAAGAGAGGGTGTTGCCTTCGCATGTTTAGAGGCGTTGCCAGAGGGTCTTCCAAAGTTCATGTCTAAGTGGGACATTGTTAATGTTCCAAAGACCCTGGCAAAAACACATATGGGTTGTAATAATCTAGTGCTGAACGATAGGACTGTGCTGGTCCCTGAGGAGGAGCCCCTTGATTTTATAGCAGATGAATTGAAATCAAGACGTTTTGACGTATTAAGAACACCGTATCGGGTTCCTTGCATGGCTGGAGGATCGTTCCGCTGTGCTCATCAACCGTTGGTTCGAATTTAATTATGGTCAATATTATCTATAGTTTAAGTAATACTCTGAAGTGCTAAAATAGGTTTTACAGATCAATAAATATTAATTTACAATAAAAAATACGAGGGGAGAAATGACAGTAAAAGAAAAATTAACCGAAACTCCTAGAGGAGGGAGAGGTTTCCTAGGTTTTCCCATCAATACTGATCTAGATAACTTAGATGCTCATATTGCAGTGCTAGGGGTCCCATATGGGTTGCCCTATACCCCAGATGATCTTTCAAATGATCAAAGTAGAGCTCCTGACCTTCTAAGAGAAAAAGCACAAGATGCGGGTTGGTCTGAACCAAGAACAATTAAGCATTTTGATTGGGATCTTGGGGGCCCAATTTTAGATAATAGAGATGTCCGAGTTGTAGATTGTGGAAATGTAACAGCTGATTTTCAAAACCCTAGAGAGCATTATCGAAGAGCAGAAGCTGCTGCAAAGAAGATATTTCAGTCTGGTGCTCTTTTAATTAGTATTGGTGGAGACCATGGTATTCCAATACCAATAATGAGGGCTCTTCCTACTGATGAACCGATAACATTAATTCAGATCGATGCACATATGGACTGGCGTGATAACGTTAACGGTGAGAGAGATGGATACTCAAGCCCAATACGTAGAGCTTCTGAATTACCTTTTGTTAAGGATATTTTTCAAATTGGTCTCAGAGGTGTTGGAAGTGGTCGAGAAGAGGAAATGGAGGCTGCTTTAAACTATGGTGCTAACTTAATTAGTGCCTATGAAATGCATGAAATAGGCATGGAAGCAGTACTTAAAAGAATTCCTGATGGCGGGCGTTTCTATATAACTGTTGATGCAGATGGAATGGATCCAACTGTGATGCCAGCCGTTAATGCACCTACCCCAGGTGGATTGACTTGGTTGCAAATTAGAAAGTTTGTTCATGGCATTGTAAAAAAAGGCCGTGTTCTTGGAATTGATTTAGTAGAAATTTCGCCTTCATTTGAGAAAGGTAATATCACTTTTGTTCATGCAGAAAGATTGCTTTGTAACTTTATAGGTGCTGCCGTTAGAGCAAATTATTTTGAAAGTGAATAAAAAAATTTAAAATATAAAAAATGATGATGTGGTTAACTTATGAAAAAAAAATTAAAACTTATTGCAAGATATGAACCCTCAGTGAAGGCTTTAGTACCTGGCACTTTTGTTCAAAAAAAAGTAAGTGATGCCTATAAAAAATCAAATATACTAAATAGATCCACCCACCCACTGGCTGGAACTCTCATGGGAATTAAGGATATAATTAATATAGATGGTTATCTAACTGAGTGTGGATCAAACTTGCCATCAAAGTTATTTTCTGGACCTCAAGCTAGTTGTGTTACCAAGTTATTAAAAGCAGGTGTAGTCGTCGTTGGAAAAACTGTAACTACAGAGTTTGCCATTTCTGATCCTGGGTTGACGCGTAATCCTCGAAACTTGGGGCACACGCCGGGCGGGTCTTCAAGCGGATCAGCCGCCGCAGTAGCGGCTGGGTTTTGTGATATTGCTCTTGGGACCCAAACTAGTGGATCAATCATAAGACCTGCTGGTTTTTGTGGTGTCATAGGTTACAAACCAACTTTTGGTCGTATTCCTACAGACGGCATTTTACCATTTTCTAAATCTATGGATCATGTTGGACTTATGGCTTCAAACTTAGATGTTCTAGAGAAGACTTTAAAAGTAATTGTTAAGGATTGGTCTGAGATACCCTATAATGAAAACGATAATTATAATCTAGGTGTTCCCTTAGGTTCCTATATTGAATTGGCAGACTCAGAAGTAACCTCACAATATTTAAATATTGTAGAAAAGTTAAGCTCTTCTACCTATCAAGCTAAGAACGTCACCTTAATAGAAGATATTTTAAAATATAATGATGAAATGGACGAATTAATTCATGCAGAACTTTATCAGGTACATGCCAAATGGTTTAAGCATTACAGGGATGATTATAAAGTTTTATCACTTCAAAGTATCGCAGCTGGAGAAAATGTAAAAAAAGAAAGGTTTGTTCATCTAAAAGAGAAAGCAAATGCCTACAGCTCATGGATGCAATCCCTTATGAATAAAGAGAAAATTGATCTGTGGGTTGCTCCAACAGCACCAACGTTAGCCCCTTTAGGGCTATCAAACACTGGTGACTTTAAAATGGCCTCTATTTGGAGCTATACTGGTTTGCCAGTGTTATGTCTGCCTACTGGCGTAAGTATTAACAATTTACCTTACAGTATCCAAATAATTGGTAGGTATGGTGAAGACGAATTATTACTTAAACATGCTAAAAAGATTCAAAATATTATTGGTGAATTACAGATTAAAAATTTTTGGGAAATCTAGTTAGTAAGTTTTAGTCAAATAGAGCAGCAGAGTTTTCTATTTGATCAATGTTAAGGAGCCTCTCATAAAGTTTTTTTGTGTTTATATCGGTTTTAGCAAAAGTTAGGCACTCAGAAAACTTTCTATAAAGTAGCTTTTCGGGTAGGGGTCTATTAGCTGATCCAACGGGTGCTCCAACAAATATTTTATAACAACTCCCATCATTTGTCATAATCTCTACCTCAGCCCATTCTGGACAAATACATTTGTTATCAATTTTTTCTTTTGGAAGATTACTAACCTTCATACATACTAGCTCTGAAACCCTTTTCAAACGGGATGACTTAACAAATTTATCTTCTAAATGGGTTAAATCAAGTGAACCATGTTCGATTATTGTGGCTATTGCAAATTCTAGACTAAACTGAGCCTCTGTACGGTTTGCAGGGTTAGGAAAAGTTAAGTTTGAAGCTACGACAGGAGGAACCGTACATATTATTTTCTTTATGTTAGATGAATTTATATTGTTTAGATTTATTAATTCTTTAACTCCATCGACGGCAGCGTGACTGGCATAGCACACAGGATATTTTTTTATATCGATACCAGGTTCTAAAATAGAGAATTCCTTACCAATCATATCAATATACTTGTTTTCAAATTTATCTCCGTTAAAAACTTTTTTTATACCATTCAAATCTTCAAAAACATTTAAGGGACCTGTTGCACCATTCAATGCTAGCTTGGCCGCAGTAATTCCGCGCTCTGCTGCGAGCCCACAGTAGTAATGCTTAGCGTCAGTCCCTCTTACAGACCGAGTTGCACCACCGCCAACGATTGCAAGTGCAAGTGCATGTGAGGTGGCCTCTTTGTCAAGGTTAAGTAATTTACAAGCGCCTGCTGCGCTTCCTATTACGCCTAAAATAGAAGTGGTCCACCAACCTCTGTCATAAATGTCGTTGGAGAATGCCTTTGCGACAGCGAACTGTGCCTCAAGACCTGCAATAAAACTGTATAATAGTTCATTACCACTAGAAGAGTTTTCCTGCGCAACTGCTAAAACTGAAGGTAATACAACTGCTGAACCATGAACTATTCCAGCATAACAATTGTCATCAAAATCCAGAGCGTGAGCAGAGACACCATTTGCCAGTGCAGCTCCAAAAACATTTAGGGTGTTTGTGCGACCTAAGACTGTACAATTTCCATCCCTAAAACTTTCTGTTACAACTGCATGGATATTTTTTGCTGAAGAGGTAGTAGAACCTGCAATTGCTACTCCACAGGTATCGATTATACAACTTTTAGCGATATTTAATACTTTTGTTGGGATAGACTCCGTAGTTATTTTTTCCAACCCAATAGCGATACGGTTTATAACATTATTTGTTGACATAACTTAAACCTAATTTACCTAAATTTAGGATTTGCACAATATTATCTTCACAGTAAAGTGTGTGTTGTTTTTATTTCTTATCAAAATAACCAGCTCTAACTGCCGATCCTATTAGATTGCAAATGAACCTACCAGCAGTAACAGCGGTAATACCATTTACATCCCTACTAGGGGTAATTTCAACAATATCCATACCCACAACATTGCCCTTTTTTACCAAACCTTGGATTAATGTTCGCATTTGAGGGTAATTTACGCCACCTGGGGCTGGACCAGCGACGGCAGGCATAATTGTGGGGTCAACACCATCTGCATCTATTGTCAAATAGTAGTTTCCTCCATCTGGAATTCGATCTAAAATAGCCTTCATACCTACTTCTTGAAGTTCTATATCTGGAATAAGATGAGCGCCGTAGGCTAGGGCAGCCTCAACTTCTTCCAGTCTTGCACTTCCTGCAGAACGTAATCCAATTTGGTAGATTTCATCAACATGTTTCAATTCAGAAGCGCGCCTTATAACACTCGATAAACCATCACTAACTCCATGGAATACATCCCTCCAATCCACATGTGCATCAACTTGAATTAGGGTTATTGGACCACGCCCTTCATATGCTCGAAAGACAGGTATTGGGATAGCGTGGTCTCCTCCTAAAACAATAGGTAGGGCACCGGCAGCAAGTATTTTTCTAATCGCTTGTTCTGAGCGAGCATGATTACCAGCAACATCTTTAGCTATACCAATTACATCTCCACAATCGACGACTTTTATATCTTTTCCGTCCAGAAGAGTGCCACCGATGTCAAAGTCATAACGGTCTAAGCCACGAAGGGCCCTGCCGCAATGTTGACGGATGTGGGTTGGAGCAAATGCCTGATCATTACTTGCTTCACCCATTGAATAGGGATCACCAAATGGAATCCCGATTATTGCAATATCGGCGTCCAAGTTATCTAAGTCAGTTTCGATTGGAAAATTATGGAAACTATTAAATTGCTGTTCCAAATAGTAATGTAAGCCCGATCGCATCGGTGGTGCTGTAAGTGAAGAATTCATAGTATGTTTCCCCTATTTAACTTGTAATTTAAATTAATAAAAATTTAGGATGGAGTAAAAGAAGTGATATTAAGCTTGTCCAGAAAAAGGCGTAACCTTTGTGTTTTTGGAGATTTAAGTATTATATTAGGTGGGCCTTCCTCTATTATCTTACCATCTTCCATAAAAGCTACACGATCAGCAACCTGAGATGCGAACCCAAGTTCATGAGTAACTATTATCATAGTCATACCTTCATTCGCGAGGCGCTTTAAGACATTTAAAACTTCAGATACTAACTCTGGATCTAACGCTGAGGTGGGCTCGTCTAGTAACATTAACACTGGATCCATTGCCAGTGCTCTCGCAATTCCTAAGCGCTGCTTTTGACCACCAGAAAGATTATCTGGCCAATCATGGATCTTCTCTCCTAGACCTACATCAAAAAGCATTTTTGTCGCTTTTTCTTCTGCCTCTTTTCTAGATCTTTTTGCTACGACTAACTGAGCTCTTACAACATTCTCTAAGGCATCTAAGTGCGGCCAAACATTAAACTGTTGGAACACCATACCCATTCTGGCCCTTATACTATTAAGAACTTTCATTTCGTTAAGGCTCATGTTTTTATTAGATTCTGATCCAACGAGCACACCATCAAGGCTTACAGATCCCTTATCTGGAGGGGTTAGCCAGTTAGCAGTTCTTAGTAGGGTGCTTTTCCCACATCCACTCGGGCCGATTAAGCACACGACTTCACCTTTTTTTACGCTGAAATTAACATTGTTCAAGGCAACGGTGGAGCCGAAGGTAGTAGTAATATCCTTTAATTGAAGAAAGTTATCTGGTTTTTTAGTTTCTTCCATCATCATCTAGAGGACCCTCGACTAATGAAAGTAGTTTTTTCTGCTGTATTCTGATTAGATGTACGCGCCTTATTTGCTTTTCTTTCAATTTTACGCATTAAGAATGCTATAGATTCATTAAAGCCCCAGTATAATAAAGCAACCATTATAAACACTTCAAAGGGTCTAAATATTTCACCCTGAACACGTATTCCGCTCATAGTTAACTCATTGACTGTAATTGTTGAAAGAATTGCAGATTCTTTTATTAAAGAGAGAGTTTGGTTTGTTAATGGTGGAAGAATTATTGATAAAGTTTGTGGGAGCACAATGTTCTTCATTGCTTGCCAGTCTGACATACCAATAGCGCGTGCACTCTCAAGTTGTCCCTTTGAGACTGCATCAATTCCGCCTCGGATTATTTCTGCAAAATAGGCACTACCAAATGCTGCTAACGCAAGAGTACCGACATACTCTGCTGGAAACCGAATCCCGTAGAAAGGTAAGACATAAAAAAATAAGAATACTTGAATAATGAATGGTGTATTGCGAAAGATTTCGACAAAACTAGTTGCTGCTAGGCGAGGGATTAAAAAACGTGATCTTCTTCCTAATGCAAGCACTAGACCCCAAGGCATACCTAATATGATAGCTGCAATAACAATTTTTATTGTAAGCCAAAAACCCATCAAAAGACGAGGCCCATATTCTACAAATATAGAAAAATCTAGAGCCATTTAATATCCTTAAGCACGCCTAACTCTCCAATGATTCTCTAAAAGTACAGAGCCACGACTAACAAAAAAACAGAGTAGAAAATAAATAACAAAAGCCCCTGATAAAATTTCCACGGGATGATAATTAGCACTGTAAATTTGTTGGGAAACACGGAGCAATTCAACAACAGTAATAATGGAGAGTAGTGCGGTTGCTTTCAAAACTTGTGTGAACTCATTTACAAGGGGTGGTATGGAGGCAATAAATGTTTGAGGTAAAATAACTCTCCCCCATAAGGCCACGCCAGATACCCCCAATGATTTTGCAGCCTCAAATTGGCCTTTGGGAACTGACGTTAAACCACCTCGTAGTATTTCGCTTACAAAGGCAGCGCTATTGAGTGTTATTGCAAGTATCCCCGAGGTGAAAGCGCCAAGGTTTAGCCCGGTAATTGGAAGAACATAATAAACTAAGAAGATTTGGATCATCAACGGAGTCCCGCGGATAAAGCTTACATATACGGCTATTATGCCATTAAGAATTCGCCAATTCAGAGTTGTTCGCGTTAATACTATAATAGTTCCAAGTGTAATGCTGAATAAAAAACCCAGTAAGGCCACTTGCACCGTCACGGTGGCGCCTTCCAATAGTCGAGGAAGTGCATCAATCGTATAACTTAGATCGAACTTCACTTATTTTCCTTACTCAAAAGTTTCGTTATTGCCTGAAGTTTTTTCCAGGCAATAACATCTTTTTAATTTTTCTTAAATAGCGCCTTCAGGTAAGTATCCTTCACTTGGAATAGGCATTTTGAATCCAAACCACTTGTCTTGGCTTTCGTAAAGCTTACCATTGTCTCTCATCTCAAGAATAATGGAGCTTATGTAATCTCTCAAGTCAGTATCTTCTGGACGTGTTACCCAGCCCATATAACTTGGATCTCTGATTGGGCCTACAAGTTCAAAGGTTCCTTCAGATTTTTTTGAAGCTACAGCTAGAGTTGGTAAGGGACCGGCTACTACATCGGCGGTACCATTAGCAACTGCCATGAATAGTTCTGGGTAGGATGTGAAGAGTTTTAGTTCACCAAAAGTGCCAACACCTCTTGACTCCATGTCTTTCTGGAAATCTTCTGCCGCGGCTTGACCTCCTGAAGACAACTGAGCACTAACTATTTTACCAGCAACGTCATCTACAGACATGATACTTGTATCACCTTTTCGTTTCATAATCCAGCTTGTGCCCTCAGCTATAGGGACAGTGAAAGCGTAGGTCGCAGCACGCTTTGGTCTTACACTTACCGTTGTAGCTACAAAATCAAATTTTCCTGCTAAAACACCAGGAAGTATTCCTTGCCATGGTAAATCTAATTGGACTAATTCTACTCCTAGATCTGCTATGATATAGTCTAAAATATCTTTGCCATACCCAACAATTTTTCCATTTTCAACAAATTCAAATGGCGGAAACGCGGCTTCCGTTCCAACAGTGACTTTCCCTGTTCTTTTTATTTTTTCAAGTGTTGTCTCAGCGTTTGCGCCAAATGTTACAAAAGTTATTGCCGTTATTAATATTACTTTAAGAAATGTTATAGCTTTCATTTTATCCCCCTTTTAAAATCAGCTTTCGAAGAAGCTAACGGTTGCAATTTAAGCTTGTGGCTTGATTCGCCATAGCCGGTCATTGTATGTATACTTATTATACCAAGATAATATTCGACACAAAACATGTAGCAACTAGAATAATTATTGGGGTATCATAAGAAAAAATGGAGTCTGTATGTCCGAACATTTACCCCTGAATGCATTGCGATCCTTTGAATGCGCCGCAAGATGTGGTGGATTTGTTTCAGCGGGCCAGGAACTTGGGGTGAGTTCGGCGGCTGTCAGCCTTCAAGTGAAAAACCTTGAATCCTATTACGGCAAAAAGCTTTTCTTGAGGCTTGGCAACAAGATTTCCCTGACCGACGCAGGCGAGGCGATTTATCTCGATGTTGCGGCCGCTTTGCAGCAATTGTCCCGTACAGCTGAGAAGTTAAAGAAAAGCCGTAAACCCGGTTATTTCGTGATCAGTGTACTGCCAGGTTTATCAGAGCTGTGGTTGCTGCCAAAATTGCAGCAGTTGATTGAGACGCTGGGTGTTTCGCTTGATATTCGGGTTGAAAACGATCCAATTGAATTTGAACAAGGCGCTGTCGATCTACGGCTGACCTATGACGCCAGATACTATAAAGAATACTATCAAACCAAGATTTTTACCGATGTTGCCACGCCAACATGCAGCCCTGCATTTTGGGACCGATATGGCAGTGACGATGGAACATTTGACGCCGTTCCGGCAAAGTACTTTTTACAAAATCACAGGGGTCCGGCCTATGCATCTGAGCCAACTTGGGATGATTGGTTTGCCTCAACCAAAAGCCCCGAAGGCCTTGGAGATGCATCAACAATTTCTTTCAGCGATACGTCTCTTTTGATTGCAGCGGCGCGGCGTGGGCTTGGGGTTGCTTTAGCCCCTAAGGTTTTGTTGCGAGATGATATCAACAACGGACGTCTGATCCTACCGTCCGATGTTAGTCTTCCGATGAAGTATTCCTATGTCGCAATCTGTCCACATGAAAAACTCACAAAAAAAACAACTCAAAGAATTTTGGGGCTGTTGGAAGATACAAGGGATACAAAAACAGCTTTGCAAGAATGGGCGCAATCTTTGAAATATGCCACTCCAATCTATACGGAGCTTGCTAGAAGTGGACCAGATCATGGACCTATATTTACAATTGAAGTACGTATAGACTCTGGTGAGACTGCGATAGCGTCATCTTCTTCAAAACAGAATGCGGAGCAAGCTGCGGCTAAAGCTCTTTTAGAAAAGGTATTAAATGGATAATAAAAAGTCTTGTGGGTTTGTTGCCCTAATTGGTGAGACAAATGCTGGTAAGTCGGTGTCGATTGACTAAGTAGAACACGGATGAGATTTCCAGCAGTAACATATCTTCCACATCATCTGGGACGACCAGATTATGGGGTTCCCCGAGCGGTTCTGATATGACACAATGCTGAACACTCACAAAACAATATAAATAATCTAACATGTTTAGCTTAAATAAGATGAAAGCCCGAGTTATGGTAGGGTTTTTAAATGGGGGTAGAAGAGCTTACACTCATCATGCCAACCTTTTTGATTGAGGGCTTTCATCCATTAAGCCCGTTAAAGATTGGATCAGATCGATAGATAATTTTGCTTTGATATTTTCATACTTGGGGTGATCCCATAAGTTATGTGTCTCATCAGGATCACCTTTTAAATCATAGAGCTCGCCCCACTCTTGGTCTAAGTAGAATGTAAAGCGATAGTTTTCTGTAATAAGAGATCTTACGCGCGCAGGGCTTTCAAAGCCAATTCGAGCACCTCCGTCATTATATTCAACTAGAAGTTCAGTTCTAATTTTTTTATCTTCTGACATATTATCTAAGAGAGTTTTACCTTTAATTCCAAAGTAAGGGTTAATACCTGCTCTATCTAGTATTGTTGCTGATAAATCGATTGTAGAGGCTAAAACTTTGGAGTGTGGTTGCTGTTTTTGTCTGGGGTCTGACCAAATAAATGGTACTCGAGTTATTGATTTAAATGGCAATGCTCCTTTAAGGAGCATATTGAAATCACCAAGGTAATCCCCGTGATCTGAATTAAAACATACGACCGTATTATCCGCCTTTTCAGTATCATTAAGTGCAGCCATAACATCCCCAATCGCATCATCAACCATTGTAATCATACCAGCAGTAAGGGCCATTGCTTCTTTAATATGTTCACGTTCTATCATGGTAGCGGTTTGCCTGGTAAGCGGTTCACCACCACTTAACCAGTTTTGGTGCATCCATTGCATAGGAGGTGTAGGGTTCTTATGATTTTCATAGAGTAAATTTGGTTCAAAATCAGAAGGAGAATACATGTCCCAGTATTTCCCTGGAGGATTAAAAGGGTGGTGCGGGTCTGGAAAAGAGACAAACAAAAAGAAAGGAGCCTCTTGAGACGTTGATTTTTTTAGATACTCTATTGCTCGATCTTTAATGTAAGTGGTCGGATAATATTCGACAGGAATCGGAGTTCTGTAACTTTGGGGGCAGGAGTAATTATGTGGTAGTTGATTTTTCCGATCCTGCAACTCCTTCCAATTTGGAGCATTCTCGCGAAACCATTGAAGGTAATGCCCACCGCATAAATCCCCGTGGTTTGTCACCATATCGACATGCTGATACCCATAATATGGAGTTTTGAACTCGTACTTTCCATTGTCGAGATAGCGACCTGGTTCTTCTTGTGAGTAATCTCTTTGGTCCTCTTTCCAAGCTTCTAAAATTGGACCTGTCTTTTGGGGTGACCTACCGATGGGGCTGGCGTCTAAAAAAGGCTGAATGTGGCTTTTTCCTATTGTTGCTGTTCTATATCCGGACCCTGCAAGTACATCCACAAAAGTATTCGCATTTAGAGGTAAAGTGCATCCATTATACCTTAGCCCATGCTGGCTGGGGTACCTGCCAGTAAGTAATGACGCTCTGTTAGGCATACATACGGGTGACGCTACATGAAAATTATCAAACTGTGTCCCATTACTAGCTATTGCATCTATATTAGGGGTTTTAACAATTGGGTGTCCGCTACATCCTAACCAATCAGCTCGATGTTGGTCCGTAATGAAGAATATAAAATTTGGTTGATCTTTTGCCACTTTAATACACCTTTCCTCTTTATCCTTTTTAAAAGATTTTCTTTGTTCTAATTGACCGATTAACGAATGGATCGATAGATAAAATATATAATGCTATAATGCCCCATAGAACGACATCATATAAGCTTTTAAATTACTCTAGACATCATATGTATCTCAATGCAGGGTATCAGTAGTGAAAAAAAAATGGAATGGTAAAAAATGAGTATTGTAAGTCTTGACTTAGATGAAATTTATGCACTTGCGCATGATACTATGATTTCTAATGGATGTGATGAAGCTAATGCTTGTGCACTTGCTGACATTGTAACCAGAGCAGAGAGAGATGGATCACATTCTCATGGGCTGTTCCGTATCCCAGGCTATGTTAAGGCTTTGCGTAGTGGTAAAGTCGACGGCAAGGCTAAACCAAGTGTTCAGAGAAAAACTGCTGCTGTTGTTCATGTTGACGGTAAAGGTTGCTTTGCTCCAATTGCACAGGAAGTAGGATTACCTATTTTGGCTGAAGTCGCTTCTGAAATTGGAGTGGCAGCGCTGTCACTTACAAATATCCATCATTTTGCTGCCTTGTGGCCAGAAACTGAGTTTCTTGCTGATCGTGGTCTCGTTGGAATAGCTTGCACTGCTTATATGCCTACAGTTGCGCCAGCCGGTTCTAAGGAAAAGTTTTTTGGTACAAATCCTATTTCATTTGCTTGGCCTCGCCCTGGGCATACACCGGTGTGTTATGACATGGCTACTTCGTCAATGGCTTTAGGAGATCTTCAGATTGCTGCGCGAGATGGTAAAACTGTGCCGTTAGGTACTGGTTTAGATTCCGACGGGAACGAAAGTACTGATCCTGCAAAAATTGCTGCCGGAGTTCTCTTGCCTTTTGGCGGTTATAAAGGTTCTGCCATTGCCTTAATGGTAGAACTTCTTGCTGGAGGTTTAACCGGTGAACAGTTTAGTTATGAAGCGTTAGAAAATGATAATGGCGATGGTGGCCCACCTCGGGGCGGAGAAATGGTGATAGCGTTATCCCCTGCATTGATTTCTGGGGGGGACTGGGAAACTCATGCAGAGTTATTTATGGAACGCTTAACAGGACTGGAAGGCGTTCGCTTGCCTGGAGCAAGGCGACACCGTAACAGATTAGATACTGGCCCACGTAATATAAACGAAGCTCTCGTTAAAACTATAATGGAACTTCGCTAACCAGTATGACGATAGCTTTAGATCGAGCTCACTTTCTTTGAAAAAATAACCATTAGATTTGATGCAATAGTACATATATTTTATATGTACTAAGAAATAACGTCGTTTTCGGTGTTTTGAACTACTAGCATTAACATATCACCTCTATTTACATAGCCGCGGTTAGTATGCGCTAACACAAAACCATTATGGGGAAACACAATGGTTTCTGAGCCCCGTTTTGGGTCTGTTGAGTAGTGAAGGTAGCCTGCGATTTCCCCTGCTTTCACAGATACACCTGCGCTCACTTTTCTATCAAAAATTCCATCACCATCAGAGAATATACTATGATCTTGTGATCTAATCTCAACCCTATGAATTTTGTTTGGTTTGGAACTATTCTGGTTTCTGGTTAATACATTTAGGTTGCGCAATAGCCGGTATAAACCTACTTCGGTAGCATCTGTTATAAGTGGGTCAACACCTCCACCACCGCCTAACTCTGTGGCTATCATCGGCACACCTGCACGCTCTGCGGCAGAGTTCAAAGAACGTTTGTCATTATGCGCTCCGAGAATCCATATTAATGGTAGTCCGAAAGCTTCCGCTAACTTTATATTCTTAGCGTAGAGTTCAATATTTTCAGTTCGGGTTGCTAAGGTGCAAGGAGTAAAAAAAGAGGCTTTTCCACCTGAATGCAAGTCAACTGCCGCATCTGATAACGGTAAGAGTTTTGTTTCAACATAATGTGCAATTTGATCAGTTACCCCACCAGTGGAGTTGCCTGGGAATGCGCGGTTTAGATTCTGACCGTCCAAAGGGGAAACCCTTGAAGAAACATGTACTGCTGGTGTATTTAACCCAGGGATAATTATTACCTGGCCGGTAATATCTTTTATTTGAAGGTCGTTAACCATACGCATTAGCGCTGATGGCCCTTCGAATTCGTCTCCATGTGTTCCGCCAAACATTAATACCACTGGCCCCGGTCCACTCTTAATACTTATAATTGGTATTGGGTGGTAACCTAAAGGCACACTGTTGTCAGACCATCTAACCCTTAGGTCCCCAATATGTTTTCCTGGTGCTGTTAAATCTATGTTCGGGGTAACGGTACTTTTACTCATAAGTGCTCTTTCTGTGGATGATATAAACTTTTCAAAATAGGTAGTTACGTTATAAATTTTTTTGAGTTCCCCAAATTGAAAAACCGCTTTAGCAAGTAAAGTATAATTATTTCCTGTAGTAACTCAGTCATTATAGGCTCTACTTTTAATAAATACAAAAAAGTTGATATTTTTTTTACTCTTAATATAAGGGGAATAAAGTCGGTATCTAAAGTGAAGGAATTAAGATGGCTGAAATCGAATATTTTTACGCTGCTTACTCAGGGTACGCATATCTAGGCTCTAGGAAATTTTTGGAAATAGTAGAGCAAGGTTCTCACACCATAAAACATAAGCCATTTGATCTTCGTGTCAGCATGACTGAAATTGGGGGGCAACCTTTGGGTGACCGAACAGAAGATAATTTAGAGTACTTCTTTGGTCGAGAGTTGGAGCGCTGGTCAGAGTTTAGAGATGCACCAATTTTGAAACGTTCTCCAACCCATCATGGTAACTCAATAACCCCCTCTAATACCATGCTGATAGCAGCTTTAGTTAAAGGAGTTAATATTGATAAACTTGCACACGAAATGATGGAGCAACACTGGGCTTATGATTGTGATCTAGCTGATGTAAACACTCTTGCTAGTATAGCTCGTCGAGTAGGTATTGATCCATCGCCACTATTAGAAATCTCGAGTTCTCAGGAGGTTCTTAAAATCTATGAGGAAAATACAAGGGAGGCGATAGAAAGATCAGTTTTTGGGTCACCTACATATTTTATTGGTGGAGATATGTTTTATGGTCAGGACCATTTAGAGTTAGTAGAGCGCGCTTTAATAAAGCCGTTCAGCCAACGAATACAAAAATGACCTTTCGTAGAAAATCAGAATAATAAAACAAAGTAAGTTAGATTGACATCTCAACAACTTAAATCAAGCAACTATATATTATTCAAAAACTTTGCGTGCTACGCGAAAACACTCGAGAGCTTGTGGTACACCACAATAAATAGCAATTACGTGGATTATAGCTCGAACCTCTTCTTTACTGACACCGTTATTTAATGCCCCTTTGCAGTGTAGTTCCCATTCAGTCATTTTACCCAAAGCGCCGATCATCGACAAGTTCATCATGCTACGAGTTTTTACATCAATTACTTCGTCACCCCAACCAAAACCCCAACACCAAGCTGTCATTGCCTCTTGGAATGGACGGGTGAATTCATCTGCATCAGCTAGATTTTTCTCAACATATTCTGCGCCGAGGGTATCTTTTCGCTTTTGAAGGCCTTTAAGAAAGAGATCTTCGTCAAAACTACTCATTGGTTTTCCTCTTCTCCTTAGATGTCTCTAATATTTATTTGTTTAATTCCAATTTTGAAAAGCTTCGTTTGATAAAAATGTTTGATTATAAAATAGGTACTTTTATAACGCCAAGTACCATTAACCCATCAACAATAAATTGAACAGAGAGACCCGCCAAAATTATTGCTGTGACGCGAGAGAATACATTCGACAGACGTGCATCAATCATATTTTCTGCAAGGCCTGTGAGCGCTAAAATAATTCCTGTTGCAAGCATTACTGCTAGTAGGGCAGCGTAACCAGTTAATATCATAGCGAAGCTACTATTAAAGTCGGCCGATACCACCATTACAGAGGTGACGGCAGCTGGACCAGCGAGGAGGGGGATTGCTAGAGGAAAAATGGCAACGCTTTCTTGATCTTTATCATGAGGGTTCATGGTTGTTGCTTTAAATAGGCTCTTTTCAACGTTTTGATTGGTGGTCTCAATTTTTTTCCGTGCTTGACGCTTGCTGTTCAACATTTCCCAAGCAACTAAAAACAAAATTAAACCCCCAGCAATTTTGAATGCTGGCTCACCAATCTTTAGATAATGTAATACCCAGGATCCACATATCGCAAAAAAAAGCATTATCAAGGTTGCTACAACCGTGGCTTCAATAGCGGTTCGAACTTTACCAGACCTATCTTGATGTCCAGTCACAGCTACAAAAATTGGTGCAGTTCCAATTGGATCAATAACAACAAAATAAACAATAAAGGCGGTGAGAAAGCTCTCAATCATATAGGGATTCCATTCAAAAAAAAGTAAATATATACCTTATTAGGTTATATTATTCGATAATCTTACGCTTTTTTTTTACTAGCCACAAGTTGCTCTATGTTCAACTTCTGGTTAGCCAAGAAATGCTTTTAGGGACTTTTAAATGTGGTAATTCTATTAATATTTATTTTTTATCGACTAAAGATAAATTATAGAGTTTTATAGGTACTTAAAAATTACTAAAGAGTGGGGGTTGTATGCAATATCATCTTAACGGGTATACTTTGGGCGACCTCAATTCCTTTCAAACTGAAGTAGTTGAAAAGTAAGTCTCTAATCGATCAAAAGCGGTATTAAGAACCTCTGGGGGCTGCGCATAACAAAGCCTGAGGCAACCCTCTCCGTCCGGTCCAAATGCGATACCTGGTGCAAGACCAACTTTTGCTTTCTGGCAAAGGTCTTTTGCCAGTGATAAGCTATCCTTAATTCCCTCAACTCTAAAAAGACAATAAAACGCCCCTTGGGGCTCAATAAAGTTTAATCTTGGAATGCTAGTCAACCGCTTTGCTGTTAGGGCATAAGCTTCAGACAACCGGTTACGCAAGGTTGCTACTTCGCCCTCACCATATTTTAGCATTTCAAAGCCTGCGGCTTGGATGAATCCTGCGGGCCCGGCTATATTAAATTCCGTTAACATAGCTAATACTGCCTCCATCTCTTTAGGAGCCGTGATCCAACCTAGCCTCCAACCTGTCATTGACCAAGCTTTCGAAAAACTATTCACAGATATTAACAGATCACTGTCTTCAGCAATCTTAAGGAAGTTGGGAGCATATTCACCTTGGTAATAAAGCCGAGAATAAACATCATCTGCAACAATCCAGGTTTTGGTTTTCCTGCAGTGATTAAGTAATTTCAATTGATCCTCTGCGGACATAGTCCAGCCGGTTGGATTGTTGGGAGAATTAATAAGCACTGCTTTTGTCTTGTGAGTGATAGCAGAGAGTAATCTTTCCAAATTAAGAGCCCATTTCCTGTTTTCCACTTCAAGTGAAATAATTGAAACGTCAGCCCCGCAAATTCGGAAAGTTTCAGCGATATTTGGCCATGATGGCTCAATCGATACGACCTGATCTCCGGAAGAGACAAGTGCCTGCGCCACCAGTGCTAACCCATTCATTCCAGATGCTGTCACGGTTACATTTGATACTGGAATGCTAAGATTATAAACTCTAGAGTAATATTGACTGATTTCCTCTCGTAACTCCATCTTCCCACTATTTGGTTGATAGAAATGATCTCCACCTTTTAATGCCTTAGAGACTGCATTAACTGCTATTTCTGAAGTTGGCCAACAGCCTTCACCAAACCAAAGTGGGATAATCCCATCAATACTATACCCCTCCTCAGAAATTTCTCTGATTAAGCTGGGAGCCAACCCAGTGGTCCGTTTGCTAAAATTTTTTTTCAAAGTTTGATTCCTTTCTCTGGTAATGTTCTTTCGAGGTAATTTATTATTTTGTAACCTTTTATCATTAGATTAAATTGATCTAACAATAATAGTTTCGTTAATTTAATTAGAAAGTTTATATACTCCGATTTACTTTAGTCCAATAAGGCATGCGCAGGCGTGTTTTGAAGATTTTTCCACTATCTTCACGTGGTAGTGCTTTATGAAAACTTATAATTTTTGGATGCTTAAAGTTTGCTAATTTACCTTCGAGCCAGGTTAACACTTCAGCCTCATTTCCTGTCCAACTTACCTCAGGTTGGATTGCGGCCACAATTTGTTCACCAAACTCTGGGTCTGGTGCCCCAAAAACAGCAACATCAGCTATGAACGGAGCCTTTAAGAGTACCTCTTCGATTTCAACTGGAAATATATTTACACCGCCTGAAATAATCATATCTTTTTTTCGATCAGTCACGAACAGGTAACCTTCACTATCTAGCGATCCCATATCGCCAACTGAAATATAACAATCAATTTCCAATTTTTGGTTTGAGTCAAAATCATTTGAATAATGAAATTGGCCAAAAGCCTCTGTTTTAATATAGATATCTCCAACACTGCCCGTAGGTAGTTCTATTTTGTTAGTGTCGTATATCTTTATCGAACCGCCGAGTTGAATGCGACCAACAGTGCCAGGACGATCTAACGACTCTTGAGAAGAGGCTAGTGTTATAAACCCCAATTCAGAAGCCCCGTAAGTTTCCCAGAATACAGGACCCCACCAATCTATCATGGAAAGTTTTACTTCGTGAGGCCAAGGTGACCCTGTAGACACACAGAACTTGACCGAAGAAATATCATACTTCTGTCTAATTTCGTTTGGCAACTTAAGAAGCCGGATCATCATAGTAGGAACCAAGTAGATATGAGTAACTCTATAATCTTCAATAATTTCAAGGAACTTAATTGGATCAAAACGAGGAAGAATAGTCACAGACATTTCTTCCATAGCCATAGCCATGGCACAAAGGGTGCTTGGACCTGAGTGGTAAAGTGGGGCGGCAGTCATGAAGTGTGCTCCTGGAGTAAATGAAAACATCTCAGTTGCAATAAACCTCAAGGTTTTATAATAATCAATCGGCCCATTTTCATTTGGTTTTTTTACTCTAATAATTCCTTTGGGCTTACCAGTGGAGCCAGAAGTGTAGCGCATCATAGGGCGCATATATGTATTGTTCACAATTGGACTCATATTATCTCGCAACTGTGACCACTCTGGTATAGTGCCAGTTTTTATAATCTCTTGGCTATCTATTTTGTAGGCTAATTGAAGCGCCTTAGGTGGGGTCACACCTATTACTAAATAATTACAATTTTTGACCTTAACTTTGGCAATTAGATCTCGATGAATAATAATTAATGTAGGTTTGCAATCCTCCAAAATATCAAATATTTCGGATTCTGTGCCGTGCCAATTTAATTGTACTGCAACGGCCCCCACTAAAGCTGTTGCTCTCATTACTTCGCAACAGGTTAAGTCATTGCGCATAATTATCGCAACACGATCATCGTGTTGGACCCCATGTTTTGCCAACAAACTAGCGCCTTTAGCCGCTTGAATCTCTAAATTAAAGCGACTAATTGATTGATCTAGGTCAGACATTAAATATTTACTAATTGGCATTCCTTTCTTTAATTTTCTAATCCTTGGTTAAACTTTACTTAATATAAAAAAATAACTCATTTTTGGTGTAAGAGCCATTATTAATACTACAAAAATATAAATTTAATTGTTTTAAGATTATTTTAGAACCGTAAGTGAACGTTAGGATTTTAATAGTGACTGATCACTTTAAAGGTCTACTGATAACTACCTTTGGTGTGTTACTAGTTGTGCCAGATTCACTCTTTGTAAGGTTGATTGATGCCGATCCAATGGTTACGGCTTTTTGGCGGGGAATAATTGCGGGTGGATTTATTCTTATTGGGCTGTTGTTATTTCAGGGTTTGTCGGGTTTCAAAGGCATTTTTAAAAGTGGAAAACCAGGGTTGGTCTATACTTTTCTCATAGGTTCCACAGCACCTGCTTTTGTATTGGCTGTTAGTAATACTAGTGTGGCAAACGTAGTTTTTATCTTCGCCACTATACCAATTTTTGCATCTATTTTTAGTTTAATTTTTTTGAAAGAACCTATTCGGCGAAATATGGTTATAACTATCCTTTTTGTTTTGGTTGGTTTGGGGGTGATAGCTTATGGATCGGGTTACTCCGAGGTAGCTTCCTGGAAGGGAGATCTATGGGCGCTCTACGTTTCCGTGGCTTTTGCTGGAGCTTTAACAGCGGTACGCCAAGTTAAAGAAATTTCTATGATACCTGCTATCCCAATCGCATATATTGGATCAGCTGTTTTGATTGGTTTATTTTATTTACCGCTTCATGAGTTCAAACAAGATTGGTATCTATTCCTTGGACACGGTGCTTTTATCGCTGGTGCTACATGTCTGCTTACTTTGGGACCTAGGTTTCTGAGTTCCCCTGAAGTTTCATTACTTATTTTATTAGAGTCAGTGCTTGCCCCAATTCTAGTTTGGTGGTTTTTAGGGGAGTATCCAGGAGAATGGGCCATTGCAGGTGGAACATTAGTTATTCTAACATTAATAGTTTCGAACATTGTGTTAAGTTTAAGGGGAGAGAGGTAATAGAGTTTAAATTAATTAACTCAAACTATTCCAAGAGTGTGTAGTAAGTACAATTTGTGAATCTGGTTTAAAGGTCATCTATTTTTAAATTGCTGCAAACTAACGGCACGCGAGAACCTCATTTATAAGATGCGCAAGGTATAGAATTTTTTTATATCAAGGGTATAAGGTTAAATTGTACTTTATAACTTAATCCTTAGATTTATAGAAACCAGAGTAATTTCTTTCTAAAACTACTCTAGTTATGATGATAGTAGAGCAACTTATGACGAATTTCTCTTATCCAAATTACCAACCAAAAAATGGATATATGACAGAGACTTCAATGTTTAAATACATCAATTTTGCTATGAAAAAAAAACTACTACCTGAAGATGCATATAGAATTGCTAAAATAATTTCTCTTTCTGCGCCAAACGACATTAATAAACCAATCCAGTTTTGGCAATTGTACTCTGTATTGGGGAGAGCCCGGATAACAGGTATTGTAAAAAAATTCTATGAGCGAGTTTATGATGATGAAAAATGGTTCAGTTCAGTTTTTTCGCGAATTGGACCAATAAATCATCACGTAAACACACAGTCCGCAATGTGGTTGGATGTTATGGGCGGTGGCTTTAATTATCATGGAGGTGAGTATAGATTGAACTTCCACCATAAACACAATGCTTATGAGTTAATGAATTCTGATGGTGCAGAGCGCTGGTTGAAGCTGATGAGATTAACATTAGATTCTTCTGAACAATATATGACTGAAGATCCACGCGTTAGGCGTTCTATAAATACTTTCTTAAGTCATTTTATGTCAAAATATGCAGTTGAGTTCAGTTTTGATAGTGTGGGTTTGTTTGGAGACACCAATCCACCCTTAAGACGTAAAGTAAACTTTTTAAATATGACTTCAGATGCTATTGAGGCATTAACTGAGAGAGAATTAAGAGATGCTCTTTTGGGGAGGGGTGTTAAGGAGATAGAAGATTATGATAAAGTGGCTTTAGTAAATAAAGCTTTAAGCTTATAAAACTACTTCTAAATAAGAGAACAAGGATAAAATCGTATTAGGATTAACCTCTCAGTAAGGGACGAGTTAAGCATGTTGGTCCACCTTCGCATCCGATACAAAGTTCATTTCCGTCAAACACTTCAACTTTGATGCCAGATTGAATTAGGGCTTTTCTGGTTTCTGGTAAACCGTTTAACATTAGGCAGTCACCTGGTGCCATTGCTAAAATATTTGTGCTAAGGGTATTACTTTTTTTGAACTCTTCATAGGGAGCTTCAACTAGCTTAAATCCTTTAACCTCTAATAACTCCAGTAATCTCACAGGCAATAATGGCAAACACACTAATGCAATACGGCTGTCAACAAGGCTGATCAACGACATCAAATGTAGACAGGCTGCGGCTCCAAGATAGACTGGCAAATCAAAAATATGCACATCAATTCCCATGAGAGATATAATTCTCTCTAGTTGTTCGGCTCCAATTTGATTAGTCCGGAACCCTCGGCCGATTAGAAGAGTTTTTTCATCTAGCCACAATGTGTCACCTGCCTCAGCGCGGCCGGCACCTTCAACAGCTCCAATAATTTTAATGCCGAGGCTTTTATAGAAATCACTATGTAATTTTTGTTCGCCTTCTCTAAGTGCCTTTCCAGGAGACATCAGTATGGCACCAGACGGTGTCATAAGGGATGCATCATAAGTGAAAACTGCATCTGCAATGCCTCTATCATTTTCAGGCATCCAGTAAACCTCAGCTCCTGATTTTTCTAATTTTTTAACAAACTCTTCATGGATGTTAAGAATTTTTGCAGGATTAAAGTCTTCTCCATAATGCCATAAGTTTGGGTCAGCATTTATTATTGAGGGTCCAGGTTTTTTTACAGCTACCTTACGTAGTGTTGCCGTCATCGATGAAACACCAAACATTACTCGTTCCCCTGAACGCGATCTAAGAAGTTGGCATTTTCAGTGCAAAGATGTAGAGCATGTGTTGTTGTGATCGCCGTACAAAATTCACCATGCAGGCTAGCTATAGCCATATTGTGGACAAGATCTGGGTCATAATCAGTTCCGTCATGGCCGATACTGTTCACCGTTGCGCAGGCGTCATGTACTAGATAGGTATCAAATCCCATATTGCCTGCCATACGAACAGTAGTTTCGATACATATATTGGTAAAAAACCCCATCACAACTAAACGTTGAATGCCTGCTCGTCGCAAGTCCAACTCTAAGGACGTACCAATAAATCCACTGTTTACATCTTTCTCAATAACAATATCGTCACTCTCTGGTTCCATTCCGTCAAGTTGTTGACCACTTTTTAGATTTAATTTAAGGGGGGACTCTAATTCTCTTGAATTGTGCTTGGTAAAAGCAACTTGTCGTTCAGATTTTCGCCATTCTATTAGAACCGAACGAATATTATTCTCCGCACCAGGGTTATTGCGTCTGCCATTTTTCCCACCATAATATTTAGTGTCATTGATACCCTTTTGGACATCAACCAAAAGTAAGGCCGTAGCATCGTTAAACTTTAGGATCATGTTTACACCTTTTTAAACTTTACATTTTCTCTAGTGACTAATTTGGCGTTTAGTCAATACTGAATAGTGGTAGTGTGATATATAAGGGATTTTTTCTAAGAATCTCAAGTAAATTATTTGCTTAATTGATAATCATATATACGTTTTATAAACGTTTTGGATCGTTACTAACTTAACTTCTTAAAAATTATTTTAAGCTATTTTTCAATCCGGTCATATATATCTTCAAAGCGAACTATATCGTCTTCCCCAAGGTAATTACCAAGCTGTACTTCAATTACAACTAATTCGTGATCTGTAGTGTTCTCCAACCTGTGCTTTGTTTGGTTGGGTATATAAGTAGACTGATTAACAGATAATATTAGTGTTTCTTCACCATTTGTGACCGTTGCTTCTCCAGCGACCACCACCCAATGCTCAGATCTACATTGATGAAGTTGTAAAGAGAGTTTTCCTTTTGGGAAGACGATAATTCTTTTTACCTTGTAGCCTTCCTTTACGACTAAAACCTCGTAACGACCCCAAGGCCTATGGCCGATTTCTAGTTCGGTATTAACAGTCAATTAACCTAATCCTATATTTATTCTACAAAATTTACTTATAGGTCTGTTTACACTTTATCTACTATGATCACTAAGATACTAATAACCCATGTCAAATATCAAGTCTTTCTTTGTTACCAGAATATATCAAGCTACTTTGAAAGAGTTTGGCACTGCAGTTGATGCTGAAGAGCTTGAAGCCACATGTTTCTCAATTTCAGAAGATGACGAAGCTGGCCAGCAGTGGTGTGAAGATAATAATTTTCCTGGCTATACTAGTTACGCATCGCTCGCAGATTTAGACTGGCGGTTTCCAATTTTTAAGGATTTGATAAAAATACTTAATAAACATGTAGCAGTTTTTGTTAAAGATCTACAATTTGATCTAGATGGTAAAAAGATTAAGTTAGATTCAATTTGGATTAACGTATTACCAGAAGGTGGCGTTCATACATCACATCTTCACCCACATAGTGTGATTAGTGGTACTACGTATGTAACGATGCCTAAGGGGACTAGTGCAATAAAGTTTGAGGACCCAAGACTTGCTATGATGATGGCCGCACCTGGACGAAAAAAAAATGCTAGATCTGAATTATGTAATTTTGTTTATATTGAACCCTCAGTTGGAGAGGTTTTATTATGGGAAAGCTGGTTACGTCATGAGGTTCCAATGAATATGTCTGAAGAGGAACGGATTAGTATTAGCTTTAACTATGGTTGGAGTTAAACTTTGTAAAACTTATTTTTGAGAGTTTAAATGATCATACACCAAAATATAGTGGGAGCGCTCAATTTGAATTCAAGAATGTAAGTAAGGCAATATATATTGTCACAAGAAACCCGTATGGTTGGTGGAATGTATAATACCCCACATGGTCTAACTAACGCAGTAATTTTGCCAGCAGTGTTACGATACAATTATCCAAATATTAAAGGTAAAGTGAAATATTTGGCTAGAGCATGTGGTGCTGATAGTGAAGATTTTAATGGTTTAATGACCTGGATCGAAACTCTGTATGAAGACTTTATGATTCCCCATAGTTTAGGCGATTTAGGTGTTCTAAATAAGGATATAGATAAACTTGTTGAGATGGTACTTAATGATATCTGTTTGCCTACAAATCTAAGACCGATTAGTAAAAGTCAGTTAAATACTTTTATTGCTAATGCGATTAATAAAACTTGGTAATTGGATTTTCTAACTAGTTAATTTTAACTTTTCCTTCCAAATTATGTACAAGTATTGCCCCAGCTAAACTAATAATTTTAGCTACAAGTAAGAAAGTCAAAAAGCCAAAAGCGGCGTTATTTTCTGTTAAAATAGCAGCCATCATCGTTGCCAAAATTGCACCGGCAGCAACTCCCATCGCACCCGATAAACCCGCAGCACTACCTGCTAAATCAGAGCGCACGTTCATGACCCCAACATAAGCGCTTGGTAAGGACATCCCATTTCCAAGACCTATAAAGATTGTAGAACCAAAAATAGAAAGCGACGTAATATTCCCGGACATCACTATTATTAGCCCTAGAGAAAGACCAGAAACTGATACTATACGGCCAGCTAAAACAAGCTTGGTTGAGGTTGTGTGCTTAGCTAGACGGTTTGATATAAAGCTGCCCACTAAGAATGCTCCAGTTATTGATCCCATATAGAGCCCTAATTGAGAGGGGGGTAAGTGAAGTACCTTATCAGCAACTAAAGGGGCTCCCGACAGGAATGCATAGAAACATGCTATGCCAAATGACAAACATATCGAGTAGCCCCAAAATAAACCTGAACAAAGTAAATCAGGATACGTAGAGAATTGTTTTCGAAATGTGGCTGATGGATTTTTATTGGTTTCACCCAGATCGATCCAAGTAAGTATAAATAAAGCTAATCCTAATCCTGAGTAAAACCAAAATGTAGCTCTCCAACCAAAGATCTCGTCAAAAAACCCTCCTAAGATAGGTCCCAGCATTGGGGCAACCGCCATTGCCATTGCCATTGTTCCCAACACTCGAACAGCATCCTTTGAACCCATCATGTCCCGCACTATTGCTCGAGAAAGTGCCATGCCAGAAATAATTGCTCCTTGGAGTATCCTTAGGCTTAAGAAAATCCAAATATTAGAAGATAAAGCACAAAACAAAGAAGCTAAAGAAAAGATTATAATACTTCCTAATAAAACTGGTCTTCGCCCAAACCTATCTGAAAGTGGACCCAAAACTACTTGTAAAACAGCTGTAATTGCTAAGTAACCAGCCACAGAAATATTCATCACAGCATACGAAACGGAAAACTCAACTGCCATACTTGTGAGAGATGGTATGAACATATTTAGTGATAATACGGATGTAGATGTAAGAAAAATTAGTGTAATCAAATGTGGTGGTGTGTTTGCCGCATAAAATTTCATAACTTTATCTCATTAAATTTTTATTAAATTTACAAATACCGTGGACATAATGGAACTATCCATAAATATTTCTTTGGTTTGTTTAGTATATTATTTGTCTATAGGGTACGGTTAATTTCAAGATTAGTAACACCGTAGGTCTTTGCTACCTTACCGATTTAAAAGAGGCAATCTTGGTTTGAAATTTTATTTCTCAATAAGGAAAAATTATAATGATATATCCAAATCAAAAAGCCCCAAATTTAATTTTACCTACATTGCAGCACGGAGAATTTGACCTCAGTAAACAAGCTCCAAGGCATTTTACAATGCTTGTGTTTTTCAGAGGGTTGCACTGCCCCATTTGTGTAACTTATCTAACGAGTTTAGTAGGACTTCTATCTGAATTTGATAATCTTGGTGTCAATGCAATAGCCATCTCAAGTGATAATGTGGACCGCGCCAGCGCCATGGCAGAAAAAGTAGGTTCAAACTCTTTACGGCAAGCGTATAACTTAGATATACAAACTGCACGAAAATGGGGTTTATATATCTCAAAGGGAAGTGGGAAGACTTCTGCGGGTATTCACGAACCTAATTTTTTTCCAGAACCAGGAATATTTTTGGTTCGAGAGGATAATACTATATATTATATCTCGCTCCAATCTATGCCGTTTGCAAGATCATCCTTTAAAGATTTACTTGCTGCAATTCAGTTTATTTTATCAAAAAATTATCCTGCCCGTGGAGAGGCTTAGAAATAATATCAGTCCGCACATAAAAACTCGAAAACTACATATAGATTAGATTTAATCTTGTAAAAGATAAAAGAAAAAGTGATTGCGACATTGAAAATGACAATGTAGCCTTTTTCTAAGAGGAAAGCATCTTTATGAAAACTTTAGGATAGTTAATGAAGGAATTTCAGGTTTTATATGATGAAGCAAAATTACTGCATAAAAGCAATATAGGACTAAAAGATTTTATTACCTTCCCGTCAGATATAGTCCCAAAGGAAATAAAGTCACACTGGATACCTGCGGCAGACGTTTTGATAGCAGAAAAAGGGTTACATACCGAACACTTTGAGAGGTTCCGTGATGCATTGATTGATGCTTCACCACATGTAATGTGGCGTGAGACTTATAAGGGAACAGAAATTGATTCTAACTTTTTGGATAGGTTTGCCTGTTATGAAATTATTGGGCGAGATGCACCTTTTAGTAGTAAGGTGATGCGTAGCTTTGTAGTATATCAGCCACCGGGGTTCTATTATCCATTTCATGAACATCCAGCAGAAGAAATCTATGTTGTTCTTGCTGGAGAAGCAAAGTTCTCGGTTGGGGGAAAAGAGGCAAAAATTTTAACACCTGGTGATCATATACTTCATCCTAAAAATGTACCCCATGCTCTGGAAACCTACAAACATCCAGTTATGGCATATGTAGTTTGGCGAAATGAATTTGATACTAAACCTATTTGGTCTAAAAAAAATAGAAGAGAAAATGTAATTATATAAGTAAAGGTTCCTTTAAACATGTCTAAAACTAACCAGAAACTTTCAGCAGTCACCAGAGTTACTCAAGCATTACGTTATTTAGACCCAAAAACAGGAGCAATAATTCCCCCAATACAGTCTTCTGCCACGTATGCACGTGACGAAAACTACGATATTAGAAAACCCTATTGGTACAAACGAGATGGCAATGAAACAACGTCTCATGCTGAAGCAATCATTGCTGACCTGGAAGAAGCTACTGATACGTTACTTTTTTCTTCAGGAATGTCGGCGGCCACTGCGGTAATTGATCATCTTGAAGAAAATGCCCATGTTGTTGTGCCAAGGGCAATGTATCATGGAGTATTACACCAATTTCAAGCTTACGCGAAAAAAAATCGATTGCGTGTTTCTTATTATGAAGCAGGTGATTTAAGTGATTTAAGTAATAGTATTCAAGACGATACATTACTTGTATGGGTTGAAACACCAAATAATCCAGATTGGGCTGTGACTGACATATCAAAAGCGGCGGAAATTGCTCATGCTCATGGCGCGAAACTTTTAACGGATTGCACTGCGACCCCGCCATGTGCGACTCGGGCATTAAACTTTGGAGCTGATATCTCAATGCATTCAGCAACTAAGTATTTGAACGGACATTCTGATGTTACTGCTGGGGCTCTTTCTGTTCGAGATACTGGAGGTTATTGGGAGGACATCGCTCTCACCCGAAAACTACAAGGGACTGTTTTGCAATCATTTGATGCCTTTTTATTGATACGAGGCATGCGAACTTTATTTTTGCGAGTTGAACGTTCTACTGAAAATGCTATTCGTATCTCAAATTATTTTAATGAACATCCACTTATTGAAAAAGTCCTTTATCCAGGTTTAGCAGGCCATACTGGCCACGAAATTCAGAAACAACAAACAGGTGGGCTATATGGTGGGATGATGTCTATGATTGTTAAAGGCACAGAAAAAACAGCTATAGATGTTACTCGTTTCTGTAATGTGTTTTATCCAGCAACTTCATTGGGTGGTGTTGAAAGTTTAATCGAACACCGAGCTACTGTCTCTGGTCCAGACTTCCCCGTACACCCAAATCTCTTACGCTTATCGATTGGAATAGAAGATCCAGATGACTTAATTAATGATCTTGAGCAAGCACTTGAACGTGCAACTAGTTTATAACAATGCTTATGACTCGCTATATGGCCGTACGGTTTGAGTAAGATTTCTAAAACTAGTGATCAGAGTACTAGCTTACTCTTGGCAAGCCATGAGGAGCTTTTGAAAGTTCTTCCGACAAAAACTTCTAATACTCTTACAGAACGACTTGATGGCCCTGGTCTAAAACATTTTGCATTGCATTGGTTATTTATCCTCGTATTTGGAGTTCTAATATATTTACAAATCCCTGGTTGGCAGATAATTATGGTGCCTCAGGGTATTAGCATAGTGTTTCTTTTTACATTGCTACACGAGACTGTACATCAGACCCCATTTCGAACGCGCTGGGTGAACGACATTGTGGCTAAGATCTGTGGATTTATGATATTCCTTCCAGTCACTTGGTTTAAGTATTTTCATTTGGCCCATCATCGCCACACACAAGTACCAGGGAAAGATCCTGAGCTTGAAGTTGAAAAACCTAAATCAATAGGAACTTATGTTTGGTATGTATCTGGAATTCCAACTTGGGTCGGACATTGTAAAACAATTATAAAGAATACTTTCGGCTATTGTACTACTGACTTTATACCTAAAAAAGCTGAAAGCCGTATTGTTAAAGAATCTCGTTTGTTAGTCTTACTTTATATAATAGTTTTTTTCTCAGCGTACTGGGTTGAGTTCTCTATTTTGTTTTGGATATGGATTTTTCCATTATTACTAGGTCAACCTTTCCTGCGTGTTTACCTTTTGGCAGAGCATGGATTTTGCCCTTTTGTAGCAAATGTACTTGAGAATACACGGACCACTTTTACTAACCGTCTCGTTTGTTTTTTAGCTTGGAATATGCCTTATCATACTGAGCACCACATAAACCCAATGGTACCATTCCATAAATTACCTGACCTTCATGTAATCATCCGTGACCAATTGGTACATACTGAAAATGGATATATTGCATTCACAAATGACTATGTAAAAAAACTTAATAAAGCGTTGTAGATATGTGGAAGAACCTTAGAGAAACTCTTTTAAAAAGTGATAAGTGGAAATGTTTTTTTTCAGATTATAATAACCGTTATACTTTACCAATTTTAGGTTTAAGATGATTGCCAGTCTTCAAATGTATAAACGGCCGGAACTTACTGACGCACATGCTCACTTTTGGTCACTTATCAGCCATAATTTAATCGAATTAGGTATTACTGCACCAATGGAATTAAACCAAGGCAAAGAGGTTATGGAGGTTTGGATGGATCCAGATCTTGTTCTCAGTCAAACTTGTGGAATGCCATACCGAAAATTTTTACATGAAAAAGTTAATATGGTGGGCACTCCAATCTATGATCTTGAAGGCTGTCCACCGGGTTATTACCAGAGTTGTATAGTTGTTCGAAAAAATGAAACTGGGAGTGATCTTTCTGAGCTGTGTCACAAACGATTTGCCTTCAACGAAGAAACATCACAATCGGGATATGCTGCACCACTAACTCATGCGGCTCGGAAGGGATTGCAGCTATTAAACCGAGCAAAGTCTGGGAGCCATCGTTGTTCAGCAAAAATGATAGTTGATGGTAAAGCAGATTTTGGAGCGTTAGATGCCTTGTCATGGAAACTTATTCAACAGTATGATGCGTTTGCATCTGAATTGCGGGTCCTTGAAGTAACAGAACCTGTTACACCCGGTCTTCCATATATAACTTCTTTAAAATACGATTCAGAATTAGTTTTTACTGCTATCGAGACCGCAATCCATAATCTGTCACAATCTGACCGCGATGCTTTATGTATTAAAGGAATTTTAAAAATACCCGTCTCAGATTATTTAAAAGTGCCAGATTTTTAATGACAATAATTTAAAGGAATTTAAAAACTTTAATAGTTAAAGTCATTAATTAATTTATAATATTAAAAATAAAAGTTCTATGATAATGCTTCAGGGAGTTTTTTGGAAAAATTATGCAAGCAGATTTTGTAATAGTTGGTGCTGGAAGTGCTGGGTGCGCTATGGCTTTTCGCCTTAGTAAGGCGGGAGCTTCTGTTATTATAATTGAATATGGAGGGAGTGACGCTGGGCCATTGATCCAGATGCCGGGAGCACTAAGTTACCCAATGAATATGGCCCGTTATGATTGGGGTTATACTACTGAGCCAGAACCTTATCTGGGAGGGCGTAAATTGGTTTGCCCTCGTGGGAAAGTTATAGGTGGTTCCTCTAGTATCAATGGAATGGTCTATGTCCGCGGCCATGCTCGTGACTTTGATACTTGGTCAGATTTGGGAGCACGCGGGTGGTCTTATGCTGATGTGCTCCCATATTACAAACGTATGGAATCCTGGAATCCTGCGGGTCATGGTGGTGATCCTGATTGGCGTGGCTCGAATGGCCCAATGCATGTTACTCGAGGAAAACGAGATAATCCTCTTGTTAAAGCTTTTGTCGATGCTGGCCGTCAAGCTGGTTATCAAACTACAGATGATTATAATGGTTTTAAGCAAGAGGGTTTTGGCCCGATGGAGCACACAATATTTAAAGGTCAGAGATGGTCTGCTGCAAATGCTTATCTTAAACCTGCCTTGAAACGTAAAAACTGTTCTCTAATAACGGCTTTTGCTCGAAAAATTATTATTAACCAAGGTCGCGCTACTGGTGTTGAAGTGGAACACAAAGGAAAAATAAAGGTTATAGAAGCAACGCGTGAGGTTATTATTGCAAGTTCATCTCTTAATTCACCTAAACTTTTAATGCTGTCGGGTATCGGGCCGGCTGCGCATTTGAGAGAGCATGGGATTGAGGTGATCGCAGATCGTCAAGGTGTTGGTCAAAATTTGCAAGATCATTTAGAGGTTTATATTCAGATGGCAGCATCTCAGCCAGTTAGTTTATATAAATATTGGAATATTTTTGGAAAAGCGTGGGTTGGTGCACAGTGGTTATTGACAAAAAAAGGACTGGGAGCTTCCAATCAGTTTGAAAGTGCTGCGTTTATCCGTTCAGATAAAGGAGTAGAGTACCCCGATCTCCAATATCACTTCTTACCTATTGCAGTTAGCTATGATGGAAAAGTTGCTTCTCAAGGTCATGGATTTCAGGCTCATGTGGGTCCAATGCGTAGTTTGTCTCGTGGCGAAGTAACCTTGAGGTCAAAAGACCCCAATGCACCACCAAAAATTTTATTCAACTATATGTCTAAAGAAAAGGATTGGAACGATTTCAGAAAGGCAATCAGGCTTACAAGAGAGATTTTTTCACAGCAAGCCTTTAAACCTTTTGTCAAAAATGAAATTCAACCTGGCAGTAAAGTGCAAAGTAACCAAGAACTTGATGTATTCATCCAGGAACATGTGGAGAGCGCTTATCATCCTTGTGGTACTTGTAAAATGGGAGATGAAAAAGATCCTATGGCAGTAGTGGATCCAACAACGCGTGTAATTGGGGTGGAAGCTTTACGAGTGGCTGACAGTAGTATCTTCCCACAAATAACAAATGGAAATATAAATGGGCCTTCCATAATGGTGGGTGAGAAAGCAAGTGATCATATCTTAAATAAAAATCCTTTGTTAAAAGCAAATATACGTCCTTGGATTCCTGAAAAATGGAACACACACCAAAGATGAAAGGTATAAAAAAAGTTGAAATTTCTTAATAATGTACTAAATTCACAATTAAACGTACTTGGTTGATTAGATGGAAAGGGTTGAGAATGGGTTTATTAGGCTGGCACAAAAACTTTACAGAAAGGTTAAGATTATATTTAGGGTTAAGCCATTATAGCCTTTATTGGTTAGCTTTCATTGAAGGTGTAATAGTTACCTATCTTCTTTTTTTGTGGTCTTAGGTGAGATGTAACATGATAAACCTTGTAGGTTGAGCTTACAAAGGTCACCACAAATTAGACAGTTATCATTATTATTCCTGGGGTTTGGTATGATATTATTTTTAATTAGAACCTAAATCGACCCAATTGGGAATAACCTTTATTTTTTCAAAAAACTTTTCAAGATTTTTAATAGACATACTAAGAGTTCGGTCATTAACGAGTGGGTGAGCAAAAATTTTCTTACATGATTTTAGATTTAAATCGATAAATAAAGTGACATTATTATTAACACCAGTGATCATAGATAAAGGCGTAACAGCACCAGGGCGAACTCCTAGGTTTTGAAATAACCTTTCAGCAGAGCCAAATGACAGGCGACCCGTTCCTAATGTTTCTTTAATTTTTTTCAGATCAATTTCATTATCTTGCTCTGAGACTAGTAAGATGTTTCTTTTCTTGTGATCTCTAAGGTAAAGGTTTTTTATGTGTCCACCGCCTTTTTCAGAACTTAGGAAATTATTTTGAACACTTTTTGATTGAGTAACTGTCATTAATGGTATGTGGCTAGAAAGTTCATATCCAATTCCCCACTTGTCCAATTGTTCGAGCAATTGATCTGATGTAACTGGGAGGCTAGACTGAAAAAGTGAGGACGCATCTATTTTTGTGTTATTGCTTTCATCAATCATTAAAAATACCTTCTGAAAATGTTAGTTTTTAAATTTATTATTTATAAAAAGAAGATATAAAATTACAAACTTAAGTAAATATATCTCTTAATCTATTGATATCTAAGGCTTTGCACACCTTTCCTTTTGGTTTGAAGGTTTTAACGTCTTCTCCAGCAACAAGCGCATTAATAACTGCTTCTTCGACACTCTCTACTGTTGCTAAATATAATGGATCAATATGTTCTGAATTTAGAAAATTATTTTCTATTATTACAGTATCTTTTTGTGGCATCACTTTCTTAGTAGCTACCGAGAAAGCAAGAAAGATGTCACCTGAACTATTTCCTCCAGGTGACCCACCTCTACCGACCCCAATGGCTGCGCGTTTTGCTATTTGACGAAGAGAAAGGGGAGAAAGAGGTGCATCCGTGGCAATAATAACAATTATTGAGCCTGTTTCTTTTGTCGATAGTGTGTCTTCGGGAATTAACTTTCCAACTGGCTTTCCTAAAATATTTAACCAAGCTCGTATGCCGTGGTTCGCCTGAACTAAGGTGCCAACTGTATAGGTTTTGTCTTTAATTTCAACTTTTCTTGATGAAGTTCCAGTGCCTCCTTTAAAATCATAACAAATCATTCCGTTTCCACCACCAGTAGAACCTTCAGCTACAACTCCAGTTGAGGCGGAATTCAATGCTTCAATGGCGTGGTCAGAAGTAATATGCTGCCCGTTTATATCATTTAAAACACCATCATAGGTTTCTGCAACAATTGGCATTGCCCACGCATGTTCATTTTCAAAGTATTCTCGATATCGTTGAATCATCCATTTTGTGACACCATGATGGACCATGCCAACTGAGTGTGTATTTGTTATACAGACGGGTCCAATGAAATATCCAGCATCATTAATCCAGTGGGTTCCTGTCATTTCACCATTACCGTTTAGTGAGTAGTGACCCGCCAAAACAGGGCTTGGGTGATTTTCATCATCAAGAGGAATAATAGCAGTTACTCCTGTGCGAATATTTTTTTTAGTATCAGTTAATGTCTTAAAGCCCACAGTAATGCCAGTCACATCAGTTATAGCATTATACTCACCAGGTTCACCTGAGAATAGAAGACCTAGGTCACGAGCTCTGAGATTTTTTGTGAGTTTATTCATTAAGAAAGTCTTCCTTATTATAGCCCCAGATTAACAAAGAGACTTAAAATTGTAAGTCCGTTTGTGGCAAGTTGCAAAATTCCTGCACATTCTTTCACAAAATTTGCATTAGTAGGCAATCAGTTATGCAAATTATTATAGGATTAGTAAATCCATTAGCAAATAAAACTAAAGGAGTAACTAAATATGTCCGCTAAAAATATACATGTCCTACGTAAATATCAAGACGAGCGACGTGACCTGGTGAATGAGTGGTTGAATGATGTAAGTGATGCTGAACTTAACTGGGTTAAGGATCCAACCTCTCCTGAAGAGGAACTAAAGTCTGTTCTGTCAAAAGACTATACTGCAATTTCGTGTGAACAGCTTGGTAATCATATTTGGGAACATATGGACACTAAACCTTTTCTAATTGAAGCCTATGAAGATGAACCTGAGTGGTCCTTAATAAGAGAAAAAGTTGTATTTAATGATAGTATATTTGACGATTAAAATAAGGAATAAAGTCAAAAAAATTCTTACAAATAGTTTTTCATTTAAGGTTTGATTAATTTGGGTATGAATCCTGATCGATTAAACGAGATACTTTAGGAATTAAATTATGTTAAAAGAAATATCTCCAACTATATTCTTAATTATCGTAAGCTTAGTAACTTATGGATTTGCAATGTTAATCGAAATTAGTTGTTTTGGTTAATGGATAAGCCATCTAAATATTCCATTATATTTAATGGTGTCATTTTAGTTGCTCTCATTTTAACAGGTGTATTTTGGGTGGAGTTAGCATCTTGGAATAGAGCTTGTGAATATGATGGAGGATTTGTGGCTTGTGAAGAGTAGCGGACAGTAAGCTAGAAAGTTATTAAAATACAAGCCAAGTAGAGTATTTTATGAGCTCTTTTAGACGGCTGCATTTAGTGCAGAGACAGATCTTTTCAGCTCTGATAAATTACCGCAAACTATCTGCATAAACAGTCATTAAAACTGCTAAACAGATAAGTTCAATGTGCACATAACTAACGTATAACGATGTTGTGCATTGGGTGGTTACTTCGGCTACCCCATGCACACCACAGCTAGGAGTAGAAACTCGTATTCATTTTATTTATAAGTATAGTTGATACACCAGTCTTTTTAGGTTTTAGAAATTTAAAATATTGCAATTAGGTGCGTAGCTCAATTTTTTAAATTACCATTACTGTAACGGGTCATCATGATACGAGTGGGTGCGGAGGTTCATTGAATCATAGACTGCAGGAGTTTTAATTAGAGAGCCAGGGTTAGCTGGGTATATTTGCGACACTACCTGTGTTGATAACCTGAGACATTATGAAAACTACGATACAGGTTATTAATACTCTACTATTATCTTATTATCTTTTTTACTGAATGTGTGGCATAAAAGGGTAAGTTTATTAAAGGCGGTATGAATAATTGATAAGTCTAAAAAGAAATACAAAGTATGAATTAATGCCTGCTAAAGGCTTGCGATCCAGAAATACTTATAGTCCCTCTAATAAAGTAGATTTTAAAGTTAGCCGTGGAAAATTTTCTGATTTTTTGACCTGTCAGAGATGTTTTTATTTAGATCGAGTGAAGGGAGTTATTTCGCCTTCCTTACCCGGCTGGTCGTTAAATGCTGCTACGGACGAACTCCTTAAAAAAGAGTTTGATGTTTGCCGTGAAAAAAGACAACCACATCGATTATTTGCACAGTATAATTTAGAACATATTATTCCGTTTGATCACCCTGATTTAAATAAGTGGCGAGATAGTTTGCGGGCTGGGTTGATGTCGCGGCATAGAGATACCAATATTATTCTTACTGGGGGGGTGGATGATATTTGGATAAATACCAACACAGAGGAATTAATCGTTGTTGATTACAAATCTCAGGCCAACAGGCGGCCGGTCGAGGTATGGAGTTACCTTTCTTCTGTTTACCATCAAGGCTATAAAACTCAGTTAGATTTTTATGCATATTTACTTAAGGAGATGAAATTTAAGGTTGCGAAGACTGGTTATTTTTTAGTCTGTAACGGAAATAAAGATGCCGATGGATTTTATGGAAACATGAAATTCTCAGAGACACTTATACCTTACGATACGAGTACAAGTTGGATAAAAAACGAAGTTGATAGAATGTATGATTTACTGAACAGTACAGACTTACCATTACCTAATCCCAGTTGTGAAAACTGTGCTTATGCTGCGAGAAGAGCAGAGTTTGAAAGTTTGTAAATTAATTGTGAATTAATAAATAGTTTTTAGGACTTTATCTTCTCATTTTTAAAAAAGCTAAGTCTACTGTATATTTCATTTTTCCAAAGGTGGGGTCGCGATCTATAACTCTAAATTTTAACTATTTTCTGAGTCATAGGTAAAATTGGTATCAAAATCGAGATATGGATTACTTTAACTTCTTGTGAGATAAGGCGCTGAATATAGTCTAGTAAAGAGTACCCTATGAATTCAATAAATGATTTTGGTTTTGGAACACAGATACGTAAGTCTCCTTTTTTTGATGCAACAGTACGTTGGGGAGCAAGTGATTTTTCTGTATATAACCACATGTATATTCCCAGAGATTTTGGAGATCCAGAAAAAAACTTTTGGAACTTGGTAAATAAAGCCATACTTTGTGATGTAGCTGTCGAACGCCAAGTGGAAATTACTGGTCCTGATGCTGTCGAATTTGTTCAACTCCTTACCCCTCGGAATTTATCTAACCTGGCCGTTGGGCAGTGTAAGTATGTTCTAATAACAAATGCTGATGGTGGAATTTTAAACGACCCCGTTTTATTAAGACTGGCAGAGAAACAGTTTTGGCTCTCATTAGCTGATAGCGATGTCCTATTCTGGGCACAAGGAGTGGCAGTTAACTCTGGCTTGGATGTCAAAATAACTGAGCCTGATGCATCACCGTTACAGTTGCAAGGTCCAGTTTCTGGTATGATAATGGAAGCATTATTTGGAAAAGAGATTTTGGACTTACGTTATTATTGGTTACAAGATTTTATCCTTGACGGTATTCCATTGGTAATCTCGCGGACGGGTTGGTCAAGTGAGTTAGGGTATGAGATATTCTTGAGAGATAACACCCGTGGAAGTGAATTATGGGACAAGATAATGAATGTTGGTGTTCCCTTTGGTTTACAGCCAGGACATACTTCTTCAATTCGTAGAATTGAAGGGGGGTTACTATCTTACCATGCAGATATGGATATTTCTACAAATCCGTACGAGTTAGGTTTAGACCGTCTTGTTGACCTATCCATGAAAGAGGATTTTATTGGTAAGAAAGCTTTAAAGAAAATTTGGAATGATGGTATTAGCCGAAAACAAGTTGGACTATGCATTGAATGCGATCCATTGTCTGGACCTAACACTCATTTTTGGCCGGTCAATAGAAATGGTCAGGTGATAGGTAAGGTAACCTCCGCAATTTACTCACCCCGTTTGAAAAAAAATATAGCTTTAGCGATGGTTTCATTGAATGATAGTAAAATTGGTACAAAAGTTGGAGTACTGACCTCTTCAGGAGAGGTTCCAGCATCGGTAATTGAAAAGCCTTTCTTTGATCCCAAAAAGAAAATAGTTATATCGACATAATTAATTTTAATTTAGAAAAATATAGCTTTCTGAATGTTAATTGCAAAAAATTAATGTGTATAGAAAATCATTGAAAGTTTTAAATCCCAGCCTGGTAAACAAGCACAAATTTTAATTCAAAAAAAGCAATAATATCTTATTTATCTTTGGAGTGAGAAAACACACGATGCCCAACAGAGCCTAAAGATGACATTGACGGATAATCCATAATCATTAATCCTCCATCTACAATGAGAGTTTGACCAGTAATAAATGAGGACTCGGTAGATGCTAGAAATGCGGCTGTGCTTGCAATCTCTTCAGGAGATCCCATACGATTAAGTAGTGAAGGTGGCATCCCCCAATCACCCCCTGTATCTCCTTGAGCACGTGCTGTTTGTTCTGGGCTCGTCTCTATCCAGCCAGGGCTTATTGCATTCACGCGAATTCCATATGGAGCACCCTCTGCTGCAAATGATCTTGTCAGGCCTTCAACCCCTGCTTTTGCAGCGCCGTAAAGTCCCCAGTTTCCATGGAAAGTAGCAGTCGAAGATATATTAATAATAGTAGAATTGGATTGTTTGCTTAGGTGGCTCAATGCGTGGGCACACATGAAATAAGTTGAGTCCATATTTGACCCTCGAAAAATTTCCCACCGTTTTCCTGGTGGATCTGTTGGAACTACACCACTGCGTTGACTGCCGAGTCCAGCATTATTCACTAATACATCAATCTGACCAAATTCGTCCATTACGTCATTTATTAACTTAATTACTTCTCCTTCTTTAGAAAGATCGGTTTTAAATGATTTTGCAATAATACCTTTTTTAGTTAGTTCATCTACAACTTCTTCTGAAAGCTTCTGGTTTCTTGCAACAACAGCAATGCTTGCACCTTCCTCTCCAAATTTGTTAGCTATTCCTCTACCTATTCCGTAGTTGCCTCCGGTTACTATTACTACTTTATCTTGGAATCTCATTTTCTAGGTCTCCCCCTAATGCTTATTTAGTAATAATTAAAATACAGAATAACTTTAATTGGACATAATATTGATGTACGAAATTAATTGTAGTGTCGATATTATATTAAATAATAGTAATTTTTTATGAGAAATTGAATACTTTTGTTTTAATTTTGAAAAATAAGGTAAATAACATCGTGTTAAAAATAGATGGAGAGATCTAATTCTTAAGAAAGATGGTTTCTCCTGATATGACTTTTCAAAATACGAAGACAAAAATACGTATTTATTGAGTGTAAGAAAAGAAGTTAGGTTTAAGGGAGTAGGCAGATAGAAAAAGAACCTTATGAAATTTTGTATGAATTATTTAATAAGGCAATTTTAGTTGCTGACCCTATGGAAGTAATTCCTTTAATGCTACCAAGTAAACCTAGTGGACGGGTGGTGGTTATTGGAGCAGGAAAGGCTTCTGCACGAATGGCAGAGGCTGTTGAGAGTGTTTGGGGGCCATGTGAAGGTATAGTGATTACCCGATATGGTTACGCTAGACCTCTAAACTCTATTAAAATTGTAGAAGCTGCACACCCAACTCCAGATCATCAGGGGGTTTTGGCGACCCAAGAAATTTTGACATTACTAGAAACTCTTGGAGAAAATGATTTTGTTTTGTGTTTGATTTCTGGGGGAGGCTCTTCGTTACTTTGCGCCCCAGCAGAAGGGCTGTCACTTTCTGATAAACAGAAAGTTAACAGGACACTGTTAAGCTCTGGAGCTCCCATTGGAGAAATGAATGTTGTTCGCAAACATCTATCTAAGGTTAAGGGTGGCCAATTAGGAGCTGCTTCCTATCCATCTAACATGCTGTGCCTGATTATTTCTGACGTTGCTGGTGATAATCTGTCAGATATTGCTTCTGGTGTAACCGTCGACGAGAGTTCAAACGTTCAAGATGCAAAAGATATTATTAGTAAATATAATATGGACATGCCCAAGGTAGTTGAAACTATTTTTTCTAAAGGATCGACGGTAGTTCCTCCGACTGATAACCGGCTAGATAGAGTCAATAACATTATTATTTCTGCTCCTTCAAAATCTTTAATTGCTGCCAAGGAACTTGCCTTATCGCAGGGATTTTCGGTTGAATTTCTTGGAGACGCTCTAGAGGGGGAGGCAAAAAGTGAAGGAGTTCGTCAGGCAAATATAGCACTGAAAATTCAATCTAAACTTCAGGCAGAAGATAGTCCGGTTATACTTCTGTCTGGTGGAGAATATACGGTCTCCATTCGGAGCAACGGCATTGGTGGACCAAATGCAGAGTTTGCACTAGCAGCTTTAGTTCATCTAAATGCGCAGCCTGGTATATTTTTAATCTCATGTGATACAGATGGTGTGGATGGTGCAGCGGAGGTTGCGGGGGCATTTGTTGCTCCGAGTATGTTGAACCTTGCACGCCTCAAGGGAATTAACGCTTGTGAATTTTTAGAACGCAACGATAGTCATAGTTTTTTTAAAGAAGTTGATGGACAAATTGTAACTGGTCCGACCCTTACAAATGTTAACGATTTTCGGGCTTTCCTAATTCAACCATTATAAAAATAATAACAGATACTTTTTATTTCTTTTAGAAACATAATTAATTTTGTAGAGGTGTATACGATTAATTCTAATTACAGGTGGTAGGCTGGCAACAGAGACCTTTCACTACATCAAAGGGTAGAGCATGAATATTAAAAATGAGGCGCAAACACACATAGTCGATCCTGAAGGCATTGATAAATTAGCTGAGCTAGCTGTGAAAGTAGGTTTAGGTCTTCAACCTGGACAGGATCTACTATTAACAGCCCCTATAGAAGCCCTACCACTTGTACGTCGTGTGGCGGTTCATGCATATAAAGCGGGAGCCGGGCTTGTGACTCCCTTTTACTCTGATCCTGAAGTGACCCTTGCGCGTTATCGTCATGGCGCTGATGATGCTTTTGATCATGCTGCCGACTGGCTTTATAATGGAATGGGTGAAGCTTTTGATAAAAATACAGCTCGAATGGCTATTGTAGGTGATGATCCAATGCTTTTAGCTCAGCAGGACCCTGATAAAGTGGGTAGAGCAAATAAGGCTAATTCAATTGCCTACACCCCAGCTCGCCAACGCATAACTGAATTTGATATAAATTGGAATTTAATATCGTGGCCTAGTCTTGCTTGGGCTGCTCAGATGTTTCCAGAGCTCCCGATTGAAATAGCACAAAGTAACCTCGCTAAAGCAATTTTTTCAGCATCGCGTGTTGACACACCTGACCCGATGAAAGCTTGGGAGGAGCATAATAAGGCTTTAAGATTAAGGTCTGATTGGTTGAATGGAAAAAATTTCAAAACATTGCATTTTGTCGGACCAGGTACCGACCTTCATGTAGGGTTGGCCGATCAACATGAGTGGATGGGTGGAGCATCTTTAGCAAAGAATGGGATTACTTGTAATCCGAATATTCCTTCTGAAGAAGTTTTCACAACTCCTCATGCCCTAAAAGTTGACGGCTATGTCTGTTCTACGAAACCGTTGTCACATCAGGGCACTTTGATTGACGATATTAGAGTTCGTTTTGAAGGTGGCAGGATAGTCGAAGCAAAGGCATCCAAAGGTGAACAGGTTTTACTTAAAGTATTGGATTCCGATGAGGGTGCTCGACGTCTTGGAGAAGTTGCTTTAGTACCGCATAGCTCTCCAATTTCACAATCTGGCTTATTATTCTACAATACACTTTTTGATGAGAACGCAGCTTGCCATATTGCTCTCGGGCAATGTTATACTAAGTGTTTTAAGCAAGAAGGAAACTTTACTGCAGATCAGGTGAGGGGTTTTGGAGGGAATACTAGTGTTATTCATATTGATTGGATGATTGGATCTGACAAAGTTGATATCGACGGTATTGACAGTGAGGGAAATAGCGTTCCAGTATTTCGTAAAGGTGAGTGGGCCTAAGAATAATATTTGTTAGACTGATCTTTCTCTTTACGACGTCAACTCCTTAATAGTTTCAATTGAACTGCGAGATGTGTCTTTGGCGCGCATACTTACAGGTTCAGGCTTATGTTAAGCTAAACTTTTCAATTTAGGGTAGTGCCATTAAGGTTTTCTTCCAATGATAGCGATTGCAGAAATTTGTAGATAACAGCCTTTTGTGAGCTCGGCTAACTGAGCGTGACGCGCAGGTCGAGATAAAGGATCTGGAAACATTTTTAACCAAAAGGGATTTACCAGACTGCGATCAGTTTTATCTGTGAAAAACAGATCAAGCTTTATAACATCTTCGGGTACTGCTCCAGATTCAAAAAGAATTGTTTGGAGCGCGTCAAAAGCCAATTCTATTTGGACGCTTTTATCCTTTGGAAATTCCCCTGTTTTTGGATCATGACCTTGAACAGCAGAAGTCATAAGAATGTTGTCAATTACACAACCCATTGGAATCGGATTTTTATGAGGGGGCAGGCTTTCTGGATTAATGCTACGGCGTCTCATTTTTTGAAGTTCTCTATAGGGATCTTTAACCTTTCAAGAGGCCGGATATTAATACCAGTATTGTCTAATTTCATTAGGTTTTCTCCAGAAAAGATTCCAAGGTCACTGGTTTTGCATTTAGTAAAGGTTTCTTCAACTCGACTTGATCAAAATTTGTTGCTTCATAAAACCACCTTTCAGTAGCTGGAAGTCCCCATAACTGAGATCGACTAGTATCGGTTAGTGACCACCGTTTTGGAGTTAAATCGCTATCAATAAATTGGTAATGGCTAGTAAATAGTTCTATCCGATGTCCATCTGGATCTCGAAAATACACAAACATCGCATTTGCTATTCCATGCCTGCCTGGTCCACGATCCATTGTGTGTGCTAATCCAAGAGAAGACATGACATCACATACGTGAATAATATTGGCAACTTCTGGCACGTTATAGGCGAAATGGTGCAAACGTGGACCGAGCCCGGCACTAAATACAACATCCTGAGTATTATTTTTTCTTTTGAGCCATACTCCCCAAACTTCATCAGTAACATCATCTGCGGTATACTCGGTCAAACGAAAACCAAGATCACTATACCAACGAAGTGCAGTTTCCACGTCATGAGTAGCTATTTGGACGTGATCAAGACTGGCTGGGCATGCTCCGTGATGCTTGTGGAAGGTTTGCATTAGTGATGGGCTTTGTTCCATTGTCGCACAAAATTCCAGTGGCACACCCAGTGGGTCATTCACATGCAGAGTACGTCCTTGAAAAGGAGTCTCAACAAAGATAGCATTAATGCCGTTTGAATTAAAATAATCATAGGCTAGATTAAGGTCATCATCTGTGTACACGCGATATCCCATGCGTTTACAGACTGCTAGCTCGTCTGATCGATGGAATGCAAGCGAGTGATGAGAGGTCTCCTCTAGAGCTCGAAGGTACAGGCTGTCATTGTCTTGGTGAGTAACTTCAAGACCAATAGCAGTTTCATAGAAATAGCGTGTTTTGTCCAAATCCTTACTAGTTAACACTATATGGCTAGCCCTTGTTATGTTGAATGGAGGTGATCCGTTTGATGTATAAATACTCATTGTAGTCTCCATTATAATTAGTGCTGAGATCTTTAGTGTTCTTTAAAGATCTTAGTATTCCGCTAGGGTTATTTTATCTAACTACTTTTGTTTCAAACCTTTAATTTAACTTCAAAAACTTAGCCTAGATTAAGATATTTAAAGTCACTTATTTAGACTTTTCTGAGAGTAGGCGTATCACTTTTTTAATACCCCAAGTAGCTCCGACAGCAACAACGGCTATCAAAAATGAAGTTCCGGCTGCATATAAGCCTTTATTAATTAATATTTGTGAGGTTGCATTCGAAATATCTGGTACAGTGACGTACATGCTATAGGCAAAAACGGCCGCCCAGGTTATCCAAAAGTTTTTCATTAATTATTCCTTTTATTTTTAAGTTTGAGTTAAACACTACATGCTTTCTTATCACAACAGTCGTTTTGGTTAACTAGTTTTGGACGTTGATAATTTTATAGCTATCTAATGCAGATTGCTTCCTTTCTAGGAACTCTTTTAAGAAACTGATTAAGATAACACTTGGGTTTAACTTCTGACTTTCGACGCATATCGCTCAATATAAACAAGAACTTATTATTTTTAATTAAGTTTATTTTTGAAGATAGTTTGAAAATTTTAACTAAAATCTTTAATATCACAAATCAAAAAACTAAAATTAACCTCTTAACTCACTAGTCAGCTTTACTTATAGGTGGGAGGTTTGTGCTCGATTGTGTACAAACCTCCCCATTTTTATGAAATTTTAGTCATCATCCGTGAGGTTTTTAAAATTCCAAGTTCACCAGCTTGTTTAAATAGTGATTGTAGCTCTTCGTTGCCAAGCATTTTATCAACACCTTCCCCCCAATGCTCTATTGAAGAGAACCTATAAATAGATCTAACCATTTCGTGGTCATGGCCCATCAGTTGTACACCAATTGCCATCTCCACTCCCATTGGTTCTAATGCATTTGCAAATTTTGGAGCTAGTTCCATGACTGCTGGAATACTAGATTTTGGCATGTGAAAATCTCTATGGACTGATATCGGCATATCAGTTCCCGTTGTAGGTGAGCCAAACATTAATCGGCCAATCCATGGACCTCTCATTTGTCCGGCTTGATCAGTCTCTCTTTCTTGCTGAACTGCCACCATTTCCGAGTCTTTAGAAAATGAGGTAAAAGCTTTGGCGGCATCAGTAAAGTTTTTATACCCACCGTAGATATGGAAGTCTCCAGCACCTTCGCCTGCTAGAACCTGTGTTGCCCATGCATTTGCACCATGGCGGGACATTATATTTACGGCACGTAGAATTCTGCTTTTTAGTACATCAGTTTTGCCTGCAATAGGTGTAATTTCTCTTACTGAAATAGCTGTCATTATTTTTCCTCCTAAATATTATACCAATGAGTAAAGTTAAGGGGAAGCGGTTGATCTAGTCAACAATTATCTCCTAATAAGAAACTCTTGCTAATTTTATTAGTAGTTAAGAAATTTTAAAAACTCTGATTATTTTTTAAAAATAAAAAGCCATTGCTATCTATAAAAATAAGGCTCACTTCTCAAGTGATTAGAAAAGTTCTTTGGAGTAACCCTTGTTGTGACAGATAAAGCTACTGTACCTGTACGACCGAAAACGCTTAAGGCAATAGGCCTACTATTTTTGGCAATTACGTGCTTTGATCTGATGTCCGTATTTATTAGGGTCTTATTAAAAGACTATAATGCCCAGGAACTTTCTGCTTATAGGAATGTTATTGGAATTATACCTAGTATACTTTTGTTAATTGCAACAAAAGAGTTACGTTTTAAGGGGCCGTCCTTAGTAATTGATCAATGGAAATTAGCATTATTGCGTGGTTTCTCAGTAGCGCTTGCACAATTATGTTATTATTCTTCAATAGGTTTTCTAGAACTTGCAACTGTTTCAACGTTGGGCCAGACAAATGCTTTTTTTGTTGTTATTTTATCAGTAATTCTATTGGGTGAAAAAGTAGGAATCTGGCGTTGGAGTGCATTATTCTTTGGGTTTGTTGGGGCAATGCTAATTTTGAAGCCAGGAACTGAAGCTTTTTCAATCTATGCGGCACTTCCTGTGGGTGCAGCCTTCTTTTATGGTTTTTCTATAGCGACCCTACCAAAATTTGATAAAAGTATTTCGAACGCAGTCCTATATCTATATTCGTCTGTTGCCGCTGCTATTGGTGCTGTTGTCCTGGCTGTATTTATGACAGACTTTACTCCCATTACATCTTATTTACATTTAATTATGATTTTCACGATGTCTATTCTTGGAGGGATTGGGGTCCTATTTCTGATGTTGGCTTATCGAATGGTAGCCCCATCAGTTTTGGCTCCATTTGTATATTTTGGTATACTTTCTTCTTTTTTATTCGGTTGGGCATTTTTTGGAGAGTTTCCAATCGAAACATTATTTCCTGGTGTTTTATTAATAGTTGGTTCTGGGGCGCTAATAGTGTGGCGTGAGACAAGAAGAAAAATTAGTTAAGTAGCTAGATTAAATAGAATGTATTCATAAAAGAAATTTTTAATATTTTAACATTTCTCAACGGTAATTTTATTAAACTTAGACACCATTGGATCTACAGTAACAAGAACTTTTAATTGGCACTTCTGCCCTTACTACTGCTTGATCTAATAACAGAGTTATATGTGTACGTTCAGCAGTTTCTCCACGCCTACGCAAGCATTCATCTAACCCATGAAGGCTCCAAACATTACGTGGATGTTGGCAGGCCCTTGGCAAGGTTTGATCAAGGCCAAGGTCAGCTCTGTAGACTTCCTCGGCTTCATCATACAATTGTGCATCCATGAGAAGTGCACCTAGCGCGTGTCTAGTTGGTTGCATCCAACCCCAGGGTTCATCATATAATAGTTCGTCATCTATTTTCACAGCAGCTTTTAAATGCTCTAAACCTTTAGTTGTATTTCCTGACTTGTACTCTAGTTCTCCGAGCACCATCTGTTCCGCAACATTTAAGACATCAGCACAAGTGTTGTTAAATACGTTTCTGTCCTCTTGCACCGAATCCTTTGCTAACAGGAACAAGTCCTTCTCAGTTTTTGCAGCGGATAATTTGCCAAGATTAGCTAAAGCAATAGAACGGGAGTATCTTAACATCGCATTTGTAAAACTGTATAACTCTAAGTCTTCAGGAAACTGCTCGAGGAGTATTTCTTGCCACCGGCCAAATCTGATTAACACATGCAGATTCATAGGTACAAATGCTTCAAATAGTTCAGGTATTTGTCGTACTACATGTTCGGGGAGTGTTTCTTTGAGCGCTGCGGCTGCTGAAAGAGCTGGTGTTGGCTGAGCAAGAAACATTGCCCCGTATATTTTGAAGTGGAGGTTATGAACTCGATAAACAGTATAAAAATTCTTAGAACCGGCATATTCAACAAATTTTTTGTCTACTTCTGTTGCTCGGTGGTTTCGTGACACTACATTTTGATAGTCACCACACAATACATCGATATGAGTGGCCATATGCACAAGATGACCAGAATCGGGAACTAAATCAACTAACTTATCTCCGTGTATTAATGCTTTTTCGGGTGTTGGTGACATTTCCATAAGATGAATATACATATGGAGCAATCCTGGATGATCCCACGCTTCTGGATGAGAGGAAAATGCTCGTTCAAGAATTTCTTGTGCCTCCTCAGTGGAGGCGCCTTCTGCTGGAATTCTATTTTTTAAATCCCATAGTTTCCACGGTGTACGGTTTATTAAAGCTTCTGCAAAAATTGTAGTTACTTCAAGGTCGTCTGGAAACGCTTTATACACTGTTCGCATGGCATTTGAAAAAGCATCATTCCAGGGGTTGAAATCTTCTATGTTGGGGTCAGTTGGAAAACGTTCAGCCAACGCATTGACCATTGCACGTTCTACTTCGGTAGCATTTTTATAATGAACTTTTGCCTCACTTAACGCCTTATGCGCCCTTTCGAGAGCATTAATTTTTTCTTTATATGTAAAAAATTCCCACACCTTATTATAGTTAGGGCCTATGGCATGGGCTATTCCCCAGTTGGCAATTACACAGGTATTATCTAAGTTAAGAGCCTTTTCAAAACACACGATAGCTTCTTCGTGATTGAAACCAAATAACCATGCGAAACCTCTGTTTAACCAAGTCTGCGCTTCAGTAGAGTTTGTTGTGAATTTACGATGGAAAGATCCTAGGTCAAAATAAGACATTTATGTGAAGCCCTTTATCAAGTGAGTTACAGAAGAATACATATTTTTTTATTTAAATATTTATAATAGATAACTCATGAAATTTTATCTCATAATACTCATATAACTTAAAATAATTATAAAAATATTCCCAATAATTATACTAAATTTGAGATAATTTTAGAAAAAACATAATTTTAATGGATATATTTATTATTATTTTAAGTTATATGAGTTTAAATTTATTTACATCTACTAACCCTTTATCGGTAATCTTCAGGTTTGGAATTACTGGTAATGCAAGAAATGCTAATTGTAAAAATGGCTCCTCTAAGGTTACCCCAAGGTTTTTGGCTATTCTTCTGAGTTTTGATAGTTGACTTTGTACTAACTCAAAGGGTTGCAAGCTCATTAATCCTGCAATTGGTAGGGCTAATTCAGCCAAAATTTTTCCTTCGGATGCTATTACAAACCCACCTTCAATCTTACTAAGATGTTTAATTGCTAATTCCATATCTGCATAGTTAGTACCAACGGATATAATATTATGATGATCGTGGCATACAGTCGAGGCTATTGCACCAGACTTCAAACCGAACCCTTTCACAAAGCCATTTGAAACATTACCATTTTTACCATGCCTTTCAATTACTGTAACTCTAAGCAGGTCACGTGATATGTCTGGTAGCTTGTCACCATTAACTATCGAGATATTTTCTTTAAGGTGATCGGTCAGAATTTTACCTTCTATTATTCCAATTACATTCGTTTCCTCTGTGGTTTCGGATGTACAGAAACTCGTAGTATAGATCGTTGGAGGATTTACAGAGTTCCTTGCGACGGGTGGAAGTGTTTTTCGTGTCAAAAAGGATTCTTTGTCTATAGGTTTACCACCACATACGACCAACTTTATATTACATTCCTCTAGATCAGATAACGCAACGATGTCAGCACGTTTTCCAGGAGAGATTAAGCCTCTGTCTTTTAAACCAAATGCCTCAGCTCCTGAAATTGATGCCGCCCGGTAAACGGCTAAAGGGGATATCCCTTTAGAGATCAATTTCCTGATCATATAATCAATGTGGCCGTACTCTGCGATGTCTAAAGGGTTGCGATCATCAGTACATAAACAAATATATGGTGATGTCCGTTCTGTTAGAATTTCGGCTAAGGCATCTAAATCTTTACTGACTGAGCCTTCTCTAATAAGTATCCGCATACCTTTTTTTAACTTTTCCAAAGCTTCTGAAGCAGTAGTTGCCTCGTGCTCAGTACTTATTCCAGCTGTGATATATGCATTTAACTCAGTACCTGACAGGAGTGGTGCGTGTCCGTCTATATGTTTACTATGAAATAAATTTAATTTGTTTATAACCTCTGGATCTCCATTTATAACTCCAGGGTAATTCATAAATTCTGCCAAGCCAATTCCACTGCTGTGATTCATAACACTTTTTAATTCAGCTGCAGTTATATTAGCTCCTGACGTTTCCATATCAGTTGAGGGAACGCACGAAGATAATTGAACTTTAATATCCATCAAAGTAAATTCACTAGCACGTTGAAAATATTTAATTCCATCCAATCCTATTACATTCGCAATTTCATGTGGATCACATATTGCTGTGGTCACACCTCGTGGTGTGACACAACGATCAAATTCAAAAGGGGTCAACATTGAACTCTCAATATGGAGATGCGTATCAATAAAACCTGGGACTAATGTTAAACCACTAACATCAATTATTTTATTAGCATTGTAGTGATCGCATGTTCCAACAATGGTCTTACCAACTATAGCTACATCACCTTCTAATAACTCGCCTGTTATAAGATCAAAGATTTTACCACCACGTAAAACTATGTCCGCAACTTCATCACCTTTACCACATGATATCTCTCGTCTTAGTGTGCTCATAATTTTACTCCGCTGTTTTCATACCTAGTTTACCCAGAACTTTCCGTTCAGTATATACAACTAATTGGTAAAATATTGACGACTTATAATTGAATGTATTAACAAATGAGCTTATAACTCATTTCACCTCGTCATTTAACTTTATTGTATCTTTGTGCCCACAATTAGGACAGTTATATTTTCGTTTAGTAATATCAAATCTTTTCTCCATTGCAGCATATGTCCAATAAAATTTACATTCGTCACAAGTGATATGAAATAAATATTCTAGATGAGCTGAGAAGGTCATAAACGGATTTAATCCTATTTTAGTTTAAACTTTAGGTGATCATTTATTCAATTATCTAAAGCTATGTCAAATTTTCTTATAAAATAATAATCTTATTGGTTCTTATTTAATATTTTGTTTTATTAGATCTGACCCCTTTTCTGCAATCATCATTGTTGCAGCATATGTATTTCCTGATGGGATCATTGGCATTACAGATGAATCAATCACCCGAAGATTTTTTATACCGTGCACCCGAAGGTTTTGATCTACCACGGCTTTTGGGTCTGAATGTTTTCCCATTTTTGCTGTCCCGACCAAATGATAGCAAGTAGATCCAAAGTTTTTACAAAACTCTAATAGCTCTTCATCAGTTTGAATTCTTTCACCTGGCACAACTTCATCTGTTAGATACTTTGACATGGATGGTGAATTGAGTAGTGCCCTTACGATTTTCATACCTCTTACCATCGTGTCTTGATCGTGAGGGTCATCTAGATAATTTGGGTTGATTGCTGGATCAACATAAACATCTGTTGATTGGGCCCGAACATAACCGCGACTTTGTGGTCTATGTTGCCACCATCCTCCCGTAACCCCTGGATAATTATCTAGGACATAATGTTTTCCTTCTTTGTAACTGCCTGGTGTGAAGACACATTGTAAATCAGCAAAATCAATACCTGGCCGTGATTTGCAAAATAAAAAAACCTGGGAGGGGACTAAGGCCAAAATATTAGGCAGCCCTAAGACCCACTTAGCTATTTGAAGACCAAGTTTTGGACCTTTGGAGTGTTCATTCAGCGTTGCATATTTTGGATTCGCTCTCATCACCATACGGGCACCGTAATGGTCAATTAAATTACTACCTACGCCTCCAAGTTCCTTAACTACTTTTACGCCTAGGTTTTGTAGAAGTTGACCAGAACCTAATCCAGAAATTTGCATGAGCCGGGCCGTATTAGCTGCTCCTGCTGATATTATTACTTCTCGTCTTGCCTTTATTGATATTACTTTTCCATTACGTTTTCTTATAAAGCTTACGCCTTTTGCTGTTTTATCTTCAAATAGAACTTTTGTTACTCTTGCACTTAAAATTAATTTTATATTTCGATTTTTTTGAACTGGACGAAGTATTCCTCTTGCGGAACTTACTCTGAGGCCACGATTAATAGCTCTTTGAAAATACCCCACTCCCTCTTGTTTTCCAGAGTTGTAGTCAGGGTTTCGGATGTGACCATATTCTTCGGCTGTATTTATAAATGCTTCGGAAATCGGATTGAACCAATCCATATCTGTTATTGGCACTCCACCATTTCTTCCATGCACTCCAGATACATCTTGCCCAATCCGACTTTCAGAGCGCGAAAAATAGTTTAGAACATCATCATAGCCCCAACCCTGATTTCCTAACTGTGCCCAATGATCATAATCAGCTGGTTGCCCGCGAACGTATATCATTCCATTTATTGACCCGGAGCCCCCCAGTAGACGTCCTTGCGTCGTTGCAATTTGACGATTTAAAGTATTTTTGGAAGGTTCTGTTTTAAACTGCCAAGTAATACTTTCTTGAGTGAGGGTTTTAGTGAACCCAGCAGGAATACGTACAAATGGCCTATTATCGCTTGGACCAGCCTCAATTATGCATACAGATATTTTTGGATCTTCTGCTAATCGGGCAGCGACTATCGAGCCAGCAGCGCCGGCTCCAACTATAACATAGTCAAATTCGTCAACATTTTCTATTTTCATAAAATATTTTCTTATTATTTGAGACGTCGCATTATTATCATTCTTAAAGTTTAGTTAATTAATTGAGAAATAGATAACGATAGTTTTCCTACAACTTCCTCTATTTGTGAATCATTAATGATATAAGGCGGTGCCAATAGTATGTGATCCCCGTTTATACCATCACGTGTTCCAGACATTGGATAACAAATAAGTCCTGCATTAAAAGCTAAATCTTTTATTTTCTTTGACATTGCCAATGAGGGTGCAAATGGTTTTTTAGTTTCTCTATCCTCTACTAACTCTATTCCTTGAAATAAACCTCTACCACGTATGTCTCCTACATTGGGATGTTGCCCTAATTCCTGTTTGAGTGCTAAGTTGAGCTTATCACCCATTTTCTTTACCTGATCTATTAAACCTCTATCTAATAAAGCAGTTACAACAGCTAAGCCGGCCGCGGTTGCAACCGGGTGGCCAATGTAGGTATGCCCATGTTGAAAAAAACCTGATCCATGTTTAATCGCGTCATAAATTTTGGAACTGCAAAGCATGGCACCAATTGGTTGGTAACCAGCACCTAAACCTTTTGCGATACATAATATGTCTGGGATAATATCTTCAGCTTCACAAGCAAACAAGTAGCCAGTCCGCCCCATACCACACATCACTTCATCTAATATGAGTAGAACCCCGTACTTATCGCAAATTTCGCGTATACGTGTAAAATAACCTTTTACTGCTGGAACGGCTCCGAGAGTTGCTCCTACGACTGGTTCAGCTATAAAAGCAATAACTTCATCCTTACCAAGTCTAAGAATTTCATCTTCGAGCTCTTGAGCCGCCCTTTGGCCATAGTCGAAGCTACTTTCTGAATCACTTTTATCGATATACTCATAACAGGGCGCAATATGACTAATATTAATTAGTAACGGGGAAAACTGTTTTCTGCGCCATTCATTTCCGCCTACTGCAAGCGCTCCTAGAGTGTTACCATGATAACTTTGCCGTCGAGCTATAATATGTTTTCTACTATGATCACCTTTTTCTAAATGGTATTGTCTGGCTAATTTAATTGAAGCTTCAACTGCTTCAGAACCTCCTGAAACGAAGTACACCCTATCTATATCCCCAGGCGCATTTTTAATTAGAAGGTCAGCTAATTTTTCAGCAGGGTCAGAGGTAAAAAAACGAGTATGCGCAAATGCAAGTTTATCAACTTGGTCTTTTATTGCAGAAATAATTTCCTGATCTCCGTGGCCTAAACACGAAACGGCTGCCCCTCCTGAACCATCAAAATAGCGGTTTCCTTTATCATCTATTAAGTAACATCCTTCCCCATAGATGGCCGTGGGTGGAGTTTCTTTAGTATGACGAGGGAAGATATGGCTCATTTATTTATACTTGTTGATTGGTTTGAAGTCTGAAGTAATTATCTCTCTTGGGTTGCTTATCCAGAGCTTTCTGTCTGGATGCATTCCAGCTCCAAAAACTGCAGAGACAGCGGAACTACGCATCCTATTTAGTAATCTCGTATCAGCGTCACCAACTGCTGGGTGAGTGCCACCATTTTCTAAAACGATACTATCCCACCTTTGCTTTCGGTCTTTTAGAGTTGTTGGGTCCAACAATTGTGTACAGTTTAATTCATTATTGTTTAGATCAACAACAATATCATCACCGTCCTCGAGCAAACCTATTGCCCCACCAATTGCAGCCTCGGGCCCAACGTGACCTATAACTAGACCAACGGATCCTCCTGAGAACCTACCATCTGTCATTAATCCAACGATGATATTTTTTTCTCTACACAAAGATGTAATCCGTGATGTGGAATCTAACATTTCAGGCATTCCTGGCCCTCCAACGGGACCTTCATAACGAACAACTACCATGTCAAAGTTTTTAAAATTTTCGGGTGTTTTTTCCAATGAACTTAATAGGCTTTGTTCACCGTTAAAAATTCTAGCCTTACCAAAGAATATATTATTTTCTAAACCACCCTCAACCCCAGCTAACTTTAATACAGCACTAAATTCGGGTGAAAGATTCCCACCAAGAACTCGTAGTCCACCTGTTTTTTTGAATGGGTTTTTTACTGAATATATTACGTCTCCGTCAGGATCTGGCGGATCAAGACGTTTAATTTGTTCGCCTAAGGTTTCACCGGTACATGTTAAAGTATCACCATTCAACATTCCGGCTTCTAATAAATCTTTAACAATAACTTGGACACCCCCTTTAGCATCAATGTCGACCATTGAGTATTTTCCAAAAGGTCGTGCATTTATTACTACTGGAATAACATTTTTAGAGAGATGATTGAATTCTTCAGCACTCATAATATCTTTTGAAAAATCCTTGTACCCTGCTGCTCTTGCCAACTCAGGTGCATGCAACATTACATTTGTAGACCCACCCACTGACATGGCCACAATAAGGGCGTTCCGTATTGAATCTCTTGTAACTATATCCCTTGGCGTAATTTCGTCTCGTATCATCGTTGATAAATACTCAATAAGTTGATTGGGAAACTCTTCTAATCGGCGCTTGTCCTGAGAAGCTGGGGAGACCATATGCAAAGGTTGCATTCCTAAAACACTAATAAACGTTTGCATCGTGTTGTAAGTAAACATTCCGCCACAACTCCCAAATCCAGGGCAGGCCTCGCAAGCAATTCTCTTTTTGGTTTCCTCATCGGTACTACCGGCAATTTGGTAGCCAGTAATAATATCAATTGCTTCTTTAGTTTTCGAATCTATCCCAGGTCGAATAGAGCCGTCAGACATTATAATAGCAGGTCTATTATGCTCTAAAATTGCGGCCAACGTACCAACTGGAGGTTTGTCGCAAGCAACCACAGCGATAACACCTTCCAAACCGGTTGCGCTTAAATGCTCACAGATGGAGTCGTTTGTAACTTCCCTACCTATTAAGGAATACCGCATTTCTTTCGTACCATTTCTGATGCCATCTGAGGTAGCAATTGTATACTCTGGTTGAACTAACCGCATTTTTAAATCACCGGGCTTTAGACCAATTTTTTGCCTAAGTTTCTCGTGAATGGTTTGAACTTTTTCTTGCACCCCAATATAACATTGAGAGTCACCCTTATTACCAACAACCCCAATTGAGGGTTCATGAATAAGATCTAATTCTGTATTGAGCTCTCTGGCTATCCCGTATGTCTGAGAGTTTCGTCCCGGATTTTTATCTATCAATACAGTTTTTGAATTTTGCATAATGACTCCATTAAAATGTTATTTAGTATCCAATAATAAGGCCTGCTTTTTTTTTGCATAGGCTTAATTGACAAATTTATAAAATTTCTCAATTAAATTTACGGCTTTAGTATATCAGCTTGATTAACATTAGCTTAATTAACTCAGAATCACTTGCACAGTTTTAGTATTTAACTAATATTTCTTTTAAAAATAAAATAAATAATTATGGAGTAAAGTAATGAAGGAATTCGTTCGAACTATATCAGATTACCCAATTGATGGAGTTCAATTCAGAGACATAACTCCTCTTTTACAGGATCATAAATTATTCGCTCAAATAATTGATGAAATGGTAACTGCGTGGTCTGATAAAAAAATTGATGCAATTTTAAGTATTGAGTCGCGTGGTTTTATAATGGCAGGGGCGATGGCATATAATATGGGAGTAGCATTTATTCCCTTAAGGAAACCAAATAAGCTTCCCTTTACGACGCATAGTGTTTCTTTTGATTTAGAGTATGGGAGCAATGAAATACAAATCCATACTGATGCTTTGGACGGTCACCAAAATTTACTTATAATAGATGACCTGTTAGCGACTGGAGGAACAGCAATAGCTGCTGTAGACCTCATAAAAAAATTCGAGAATAAAAATATAGTAGGTGCAGGTTTCATCATTAACCTTCCTGACCTTGGTGGAGAGAAAAAATTAACTGATTTGGGTGTAAAATGCCATTCCCTTATGGACTTTTAAAGATTTATTAAAACACTTAAATATTAATATTTACGTATCAATATATGGTTAATATATATAATAGTCTTCAATAGATGTGTTAGAGATCGGTCTGATTGGCCTTAAATTAGATTTTTATCGTCAGGAAGGTAAATTATGACAGAGCCAAAAGATATTGATTTATTAGTTCAAGCTGACGTCTTGTATCCTATGATGTCAAATGAAGAAATTATTCTTAATGCAGAAGTTGCTATTATAAACGATCAGATTGTTTACGCGGGCCCAAAATTAAATAGTAATAAGTGGAATGCAAAAGAGATAATTCTAGGTGATGGAAAAGTAGTAATGCCGGGCTTTGTAAACTGCCATAGTCACGCAGCCTCATTAGTATTTCGAGGTCAAAGTGATGATGGCGCTGGAGGGAAGGCACTCTATTCAGTAGCTTTCAGAGCTGAGGCCACAATTACACCAGAGCAGTGGAGAGACTTTGCTAGGGTTGGCGTTTTAGATATGATTAAAGCTGGGTTCACCACCATAAATGATATCTGGTATGAGCCGGAAGCTCTGGCCGAAATTTGCTTAGAAGCCGGATTAAGGGCACAAATAGCTTATAAAGTATTCGATGTTTGCTTAGAAGATTTATATTTAAACCTTTATAATCACAGCACAAAAATTGGTGATATGAGACTTAACCGTGGAGTTGATTTTGTAAAAAATTGGAGTGGTGCTGGCAATGGACTTATTACTGGACGTATCGGTCCACATGCTACTGATACTTGTTCTTCCGAGTTACACAAAAATGCTTATATGGAAGCAAAAAAACTAAAAGTGGGTAGACATACGCATGCCGCTCAGTCAGCTGGAGAGGTGGCATATATAAGATCAAAATATGGAGTTGGTCCAGTTGTCTACTTACAAGAGCTTGGGGTCTTAGATCCAGATCTTGTCTTGGCACATTTGACCTATGCAGATAACGCAGATTTAAAAGCTGCTGCCAGCGGGGGAGTTAAATACGCACACTGTTCAACAATTTATCCTCGAAGAGGGGTATATCCTGACATTATAGAAATCACAAAAAAGGGTATTGAATGGGGCTTGGCGACTGATTGGATGATGAATGATCCTTTTGAGGCAATGAGAAATGCTTTAAATGCTATAAGACTAAAACAAGGTAAACATACCGCGTACACTAGTACGCAGGCTTTGTATGGGTCTACCACTGACAGCGCAACAGTACTTGGTTTAGAAAATTCAATTGGGAAAGTGCAAGAAGGCTTTAAAGCAGACTTGATTCAAATCGATATAAATCAACCTCATTTAGTTCCATTCTATGCCGAGTACGCTTCTATCGCTTATTATGCTCGAGCTTCAGATGTAGTCACCAGTATAATTAATGGTAAAGTAGTAATGAGAGATAGAGTTGTAATTGGAATTGATGAGACAAAGGCCTTAGAGGCTGTAGCAAAACATATCCCAGCGTTATCAGATAAAATGTTAAAGTTAGGTGGTGCCGTACATCCTGGGCTCTGCCCGTGCGGGTTTTAGAAATTTGCCAAACGAATTTCTGTTGATAAAGATTGGAAGTGGAAAAAAATTATGATGACTAGTGGAAAAGTAGGAAAAAGAACGGGTAGGGCAAAGCGTCAAGCGGCACCGGTAGCTCGAAAAGTTAACTACCGTCAACTTAAGAACTCATTTTCTCCACAGTCAATTTACTCTAATGATGAGGTAGAAAACTTGCATAATACCTCGTTGAAGGTATTAAAAAACCTTGGAATTAGAGTTTTGTTACCTGAGGCTAGGAAAATATATCTGAACGGTGGAGCTAGCGTCGTCGATGATATGGTGTTTATTGGTTCTGAATTGGTACAGGAAGCTTTAAAATCTGCTCCTTCATCTATAAAGTTGTTTGCGCCTAATCCCATATGTAATCAAGTTTATGAAGAAGGTACCTTACTTTTTACGCCAGCTGGGGGGTGCCCAAATGTATATGACAGAGTTAGAGGACGCTCTCCAGGATCGATAGATACTTATCGTGATGCAATTAAATTAGCTCAAAGTTTTGATATAATTCATAAAAACCCAATGGCTCCAGAACCTCAAGACATTCCAGTAAATTTGCGACATTTATCTACTATAGAAGCTCAACTTACCTTATCAGATAAGTTAATGACCGCTTTTGCTAGAGGTCAAGGGCAAGCAGAACAGACTTTCGCTATAATTCAAACAGCTATTGGTTTGTCAGACGAAGATTTTGCAAATGGTGTGTGGGTTTCGGCAGTTATTAACTCTAATTCACCCCGAATGCTAGATATACCAATGGCTCGTGGAATAATAGATTTTGCACGAGCAGGACAAATGACAATAATAACTCCATTTTGTTTGGCAGGTGCTATGGCTCCTGTCACGGTATCAGGTGCCTTGGTCCTCCAACACGCCGAAGCATTAGCTGGAATTGTTTTGTCTCAATTATCTAAGCCTGGCGCACCAGTAAGTTATGGAGGATTTTCTTCTAATGTGGATATGAAATCTGGTAGCCCAGCTTTTGGTACTCCCGAACATTTAAAAATGCAATTGGGCGGGGGACAGTTAGCTCGCTATATTGATCTTCCCTGGCGCTCTGCTGCTGGCTCAGCATCAAATATTTCAGATGCGCAGGGCGCACATGAAAATATTATGGGCGTTTGGGGTGCAGTTTTAGGAGGAGCAAATATGGTTATTCATGGTGCTGGCTGGCTGGAAGGTGGTTTAACTTTTGGATTTGAAAAGTTTATTTGCGATATTGAAGCACTTCAAACTATTGCTGAGATGTTTGAGCCAACCCTAGCAGATAATGCTTCCCAGGCCTACAGTGCAATCGAAGATGTCATTCCTGGAGGCCATTTTTTTGCAACTCAACATACTATGGAGCGTTTTGATACAGCGTTCTACTCTCCACTGATAGCTGATTTAGCAAACCATGGTAACTGGGAAGCTAAAGGAAGTTTGACAGCTGATGAAAGAGCAACTGAGGTCTGGCAAAAAACTTTAAGTAATTATGTTGTGCCAAAAGGGTCTTTGGAGATTGCAGATAATATTAATGATCTGATTATTAAGTTTAAAGATGAGGGAGGTGCTTCACCAGAATCTGGTTAAGAAGAGAGAAAACTTTTTGTAAAATAGTTTAAATTTTTTAATATCCAATCAAAAAATAGGAAATATAATTATGAGTAAAAAAGAGATACATCAAGGCGGATGTCTTTGTGGAAAAGTTCGTTACGAAACTGATGGTAGTCCAGAGAGATCAGGAGTGTGCCATTGTCGTTATTGTCAATTAAGAACTGGTTCTTCTTTTGGCATATCTATTTACTTTAAGGATGAAGATGTAAAAGTTATTTCAGGTGACCTTAAGGAATATAAATATGAAACAGAGTCTGCAAGAGATGTGACCGTAAGGTTTTGTTCAGATTGTGGAAGTTCTTTATTTTGGCAGGTTGGAAGCTTTAAAGGCATGACAGGTGTTGCAGGAGGATCATATGATCCACCATCTTTTTGGTATAAGATAGATAGAGAAGTCTTTTGTCGTTCAGGTGCACCATTTGTTTCTACAAATATAAAAGAGAAACATGAAACCCATCCAGATTACAAGCCGGTAAATACAGAACATAGTGTTCTGAAGGGCTCAAATTAAAACAAGAAACCAATTTTGTTTCTTAGATCGGCTCTAACCCACACCAGTCGGCAATAAATAAAGCAATAGTTTGAGTTACTCTACGAGTACTTTCTAGATTGACACGCTCATTAAACCCGTGAATGGATTCTGAGTATGGGCCGTATACGAGGGCTGGGGTGTCGGCGTATAGGCCAAAGAATCGAGCATCCGTTGTTGCTGTCGATGGGATTTGGGAAAGTTGGCCTCCTGTGACAAGTTTATGAGCATTTTCCAAGGTTTGAATAGCTATTTTTGTTTCAGGTTTGTCATGCTCCGACAGAGAGTAACCTTCTGCTTGAAACCCGTGATAGATAATTTCCGGTGAGTTGTTTCTGAGAAAACTATTTGTTGAGGTTGCTGTGGTTAGGCAATCCTCTATTTCGGCGCAAGCTGCTTTCAAGTCTGTGCCAGGAAATACAGCCATACGAACATCAAAAACACACCACGCTGGCACCGAAGATACCCAGTCCCCGCCTGCTATTTTACCAACGTTCAGATTTAAAGGGTGATGATGATTGGAAAATGCAGGATGTCTTATTTCTTTTGCGTTCCACCGCGTCTCTAAACCTTCTAACGCGGCAATTAATGGTATTGCGGCTTTGATTGCACTAGATCCAGAGTCTGCACGCTCCACGTGTACGGGGATACCCTTTAGATGGACTTGAAACCAAATAACTCCCAGTTGTGAAGAAAACAGCTTTTCCTCTGAAGGCTCAGTAATTATTGCGGCATCCGCTTTATAACCTCTTTGGAGGCATGCTAAAGCGCCATTCCCTGTACATTCCTCTTCGACGACAGATTGAAAAAAAACATCAGAAGCTGGTAAATAACCAGACGCACGGATTGCATCCAACGCAAAAAGGTTTGCCGCTAAACCAGCTTTCATATCTCCCACACCCCGTCCGTACATCCACCCATTATCGATACGTGGTTCGTAGGGTGGAGTATCCCACATATCTAAGGGGCCCTCAGGAACGACATCAATGTGACCGTTTAAAATTAAAGATCGACCATGATTAGTTTTACTGCGATGGGACCCTACAACATTAATTGCATCTTCATAATTCCCTATAACTGGAGAAAACCCAGGCAGATGTGCAATATCATCAACGTTTACGTTCCAACTATCAACTTCATATCCCCGTCCTACAAGCTCGGAGGCCATAAATTTTTGTGCTGACTGCTCGTTTCCTCTAGTGGAGGCATGTGAAGTTAGTTCTTTTAGAAACTCTGTTTCTGCATTGAACAAATTATCTACTTCATGAAGAATTTGAGTTTTTAACGTAGTAGTCATGGTGTTCCTTAATTAATTTTAACCCAAGCTATTTATTACTTTAAGACTTAATAGATGTTTTTACTCTAACGCGAAGGGGCATTTGCTGCGGCGGGACCTATTCTCCAATCTTTAGGGTCTGTTGATGAAAGCATTCTTTGCCTAACCTCTAACCACCATCCCATGTTTGGAGGCCAGTCATCAAATGTTTGACCCTCATTTAGTAAACGAGCAGCGTGTAGCGCCCAATGAGGATTGAACAGTGCCTCTCGACCGAGAGCAATTAGGTCAGCCTGCCCATCAGAGATTATCTGCTCTGCGTGCGGTGGATCCATTATCATACCTACTGCCATGGTAGGCATTTCTGCACCATGTCTGACGGCTTCCGATAACGGTACCTGGTAACCTGGTGTGGGTGGAGATTTTGTTGCCAGGCTGAAAAGAGAGTTTGGCCCTTTTATTCCGCCAGAAGAACAGTCAATCGCGTCTATGCCTCTTTTCTTTAGTTCCTTTGCCAACTCAATTGTATCTTCAATTTCCAACCCTCCTTCAAAACGATCTATGCATGATAAACGAAAAAGAATTGGTTTATCTGAAGGCCAGTTGTTTCGTAAGGCCTCTGCAATTTCTAAGGCAAACCTCATTCTGTTGGATCTATTTCCTCCATATGTATCACTCCTACTATTACTTATTGGAGATAAGAATGAATGTATCAGATACCCGTGAGCTGCGTGTACATCTAAGACCTCGAAACCCGCATCATTACATCGACGCGCAGCCTCTCCGAACGCTAAAACAACTTCCCTTACTTCAGCTTCTGTTAAAGAGTGAGGAGTTGCATAACCCGGTGCTGCTGGTTCTGCGCTACATGAAACAATCTCCCATGGAGCTTCACCTTTTGACGTATCTTCTTCACTTAGCGGTTGAAGACCATCATACGGTCTCTGACGTGAAGATTTTGGCCCACAATGTCCTATTTGAGCAGCGGCAACCGAGCCTTGTGCCTTAATGAAGTCAGAAATCTTTTTGAGCATTGGAATATGAGCATCACTCCAAATTCCAGCATCTGAGTACGTACTTCGACCTCTTGGCTCGACACAAAGAACCTCAGTAAAAACCATTCCAAATTTTCCAGCAGCAAACTTTCCTAAATGTACAAGATGCCAATTTGTACATTCGCCATTTGACTTGGCCATATACATTTGCATTGGTGAAACCACTATTCTATTGGGTATAGTTACTTCTCGTAATTTGAGTGACGAGAGAAGTTTAGAAACCATAGTACAATCCTTTTTTGATTTAAATATAAAGTCTTACTAAGTTGGTAATCTACTACTTGCGAGATTGACTAGAAATTTAAGGCCGTGCTGTAGAGCATCGTCGTTAAAATCATAGCTTGAGTTATGTAAGGGTGCAGAATTTTCTCCATTACCAAAAAACACATAACAACCTGGTGCGTAATCTAGAAAACGGGCAAAGTCTTCAGAGCCAGTAACAGGTTGGTCAGCGAGTTTAGCTCTTTTAGAACCAAATACTTTTTGTCCAATTTTGATCGCGTGTTCAGCTAACTTGTCATCGTTTATTAATGGAATAAATTCTCTCGTATAGGTTATTTTACATTCAAGTCCGTGAGCAGTAGCAATTCCTGATGCAATAGCTCTCATCTCTTTTTCAATTGTTTTACTTACATCAGTCCTAAAACTTCGGGCATCTCCCAAAATTCTTGATAAGCCTGGCAATATATTTCTAGACCCATCTGTGATAAGTTCAGTGACAGACAGTACTGCTATGTCTGTGGGATCAATTCGGCGAGATACAATTGTCTGCAATTCTGTAATTATTGAGCAGGCTGGCAGCATTGTTTCTTTACCGGCCTGTGGTTTAGAGGCATGCCCGCCAACACCTATAAGCTCAATCTCAAAGTTATCTTCTGCCGACATCATTGGCCCTGACCGGGTTTCAAAACTTCCAATAGGAATTCCCGGCATATTATGAAATCCCCAGATCTCTTCAAAGGGAAATCTTTGTATCAGACCATCATCAATCATTGCTTGAGCGCCTTTTCCCCATTCCTCAGCTGGTTGAAAGATAAAATGTATTATTCCATCAAAATAATCACCTTTTGCCAGTGTTTCCGCCACACCAAGTAAAGTAGCTGTGTGTCCATCATGCCCACAAGCATGCATAATTCCAGGGATAGTTGATCGGTACTCAAGATTAGTTTTCTCTTCGATCATCAAGGCATCCATGTCCGCTCGGATTGCTATCGCTTTTCTTGAAGTCCCACGCTTAAGGGTTGCAACTACGCCTGTGCCACCGACACCATCTGTAATGTTGTCTATTCCAAAGGATTTTAGTTTTTCTATAACAAAAGCTGCCGTTTTTTTTGTATCAAAACCAAATTCTGGAACCTGATGAAGGGCTCGTCTCCAATTGCGCATTTGGTTATCTTGAGAGCTCATTTCCATATATTACCTATTCTATAAGCTTAAGTTTTTACACTTTAACTATTGTACCATCAGTTACCCAAAGGTCAAAAATCTCGAGTGCTTTGTCAGTAAACACTTTGTCATTTATATGAGCATCTATTTCTGTTACTATTATTTTGTCAGTAGCTGCAGTCTTCAATGTATCTGTAAAAGCTTTTAAGCCATCTGGATCATAAGCGTCTCCTCCAGGGCGATCCCATTCTTCTATTCCTTTTTTAGGGATTATTAAGTGAACAGGTGACTTACTTTTACTTAACCTATTGGTATAATCGTGAGCGATTGCTATTCGCTCCTCTTTAGAAAAAATTGTGCTCTTGATGAGTTTATTATGAATATGAATATGACGATCTTTAAAGTTTTCTGGAACATCTTGCCAACCAGCAAAGTCAATTAAGTCCATACACCCTGGCGCTACAATTTGAGGTATCCCTGCCTGCCCAGCATTTAACATTCTATTTTGGCCCGCGTGAACTATTGATCCGTAAAGTAGATTACCAATCTCACACCCTGCAAAATCCATTACACATGCGAAGCCTTTCTTTTTAGCAATGCCTTCAAAAGCCATTCCACCCATACCCATTGCATGGAAAATCGCCACTTCGTAACCACGGGCCTCTAACTCTGGTTTCAAGGTGGTGATATATTTCAGGCAGGATGTGCCCAGCGATGTGATGCCTACGATAGGTTTATCATTTTTTGGCGCTTCAACCGCTTTAGCGGCACCTAACACAGCTCCAGCAGCTTGTGAAAGTGAGGATCGGCATATGGAATTTAATCCGTATAGGCCACCTGCCCACAGGATCATTTGAATATCCGCAGAAAGCCTTTCTGAAGGAATTATAGGAGAAAATGATACAGTTGAAACTACATACTTTGGTAAGCCTAGTGGTAGGGCTTTACACACGTCTAATGCTAAATCAGTGCCCATTGTTCCACCTAAAAGAATTATGCCATCGAATTTACCTTCAGCATGAAGTGTACTTGCAAGATTTGACGCACCTTCTGACATAATATTCATCGCGATATGCTCACTACCACTCTCAACCGCAGTTTTGATAGATTTTCCTGCAGCCTCTGCCACAGAGTGCTTTGAAAAATCAGTTTTCCCTTTAGGTTCCCCTAAAACACTAACATCCATTTTCAACACGTCTCCACCCATAGACAGTATACAATCTGAGATGTACTCTAATTCTTCATCCTTTGTGTCGTAGGTGCCTACAATTAAGATCGTTTTTTTGGACATACTATTCTGACTTTCTTAAGTTTAGGTGACCAATTAATAAAATCATTTATAGCTGGTCATTTTTTGGTTAGATACTTATATTTTTCTAATTACCAAACTTCGTCAAGAAACTTTAACCAATTGCCTCCGAGAACGCCTCTAATACGTTTTTCTGACCACCCAGCACGCTCCATTGCTGGAATAAAGTTTTGATAGGACCCAAGTGTTTCTAATCCTTTCGGCATTGATGGTATTTCAGTAAATTGAAAACCTCTAGTCGTAGGTCGACCTAAACCTTTGTCTGCAGTAAGATAGTTGAAGAAGGTGATATCATGGTCTTGAACCCAGTCAGTTCCGAGCCCTACAGAATCTTCTCCAATTAGGTTAATAAGGTATTCCACACCCTCTATGCAGTCGTCAATTGTGGTATCCCGGCCTTTCGGGAGAAATGGAGTATAACTAGCAAAACCTACAAACCCTCCATGTTCGGCGATTGTCCGGATCTGTTCGTCTGTTTTGTTACGAGGATGGTTTAATAACATAGGGCAACAATGAGTATAAGCTACCGGAGTAGCTGAATATTTTATTGCTTGATCACTTGTGTTTGCTCCCACATGAGAAAGATCAACTAAAATTCCTAAGCGATTCATTTCATCTATCGCATGTCTTCCAAAATCTGAAAGACCACCATCATAGGTTTCCCAACAACCAGATCCTACAAGGTTTTGGGTGTTGTAGGTAAGTTGCATAACTCGAACCCCTAGATTGTAAAAGAGTTCAATGTTCCTAATGTCTGTATCTATGGCGCTTGTGTTTTGCCAACCAAGTATAATACCTACCTTACCTTCCGCCTTTGCTTTGCGAATATCTTCTGTACAGGTGACTTTAAGTATAATGTCACTGTTTTCTCTAAACCATTGATTCCACTGAGATATATTAGCCATTGTTTCAGAAAAGTTTTCCCAAATACAACATGTGCAATTAGCTGCACTAATACCTCCACGAAGCATATCCTCAAAAAGAGCACGGGAAAACTTACTTACTACTAATCCATCAATGATCGTGACGTCGTTCAGCTTGGTCATTTTTCTAATCCTTTGTCTGACTTTATTTATTATATTTTGGTTAGGGGTGGTATTCTTTAATAAATTTAATAATTCCCGATGCGAGTTCGACTGTGCACGTTTCAGGTATCATGTGGCCTCCATTTTTAAATACTAGGAGTTCAGCTCCAGGCATATCCTTGGCCATCGATTTTCCGAACCATGGAGGCATTAATTGATCATCGATTGAAAAGGAAATTAAAGTTGGGCATTTAACTTTATGAGCTATTTCTCGACTATCAAATTCTAGAATAGGAATAAGTCCATCAGAAATAAATTTAGCATCTACTTTAAGATTTTGACTAACTAATTCCATTTCTGAAAAACCTTGCTCGTGGTCCCGTCGATAATGTGTGGGATATAACAGGCTTATGTTAAAACGAAAGTAATCTAATGGTTCTAAAGCCTTTGCCGCAGATACTCTAAGGTTTTGCATTTTTAGGAGATGATTGTCAGCGTGTGTCCAAGGCGAAATTAAAACTATACTTGAAACCCTTTTTGGGTGCATATCAGTCATTGATAAACCTATGCCGCACCCGGTGGAATGACAGACAAGATGTACTTTGTTAATTGATAAACTATCTAGAAGTTCAAAAATCTCGGTCGCGCGTTCTTTCATAGATACTGGTCCAGAAGTCAAAGGAGGTTGGCTTTGACCTAAGCCACGCTGATCATAATTAATTACCGTAAAATTTGCTGCCAGTAAGCTAATAAAAGGCTGTACTCCTACAGGACCTCGGCTAAGTGGCTTTAAGATAATTACGGGAGTACTTTGGCTTCTAATTGGATGACCATTAATTTCGTAATGAATGTCTCCTCCAAAAAGTTTTGCTAATGGCATTGACGGGCACCCCTTAAGACAGTTTTAAAAATATATATATTTTTAAAAGGGATTATCACTAAGTGTAAAGGTTAAAACTACAATAATTTTTTCTTAAAATTAATTGCTGTCCCAGCAACGCCTAGGCGGCCTTCAAGTTTTTCATTAGGCAAAAGGTCAGTGAGGTAACGGCGTAACTCTAATAGTTTGTCAACATTCACAGATGTATTAAATCCTAGACTTTCCAATAAGTAGACACAATCTTCCGTAGCTATATTCCCTGAGGCACCTGGTGCAAATGGGCAACCACCTAACCCTGCCATTGTAGAGTCGAACCGTCTGACACCTTCCTGAAGAGCTGCAACTACATTTGCCAAACCCATTCCGCGGGTATCATGAAAATGCGCTGCCATTGGAACGTTACCTATTTGATTTTTAAGTTTACCGAAAAGAGCTTTAACTTGCTTAGGGTTTGCATAGCCTACTGTGTCAGCCAAATTGATTTCACAGGCTCCCTTGCTTGCCATCTCTTTTGCTAACTCTAGCACTCGAATCTCGGGGACTGACCCTTGAATAGAGCACCCAAATGAAGTTGCTATTGCCGCTGCGACTTCAATTTTGGTATCTTTTGAAACCTCTATAATTTCGTTAAACATCGACAAAGACTGATCGGTTGTACAGTTAACATTAGATAGATTATGTTTTTCGGATGCTGATAGTACGAAAGTAATTTTTTTGGTTCCGGCTTCAATTGCGCGGATGGCTCCTTTGATATTAAGTATTAAGGCAGTTGGCTTGAGTTTTTTAATTTTATTAGATTTTATAACTATTTCGGAGGCATCAGAAAACTGTGGTAAAAGTTTTGGGGGAACAAAAGATGTTACCTCCATTTCAGTAAATCCGGCACTTACTTGTTTATTAATCCATATCAATTTTGATTCTGTTGATAGGTTTGTTTTTATAAGTTGAAGCCCATCCCTTAAACCTACTTCTCTAATTTTGACGACATTAGACATATTAATGTCCTTTAAAGTTTGGAGGCCTTTTTTCGTTAAAAGCTGCAACGCCTTCACTACGATCTTTTGTAGGTACAGTTCGATTGTAAGCCTCTATCTCAAAAGACATTCCATCTGATAAACTCATTTGTAAACCCTTGTGAATTGATTGCTTAGCTTGTCTCACAGCTATAGGAGCATTTTTTGCAATCAATTTTGCTGTTTCTAGAGCAGCAGGAATTAGTTCAGAAATAGAAAACACAGCATTTGCTAAACCCCATTCGTGGGCTTGTATTGCATTGAATGTTTTTCCAGTAAGAATTATTTCTTTTGCTCTTCGCTCACCTACGGCCCGAGCTAAAGTTTGTGTCCCTCCAGCACCTGGAATAATTCCTAATTTAACTTCTGTTTGAGCGAATTTCGCATTTTCGGATATGTAAACAAAATCTAACATTGCTACCAACTCACAACCACCACCGTAAGCTGCCCCATTAATAGCCCCAATAGTTGGAATAGGGCATTCTATAATCGTTCGAGCCATTTTTTCGTAAACTAAATGCTGCTTAACCCATTGTGCGTCTGTCATTCCATTTCTTTCTTTAAGATCACCGCCTGCACAAAATGCTCGGTCACCAGAACCTGTCAAAATTAAAACGCGCCGATCATTGGGATTTAGGGTTAAGTCTTCAAATAATTCAGTTAACTCTTCTGCCATTAGGGTATTGAAAGCATTCGATGCTTCAGGTCGATTAAGAGTTATTAATAATATGTGATTAGTTAACTCTTCAACTTTTACGGTTTTATGATTTTGCTCCATGATCTTCTCTTTTATAATTGTTAGACGTTTATATTTTCTTTTTTGCACAAATTATTACTTGTTCTTTGCTTAAGGTACTTGCTTCCATTTGAAAAGCTTAGCATTATATCTAGATTATTTTGGTTGAAATTTTTTATTGAGTGAGGCGGTCGAAACTTTTTCAGGGTAGTTTTATCTCAAAAAGACAATAACCGTAGACTATATGATTTTAAATAATGAATTAGACGGAGTTCTTGTTGTCTCCTTAGAGCAAGCAGTTGCAGCACCCTATTGCGGCCTACTTTTAGCGGATGCAGGGGCGCGTGTTATAAAAGTAGAACGGCCAGACGGAGATTTTGCCAGAGGTTATGATTCTGGTGCGAAAGGGAAGAGTACAATTTTTGCTTGGCTGAATCGGGGTAAGGAATCTATCTGCTTAGATCTCAAAGATTCAGATGATTTGTCTTTAATGCGTGTCTTACTTTCCAAAGCGGATGTTTTCGTTAGTAATTTAGCTCCAGGGGCTGTTAATCGGATAGGGCTGGACGGAGAAACATTAAGGCATCTTAATCCTAAATTAATCTCCTGCCGAGTTTCGGGTTATGGTGAAACTGGTGAGGCGGCGGAAATGAAGGCTTATGATTTCTTGGTTCAAGCTGAAAGTGGCGTCTGTTCGGTTACTGGAACGGAAGAAACACCTAGTCGAGTAGGGGTTTCAATGACAGATTTGTCGTCTGGCTTAACAGCTTTTTCTGCAATTTTAAGGGCTTTGATTCAAGTAGGTAAAACTGGGCAGGGTGTTGATATCGCCATTTCCATGTTTGATGTAATGGCGGACTGGATGAATATGGCTTTATTATCGCATAGATATATGGGTGGTGCTCCCAATAGGACAGGACTCCAACATAGCTTTATTGCACCATACGGAGCTTTTACGTGTGGTGATGGGACGCAAATTTTACTTTCTATTCAAAGTAATCGAGAGTGGGCAGCTTTTTGTGACCACGTTTTGAAGGACTTAAAGCTAATTGACGATTATCGTTTTGTTAATAACACTGATCGGTTTAAGAATAGAGTTGAGTTAGATGCTAGAGTTAATAGCTGTTTTTCTCAGTATGATAAAGCAACTGTTATAAGCCTTTTAAAGAAAGCAAGGATCGCATATTCATCGTTAAACTCGGTTTCTGATTTATCTACGCACCCATTTTTAAAAACATCACATGCCCAGATTGGTGGAGAACAAATTGAGCTAGCATCTCTGCCAGTTACTACGGCTTCTGGATCACTTGAAAAAGTACCTGATTTAGGAGAGCATAGTGATTTAATTAGAGATGAGTTTACTGCTTTATTTAGAGATAAATAAAGATAAAATAATTAAAGAAATAGTACTAAAATTTACTAGAAAGCTAATATTGAGAGGACTTCTATGACTTATGAACTTGACCATCAGGATATCCGCGAGGGAGTAAGTAAACTTTGTCTAGGTTTCCCAGGCGAGTATTGGCAGAAATGTGATCGGAATCAGGCATACCCAACTGAGTTTGTTCAAGCGTTGACTCAGGGAGGTTACTTATCGGCTTTAATTCCTGAAGAGTATGGTGGGTTGGGGTTACCCTTGTCTGCAGGGGCAGCAATACTTGAGGAGATACATCGTGCAGGAGGTAACGCAGGAGCATGTCACGCCCAAATGTATACGATGGGTACTATCTTAAGGCACGGTTCAGACGCGCAAAAAAAACAATACCTACCTAGCATTTCAGACGGTTCACTTAGGTTGCAAGCCTTTGGAGTGACTGAACCGACAAGTGGCACGGACACTACTGCATTAAGGACGACAGCAAAAAGAAGTGGTGATCACTATATTGTTAATGGTCAAAAGATATGGACTAGTCGAGCGGAACATTCAGATTTACTGTTACTTTTAGCTAGAACGACACCTCGCGAAGAGGTTGCAAAAAAAACTGACGGGTTGTCTGTTTTTCTAATTGATATGCGAGAGTTTGTAGGAAAAAGTTTAACAATTCGACCAATTCGTACGATGATGAATCACTCTACGACCGAACTTTTCTTTGATGATATGAAGATCCCTGCATCAAGCCTCATAGGCGAGGAAGGTAAAGGTTTTCGAAATATATTATCGGGAATGAATGCGGAGAGAGTTTTGATTTCAGCGGAATGCATCGGGGACGCAAAATGGTTTATTGAAAAAGCATCCTCTTATGCATGTGAAAGGAACATTTTTCAAAGACCAATAGGTCAAAACCAAGGAGTCCAATTTCCTATAGCCCGAGCTTATAGTCAAATGCGCGCTGCGGAGTTAATGTTGGCACAAGCTGTGGCACTGTATGACGCTGGAGGAAATCCTGGAGAGGAAGCAAATTTAGCAAAGCTTTTATCCTCGGAGGCTAGTTGGGCTGCTGCTGAGGTTTGCATACAAACTTTTGGTGGATTTGGTTTTGCAGAAGAGTATGATATTGAAAGAAAATTTCGTGAGGCAAGATTGTACCAAGTTGCACCTATATCTACAAACTTGGTATTAAGTTATGTTGCAGAACATGTATTAGGGTTGCCGAGGTCTTATTAATGGACATTTCGAACAAGTTAATTGAATTCGCGTTAGGTGAAAAAGATATACCTGCCAGTGCTTCCCATATTTTAAACTTATCATTATTGGACTGGGTAAGTGTGTCTCTATCAGGGGTTAACGAACCAGTTTCAAGAATAGTAAGAGAGTGTTTTTTAGAGGAAGGTGGGAACCCTGAGGCTTTTGTATTGGGTTCCAATAAAAAAGCACCCAGCCGTGTAGCAGCCTTGGTAAATGGGACAATATCTCATGCGCTTGATTACGATGATACTCACTTTGCATCACTGGGACATCCTTCGGTTGCCGTTATGCCAGCGGCACTAGCTATTTCTGACCGTGTTGATAGCGACTTAGAGGCATTTAAGCGCGCAAGCCTTATTGGTATGGAGGTCGCAACAAGAGTTGGCGTTTGGTTGGGAAGAGGTCATTATAGAAAGGGCTTTCACGTTACTGCTACTGCTGGGACATTTGGAGCGACCGTAACAGCCGGTCTATTACTTGGTTTGAATGAGAGGCAATTTAAAATGGCTCTTGGGCTTGCGGCGTCTCGCGCTGCTGGTATTAAAGCTCAGTTTGGCACTATGGGAAAACCATTTCATGCCGGAACTGCTGCAAGTAACGGAGTTGAGGCCTCACTTCTAGCCTCTAGGGGGTTTGTCTCTGCGGAGGATGGTTTTGGAGGTCCACAAGGATTTGGGCGTACTCACCATTCTGAGGATAATACCATAATTTTTGACACTCTCGGTTCTGAGTACATATTTGAAGGGGTTAGTCATAAATTTCATGCCTGTTGCCATGGGCTTCATGCAGGCATGGAAGCATTGATAGAGCTGCGAGATAAAAACTTTGTAAGATCTAAGGATGTGGAAGAAATAGAAATAACGGTTCACCCTCAATACCTTAATGTTTGTAATATTTTATCACCAGAGACCGGGCTTGAGGCAAAATTCAGTTACAGGTTTACAGCGGCTATGGTTATGCACGGTGTTGATACAGCGCGCTTAGAGAGCTTTTCTGATATTTCCTGTAGAGATTTTGCTCTAACAGAAACCTGTAATAAAGTATTAGTAAGAACAGATCCTGAACTCTCAGAGACCTCAGCAAAGGTTAATTTGAGAATCAAATCTGGTGAAAGTTTAACAAATGAATATGACCTAGCTAATTTGACAAACCCTGCAAAGCGAGAGGCTAAAGTACTTACTAAAAGTAATAGCTTACTAGGAAAAAACAGAACTAAAGAAATATGGAGCTTTATTGCGATGGAACAACCCAATTCAATACCTGTATCGAAGGCTCTTTTTGATTACTCCTAACCTTTTATTCTATCTGCTATTGCTAAAATCCGGTACATCTCTCGCATCACTGGTTTTTCAATAAGCTTTCCATCAATCACAACAAGGCCAGTATCTGCCGCTTCGTATGTGGAAATTATATGCCTGGCTCGAGAAATCTCTTCCTTACTTGGGGTGAATACATTGTTTAAAGAAGCTATTTGCTTTGGATGAATAGAACCTTTTCCTGAAAAACCAATTGATTTTGCTTGTTCTGCTGCAACTCGCATTCCCTCAGGATCTTCTAAGTCTAAATATGGTACATCTATAACATCAATTCCGGCTGAAGCTGCAGCATGAACACACCGAGATCGAGCATATAATAAAGATTCCCAGGCAAGGTCACAGCGTAATTCCGCTGCCATATCTATTCCGCCAAATAGCATTGAATCAATCCGAGAGCTTGAGTGAGCTATTTCAAAAGCCGATTCTAACCCTTTATTTGTTTCAATTATAATATGTAAGCGAGTTTTATGGCCTCTTTCAGTAAGTAAATTATCTAATAACATTACCTCATCGGGTGATTTAACTTTAGGCACCATCAAGGCAGGTGGGGGAGTGTCTGTGGCAAGAATAGCTTGAACATCTGCAATGCCAAAAGCCTCTCTAAGACTGTTAATGCGAACGAGGCGTTCAACTCCGTCGTCCGCTTGTTTTTCAGTAAAGAGAGCTAAAGCCTTTTGACGAGCCTCATCTTTATCTTTGGGCGCAATACCATCCTCTAATTCTATACACACCATGTCTGCGCCAGAGGATAATGCTTTTGGAAACATGTCTGGTCGCAGGCCTGGCGTAAAAATAAAGCTTCTGCGAGGTCGCACATTATTTTTGTTCTTTAAAGTAGTCAATTTAACCGCCTCACTTTATAGAATTCATATGTAACTTCTTTAAATAGCAAAATAACATCAACTACAAACAACATTTACTAGTAGAGTTTTTTACCTTGTAATTGTTTAATATCCAGTACAATATATACCCGACTTTTTTAATCGGGAACAGCTCTTGAACTCTTAGTTTTTCGTGTTAGAAGTGATACTGAAATATTAATTGGATAGCATAATGTCTCAAAAAACACTGCTTCTTACGGGAGCAAGCCGAGGAATCGGACACGCCACAGTTAAAAGATTCTCCTCAGAAGGGTGGCGGGTATTAACCTGTTCAAGAAAGCCGTTTGATGAAAGGTGCCCTTGGCCAGGTGGCGAAGAAAACCATATTCAAGTAGACCTATCAGATCCAAACAGTACCATTAATGCAATTCCGATTATAAAAGAAAAAGTTAATGGACGGTTGGATGCCTTAGTAAATAATGCTGGAATTTCTCCAAAAGGTCCAAATAATGAAAGATTAAACAGTGTCGAAACTGATTTAAAAACTTGGGGTCATGTGTTCCATGTTAATTTTTTTTCATCCGTTGTTTTGGTAAACGGTCTGAAAGACGAGTTGAAAGAAGCTAAGGGCTCTATTGTTAATGTTACATCTATTGCAGGTTCACGAGTTCACCCATTTGCTGGAGCACCATATGCAACGTCTAAAGCAGCCTTGGCAGCCTTAACCCGTGAAATGGCGTATGATTTAGGCCCTTTAGGAATTAGAGTTAATGCTATAGCGCCAGGAGAAGTTGAGACGTCTATTTTAAGTCCTGGAACAGATAAAATTGTTGATGCGCTACCGTTGCAAAGATTGGGTCAACCATCAGAAGTTGCCTCAGTTATTTTTTTCTTATGCTCTGGCCAGAGCTCTTATATTTCGGGCACTGAGATTCAGGTCAACGGAGCTCAGCACGTTTAACAGGGTATACCTTTAAGATATACTAATTCTTGGAAATACTCCAATCTTCCTTGTTTACTGGATACATGGCCTCAATCGCTGCAACGGCAACGACATGCTCAGTACCATTATCTTTATCAATCACATTTTGACCACCGTAAACTGCTACAACTTTAGCAATACCTCGAGGCAAGGTAGAGACTACTATTTGTGTATCAACCTTATCTGGTTCTTGTACTCCAATAGTAACCTTTACTGTCATATTTTTAGGGTCAAGATTAAGTGACTTAAATAAAGTGAGTGATGAGTGGTGCAGAGCATCTTGAACTGCTCGGCACGCGGCTTTTGTATAATCCATACCATATAAATCATTTCCGACACCCATTTCTAGGATTAATCTATTGGTCATTTATTTTCTCCATATCAAATGAAACTATAACTGCAACGTTGGCCACTACAGTGGCTCCTTTACCATCGGGTTTGGTAATGTCCAAACCTCCACTAATGACCTTAAATGTTGACTGGCCATAGGGTAGTATTTTTTCTAACTTAGTTAGATCAACAGCGCTTGGTTGTTGCACAGCAATCTCAACGTCAACTAACATGGTTTCTTTTTCGAAACCAAAAGCTTCAGCAATTGACAATGAATTATGCCATAATGCATCTTTAAGGCCTCGTATGGCTGCTCCGGTATAATCTTGTTTCCTTATGGAAGTCCCCATTCCAAACTCAACTGCAACTCTTGTTTTTGTCATTAGTGATATCCTTTTATTATAAGCTATTAACTAAGTACCTTTAAGGTCTAATTATAACTTTTTAAAGCTATTTTACTAATCTATTTAATTAATTGAATTGGAAAAAAGCCTTTAATTGATGGTAATTTATTAATAGAAAGATATTTATGAATTAGGGCACATGCATACTGTTCTTGCCAAATTTAACGTATCTGTTAATTCTATCTTAATAATTCTTGAGTATTTAAATTATGATTGAAAATGAGTCCTTATTTATTGCTGATAGTTTGTGGAGCGCTACAGCTAATAGTAAAATAAAATGTAATCCGTTAATCGGTGACAATGAGACTGAAATTGCAATAATTGGAGCTGGTTATACCGGTCTATCTGCAGCTTTACATCTTTCAGAAAAAAACAAAAATATTGTTGTGTTGGATTCAGAAAACCCTGGCTGGGGTGCCTCGGGTCGCAATGGTGGTCAAGTTAACCCCGGATTAAAGGAAGACCCAGATGAGATTGAAGCTAAATTTGGTGTTGAGGTTGGGCGTAGAATAGTTGAAATGTCAGGTTCAGCACCAGAACTCGTATTTTCTCTTATAAAAAAATACAATATTAATTGTGATCCTATTCGCTCTGGATGGATACGTGCAGCGCATAGTGAAGATGCTTTTAGGAAACAAATCAAAAGAGCAAAAGATTGGCAAAGTAGAGGTGTTCCGATTCAAATTCTAAACTCTACACAAATTGAACAAATGATTGGAACAAACGAATATTGCGGAGGGACTCTTGATCCACGTGGGGGTAATTTGCATCCCTTAAATTACGTACTTGGTTTAGCTAATGCAACTCTTTCAGCAGGCGTAACTATATATGGCCAATCTAAAGCAAGAAAAATTGTGCGAGAAAACGGTGCTTATGAGATTCATACAGATAATGGTGTCCTTCGCGCCTCTAAGGTATTGCTTTGTACGAATGGTTACACCGATGATTTGGTTCCGCCTTTGGAGAGAACTATTATCCCTGTTCAATCTGTCCAAGTCGCTACTGCACCCCTTTCAGATAATATCCTAAAATCTATTCTACCAGGAAAGCAGGCACCATCTGATACGCGTAGATCTTTGCTTTACTATCGATTAGACTCAGATGGTCGTTTTATTATGGGAGGTCGAGGAGCCTACACAAAGAGAGAGACTTTGCGAGAGCAGGAGAAATTGAGGTTATCTGCACATAGGATGTTTCCACAGTTAAAAGATGTGACGTGGCAACATGCCTGGGGAGGGTATATTGCGATAACAACTGATCATTATCCGCACCTTAATTTATTAGGTGAAGGGATGATAGCAGGGTTGGGATATAATGGACGTGGTGTTGCCATGGCGACGGCGATGGGAAAGGTAATGGCAGACTGGGCCTTAAATGTTACGCCTGATAAACTTGACTTCCCACTTACATTGCCTCGTAAAATTCCATTTCATAGATTTAGTAAGCTGGGGGTCAAGTTAACCTTAGCAAAATATAAATTGTTAGATGTGTTAGGTTTGTAGAAGAAGAGCATTCTAAGGATAATAATAGGTTATTGAATAAATTTTGATCTCTGATAACCATGCTTGGCAAACTAATTTAAAGGAAAGTAGATTCATGACCGCTGCCTATGATTTAGCAATGCAAAAGATAGTGAATGGAGAAACTTTACTACTAGATGGTGGAACATCAACTGAATTGGAACGCCGTGGAGCAAAAATGCAAAATTCATATTGGTCAGCCAGTGTTTCTTTGGAGTTTTTCGACCTATTAGTAGATACTCATCGCGCTTATATTGATGCGGGTGCTGATGTAATTACTGTAAATAGCTACGCTTCATCTAGACTTGTTTTAGGTGGGACTGAAAACGAAAAAAATTTTGACACGATAAATAAAAAGAATATTGAAGCTGCCTTGATCGCCAGAGAGAAATCTGGAGCAAGAGATGTTTTAATTGCGGGGTCGATGTCCCATCAAACTTCTTGGAAAAGAGATGGAACAAGGATTAAACAGCAAATCGAAACTGTTATTCCAAAAGAGAAATTAGATAGTGCTTTTAACGAAATGGTTAAATTCCACGAAATAGGTGGGGTGGATTTACTCTTATTAGAAATGATGGCTATTCCATATCGAATGAAATCAATGTTTGACTGTGTATCTCTATCGCAATTACCAGTGTGGTGTGGTTTTTCAGCAAAGAGAAAAAGTGAGAATGGAAAAATTGCATCATTTCATGATAAAAAAGTTAGTTTTGAAGAGGTAATCAAATTATCTTTGGATTATAATTTTGATGTTTGTGGAATTATGCACACATCAGCAGATTTAATTTCAGAGTGTGTAGAGCTTATAAAAAAACATTACTCTGGACCTATAATGGCGTATCCAGACAGTGGTTACTTCAAATCACCTAATTGGCAGTTTACGGATGTTATCGCTCCAAATCATCTAGCTGATCTTTCATCAAAATGGATAGATTCAGGAGTTAATATTATAGGTGGTTGTTGTGGCCTTGGCCCTGAACATACAGAGGCTCAGGCAAAACTAAAGTAAGATAACTAGTTACTAGATTATTTTTTGTGAGGTATATTAAATGACAGATGGTATGATTTCGGCCCCTCAGCCCGAAGCTGTTGAAGCTGGAATAGAAGTTCTTAAAGCTGGTGGGAATCTTATAGATGCCACTGTTTGTGCAGCATTAGTTCAGACTGCGGTTGATCCACAAATGTGCGGTATAGCTGGATTTGGGAATATACAGATATTTTTACCTGAGCAGGGCGTTCATACAACATTTGACTTTCATGGACGGGCGCCGATGGCAGTAAAATCTGATATATGGGAAAGTCTTATCGAACGAGAAGCCGAAGATGGTTGGGGATTTATTTTATCTGGTCGAGAGAATGAGTTTGGATATGGTTCTATTAGCACCCCGAGAACTTTGGCAACTTTAGACACCATTTTAAATTTATATGGAACGCAATCTTTAAAAGAATTAATTCAACCTGCAATTGAGTATTGTCGAAATGGAGTACTTATAAGACCGCACATGAGTTCCTACTGGAATATGCCTGCAACTGCTGGCCGTGATCCTAATATTAGTATGGTAAATAAGTTTAAAGAAACCCGAAAAATCTATTGTGATGAGAGTGGATCGGTTAAGAAGGTTGGTGACCTTTTATTGAACCCTGATATGGCACAGCTTTATCAAGATATTGGAAATTATGGAGTTAATCATTTTTACTCAGGAGAAATCTCGCAGAGAATTACATTGGATATGCAAAAAAATGGAGGTTTGTTAGCTTTAACGGATCTTCAGGAATGTATGCCGGAAGAAAACCCACCTCTATGGGGTACTTTTTGTGGTTATAAAATTGCAACAAATAATCCTCCTGGTGGAGGTATTATGCTAGTTGAAATGTTGAACATTTTAGAAGAGTTTGATCTTAAAAACATGGGCCATAATTCAGTGGAATATATAAAAGTGGTCTCTGAAGTTATGAAGATTGCTACAATAGATAAAGACACTAAGGTTGGAGATCCTAAATTTACAACTGTTCCTACTGACGAACTAACATCTAAGGGTTATGCTAAAACCCACGCAGAAAAAATAAAACGAGGAGACCGAGCGGTTGTTAACAGGGTTAATCAAGGTAATCCCGAAAGCAAGTGCACTACTCAACTTGTCTTGGCTGATGTGAGTGGGAATTGTGTGACAATGACCCATACTCTTGGTCAGCCTTCTGGGGTCGTCACTGAGGGCCTTGGATTTATGTATAATGGCGCTATGACTGTATTTGATCCGAGGCCAGGTCGCCCTGGATCGTTGGCTCCTGGAAAGGCTCGCTTTACGGCAATTTCACCAACTATAATCTTTAAGGATGATGTTCCATATTTAATTTTAGGGGCACCAGGTGCTACTTATATTACGATGGGAAATTTGCAGGTTATACTAAATGTCATTGTGTTTGGAATGAATGCTCAAGAAGCTGTAAGCGCTCCAAGGTTCGCAGCTACATCTAATTTTATAGAGCTTTCTAATCGTATATTTAGGTCAACAGAATTTAGTTTAAAATCTGATAATTATGAAGTTGTAAGAAGGCCGGAGAGCCATACTTTCGCCTGGGTACATGCAATTCGGATAGTTAACGGTGAGCTAGATGGTGGAGCTGACCCTGCCACAGATGGAATGAGCGCATCATCATATTAAAAAAAGAATTATTTAGTATAACTCAAAAGGGAAACAACATGACATGGAAAAAATGGTCTCATTCAGACCTTGAGAAGCAATTTAATCCTCGCGCTGCAATTGGAGAGGAAATTACTACAATTTTAGCTGGTTGGGAGGCTGCTTCTGATGAGCGTAGAGTGGAGCTTGAGGGCAATTTCGACATTGCTTATGGAGATCATCCCTTAATGCAATATGACTGTCACGTAAAAAGTTCGGACAAATTAATAATAATAAATATTCATGGGGGGTATTTTCGTGCTTTTGACAAATCTGGTATGGATAGTCATGTAGCTGACCTTATAAAAAGTGGATTTGGAGTAGTAAATATAAATTACCCGCTTTGCCCTGAAGTAACTCTAACTTCAATCGTTAAAACCTTAGGCATCGGCATTAGTCATGTTATGGAGCACTTAGAGGCTCAGGGGTTTAATCAAAAAGTTGTTTTGTTAGGCCATTCAGCAGGAGCCCATTTAGGGATGCATCTGTCCCATGAACCAGTAATAAGGAAAAAGTTGGTAGGAATAGTAGCTCTATCGGGAGTATTTGAATTAGGTTTTATTCAAGAAATATCTATACAGGATGATGTGCATTTGTCAGATGACGAAGTGAACAAACTTGATTGCCTAAATTTTCCTCCATTATTAGGACCGAAATATTATATCTCAGCTGGTGGAGATGAGCCGTCGGCATGGATTGATCAATCTTGGATAATGGCCAATCTTTTGACCAAACGTGGTGATGATGTTACTTTGCACGTCTGTGCTGGAGCGCATCACTTTAATCTTGTTGATTATTTATGTGACGGAAACCATTTAGATGGAGCAGTTTTAAAAACATGGATAAATTCTTTATGTAAAGAATAAACTTTAATTAGCTCTCAAAGGCAAAGGACACTTTTAATGGTTTCTTTTGATTGTCACCAGAAATCATGTCTGCAGCTCGCGCAGCTATCATTTGAACAGGTGCATTTAAATTTGCGGAGATAATTTTTGGCATTACGGAGGCATCAACAATCCTTAAATTTTTGAGACCATGTACACAAAATCTTTCATCAACAACTGATTGCTTTCCGTGCCCCATAGAACACGTGCAACTTGGATGGTAATCAGTTGCAACGGTTTCTCTGAGCCATGCTTTAATTTCAGTATCAGTTTTTACAGACGGCCCTGGTGCAATCTCGGCTCCACGAAACGGATCAAACGACTTTTGTGCCACAAGTTCTCGAGCTTTTTTAACACCATTTAGAAGATCTTTGATGTCATCAGGGTCTTTCAAATAATTAAAATTTATTAATGGCTTGTCGTTAGGGTTGGATGATTTGAGCTCTACGGAGCCAGTGCTTCGGGGGCGCAGTTGATCAATAAGTAATGCAAAAGCCTGCCTTAAATAGATTTTAGTCTCTTTATATTCGTACCCTATTGGTGCAAAATGATACTGTAGGTCAGGGTAGGGTGCTTTATCATTACTTTTAATAAGGCCACCGGCTTCCCAAATATTCGAAGCTGCGATACCAGTTCGGGTAAAAATCCACTGAATCCCAGCAGTTAATTTATTGATAGGTGAGTCAACTTTTTGAATAGGAAAGCTTTTTTTGCACTCATACTGTAATTCAATTTTTGCATGATCCTGTAAGTTTTGTCCAACGCCAGGTAAGTCTATTACTGGAGTAATACCATGCTTAAGCAGATGGTCCGAAGGACCAACGCCTGATAGCATTAAAATATGTGGTGAGTTAATGGCTCCACCAGACAGAATGATTTCTTTCTCAGCATCTATCGTATGTAGTTTTCCTTTGTGACGATATGTGATCGCTTGAGCAGTTGCGCCACTAAATATTATCTTTTCTACATGAGCTCGGGTGATAAGTTTGACATTACCTCTAGCCAAAGCCGGACGAAGATGTGCAACTGCCGCACTACATCGACGTCCATTTTTTTTTGTTGCATCTAATCTAGCGACCCCTTCTGGATTAAAACCATTTAGATCGTCTGAGTGCCCTTGCCCAGATGCTTTTCCTGCCTCTTCAAATGCGTCAAATAGTGGATTTTCAAAGGATCCTTTTGAAACACCCAATTCACCACTGTCACCGCGCCAGTCGTCACCACCGCGATCAGAATTCTCACCTGCCTTAAAGTAAGGCAGACATTGATCAAACGACCAATCTTTCAATCCAAATTTAGATTTCCAGCTATCATAGTCTAGGGGGTGACCACGCATGTATACCATTGAATTTATTGATGAAGAACCACCTATAACTTTTCCTCTAGGCGTATCAATACTTCTATTAGACGCAAAGTGCTCTGCCTCAGTCTTGTAATTCCAATTAATTTTAGGATCTTTGTATACACTATAAACACCGGCAGGAACATGAATAAGCAAGTTGTAATCCATTGGGCCTGCTTCAAGTATTAAGATTTTAACAGCTAAGTTTTTACCTAGTTTGTTGGCCAAGACACAACCAGCTGATCCAGCTCCTATAATAATATAATCAATTTTTTCCATTCAGTGGTACCTTTATACGAATTATATTCCCGATATAGAGGTAATCCTATTTATTAAAGGCCTTTATAACTGAATTTTTATTATATTAAATTCTAACATAGGTATCAAATACTTAACAATTTTATTATTATGGTATAAAGTTCCTTTAAATATAGAATTAATGAGAAAAAATTTATAATTATGAAAAAATTAGATATTAATGACATTAAAATCCTAAAACAGTTACAAAAAAATGCATCCCTTAGCATTGAAGAAATATCAGAAAGAATATCACTTTCGCGAAATGCGTGTTGGAGAAGAATTAGGCGTTTAGAGGACGACGGAATTATTAATAAGAGAGTTGCTATTGTTAATGCAGAGGCTCTTGATTTAGGACAGATGGTCATTGTTCTTATAAGCACTAACTCGCATGATCCTAAGTGGTTAAGTTTGTTTCGCGCAGCAATTACCGAAATGCCTGAGATTATGGGAGCACATCGTATGAGTGGTGACTTAGATTACATTTTAAGAGTAAGAGTTCGTGACGTCAGAGCGTATGATAAGTTTTATCAGAGATTGATTTCTAAAGTGCCTATTTCAAACGTTTCTGCCAGCTTTGTTATGGAAGATCTCAAGGATAGTACTGAATTACCGTTGTAAGTATTCTATTGAACGATAAGTTCAATTTAAATTTTTTTAAAAAAGATGAAAAAACTTAGAATGATATTGAGCTTGATTTTAGTATAAGACCAACTATATCTTTGTCGATATTAGTAGGGGATTAGACATACTTGTGGTTATTTTATATGTAGTCCACATATAAAATTAATGATTTTTATTAGTGGAAATATTTTTTGACTGATCGTACAATTTCTTATGATGCTTTTAATGCAAAACTGTCTGATTTTAAAGCAGCTGCTTTGCGTGTTTCAAAAGATGTAGTCACAACACCATTATTAGCTTTAGGTGTTTCTGACAGAAATTTAATGCTTAAAGCAGAGTGTTTGCAGTCTTTAGGATCTTTTAAGATTAGAGCTGGAGCAAACGCGATCGAGACAGCGAATAAAGACGCTCTCCGTAATGGCGTAGTAACAGCAAGTGCAGGAAATTTTGGTCAAGGTGTTGCTCAAGCAGCTGTGTCACGTGGTCTTCCAGTTCATGTTATTGCACCAGACACAGCATCTATCGTGAAATTAGAGGCACTGCACAAGCTTGGTGCGACCGTAAAGACAGTTTCGTTTGATGATTGGTGGGATGTAATGGTTACTCGGTCACCTGGGGTTGATAGATTATTTATTCATCCAGTAGAAGAGCTTTCAGTTATAATGGGAAATGGTGGTATTGGGCTTGAAATTGTTGAACAATTTCCTCAGGTGGATGTAGTTGTGGTGCCAGTTGGGGGAGGCGGTATGATTTCGGGGATTGCGTTAGCTATGAAAGCACTTGGTAAAACACCGCGAATAATTGCTTGTGAAATAGAGAGCTCGACACCTTTGTTTTCAGCCAAGCTTGCTGGAAAACCAGTGAAGGTTTCGCGTGGGCCTAGCTGGATAGACGGAATTGGGTCCACCAGTGTATTACCTAAAATGTGGCCGCTACTTGATGCTTTAGTTGATGATGTAATAGTGGTATCCCACAAAGAGACAGCCAAGGCATTGCGAACTTTGGCTCAAGATGCCCATCTAATCTCTGAAGGGGCTGGGGCAGTTGCTCTAGCCGCAGCCTTAAGGCCAGAATTTTCTGGATTAAATATAGTTTCAGTTATCTCTGGTGGAAATATAGATATGACAACTTTTTCAAGAATATTACATGGAGAAGATTTTTAAGATAGCCACAAAAGTAGCTGAATTAATTTTATAAGGAGAAATTGATATGCTTTCTTTGTCATCAAAAAATGTTTTTGAACTACTTTCTATGAGTGATGCAATTAGGGTCATAGAAAAAACTATGATCTCTGTATCTGATGGTAAGTGTATTTTACCACTTAGAAATGTAATAGATGTCGGTTCATCTAATAGACTTGGTATAATGCCAGGGGTTTTAAGTGAAGGCGGATTGTACGGAGTTAAAGTTCTCAGTTTATTCCCTGAAAACCCTTCAAAAGGACTTTCTTCCCATATTGGAGTTGTAATTTTATTTGATCCTGAAACGGGAACTCCATCGGCGGCCATCAATGCAGACGCTTTGACAGCTGTTAGGACAGCTGCTGCGACCGCGGTAGCAACAAAAGTGCTGTCACGAGTTGAATCTTCTAAACTCACAATTATTGGAACTGGTGAGCAGGCTGAAGCACATATAGAAGCTATATTGTTAGTAAGGGATATAACAAAAATTAACATTGTTGGCAGAGAGATGACCCGTGCTAAAGACTTTTTAAATAAAGTGGAGGGCCGCTTTCCAAACATAAAATTTACAGCATTCCAAAATGTAAAGGATGGTATAAAAGGTTCTGACATAGTGTGCACTGTAACGTCGTCTAAGGAGGTTATTTTATTTGGAGAGTGGGTTACTAACGGTACTCATGTAAATGCTGTTGGTGCTTCTATTCCAATCTTTCAGGAAATAGATGAATCTATGGTTTTAAAGTCAAAGTTGTTTGTTGACTATCGGCCTTCAGCTTTAGCCCAGGCCAAAGAGATTATAGATGGTGTAAACTCTAAAGCGTTTGATAGAAGTCACATTCTTGGCGAAATCGGTGAGGTTTTGTCAGGTAAATTGAAAGGTCGATTATTTCCTAGTGATATTACATTGTACCGTTCAATGGGAATAGCTGCACAGGATTTAGCATGTGCTGATTTTGTTTTTCAAAAAGCCGAAAAAGAAGGACATGGAAGTTTTTCAGATATCTCTTAGTTTTAAATGAGCCCATTATTCAAAAGTTATATACGGAGGATTCTTAATGACAGATACAAAGATTTGGCAATTACCAGCCCACGAGGTTGTTTCGTTATTACGTTCAGGTGAAGTAAGTCCACTTGAGGTGGTTCAAGCTTCAATAGATAGAATAGAAGAGGTGGATCCTAAGGTAAATGCTATTCCAATAAGGTGTTTTGATAGGGCTATAGAAAAAGCCAAAAATATGAATATTAAAGCAGAAATTAAGAATCCCAAAAGTCTGTTAGGGCTTCCAATTGTAGTAAAGGATTATAATGATCTTGCAGGAGTGAAAACTACCTATGGCTCTAAAATTTTTAAAGATAACATTCCTAAAAAATCTGATGCGACAATCGCAAAGTTAGAAGAAAATGGGGCAAACCCAGTGGGTAAGTCAAACGTACCGGAATGGGCAGGTGGCCATACTTTTAATCCTAACTTTGGTATGACGAACAACCCATTTAATTTAAAGAAAACTGTAGGCGGTTCTTCGGGAGGATCTGCTGCAGCATTAGCTAGTGGTCAGGTTTGGCTGGCCACAGGAAATGACCTTGGTGGAAGTCTTAGGACTCCTGCCGCTTTCAATAATGTTGTTGGTTTACGACCTAGTATTGGGGTTGTCCCTCGCGGACAAAGGTTGCAACCCTTTGATACTCTGTGGGTAGAGGGCCCAATGGCTAGATCCGTTAAAGATGTGGCCTTGATGTTGGATGCGGGCGCTGGATACTCGCTCGAAGACCCTTTGTCATTTGAGCCACACTCTCGTTTATTTATAGACCAATTAGACGAATTTCCTTTACCTGAGAGAGTAGCCTTTAGTCAAGATTTAGGAATTTTACCGGTCTCTCAAGAGATAAGGTCAGCAACAGAAAAAGCAATTTTAAAGACCAAAGATTTGGGTGTGGATATAATTGATGAAATTCCTGATTTTTCTGGAGTATTAGAGGGCTTTCAAACTCTTAGAGGAGTTTTACTGGCATCGATGATGGGAGAGTTAGTTAAAAACTATAGATCAGAAATTTTACCAGATATCGTTAAAAACGTCGAATTAGGTTACGAAGTAAGTAATGATGATATTATTAAAGCCGAAATTGTAAGAAAAAGAATAATGCTTCGTATGGTTGAGTTTTTCAAAAAAACAGATTTTTTAATTTGCCCAACAACTTCAGTCACTCCTTTTGATACGGATAAACCATTTATTACTGAAATTGATGGAGTGACTTGTGAAACTTACATTGATTGGTTTGCGATTACTTTTGCACTTACCATGACATCTTGCCCAGTTATTAGCTTGCCTTGTGGTTTTACAGATGCCGGTTTGCCCGTTGGGATTCAAATTGTAGGAAAGCCCAGACAAGAGAATAAATTACTGGCTTTTGCGAATATTTTAGAGCAACACTTTGCGGTTTCTGATGCCGTTCCTATCAAAAATATTTAACTTATTTATTAATTTTGTTTGAATAAAGTTCACCTGCTTTACCCCAATTTTTCTGTTCAATGTCAGTTATTATCACGTCGACAGCTTCGCGATTTCCCCCACAAGATTTAATAAAGCTATCTGTTAACTCTTTAACTAATATTTTTTTTTGTTCATCAGTCCTACCTGCAAACATCTCTACCCTTATTAATGGCATTTCATTTCCTTCTTAAAAAACTATTTTGTTAAAATTTTTTATATAATTACCTATATTTTCCGTCCCAGTCTTTAACTTTTTCCAGATTCCCTTCTTTATCTAATGTAGGTCTGTTCTTTGAGAATGTGTTCTCTGAGCCGACTACTCCATAGTTCATATAACCTAATCTAACTAAAGGTCGGGCAGCAGCGGTATCAAATAGCCCGTCTTTAATAAATGTTTCATTAATAAACACACCAACTACATGACCAAAAACAACATAACTTCCTGTCCCTTTTGTTCGGTCAGAACCGGGGAAATCGATAGTTTTCCAATATCGGCATTCAAGTGCGGCTGGGCTTTCTGATACGAATGGAGCATCTACGAATTTTCCTGTTTGTGGAGTTAACCCGGCTAGTTTAAATTCATCTACGTTCGAGTTGGCAGCCACAGAACTACCGTTCATATTGTCGAATAAAGCTTCTACTGCTAAAGAGACAGTGAATACGCCTGTCTCTTCTGCGTTGGTTATAGAGTCTTTTATATCTGTTGACGCGAACATCACGAAATGTGGTTTGTCTGATACTGCATTAAAATAACTATAAGGTGCTAAGTTTTTCACACCAGACTTACTGACACTACCTATCCACCCAATAGGCCTTGGAGCTACTATAGCCTTAAAAGGATCATGGGGAAGACCGTGATTGTTTAGTATACTGTCATAATGCATTAAATTATATCCTTTTTTTCTTAAGTTATGGTTTTTTAAGTAGTAAAATGTATTTCGTTTTTCAGTTATCTTTTTAGTAAAGTCTATTTATGTTTATTGACTTGGTTGAGATGACTCACGTTATACGATCCCTTTTATTTTTGTAACACTTGAGATATATTTTATTCTGTTCTTTCCAGTTAGAGGTTTTGGCATAGACGCCTAGAATCGAAAATGGCGGCATGAATGTTGCGACTAGCAACAGCATCTCCAACTCGATAGAGGTTGAAACTTGCTATTTTAGATTCTTTATATGGTTGCCTCTGATTGTCAATAATTGAGGGGATATCAGTTACGCCATCATTTATTGATTTGCTACATAACTCTTGGTATAATTCGTCCATTGGAATGGTGCCATGTTCTATAACAATATGATCTACTATTTTCTCTGCGATGTGGCCCCCATAATCACTAGAAAACCTAGCTTTTAACTTGTTGCCGGAGCGAGAGACATCAACTAATCGAAAATCTGGTGTTACAGTTACAGCATAATCTTTGAAATTTTTCATATACATAGGAAAGTTGGATGACCCCATCTCAGCTGCCATATGCCTATCTGGTGTTACCAGTTCTACGTGATAACCTCTTTTAGCAATCTCAATTACTGTAGAGGCAGCTTGATGTTGGCCGTGATCATCATAAACTAATACCGTATTAGTTTCAGATTCTTTTGATGATCCCACATTATTAAGAAGAGCCTGTCCTGACAACACATCCCAAGTACTAAAACAGTCCTCTAACCCCTTTATGTATTCAAGATCAGGAATTCCACCAGTAGCAATTATTACGATATCAGGATTTTCTTCCATAATATAATTTGCATCTGCATATTGTTGTCGTCTTATCTCAATATTTAAGTGTTCAACTTCTGTCTCCAACCAATCAATTATTCCAATAAGATCTTTACGGACCTCTGCCATTGACGCAAGTCTGACTTGGCCACCAAGAGTTGCTGCGGCTTCGATTAATATGACCTTGTGGCCTCGCTCACCACATACTCGAGCGGCTTCTAGGCCTGCTGGACCTGCACCAATTATTACTACCTTACTTTGGGTATTTGATTTTTGTACTAAATGGGGAACTGATTTTTCTCTGGTGGTAGCTACATTGTGAAGGCAAAGCATTTCCCCTTCACCATAGATGCGGTCAATACAGTATCCTGCACCTACACAAGGCCTAATCCTATTTTCCTCACCTGCTATCAGCTTTCTTACCAGGTGAGGATCAGCTATGTGTGCTCTTGTCATTCCAACAAGGTCTAATAGATTTTCAGATATAGCATATCTAGCGGTCGCTAAGTCAGAAATTCGAGCAGCGTGAATTATAGGTGTCGCAAGCTCTGATTTAAAATACCCCGCTAATTGCAACCAAGGTGATAATTTTTGAAACATTGCAGGAACAGCATAGCTAGCAAGCATATACTCAGTATCTGATCTACCCACATTTACATTAAAGTAGTCAATGGTGCCATCAGATTCAATAACTTCAAGTGCTCGAAGAGCCTCGTCTGGCTGTAGGCCTTCTTTTAGTTTGCTGTCCATTTCAACCCTAGCACCGATCACAATATCTTCGTTGAGTTCAGTGCGTAATGCTTCATATAACTCTCTAATGAAACGCATTCTATTTAAGAATTCACCACCGTAATTATCTAATCTAAAATTTGTGTCAGGAGACAGAAATTGTCCGGGAAGATGCCCATTTTGCAACACCTCAATCCCATCCAAGCCTGCGTCTCGGCAACGCCTAGCTGCTGCTACATAGTCAGATATAACTCTTTTGATATCGTGACGATCCATTATTTTTGGAAAACCTCTATGAGCGGGTTCTCGTATACGAGATGGAGCGATGATGGGGAGCCAGTGACCATCATTCCAGGTGGTGCGACGACCTAGATGGGAAATTTGGCATATCATTTTGCAATTCTCTTTATGTATTAGATCTGAGAAATCTCTAAACCACGGAATTACTTCATCTGTACTTACATTTAATTGTCCGAAAACAGATGGAGAATCTGGACTTACACATGATGAACCACCTACCATAGTCATCGCTATACCACCTTTTGCTTTTTCAAGATGATAAAGTTGATAACGTTCTTTTGGCATTCCGTTATCTGCTAATGCTGGTGCATGTGGAGTGCTTACTATACGATTTTTAAGCTCCATTCCGGCTAATTTATAGGGCTCTAACAATGGATCTTTTTTCTTATGTTCTTTCATTAACCGCTTTCAGAGTAAGGCATTTGGTAAAGTATATATAAAGTGTATTATTAAACTAAATCTACGAACTAAAAATTTAAACTATGTTTTTTTTCGATAGTAAAGATCTTGATCTTTTTATTTTGCTTTTTGACAATAATACAATTTAACCGTTATGCTTTGAAATGAAGCTCTAAATTTTCTTTATTAGATGAAAGCAGTAAAACATGAATAACACTAACACCGATCGCATTACTCAAGAAATTGGAGTGTTGAAACGAAGAGAAACAGAAGCTCGTATTTTAGCTCCGATAATGGATGCACTAAATGACAGCTTCGGTAAAGAAGAAGTATTAAAAGTTATTAGAAAAAAAATAATAGCACTTTCAAGAGAGCAGGGAGAAAATTTAGCTAACGAGTATGGAAATGATGTAGACGCATTTTTAAAGACGTTAGAGTTTTGGACCCAAGACAATGCATTAGAGATTGATATAATTGAAAAAAATCAAACTACGTTAAATTTTAATGTTGTAAGGTGTCGATATGCTGAAATGTATGAGTCCTTGGGTATTAAGGAGTTAGGCGCAACTTTGTCTTGTAATAGAGACTATGCATTGATCGAGGGTTTTAATCCAGATGCTACTTTAGTTAGAGAGAAAACAATCATGTCTGGAGGAGACTGTTGTACCTTTAGATATAACTTTAGCTCTAAGAAGTAGGCCTCTGTTGAAAGTAAGTTGAGAGAGTAATAACTCTATCAGCTATTTTGAGTAATTATACGTCATCCAAACAGTTCAAAAAGGCATTTAGCCTTATAAAATTAGGAGAGAATAATGTCAGAGATTGGATTTATCGGGTTAGGTCGGATGGGGAAGTCAATGGCTCTCAATTTGGCTCGGAAAGGGTTTAAGCTAGCAATATATGATATTAAAGATGATGCGATGAAGCCTTTCATAGAATTTAATAACTGTAGGCAAGCAATTAATGCAAATGATACAATAAGACCTGGAGCTATCATAATAACTGTTTTACCGGGACCTGCAGAAGTCGAAAAAGTGATTTTAGCAAAAGGTGGAATTTTGGATTCAATGCCAACAGGGACTGTATTAATGGATATGTCCACTGTGTTACCTGAAACTACTGATAAGATTGCAAAAGCTGCCAAGGTTCAGGGATGCTATTTTGTCGATGCACCTATTGGGCGTCTAGCTCAACACGCTGATAGTGGTGAGAGTCTTTTTATGGTTGGAGCAGAAGATAAGGCTTTTGAAACTGTAAAACCGGCACTGGAGGCTATGGGAACAACTATATTACGATGTGGTGGACCAGGTACTGGGACACGTACTAAGTTAATCAACAATTATTTAGTCCTTTCATCTGTGCAAATGAATTCAGAGGCCATTGCTTTAACGCAACGATTTGGTCTAGATTTAGAAACAACTTTGAGTGTCATTCACGGAACAACAGCCACAAATGGCCAGTTAAAAATAAACTTCGCCTCAAAGGTTTTTAAAAATGATATTGAACCTGGGTTTTCTATTGATTTAGCACATAAAGATATGTCTTTAATAATCGAGAGTGCAAATAAAGGAAAAATTCCAATGCCGATTGCTGCTTCTACCCGTGAAAGTATGAGCTTGGCTCGGGCTAATGGATGGGGAGATAAAGATTTTTCTGCACTTGCAGATTTTTGGTGTGAAATGTCTAAGGTAAAAAAAGCACGTCTTTAAAAGTGGAGATTTAATAGTGAATAAAAAACTAAATTCAAAATATTTGCCTATAACCGGTTACTTAGACAATGTTTCTGGTAGGCCAGGTGATAGCTTTGATGTTAAAGTTAGTGCTCAAGGTGTAAACAAATATAAAGCAGATGTAGTAAGAATTATATGCGCCGACCCAAACCCTGTAGGGCCAGGGTTAAAGTACGAGTCTCAGAACTTTGAACTTGCAGAATTTTATCCAGCTCGGAGCCAGTGTATTGATTTAGGGTCTTATGGTGAAGTGCCTGCAAGTTCATGTTTTATTGCACCGAACATGTTGATTGGACTTTTAGTACAGCCAGGAATTTTAAGAAATTCGTCATCAGTTTTGGCTTCGTCTCAAAATCTGGTTGGGGACGGATGGATTCTGGAGTTAAGTGATCAAGAGATAAAATTTAGCTATAAATCAACTGATGCTCCAGTTGAAAGCATAGCTGTTACCATTTCGATGAGATGCTCGTCTTGGTACCATATTTGGGCAGGTTACGATGTTTTGGAAGGTAGGCTACTTCTTGGATGCCAAAGTAAATCTGATGGAGCTTTAAGTGTTCAAGAGCGTAGTGTGGAACTAAATAAGTTAGATGATTGTTCGAGATTAACCTTTGCTGCAAAAAAAACAAATAATCAATCTGCAGATCATTTTAATGGACGTTTAGAGGACCCAGCTATCTATGCTAAATTACCGGCAAGCAACTGTCCCCCTGTACTTCCAGAGGAAGCAGGGCATGGTGAAATAGTAGCATGGTGGGATTTCTCAATTGGGATAGGAACTCAGACTTTAGTAGACCGTGGTTCCAGAGGACTTGGAGGCCGGTTAGTAAATATACCTTATCGTGGCATGCGTGGTATCAATTGGACTGGAAAATCTATGCACTGGCAAGATTCTCCACGCGAATATGCAGCAATACATTTTCATGAAGATGACTTGCATGATTGTGGTTGGGATACAGATTTTTCTTTTAAAATTCCGACTACCGCTAGAAGTGGGGTATATGGACTTCGTCTCAGACAAGGAGATAGTCAAGATATTCTTCCATTTTATGTATTACCAGCTAACGATAATAAAAAGAATAAGATATGTTACCTAGCATCGACTTTCACGTACCAAGCTTACGCAAACCATGCTCGGGGGAATTGTGATGAGGACATGCGAAGTCGTATAAAAGATTGGAGTGCAACCCCCCATAATCCTGATGATTATCCTATTTATGGTCAATCGACTTATAATTTTCATCCGGATGGAACAGGAACCTCTATTTCATCAAGACTTCGTCCTGTTTTGACGCATCGCCCCGGGTTTTTGACTTTTATGGACAACGAGGGGTCTGGTCTTCGACATTTCTCTGCAGATTCACATTTGTTGAATTGGTTTGACGAGGCTGGGATTGAGTTTGATGTAATCACGGATGAGGACTTGGACAATGAAGGTTTAAGCTTGATATCTAGTTATAGCACAGTAATAACTGGATCTCATCCAGAGTATCATACGTCTCGTATGTTGGACTACTTACAGTCTTATAGGGATCAAGGCGGTAAATTTATCTACTTAGGTGGAAATGGATTTTATTGGAAGATTGCCCGAATACCATCTCTTCCTGGTGTGATTGAACTGCGTAGGGCAGAGGGAGGAATTCGAGCCTGGGCAACTGCTCCAGGAGAGTCTTATCATCAGATTGATGGTGAGTATGGTGGTTTATGGCGAAGAAATGGTCGACCACCACAAAAATTTGTTGGTGTTGGTTTTTCTGCTCAAGGCTTATTTGAGGGATCGTATTACCGACGGATGCCAGATAGCTTCAAATCAGAAGCCAATTGGATTTTTGAGGGTGTAACAGAGGAGAAGCTTGGAGATTATGGCTTGAGTGGTGGCGGTGCTGCTGGCTTTGAGTTGGATCGTGCTGACTCTGCTCTAGGGACGCCAGAGGGAACCATTATATTAGCTAGGAGTGAAAACCATAGTGATAGCTTTGTAACTGTCCCAGAGGAACTTCTGACCCATATAAATACTGTTACTGGAGAAAATCCTGCCGATCTTATCAGAGCTGAAATAGTTTATGGTAAATTACCAGGTGGAGGAGAAATTTTTTCTGTTGGTTCTATTTGTTTTTGTGGCAGTCTGAATTATAATAATGGTAATAATGGTGTCTCTAAGATGTTAAGGAATGTAGTTCGGCGGTTTGCAGGAGTTTAATTTATCCTGACCGTGTTTCACTGGTTGCACTTAGCTCTTCAAACAAATGTGTATGTTCTGACATCAGTTCTAAAAGGTCTTCTTTTTTTAATTTAAATAATTTAATCTCTTGTGCAGAGGTAATTGATGCATTGCGAACTTCATTTTTTAATAAGCCCCTTTCTCCAAAATAGTCACCTGGACCTAAAGTAATAGGATCGCTTAGTTCAACTTTTACTGACCCAAACTCAATATTATTCATCTAGTCCTCATGAGGTATCTGGTTTTGCCTTAATAAAAAAATTCTTTCAGCTCATTAATAACAAGATCGCCTTCTTCTTGGCTATAATCAAGATGGGTTACAAGCCGAATTTTATTATTCCCTGGACCAATTAAAATACCTTTATTATGAAGATGTATTCGCATGCTTTCAGCAATTCCTTCTTTAATATCCATGAATATCATGTTAGTTTCAACCATATCAATATTAACATTAATATCAGGGAATTGGTTGAGTTGCTCTGCTAACCTTAGCGCATTTTGGTGATCGACATTCATCCTTTCCACATTATTTTTTAATGCATACAACCCGGCAGCAGCCATTACTCCTACTTGCCGCATGGCGCCGCCTAAAAGTTTTCGATTTCTATGAGCTTGTTTTATAAAAGTCTTTGAACCTGCCAAAATTGTTCCCATAGGAGCACCAAGCCCTTTGGAAAGACACAATGAAACAGAGTCTACATTTGTAAGCATGTCTGAAACATCTACACCAAGCTTAACTGTTGCATTCATTAGCCTTGCGCCATCAAGATGAACAACTAGCCCATGTTTCTTACCACAGTTCGCTAGATCATTAATCTCAGAGACAGTTTGAACCATGCCGTCATGAGTGTTTTCTAGAGACAACATTTTTGTGATTGCGTAGTGAGAGTCGTCAGGTTTAATTTTCTTAACTACATCACTAATTTCTAAACTACCCTTACTATTGTTTGAGAGAGGAGCAAACATGATGCCACCAAGTGCTGACGCTCCTCCAGCCTCGGAATCGAAAATATGATAATGTTCTCCTGTTATGATTTCTTCACCTCGTTGGCAATGAGTTAGCATTGCGCATAGGTTTGATTGAGTCCCACTCGCTAAAAATAACGCAGCCTCTTTGCCGAGTAGTTTAGCCGCGAATTCTTGAAGTTCGTTGGCAGTGGGGTCATCTCCATAAACATCATCACCGACTGGAGCAGTTACCATAGCGTTTAACATACCCCGTGTCGGTTTGGTGACGGTATCGCTCCGCATGTCAATCATAGGATGATTAATAGATTTAACCATATTTGCGTAATTCATTTGTGTGCTCCAATATTGGATAAATTAGTTTTTGAGATTAAAAACATTGAGACCTTAGTGGTATAATATTGATGATTTTAATATGTATAAAATCAGTTTTCTACCAGAGTATATTATCTTTATATCTATCCGTTAAATCTTTATCAATAAGATACCCTCTTGAAGACCTATTGTGTTTTGATTGAAATAGTGAGTTTTTATGAAAATTCTTATTCTTATTAAACTAGTCGGGATCTTAATTTAATGGAAAGGAAACTTAGTACTATTTTTAATATCGGATGTGGTTGGCTTCAGTAAATTGATGTCGATTGATGAGGATATGTGCTTGGCAAATTTAAGGTGGAAAAGAGAGCTATTGTGAGCCATTGGAGAGCTTTAATAATCTAAAGTTTCCTACAGTGAAAATTCTCTTTTATTTCACGGCAACTCAAGAAAAATTCAAAAATATAAAAACCAAGAATAAATTTCTGAATTGCATACTATTATGGCTTCTTTGTCAGATTAAGGTCTAAGTTTAACCTACACGACCTGGAACCAACAATACAAAAACTGTTGAATAGTATTAAACGGGGTGTGATGTTCTTCTAGTTTACTTCCTAAGAGTTTAAAGTTCACACCTAGTTCTTTGTCTAATTTTTTTGCACTATATCTTTCAACAGTTAACCCACTACATTTTAAGGGCCCATCTGGCCCAAAAGTAGCTACTACTACGTATCCATCTTTTTTAACTGCTTTATACAATAATTTCTTATATTTTGATCTGCTTTCAACGTCTGTTAAAAAATGAAAAACTGCTCTATCGTGCCATAAATCAAATTGGTTATCTGAGAACTTATAGTCAGTGATATCACCAATATGCCAGCCTATCTTATCGAGGTGCGCCTTTAGCCTATTTTGTAAAAATTTTATAGCTGACGGAGATATGTCAATTACGCTTAGATTAGTATGACCCTTTATAATCAAATCATCCAATAGAGTTGATTCTCCACCACCAATATCAATAATCGATTTATTTATATCAGTACTCAGCTCGCTGATTATGGAAAGTGAGCTTTTGAGATGAGAGGTATACCAGCTGACAGAGTCAAAGTTTTTTGTTTGATAAACTTTTTCCCAGTGGGTGTCTTTTGAATTCACATCAGCTCCTATTGATAAAAGTTGTTAAGCGTAGGAAATACTAGTTATTTTATTATAAATAACTTTAATCTTATTTTAATAAAATAACTAGTATTTCTACGGAAACTTAAAAAATTTCTTTTACAAACTTACGAATACTATGTGATATAATTTTTATTTCTGAGTTAATGTTATAGGTAATTTGTTTATCGGTAGTTTCTTTTTAGTTTAACAAATTTTTTATTTGAGAAAACTTGTCGTCATCAGGTTACTATAATATAAACTAATTATTACACTTTTATGTATTAATACACTTTTATGTTTGTTGATTTTTTAAATTAATTTAATTAGAAAATTTCTGGTAAATACATAATAATTTGTTTATTTGTAGTTAAATAAAATTTTATGTGTTGAGTTTAAAATGACTAATGTGAAAATGAGGGGTAGACCTCGAAAAGCGACAAGAGAAGATCTTTCATTTCGTGCTATGGAGATTTACTGTGATCAGGGGTTGTCCAAGATATCTTTAAATGAAATTTGCCGACAATTAGATATAGCGAAACCGAGTATCTATAGAAATTTTGGAAATGAAGATGGTTTGATTGCTTCAGCCTTAAAGTTATATGTTTCAGAAATTACTCAAAAATTAAATGAAATCATTAAAACTGATGAAAATTTTATGATTCAATTAGAGAGATTGCAAGATTTTTTTCTAGATATTTCTTTAAGGTATAATCAGGGTTGCCTTCTTCTCCAAGCTTGGCGTATTCAAGGAAATCTGGGTAAACAGATAATTGAATTTTTAAAATCCACAACTCAAAAACTGGTAAAAATTTTTGAGTTGTGGATAAAGTCAGCTTTAATAAAAAAAGAGGTAAGTAAAGCCGTGAAGCCTAATATTGGAGCATATCTTGTTTTGTCATGTATAGGTTTTTGCCAAACAGCCATTTCAAGTGGTATGTCAACTGAACATACTCGCGAAGTCATGTCACTTTCGGTGTCGTCATTGACACACTCTTTCGCTTAAGATAATTTTCAAAAAGGATATTTTTATTGGTTTGGAAAAAAAATAAGAATAAAGATTCTGGTGGTTTTTTTATTGAAGAGAGTTCTTTAAAGCCTATGGAAACCTTAAAAAATTTGTCAAATAACTCTGATTACTGGAAGGCTAAAAAGGAAGGTCATGCTTATATATCAGATGAGAGAAAAACTAAATTTGCATTTCCAAAATTTTCTGAAATCCTAAATCAAAAGTTTTTTGAGTATTTGGCAGAGCAGTTTTCTCTAGACCACGAGGGGCCTCACGGTTACCATCATTGGTTAAGAGTTTTATATAATGGCCGTCTACTTTGCAGTCAAAACGCTGCCAATATTAAAGTCGTTGAGCTTTTCTCTTTACTGCACGATTGTAAGAGAGTTAACGGGAAATCTGATCCTGAACATGGAGAGAGAGCCGCTATTTTTGCAGAAACTATACGGGGCACTTGGTTTACTGTGACTGACAAAGAAATGCAAATGTTGCAAGATGCGTGCATTCTTCACTCTGAGGGTCTACGGGATAAAGATGTGACTTTACAAACTTGTTGGGATGCAGACCGTTTGGATGATTGTCGTACTGGAGTGGACCCTGGTTCCTCTTTACTTAGCGATAATTTAGCAAAACAGGAACTGATTATTCTAGAGGCGCACCAAAGGGTTCTTAACCAGGCCTTTAAGTAAATTAACCTTGTTTTATTTATAATTTTTTTTCAGATTGTTTTATTAAGGCTTTAGTACTTTGTGGTTAGACCATTCTTAACATCAATATCCTGAAGTATCTTATTTCTCAATTTTACTTTACCAAATCCACCACCACCTGGGGTAACCAACCTTATGGTTTGCCCTTTTTGTATCTGGTAATTACCTTTATCTTTGATTTTTGTGCCGTCACTGACAGAAACCTCTCCTCTTCCACCTCTTGAGCCACCATTTCGGCCCGCTGGTCCTTGCTTTGTACGCTCAAAGGCAGCTGCTGATAAAATAAAGGGCTCATTTGTTGAGGTCCCAATAATAATTTCCTGACCTAACCCTCCTCTGAATTTTCCAGATCCCCCGCTATTTGTTAAGAATTCTTTTTTATGATAAATAACGGGAGCAGCTGCTTCTGCAACTTCTACAGAGACTGCACCAACACCTGAAGGAAAAGCTGTTGTGGACAATCCATCTGATTTGGGTCTAGCTCCCATACCTCCAAGGGCGACATTTAATGAATTAAATTTATTTTTTCCTGCCCCCGTTATGGAAATAGTCCAAAGTGCTCCTGCGCTTTCTGCTAAAATTTTTCCAGGCAAGGCTTTTGAAAGACATCCGAGCACTAAATCTGGTAGAGCCTGACCTACTACATGTCGTGCTGTTACTGGACTTGGTTTTTCGGCACTAACAATCAGACCAGGTGGTGCTTTTATTTGAATTGCGGCCAAGGAGGCGGCATTATTTGGAATTTCTGGACAAATAGCTGCTTTTATGCCGTATGAAGCATAAGCAATAGTATAGTTAAGTGGGCAATTTATTCCTCGATTAATTGCTGGAGATGATCCACTGAGATCAACTGAAATAGATTTTTCCTTTATTTTCAACTTAGCTTTTAAGACTATTGGTTTATCAAACCCGTCTAACTTAAGTGTACTTAAGTAGGTACCAGCTGGTAGTAACTTTATACTGGCCTCAACTGCATTTTTTGAGTGTTCGAAGATAAATTTTGTTATATCGTCCAAATTCAATAGTTTAAATTTATTTAATAAACTTTTTAACCTTTCAACACCAGAATCGTTACAACTCATGAGTGATAAAATGTCCCCTCTAGCCTCTTTAGGTACTCGGGAGTTTGCACAAATTATAGATAGTAATTCTTCTTGTATTTGGAAACTTTTTCGTAAAAAAGATACTGGAATTAAAGTTCCTTCCTCAAACACACTTTTTGCTTCAGCAGACCAGCCTAACCCACCGACATCGGTAATATGGCAGGTGGAAGCAAAAAAATTTATTAACTTACCATTTTTAAAAACAGGAGTTACCACAATAAAATCAAACAAATGGCCAGCGCCAATCCAAGGATCATTAGTTATTAAAACATCACCCTCTCTTATAGAATTCACATCTAGGTTTGAAAATATCTCATTTAAGGACTTTGCCATAGTGTTGACGTGACCTGGAGTGCCTGTAATCGCTTGCGCTATCATATTGTACTTGCTGTCAAACACACCTGCAGAGAGATCTCCCGCCTCTCTTACTATTGGGCCAAAAGCAGCTTTTAATAGAGAATTTGCTTGCTCCTCACAAACTGAGATTAAGCTATTCCAAATAATATTAGAATTAATTATATCAGAATCTTTTTTTACCAAAGTAAAATTCTCCCAATCTAGTTTTTTGTTAATATTAAGTGGTTTTTAATATGTTTACAGACATCCCAACCCCTAGGAACTATAGTAGTAGTTTGCTTTTCCTGAATTAGGCAAGGCCCACTTTGGGAAGCTCCTACCTGTAGTTCTTCTCTATTAAGTACTTTGTAAGTAATAAATTTTCCAGAAATTAATTCAAAAATTTTTCTACTTTTAAGAGCGTTTTTACTTGAATTTTTTTGTATCTGAGGTTGAGCCTTTTCTTTTATTGGGTCTGCTAGCCTTCCGGAAACTATCAACGACACAATTTCTATTCTGACGCCGGGCATTAAAAAGCCAAATTTTTCTTCATATTTAGAAACGAATTTTTGTGTTAAGTCCAATAGTTCTTTTTGACTTTCTAGATAGTTTTCAATTGGAATGGAGATGTCATGCCCCTGTCCTTCATAGCGTAATTCAGCATCAATTTTGAATTGAATTTCTCTATCTGATGAAGATGCTCCAGTAAGAATATTTTTAATAGATTGCTTAATGGTTTTAATAGTTTTTTTAATTTCGTTAGGTTTTAAGTCCCTTATGAATTTTGAAATACTTTGAGCAATTTCATAACTTATAGGTGCTGCTAAAAAACCAACAGCAGAACCTACTCCAGCTAAGTGTGGGACTATTATTTTTCGAATATCTAGTTTGTTAGCTATTCCTACTGCATGAATGGGACCACCTCCACCGGAAACTATGAGACAAAAGTCCCTGATGTTTTTTCCCAACTCAATACCGTGAATCCTTGCAGCGTTAGCCATCAGCTCTTCACTGATTTCAATAATTCCTGCAGCCGCCCACTCTGTTGATTTAAAGTGAAGTTTTTTTACTACTTCTGTTTTTATAGATGTCTCGGCATTTGACAAAGTTAAGTTGATGAATCCTCCGCCAAAAGATTCCTTAGAAATTCTTCCTATTACTAAATTGGCATCAGTAACTGTAGGCTTTTCTCCTCCGAGGTCATAGCAGGCCGGTCCAGGTTGAGAGGCGGCACTTTCAGGACCTACAACTAAACGTCCTAAAATATCCACTTTAGCGATCGAGCCACCGCCCGCTCCTATTTCAACTAGGTCCATTGCTGGAATTCTTAAAGGAAGGCCACTACCACTTTTATTTTTCCAAGCATGGGCTACTTCCAAACGTCTCGTAATTAAAGGTTCACTTTGGTTTAAGTAACAAACTTTTGCTGTTGTACCACCTATATCTAAAGCTATTGAATTTTCGATTTCCAACTCTTTTGAAATCTTGCTTGCTAAAATAATTCCACCAGCAGGTCCTGACTCTACTAACCTTATGGGTACTTTTTTTGCTTGCTCTAAGCTTGTTAAGCCACCACTAGATGACATCAGAAAAAAGTTACCTTTGAATCCTTTTTTTGTAAGTGTTTGATGAAATGAGTCTAGATAATTACTCATTAGAGGTCGGACATAAGCGTTTGCTACGGTTGTTGAGAACCTCTCAAATTCTCTAGCCTCTGGAGAAATTTCAGAACTCATGCAAACCGTTACAGACTTTGGAAGATTTTGTCTCAAGTATCTTGTAACAAATTGTTCATTCTGTGGGTTTGAGTAGGAGTGGAGAAATGCAACTGCTACAGCCTTAATGTTTTCTGCGATGAGTATTTTTGTTATTTTTTTTAATTGGCTTTCCGTTGGTTTTTTTAATATTTCACCAGTTATTAATGTACGTTCGTTTAAACATATTCTTAGGTTTCGAGGAACTAAGGGCTTTGGTAACTCGATATCCAAATCGTATTGATCAAACCTCTTTTCATAACGCATTTCCAAAACATCTCTGAAGCCTTTGGTTGTTATTAGAGCTGTTTTGGCTCCTTTTCGTTCAATCAACGCATTAGCGGCTATGGTTGTGCCGTGAACTATAGTGTCTATGTTCTCAACGTCTAAATTATAGTCCACTAATAGCTTATTAATGCCGGCTAGCGCTCCAAGTTCAGGATTATCAGGTGTAGTTAAATATTTTTTTGAAAATATTTGCCCAGACTTATCTAAAACTAGGTCCGTAAAAGTACCACCAATATCGATACCAATTCTATTCACTTTGCACAAATTCTTTATTTTCTAAGAAGCGATTTAGGACATTCTGAGTTACTTCAGATACTGTATTGTTTGCGCTGTTCCAGAGTAAAGATGTTGCCCAGGCTATAGATCCGGTAGACCAAACTGCACCACCACCTGGTGTAGTAAAAAATACCATGTCTGCCCTTACTCGACTATTTTGATCTCCATCAAGTGCTCTTGTGGTAGTAATAAACTCTTCACCAGTTAAGAGACCACCCGCTCCAATATTTTCAGAAGTTGCTACCACAATTGAGTTATGGGGTGACCCTAGATCACGATCCCAACGATCGATTTCGAGTCCTACACAGCCACCACCTCGGAACCCAAAATCTCCAATAATATCCGTATCTATATTCTTAAATATGAAGTCAGTCTCTTTTCCGTATGAATCTTTACTTCTTCTAAAGTAAGTTGATTTTACAAACATAGTTGAGCTGAATCCGTTGCCTACTAATGATTGAGGGGCTCTCCCAAAAGTTCGCCAAAGACCACCAGGTTCACCGGTGAAACTAAGGTGGTGCTCACCTGGCTCTCCTTCCCAGGTCCTAACGCCTGATACTCCGCGCCGATGTTCTATTACTCCAGGATACTGATCAGAATATGCTATGCGCCAGTAAAATCCATTTCCACCAAGGTACATATGTCTACCTCCATTTTGCTGATAGTGTGATAGAGCATCCCACATTTCTGTAGAGTAATATTCAGGGTGTGAAGCTGTAATCACTACTTTATAATTGTCCAAAAGAGAATGCCCAAGGCGATTTAGATCATCGTCGGTGGCAACCTCGTAACCATAATTTTTCTTTTCGAGCCATTTTATAATGTGAGTATCATCTATGTAATTAAAGGTATAAAGGCCCGGTCTGTTATTTAACATTGGACGACGATCACCAACATAAACTACCCCTGAATTATCTGAATGAGTATCATAATGAGATAAACCAAGCTCTCTATGTTCATTTAGGTACAACTCATCTTCGCTAAATGAAATGGGTGCTTCAAATAGGTTTTCGGTGTTGTGGCTGTCAAATTTTACGTGGGTATTTGCATACGCTTTGTAAGTTGCTGTTGGAGCTAAAAATAAGATTTTATTTTTAGATTTTTTTAATCTTTGAGTGATGAAGAATGGAATATCACTTTGAACTCCATCAGCCAATATTCGAGCAATATAATAACCAGATCGTGCTTGCGCTGGTGGTGTAATTTTTAATAACGTTTGCCACTCACAATCAGTTATATCGTCTTCATGAAAATGGATTGCCCCATAATGAGAAGGTTTTTCCCTCCAACTTTCGACAGAACCATCCCACTTGTAGCCAGTAGCTCCTCGCATTGGCGCATTTATAAATGTTGCTTTGAATTTAGAATAACTTTTGTCCAGAACAGACGCTTTGGTAATATTTTTAGAAAAATCCCATTCTACTGAGGGTTTTGTATTTTTATTTATGAAAATTCTTGGAGCTTCAATTTTTCCATTATAGTGGTGTGATGTGAATTCCCTTTGATGAATACTTTTCTTAAACTTTGCACCAAATATGATTGGGTGTTCTGATGTTGAAAGCAAAGTTTGTGTGATTTCTGGTATAGATTTGTATTTAGGAAGAAAACCCACCACCGGATTTAACATTCTATTTTTTAAATAAAAATTATTTGTCTTAAAATTAATAACCCCTTCAATTTCGTACCACTCCCTGAGTAATAATGGTTGAGGTGATATAATTGCTTTTGATCCAAATTTAAATGCAAGTTTACCATCTGTTTCAATAGAGAAGCTTATATTGCCCCAATTAAAGATCACTTGGCAATTTGTAGAAGACTTGGTGGGCCAAATATACATTTTAATAGTTATAATATCTAAAGAACGGAATTCCGGTGCAGGTTTAACAATAGCATATGAGCCGGCATTAATTTCTTGTTTATCTATAGCAAGGTTCTGTATTTCACCCCATGATTGCTCTACAAATTCCTCACCGGGGCCATTGGGATTAATATCAGCACATACTACACGCATTACTTTTACCGAACATGTCTTTGGACGGTTGCTTGACAGCTTTAGCTCGGTAGTTTCTTGGGTTGCGATTTCATAAGGCTGACAATAGCCAATTATATCTGTTGTACTAATCATTGCTTGGGGTCCGAAACTGAAATAGAAACTCCGGTAAGTTCGAGCCACCTTCGTTTAAATATGTCCCACTCTGCTTCTGCTATGGAGTAATATCTCACATCATGAACTGTGGAGGGTGAAACACCCCTTTGCCCACTTAAGCGTGCTAACCTAAATATCTTAAATGGCTCTATTACAAGTAAAACAAGTCGACCTTTTAAGGGCGTAGTTCTCATTTTATCCAGAACCCTTTGTAATTCGAGACTAAAAGGACCACGTAAATTATCCCTATACTCTTTTGCGAGATCCATACGAGTGCCATCAATGTTATATATTGCGCTATCAGGATCATAAAGAAGCATAAATTTCTCTTACTCGTTAGTAGACATATTTTGTTAATAAATATATACGAAATATACTAAAATCTTTCAAGGAAGAAGTATTTGCAAATAAGTGAAAAAATCAAAAACGTTCGTGTCTCAGGAACTATTAAAATGGCTGAATTGGCTCGAAAAATGCAAGCTGCCGGTCATGATATAATTGAATTAAGTGAAGGTGAGCCAGATTTTGATACCCCAGAGTTTGTAATTGAATCTGCCTTTGATGCCGCTCGGAATGGTCAGACCAGATATACCGCTGTTTCTGGCACTATTGAGCTAAGGAAAGCTATTTCTAAGAAGTTTTACAATGATAATAAGGTTGAGTACGATGTTGATGACATAATAGTTGGGACGGGTGCAAAACAGCTAATATTTAATGCGCTTCTTGCCACCTTAAATCCAGGTAACGAAGTGATTATTCCAGCACCTTATTGGGTTAGCTATCCAGATATGGTTAAAATAGCAGATGGAATACCAGTGATAGTTCCCTGTGATTCATTAAATGGCTTTAAAATTACACCGGAAAAACTTCATAAGGCAATAACAAACGATACGCGTTGGTTGCTGTTGAATTCTCCAGGAAATCCGAGTGGTGCCGTTTATTCTTCTGAAGAGCTTATGGCGTTAGCTGATGTGTTAAGGGATCACAAAAAAGTTTCTATAATGTGTGATGATATTTACGAGGCAATAACATTTGGGAATAACCAGTTCTGTACTTTAGTTGAAGTAGCTCCTGACCTTCACGACCGTGTGCTTACTGTCAATGGGGTGTCAAAATCCCACGCAATGACTGGTTGGAGAATTGGCTTTGCTGGTGGACCGAATGATCTAATATCTGCGATGAGTAAGATCCAGGGCCAGTCTACTACTAATGCTTCATCTGTTGGGCAGGCAGCCGCTTTAGCAGCCTTGGAAGGTTCTCAAGAGAATCTTGGAGTGTGGAATTTAGCCTATGTGAGGCGAATGCGATTAGTAAGAGATTGTTTAAGTGCTGTTCCAGGACTATCACTTAGAGACCCACAAGGTGCATTTTACCATTTCATCAAGTGTTCAGATCTTTTTGGAAAGACCACGCCTCAAGGTGATCAATTAACTTCTGATAACGCACTTTGTCTTTACTTGCTCCAATACGCCCATGTGGCCTTAGTTGCGGGCACTGAATTTGGATGTCCAGGTTATTTTAGACTTTGTTTTGCAAAATCAGATCAAGAGTTAATAAAAGCTTGTAATAGTATTACCAAAGCTATTAAATTATTGACTTAGGCTTAAATTTCAAGATATTTTTGCCTTATCAACTTAACAAATCAAATTTTTTTGATGGCTTTTCCTTTAGCATTTTTGGAATATTTTGTACCATTTTTATAATTGAAGAGGCTCTCTTTTTTGATAAATTATTTTTTGAAAAGACTAGAAATTTTTCTTGTAAATCTGTTTGAGACATTGGGTTGGTTGGATCTCCAAAAGCCGCATCAACCAGTTTCTCTTCAAATCCACCAGTATGTTTAACTCTTACAATAGCTGGTGCTTTTGTAGGAAACATACTTTCCATGCTAGGATCATTTTTTATTTTAACCCTTTTTGCCAAATCGATTACTGAGTGTTTTCCGATGCAAGATTGATCTAAAGGCCGCAGTGCTGTAGTTCCCACCAGTGCCGTGACCGCTAGGCAGAAAGGTATTGAGAATTGAGCTTCAGCTTCATTCTGAGGGTCTATGTGATTGCCTAAGTTAACTGCCTTTTCAAAGGTTAGGACTTCAATATGCTCTATGTCATGTGCATTAATTTCACATGACTTTATTATGTTGTCGAGTGCATCTATTGCAGAATGTATCCAGCGACAGCAAGCATAAGGTTTAAAGAAAAGACCTTGGATTGCATCATAGTTTTCAAAATTTTTAGTTAAAGTTTTAGGGTCATAAAGAATATCCTGCTCAAAGGTGTCTGGGTACCCTTTAAAACCTGCTTGAGCGAGTTCAACAGCATACATTCCCGAAAGCACAGACCACGATATACCCTCTTTAACATCAGATCCAGCAAAGCCGTGGTGCATAGCTGAAGAAACTCTTGGTGCATGTTGCTCTGCTACCAAAATAGCGTGACTTATTTCAGTTGCAGATAGGTTTAGTAATTTAGCCCTGGCTACAGCTGCTCCTACACCGCTCCACCTTCCACTAACCGTCGATTTATTATGCTCTATTCTTCGTGAAAGAGCGACACGTATTGCCGCCTCATACCCTAGTACTATCGAACACAAGTATTTATCGAACGTCACATTTTGTTCCTCGGCCGTCGCGCTGGCCGAAGCAATAACAGCAGCTCCAGGGTGCCCAGCTGCAAGCCTATGCCCGTCATCAATATCTAGGGATGTGGCTGCCATGGCATTTATTGTTGCTGCGGAAATTGCATTTGAGTTCTGATTAGAGAACCAAATACGGCAAGGTCCCTCTTTTGGGTCCTTTTCAACAACTGACTTCCACGCTTGGACACTTTTCTGTTGGTGTCCCGCCGCTGCAGAGCCAAAAACATCTAATATGCAGTCTGTAGTTCGATTTATTACTTCTCGTGGAATTGTTTCATATGTAGTATTTTTAATAAAATTTGACAGCTGATCAATTGCTCTCTTAGTCATTTTGAGTTTCCAAAATATGTTTATTAAGTAGATTTAAGCCTGCTAATATTAATCGATCGATAGCTTGGGTTGTTAGCCAGGCAGAGTGTGGAGATACTGTGACGTTCTCCATTAATAAGAGATCATTATCCTTTGCTAATGGTTCTTGATGAAAAACATCTAAGGCACAATGTCCAATATGCCCTGATGATAATGCAGAGATTAGTGATTGTTCATCAATAATTTCTGCCCTTGCTGTATTGATCAATATCAACCCACGCTTTGTCTTACTGAGTAATTCATGATTTATGAACCCTTGTGTGTCTGAGTTTAATGGAAGGTGTAAGGAAATAATATCTGACTGCTTTAAAACCTGATCAAGGGAGGCGGTTTCAACCGGTAAATTCATTCTACTTGACGATCTACTCCAACATAATGTGCGCATTCCTAGAGATTTAGCAATCTTAGCAGTTTCTAACCCAATTCCTCCTAACCCAATAACACCAAATGTTTTGCCCTGTAGCTCTTCTGTTTTTATAAGTTTCCAGTTTCCGGATCTTACAGTGCGATCCATTTCCGTTAAGCGCTTTATCGCTGCAAAAGCTAGACCAATAGTGTGCTCCGCAACAGCTCTATCACCATACCCTTTAACCCCTTCGAATCTTATATCTAATTTAGAAGCTTCTTCAAGATTACCGTGCGTGGCTAAACCTGTAGATAAATATGAAATTGTTTTTAGATCGGGACAAGAATTTAAAACTTTTGACGACATGTACCCCATGTAAACCATTACGTTTTTTCTGCCTTGAAGTCTACTAATGAGTTCATCTTCATTTGCAGGTTTATCATAGAAAACCTCCAAACCTGGAACAGTTGACGCGAGCGTTTCGTTGAAGCGTTCAGCTAAATCACCGTAGCAATCAACGAAAGCGGGAATGTTTTTACTCATATAAATTAACCTACTACTGAGAAACTACTTTCTCGGTTTATTTCTCTTTTCCGAGAGCAAAAAGACATATCCAGGTCATAGTCAACATTTGGTAACTTAAATTGAAGTGGTTTTTTATCATGATCATTTCCAGCTTCAACATAGTCAATTAGTGCATTCATCATCATACCTGCAACAGGCGCATTTTTGAATTGATTTCCACTTGTACCCACAGCCATATAGAATCCTTGGAGATCAGATTTGTCATATATTGGAATCCAATCATCTGACGCATCATATAAATCAGCTATCCCCTGAACGTTGTTTGGAATACCCATTCCTGGAAACCTTTGTGCTGCTCGTAAAGCTTGCAATCTTGCCTGGTCTGTTACCTCTGTGTTGTAATCATCTGGGTCTACCCATTCAGATGGATCGACCTCATTTTCATGGTGCCCAATCAAAATTTTATTTCCAACTTCTGGTCTCCAATATCCACTTATGTCATCATCTGAACAAATGTAGCCATTTGTTTCAAAATTAAAGCCTTCGGGTGATGGAACGTGCGCCACTTCAACTCTAAGCGCTTTTGTACCTATATTCATTCCTTTGGTAACACCTGCTAATTCATTAATTTTATATGAATGTGGTCCTGAAGCATTTACTACAATGGGGGCATTTATTTGCTCTCCATTGTCTAATATAACACCAGTTACTCGACCGTTATTTTTTGTAATATCAGTAATTTTAGTACCGAACATGAATGTTGCACTTTTTCTTTCGGCGGCGCGTTGTATATTTTGTGTAGCAAACATTGGGTCATTTACATAACCTGCTCTAGGGAAAAATAGCACGTACCGCATTTCTCCATTTTGTGACCCAAAGTTCGAATCCTCTACAGTTTTTGGGGGATGGAAATGACCTGGATTAATTATTGGGAGTTTCTTCTTCATTTTTTCTGGAGTCCAAACTTCGTAAGGAATATCGATCTTATTTGCTATCTCCTCAAGTTTGGCACCGTATTGGTTCTTTTCAAAACATGTAAATAGACACCCTACTTCACGATATAGAGCTAATTCCTCATTACTTGGCGCCTCTAAGTATTCTGACCAGTTTTCCCAGTAGTAATAATTGGACTTTGCTAGAGCCGCTCCACTAAGTGTCGAGTAATGTGTTCTGATAATTGCACATGAATTACTTGTTGAACCGGAGCCGGCTGTTAAGTTTTTTTCGACACATAGAACATTTTTTCCTGACTTCGCCATTTCATAGGCAATTGCACTACCAATTATTCCACCCCCAATGATAACGGCATCATATTCATTAGACATTTAATCCTCCTATTAATTTATAATTTATTTCAAAGCTTTTATTCATTAAAATTGTGACAACTGATTTATTTAATTAAAGACCCATTTGAGAAAATAGTGCTGCGGTTAGAGGACTAAGCTTATTTCGATATTGTCCTGCAACGTTCACATGATCAAAATTCCCAACTTCAAGGTAACTAACGTCAAAGCCAGCCATTCGACATGCATCTGTATAAATTCGCGATTGACGTCTGAACTCATCAGTTTCACCCCCGCCTACTGCAACAACAGTCGGAGGCATCCATTTAGGTAAATTGTGAATGGGACTATTTCGGCGTGTTTCTGCTTCATCCATATGAAGGTCTGCGTTTAAATAAGAAACACGGAGGGGCTCTAAATCAAAAAGTCCACTCAAGGGAACGGCTCCATTTACGACATCAAATGGGAGCCCATATTTCTCCCACTCTGTTGCCATTAGCATTCCCGTAAGGTGTCCGCCGGCCGAATGTCCAGTCACATGAATTCGACCTGAATCTCCTCCAATACTAGATGCATTTTTATAAATCCAAGCCATTGCAGCGCGGTTTTGCCTGGTAATTTCATCCATGGTTACGTTTGGACAAAGATCATAGTTATTTAAAATTACGCATGCTCCAGCTTCTACGAAGCGTTCGGCTATAAAGCTGAACATGTCTTTATCAAAAGCTTTCCAATAACCACCATGAATAAATAACAAAATAGGGGATCCCCCTCTACCAGGCCATATGTCTAGTTTTTCTCCAGGTTTTTTGCCGAACTCCACGTTAAGTTGGCAATCAAAATTTGAGATCGTTCTTTTGTTATGGACGTCCATGGCCGCAAAAGTTTCTGCGAAGTGAGGACATCTTCGGCGCATATCATATTCAAGATCAAGGTCCTCTTGAGTATAATTACCATAAACTGTTTTAGCCATCATGTGTCTCCTTCTTGAGTAGTGTAAATTTTTTACTAGTGTTGTTTTAATATTATTTAAATCTAACTGTTGCAACCAATATATATATAGAATATATTTTATTTCTTGAACTACTGAAGGATAGAGGTTTTATGTTTGTAAGAATGTCGTATTGGAAGTGTCTTCCATCTTGTTGGGGTGAAGATATTAAGCTCTTTGAGTCAGGAGCAGTAAAGATTATGCAGCGACACGATGGTTTCGTTCGAGCTATGTTGCTTGCTATTCCAGGAGAATCTCAGCGAATTGCGTTTACAACATGGGATACTCCAGAAGACTATGAAAATTTTGTAAAAAGTCCAGATTTGCAAAAGATTATTGAGATGTTTGAACATATGTATGAGGAGGGTGGGGCTCCGTCACCTATTGAATATGAAGTTCGTGCACAAGGCTAACATTGTAATTGAATAACTTGAAAGTGATAACAAAATGAGTTCATTAATAGACATCGCTACAGCGGCAAAATATAATGAGTGGGCAAATAACCGACTATATAACGCGTTAAATAATCTTACTGATGACGAACGTAGGGAGGATAGAGGCGCATTTTTTAGATCTATTCATAATACAATGAACCATGTCTTACTTGCCGATATTCTTTATCGACAAAGGTTAGAAAAAACTCAAATTACATTTAATTCATTAGATGAGATTGTTCACGCAGATTTTAATGATTTAGAAGAATCACATCGGTCTAATGATAAATGGTACTCTGATCGATGCAGTAAATTGGATGAGATTGAGTTGAATGGAGATTTTTCTTTTAAAGCTGTTGGAATGGATAAAGATGAATATTACTCTCTTCCATTAAAAGTCTGTTTGTCAAATTTATTTCAGCATCAAATACACCACCGTGGGCAGGTACATCATATGATAAGTCACGCAACATATGATCCTCCACCCTTAGATATTGTGAAGTTTGGTAGTAACGTTTCTGACGCCTGGACTACTCGAGACGGAGATTAACAGCGAGTGCAAGAACATCAAAAAATTGTAATTATTGGGGCTGGCCAAGGTGGACTTGGTGTGAGTTATTATCTTAGTAAGGCTGGATTAAATCATTTAATTCTAGACCGTGGGGATATTGCTAATTCTTGGAAAGAAAATAGGTGGGATTCGTTTTGTTTGGTCACACCTAATTGGACGTTGAACTTTCCTGGAAAACCCTATGCTGGAACAGACCCTGATGGGTTTATGAAGCGTGATGATTTCGTAAGTTATATGAGTGATTGGGCAACGAGCTTTAATGCTCCAGTAAGAAAATATACTAATGTGCATGAAGTATTATTAACTAACCCTGGCTTTTTGATAAAAACTGATAGGGGTGATATTACATCTGAAATTCTGGTGGTGGCCACTGCAACACATCAGCGCCCTAAAACACCAGATATTGCAATGAAAATCCCAAAAAATATTAATCAGCTTCATGCAGATCAATATAAAAATACGTCTGAGTTAAATGATGGGGGAGTTTTAGTTGTTGGCTCGGGGCAAACGGGTTGTCAGGTTGTAGAGGATCTTGTTAGAGACGGACGGGATACGTATCTTTGCGTTGGAAGGACTGGTCGTTTACCGCGGCGATACAGAGGAAGAGACGCTATTTCATGGCAAAAGGAAATGAACCTCCTTGATAGAACACCAGACATGCTTGAAGATTTGTCATTAAGGTTCCGACCTGATCCACACTGCTCTGGCAGGGATGGTGGACAAACACTTAGTCTTCATAATTTTAATCGTGCAGGAGTAAAGCTGTTGGGTCGTCTTGAAGATGCAACCCAAACAGACCTTATATTTGGTAATAGTATAAAGTCTGATATTAAGTACTCTGATGATTTTGCAAGTGATTTTAGAAGAAATATTGATGCATACATTGTAAAAACAAATATTGATGCGCCTCTACCGTGCGCTAACGACTTTGAGGGTGAACACCATGTGGGAGATCCTTCGATTAAAGCGATAGAAAAATTAGACTTTAAACTTGCAGATATAAATACAATTATTTGGGCCACCGGTTTTCAGTATGATTTTTCATGGATAGAAGCAAACGTTACAGATCAGATGGGTTATCCAGTAACTGACAAGGGTTATGCTGGCATTAAAGGACTTTATTTTAATGGTTTAAACTGGATGACTAAAAGAAAATCAGGAATATTGTATGGGTTTGATGAAGATTCTGTGGAGGTGTCTAATCAGATCATAAGCCTTGTAAACGGTAGTTTACAATATGACTTAAATTCAAGAGATAAAGTAGGTGAGAACAGATGTATGTAGGTGTTGATGTTGGTGGAACTTTTACGGATATTGCTATTAATTTGGGCGATGGTAGCGATTTAATTTTATATAAATTATCTTCTACCCCCGAAGCTCCAGAAGTGGCTATTGTGGAGGGAATTAAGACGATTATGACAAATCATAATCTTGATGCAAAAGACATAAAGCGGTTTGCTCATGGCACTACTGTTGGAACAAATGCCTTGATAGAAAGACGGTGTGGGAAAGTTGCTCTCGTTACGTCGGAAGGTTTTCGAGATTTGTTAGAAATCGGGCGTCAAACTAGGCCAACTGTTTATGATATGCACTTGGACCATCCTAAGCCTCTTGTTGATAGAGAGTCGCGTTTTGAAGTGCCGCAGCGTCGATTGGCAGATGGTTCGATACACGTAAAATTGGATGAAGGTGCATTGGAAAAAGTTGCATTACAAATTACCAGTCAAAATGTAGATTGTGTTGTAGTGTGTTTTTTACATTCCTATGCATTTCCGGAAGATGAAAATCGAGCAGCTTCTCTTCTGGAAAAATTCCTTCCAGATAATGTTAAGATACTGACTTCCTCCTCCGTATTTCCTGAATTTCGGGAATATGAAAGGTTTTCAACAGCAGTTTTAAATGCAGCGCTTATTACCATAGTTGGTGCTTATCTGGATAGATTGACGGATTTAATTGCTGATTTGGGAATATTATCTGAGATAAAAATAAGTCAAAGCTCAGGTGGATTAATGTCGGTACGTATGGCTAAAGAGTTCCCGGTACGCGCATCTTTGTCTGGCCCAGCTGCTGGAGTGCAGGGGGCTCTTCGCCGTGCAACTGTTGCTGGATATGAAAATATTATAACATTGGATGTGGGTGGAACAAGCGCTGATGTGGCGTTACTGCAAGATGGTAAACCTATAGAAGTTAATGGTCGAGATCTAGCCGGATTTCCCATTAGAATTCCATCATTAGACGTTAATTCGGTGGGTGCAGGCGGTGGTTCTATTGCTTGGATTGATCGGGATGGATTACTTAAAGTTGGTCCAAAAAGTGCAGGGGCAACACCTGGTCCAGCCTGTTATGATCTTGGTGGTGCTGACCCTACGGTTACTGATGCAAATGTAATGCTTGGACGATTAAATGGTGAATCTTTGCTAGCTGGCCGGATGAAAATAAAAAAGGAACTATCGTTAAAAAGTATCCATCAGCTTTCACGTGATTTAAATGTTGATGCAGATGAAGCAGCCTTAGGAATCGTGAAAGTCTCCTGCGCAACAATGGTCAAGGCAATCAGATCCATTTCTGTAGAACGCGGTTATAACCCCGCTGATTTTCTATTATTTGTTTATGGAGGTGCTGGAGCGCTACATGCAAACGAAGTTGCTAGAGATCTTGGTATGAAAAAAATTATTATACCTCCAAGTCCAGGAATTTTATGTGCAGAGGGGGCAATGAATGCACCGTTATCGACTGAATATGTCTCTACAATTCTAACCAGATTAGATGAAATTGGAATCAAAAAAATTAGGGGATCGGTGAACACTTTAAATGATAAGGTCAACTTGTGGTACGAAAAGGAATCTGTTCCCACCAGTGAGCGTAAATCTTGGTGTACTGTTGGAGCGCGTTATTACGGACAAAATTATGAATTATCATTGCCAATTGATCTCTCAAAGACAAACGACATGCTCGTAACTAATATTACAAGGGAGTTTCACAAAGCGCATGAGGCAAATTATGGATTTGCTTCTACTAGTGAACCCATTCAAGTTGTTAATGTGGCCATAAAAGCAATTGGCGACTTAGATGTTCCAACTCTACCAAAAGCTATAATTTCTGATGAAGTTAAGCCTAAATATTTTAGGAGTACGTTATTTGAACTCGGCAACCGTCACAACACTCCGGTATACAAAAGAAGTGATTTAGTAGCAGAACAAAGTATTAAAGGTCCAGCAATTGTAGAACAGATGGACACAACTATCCTGATTTTTCCAAATGATGTAGGTCTTGTTGATGCCTGGGGAAATCTAATTATAAGCCTTTCGGAGTGAAGATATGAGTATGTCCCCAATTGATGCAGAACTACTAAGAAATGCAATGGAAAGCATTGCAGATGAAATGTACATCGCTTTGATGAAGAGTGCCTACTCAACAAACATTAAAGAGAGGAAAGACCACTCTACCGCACTATTTGATGAAAATGGGAGAGTGGTAGTGCAAGGAGAAAGTATGCCGCTGCATCTAGCTTCGATGTTGGGTTTGGTTGAAGTGGTTTTAGAAAAGTATGGTAAGGCTGGAGTTAAAGATGGTGATATGTTTCTATCTAACGATCCTTATGTTGGAAGAGGATCACATCTCCCAGACGTAGCTATGGCGGCACCAATTTTTAAAGATGGTGAGTTAGTAATGTTTGTGTGCAATATCGCTCACCATGCTGATATAGGTGGGATGTCTCCTGGATCAATGGCCGGGGGGATGACTGAAATATATCAAGAAGGTCTTAGAATACCTCCTATAAGATTGTTTGAAGACAACATTTTGAAGCAGGATGTGATGGACATGATCTTATTAAATGTACGAGTTCCAGAGGAACGGCTAGGGGACTACAATGCTCAGATAGCATCAAATCAACTTGGAAGACGAAGATGTCTGACCTTAATAGAGCGTTGGGGAGAAGAAAAAATAAGAAGTGGGTGTGACGCAATCGTTGCCGCCGTTGCTCGTAGAACTCGTGCCTCCATAATGGACCTTCCAGACGGAGAGTATAAATTTGAAGACGTTGTGGATGATGACGGTGTTTCTCGAGAAAATATTAAAATTTGTGTTACTATCACTGTTAAAGGTGAGGAAATAAAATTTGATTTTTCAGGTACAGACCCCCAAGTTGAGGGTAATAACAATGTTACAATGGCTGGATTGCAGGCATCCTGTCTGTATTGTTTAAAGGTCTTACTAGACCCTGATTGTCCACAAAACCACGGAATGTTGGATCCAGTAACTATCGAGGCCCCTAAGGGTAGCATTGTTAATGCGTCCTTTCCGGCGGCATCTGCTGCTAGAGCTCAAACTGGCCAACGGATTGTTGATTGTATTCTAGGGGCACTTGCACCGGCTTACCCTGAAAAAATAGTTGCAGCTGGAAATGGAGCGAATACGTCTGCAGCTTTTTTTGGGAAAAGTGCAGAAGGTAAGTACTATGTTTATTTAGAAACTTTAGGTGGGGGTGCCGGTGGACGTTTTTATAAAGATGGGACTGATGGTGTGCAGGTTCATATGACAAATACATCAAATTTACCAATTGAGGCACTAGAAACTGAATATCCTTTGATGATTGAACGGTATGAATTTACTGAGAATTCAGGTGGAGCAGGTAAGTATCGTGGAGGATTAGGTATCTTGAGAGAGTATAGGCCGATAGGACACAATACTACCTTCTCAGGGCAGGGTGAACGTTTTGTTAATCGACCATGGGGATTGTTCGGTGGTAAATCGGGAGGAACAGGATTATTCTCTACGGTTTCTGATAGTGGCGAAGAAACTCGGCTTGCAAATAAACCATCGGCCTTGCGTGTTGGGCCTGAGAACGTTATTAGGGTAGTTACTGCTGGTGCAGGTGGGTTTGGAGACCCTTTAGAAAGGTCAGATACTGATCTGATAGAAGATAAAAATAGTGGTAAATTTAGTGAAGATTTTCTTACAAAAGAATATCCTCAATGGGAGAATTTATCTAATTTAAAAAAATAGGTTAAATTTATTGAAAAATACAAAGCAAAAAGACCAAAAAAAAGTTTTAACATCGGTAAAGAAAGACTCTACTTCCTTAGCTGATTTAGCAACTACAGCACTAAGAAATAAAATATTGGATTTATCTTTAAATCCAAGTGAGCATCTTGAAGAGAGAATGTTACTTGAGAAATTTCCTTTTGGTAGAACTCCAATTAGGGAGGCATTAAACAGGTTAATGGCCGAAGGGTTGGTTGAGGCTAAGAATGGTCGCGGTGCCTACGTAGCGTCTATGAGTATTTGGCATACGCATCAATTATTAGAGGCATACGTTATCATTGAGAAAGTTGTAGCTTCATTGATAAACTTTGCTGATGAAAAACTTGTTATGGACTTAAAAGAAATTCAAGAGAGCTATGAAATAGTTTGCAAGAGTGCAGATATACTTGGCATAACAGAATTAAATAGTAAATTTCATAGTAGGCTTGCGGAGTCTACTGGTAATCGCTTTATCGTAGCTCAAGCTGCAGATTTACATAATTTGGCTCGGCGGTTATCCTTCTTCATCTATAGATCTGAGCAGGAAGCTTCAAAATTCTCTACTCAACTTGAACGCATTAATAGACAACATCACGAAATAATTAACTTTATAGAAGAAAAGAATAGATCTGAACTTGTATCACTGCTTACAGATCACGCAGTTTTATTTAGGTTAAGACTTAGTGCTGTAATTAGTGGTGGCAACGGGACAGACCTAGACTTTTCTTCGATTAGCTCTTAAAATTAGCTTTCTAAATTACTGATCTATGAGCCCCAGAACATCTGCAGTTGTTCTAACATCAGCTACTAATTGCATTAAGTTAATTAGCGTTGCGTTGTGTTCAAGGTCTGACCGGGTGGCCGTACCATCACTAACAAAAATAACCTTATAGCCAAGAGCTACCGCATCTCGCGTTGTTGACTCGCAGCACGCATTTGTTAGTGTTCCCGTTATTATCAGCGTCTCGAATCCTCCAGCTTTAAGCTGAGAATCTAAATTACTTGATCCTTGAATAAGAGCACTTGGCCTAGTTTTCTCTGAAATTATATCTCCTTCATGAACGTCCATTTCCTTCCAAATTTCAAAACCAAAAGACCCAATTTTTGATTCTGACATCATTTGAGAAATTACTTTTTCATCGCAAAATCCTTGATACATATTTTTAGTCCACTCGTCATCAAATGTTGATTGAGTCCAAGCTACGCGTCCACCTGCATTCCTAAGTGCTTGCCCAATAGAATTTATATTTGGAACGATTGTTTCAGCCTCGGGGATTCCTAAAACAGATAGTCCTGGTGCGACCCAGCTGTTCTGCATATCAATAACGACTAGAGCCGTTTTAGTTGTATTAATGGTGTCGTATACGTGTGGTTTTCCACGACGTTTTATACATGCGTTTATTATCTCTTCTGGAATGGAAATTTTGTGCATCATTTCTCCAAGTTTTAACTGTTAAACGTCTTTGTTACGTGTTTCATTGTCGTTGACAACAAAATTGTAATGTACTAGCTTATAATATATACTAGATATATATAAAACTTCAATTCTTTAAGGTAAAATACAAAAATTTTTTAAGTTCAAAAACTTAAATATCTTACTACCTAAAAACAAGCTGAGGAAAAAAAATTATGAATAAACCAATTGATAAAAAAATGAAACTTAACAGAAGAACTGTCATTAAGTCTGCTCTTGGAGCAGGAGCTGTATTCTCAACGCCATACTTTTTTGTAAAGGCAAATGCAGCAAGTGATCCTAAAGTACTAAACATGTATAATTTCGATGGAAGTTTAGGTGAATTTTATACGAAACATTGGTACGATCCATTTATTGATAAATTTGATATAAAAATGAATCATATTAAATTAAAAGGTAGTAGAGTACCGCTTGAAAAAGTACAGGCACAGATCAATGCAGGTAAACCTGAGACGGATGTTATGCCTATGCACCAAGATCAAGTTATTTTTGCTGAGCGTAATAATCTCGCAATGGAAGTTGATGCATCTGCAATACCAGAGTTTGCAAACTATTACGACAAAGGTGTTACAAAGTATGGACCAAAAATGGTACTTTGGTGCTATGGACTGGCTTACAATACAGAATTGGTTAAGCCAGCACCGACTTCATGGAAAGTTTTGTGGGATCCACAGTATGCTGGAAAAGTAGCTGTTAATGAAGGGCTTAAAGATCAAACGCTTCAAATGGTAAATTTAGCATTTAAGGGTAGTCCTTACCCAGTTGATGCTCAAACATTTAAGCATTTAAGTGATTTACGTCCAAGCCTTGTTTCGCTTTGGAGCGGTGGCGCGGATGCAGAGCAGTTGTTTAGAAATGGTGAAATTGTAATGACACCATTCTGGAATGGACGGGTAACGAAGCTTAGAGGTGAGGGTTTACCACTTGCATTTGCAACTCCTGAAGAAGGTTTCTTCGTGCGTTCTAGTGTTTACGGCATCCCACGTGGAGCAGCAAATCCAGACATGGCTCATGAATGGCTTAACTGGGTCATTGGCGCAGGACCACAAAAGAAAATGGTAGAATATGGATATGGTACATTTAATAAAAATGTAGTTCACACCGCAGAGGAAGCGGCAAATGTGATCGTAGCTGATCCAGAAGTTATGAAATATGCAGTTTCAGAAGACTTCAACCAAATTCTTGATAATGGTAAAGAGTGGACTGATATGTGGAATAAATGGAAATCTTCATAAGTTAGATCTCTATAAAATAATTTTTACGCGAAATCAGGTAATTCTCTCTAATCTGGTTTCGCGTATGAATAATTTACTTTAATTTTTTTTCAATAGAATGTAATTTGCCTTTAATGTCGCGTAACTCTGATCAAAATTATGGAGCATTATGGCTTTTAACTCCCACAGTGCTTCTGTATGTGGCAACGTTCTTTGTTCCTTTAATAATGTTAGGTGTTCTCAGTTTCGCTAAATTTGAGGCGAGTGTAACAACTATCGGTTTTTATTTTGATAATTATATAAAAATATTCAGTGATGGAATAACATTAAAAATATTCTTTCAAACTGTAAGACTTTCTATTGTTATAACATTTTGGTGCCTAATACTGGGGTATCCCGTAGCTCTATTAATGAGGAAATGTAGTCCAAAGATGAAGATGATTCTTCTGTTTTGTGTTGTTTCGCCGCTTTTAACCAGTATAATTGTGAGAAATGTAGCTTGGCTTTTAATACTTGGTAGATCAGGATTAATAAATGACACACTTATTCAGTGGGGATTAATTTCTAGGCCATTACCGTTAATGTACAATGAGTTTGGTGTAATTTTAGCGGTAGTGCATGTATATTTATCCTTTATGGTTTTGCCATTATTTGGGGCACTGAATTCAATTAATTCTTCAATCGAAGAGGCAGCTAGTAGCTTGGGCGCTCCTTATTGGCGTGTTTTCTTATCTATCACATTACCGTTAAGTCTACCTGGCGTGATGGCAGGTTGTACGTTGGTATTTATTCTATCCATGGGGGTTTACCTTACACCCGTTATAATGGGTGGAAACTTCGTTTTAACTTTACCAATGCTTATTACCGAGTCTGTGCGAGAGCAATATGACTGGCCTTTTGCATCAGCTATGGCTCTTATGCTACTTTTAGCTATAGGTTTTATGGTTATTTTATCCTCTGGCGTGCAGAGACTGGTCGGCAGGCGATGAGCTCTCAAGAACATTATGGCTCTCGATTACCTTATAAGTTTTTGGTAGGTTTAGTTGCACTTGTTATTTTCTTTTTAGAAGCGCCATTAATTATTCTAATAATTCAATCTTTCACAGCGGAATCTTATTTAGCCTTTCCGCCGCCATCGTATGGAATCCGATGGTATAAGGAGGTACTTACATCTGAGGATTGGCTGAATTCAATTACCTTAAGTTTGACAATAGCTGCGGTTGTTACACCACTTTCACTTGTTTTAGGGACAATGGCTGCATTCGCTCTAGATCGTGGTCCCAAAAAACTTAAACATGGTCTGCAAACTATTATGATTGCTCCTATGGTTCTGCCGCACATAGTTTTGGGGTTAGGGTTATTTAAAATGGCTCTTCAATTAGATATCGATGACAGTATGTTAGCCTATATCCCTGCACATCTTACCATAACAATACCTTTCGTGATAATCTCAGTTGGTGCTAGTTTACAAACTTTTGAACAAAGCTTGGAAGAGGCTGCCCGTAGTTTGGGAGCAAATAGGTTTTGGGCGGTATGGTATATAACTCTTCCAATCATTCAACCAGCGTTAATAGCTGGTGGTATTTTTAGTTTTATAATTTCTTTTGATGAGTTTATAATAACGTTCTTTTTGACTACTTTTCAAAGGACGTTACCTATCGAAATGTTTTCAACGTTAATGTATCAGGTTAAACCATCTATTGCAGCAGTATCAACGTTAACCTTGGCTGTAACAGCATTCTTAACTGCTATGCTAATATTAAGAGGACAGGTAACTAGTGGAGATAAGGTAATCAAATGAGTTCTGTTGAATTAAAATCTATTGTAAAAAAATATGGAGCAGTAACGGCAGTCGCCTCAATCGATCTTTCGGTTGAGTCAGGAGAGTTTGTTACATTACTTGGACCATCAGGTTGTGGGAAGACTACGACCCTTCGTATGGTTGCAGGGTTTATTCGACCAACTTCGGGAACCCTATCGATCGGTGATATAGATATGACAGGAGTTCCACCGCATCAACGAACAGTTGGTTTAGTGTTCCAGAACTATGCTTTATTCCCACATATGACTGTTCGTAAAAATGTAGAATTTGGATTGAAAATGCAAAAAGTTTTAACTTCTGAGCGTGGCCCACGTGTTCAGGAAGCGCTTGAATTAGTACAGCTTGAGGCCCTTGGCGAGAGAATGCCTGGTGAGCTCTCAGGTGGTCAACAACAGCGTGTTGCTCTTGCACGAGCACTTGTCATTAGGCCAGATGTTTTACTTTTAGATGAGCCATTTGGGGCTTTGGACAAGCAGTTGAGAGATCATATGCGTGTTGAGTTAAGAGAATTACAACAAAAATTAAAAATTTCCACTCTATTCGTAACACACGATCAAGATGAGGCATTATCGATGTCTGACAGAATTGTAGTAATGTCGGAGGGTAAAGTAAGTCAGGTTGGAAAACCTACAGAAATTTATGAAAAACCACAGACACGATTTGTTGCGGATTTTATAGGAAGATCCAATATTTTGGCAGGGAAAGTGGAGAATAAAGGTAAAACTATTAATGCTGAAGGGTTAACTTTGCCTAATAAGGAAAATGTGATCGGTGGGGATGAAGGTGTTTCTGTAATGATTAGGCCTGAATGTGTTGAAATTACTAAATCCGACTCCAAGGCAACTAGTTCTTCTGCTGACGTTAAGGGGAAAGTAACAGCAAGTATTTATTTAGGTTCGATAGTCCAATATAGTGTTCAAATAAATAAAGGACCAAACCTTGTTGTTACCCAAAATAATACTGGTTCTGAGAGTTTGAAAAACTTAGCTATAGGAGATGACGTAGATGTGTCTTTTCCTGATTCAGCTATTTATATTCTGCCAGGGTGATCGTTTGATTTTAGTTGAAAAGTATTTTAACATTTTTTAATAGTACTTTCTCACTAGCATATATTATGGATGTAATGTTTTCGGTTAAATTGAAGTGTTACTGAGCTTATAATTTTTATCGGTAAAGTGTTCTTTTCAAACGACAATTAAATAAAATAAAAACTGTATTAAGTTAAATATATCTAATAATTAACTAGATATACTGGAGAAATTATAATGACTAAAAGTTTACTGGTATTTTCTACTGCCGAGTATGAAAGTAGATGGAAAAAAGTTGAAGCAGAAATGTCTTCAAGAGGACTAGAAACAGCCATAATTTGGGGACGGACTGCATCTACTTTTGATCGAGCCGCAGACGTAATTTTTCTAACAAATTACTTTTCTACAAAAGTTGGCCAGGGGTTTGACTCTGGAAAATTTAGTGCGCGTGCTTATTGTGCAGTTCTATTTCGCATCGGTTTTGAGCCAGTATTAATCGCAGATGATCCAGACGTAAGAAAAGAGGTAGTATCAGTATCAGATTTCCGTGTTGCTAATGATCCAGTGGCTACATTAGTCGAGACATTGACCAGTTTTGGAATTTCTGGAAAAGTTGGTTTTGTTGGTAGTGATTTTTTCCCAATGAAGTACTGGAACGAATTACAACAAAGTGCACCTAATATAAATTGGGAAATCTGCGATGATTTGGTAAGAGTCCAACGTTTGATTAAATCGGAAGAAGAGCAGGAGGTTATCCGAATCGCAGGTCAAATAGCTAGTCCAGCTATGACACGAATGATTGAAGCTTTACTATCTGGAAAAACGGAGGCAGAGGCCGCCGGGTTAGCAGCTCACGATATTGTTTCAGCTGGAGGAGTGATAGACAAGATCCAAGTAAGCCACGGTGATACCATAGGGTTTACTTGTGGTGACCCACTTACAGGTTACCGGACGGTTGCGCCAAAAAATGGAGATCTGTTTCGTGCTTTTCTAATCGGTCCAATGTATCAGGGTTATTATCTAGACCCTGGTAGAACTGCTGTTTGTGGAAATAAACCAAACTTAGATCAAACTAACTTATTAGAGGCATGTGAAAATATCATTAGCACAATGGCTGCTTCGATTAAGCCTGGGGTAAGTTTTGAAGATGTGGCAAAAGTTGGAGATAAGATGGTTGCTGACTTTGGTCCTGATGCTGACCCTGCCGCAGAAAAATTTCCATTTTTTGGCCACCCACATGGTCTTTATTTTGAAGGCCCACCATATATTAGTACAGTTCTTGAACATAAAGATGCAAAATTTGAAACTGGAATGTTAATTGGCTTAGAAGCATTTCTTGCTCGTAAGGGTGTCGGTAATGTTGGTTTTGAACAGAATTACCTTGTTAATGAAAATGGTCTTGAGTTAATAACAACTACTCCGCTGTTATGGCACTAGGAGGCTCTCGAAATTGTTGATTTGTGAATATGTTAATTGTATTTAAAAATTTTGAATTAACTTCTTCACTTCTATACTCATAAAGGATTTAGTCTATAAAGAGGTCTGTAATTGATAATCTTTATGATAGGTGAGTAACACATTGGTGATAATCTGTTCTCTGTCAAAAGTTGTTCTATCAATTTGAAATACGGCTTCACTAGGGTTTATTTTTAATAGAGTTGAGTTCTCAGCTGAACAGTTTGTTGCCGAAAAACTAATTGCACCATGTGTGTAGGGTACATTTGCAAGCAACCATTCGTTAGGACTATTCTCTTCAAATACCTTACTCTCAAGGTTAGTAACAACCTTTTGATTTATGTAACGACTTTCTATAACAAAAGGTTCTCCGTCACTGGAGTGAATAGCTTCTATATAAAGTAAATTATCACTACTCGACAAATGTGTTGGTAATCTTTCTTCCTTAGGAAATTTACTTTGGGTCTGCTTTAGTAATTTATAGCTGTAAACCTTTCCTAAGTCTTCAATTTCTTTGCGAATAAGTGGAATTTTTAAGGTAGCTTTGCTTGTGGGGTATAGGGCAACTGTAGTACCAACCTTGCGTTTTCGATCCAGAACCCCTTTATCAGCAAGGGCCCTCAATGCCCTGTTTACTGTTACTCTCGCACAACCAAATTCATAGGCTAGATCTGTCTCTCTGGGAATGATTTCGCCAGGTTTCCAAGTTCGATCATGAATACGCTTTAAGACCTCTGTTTGCACACCGAGCCAATTGTTTATAGCCACATTACCTCACCTAAAATCCTGTTAACTTCTTTGTGGCCTTTTTGTAGGCCCTAGTTATTTCTGTTCGTGAAATATGCTCTCCATCTTTTACTAAGTGGCGACCTGCGGACCATACATCTGATATCATTCGGTCATCCCCCGAGAAAATGTAACTGTCCAATAATGTATCTTCTTTATGTCGCTCAAGGTCTACGTGGTTTGTATTAAGAGCTAACAGATCTGCCAAGTAGCCCTCTTTGATTACACCGGTCTTACGCCCAGCAGCTTGTGCGCCTCCTTTGCATATTCCCTCAAACAATCGACGTCCAGTCGATTGATGGCTATTGGCTAGAACTGCTCTTGAGCGATCTCTTAATCTTTGAGAATACTCTAGTGTCCTTAACTCCTCCGATAGAGAAATACGTACATTACTGTCAGAGCCAATAGCGATATTTCCATTATTTGACATCCAGTTAGCTCCTTCAAATATACCGTCCCCAAGGCTGGATTCAGTTATAGGGCAGAGCCCTGCAACGGCTTGAGTTTTTGCAAGCATTTTTACTTCGTGAGGTTCCATCTGGGTACAATGGATCATACACCATTGATTAGAAATATCTAAGTTTTCCAGGATCCACTCAACTGGACGGGCTCCTAAAAATTCTTTAACTTCATCTACTTCAGCTACTTGTTCAGCTAGATGCATGTGTATCGGATTTTTTTCCGCAATGTTAACTAATTCTATTAGATCTTTTGGATCAACAGCTCTTAGGCTATGCGGAGCAAGACCTAAAAAAGTATCTGGTGACGAAGTTTTCAAGATTTTGGAGACTCTTTGAAATAAGGTTTGGAATTGATCTAAATTGTTTCCAAATCTTCTTTGACCGTCTTCAAGAGCTCGTAGGTCACAACCACCATATTGATAAAACACGGGGAGTAGGGTTAATCCAATACCGGATTGGTTAGCAGCCGATATTATCCTTTGAGACATTTCCGCGATATCGTCATATGGCCTACCACTTTCACTGTGATGGAGGTAATGGAATTCCACATTTGTGCTAAAACCTGCCTCAAGCATTTCCATTTGAACGAAGGCAGCAATGGCTTCCACAATGTCGGGGTCTAATTGTTTGAGAAACTTAAACATTAGTTTACGCCAAGTCCAAAAACTATCTTTTGGATTTGGCCCACGATATTCAGTCAACCCTGACATGGCTCTTTGAAATGAATGAGAGTGAGCATTAACTGGAGCTGGTAGCAAACACCCTACATGGTGATCATAGTCTTTGGTATCTGTGCTGAGTTTTTCAATATGACCATCAGCATTTATCTCAACAGTAATATTTTCCTTCCAGCCAGAAGAAGTTAGGATTTTATTAGCAAAAATTTTAGTCATTCATGTTCTCATCTTGACTTACTATTATGTACATACATAATAGCATACGAATATTTATTAAACAATATGTGAGTCGTTAAATGCTACTTTTAAACGCAGTAATAGCTACCATGGAATCTAACAAACCTTATGGCCTAATTACTAGAGGCGCTATTGTACTAGAAGGAAGTAAGATCGCTTGGGTAGGAGACCAGAATGATTTACCCAAAGCATTCAGTAAAATGGATTCCATAGATCTTAAGGGTCGTTTAGTAACACCCGGTTTAATCGACTGCCATACTCACATTGTTCATGGTGGAAATCGTGCTAACGAGTTTGAAATGCGTTTAAATGGCGCAAGTTATCAAGAAGTTTCTGAGGCTGGTGGAGGTATTGTTTCAACAGTCAGTAAGACACGTGAAGCTTCTGAAGAAGAGTTGTTAACAGATGCTTTAAAGCGAGTTGACGCTTTAATAGCTGAGGGTACAACGCTTATTGAAATAAAATCAGGTTATGGTTTAGATATTGATACAGAAATAAAAATGCTAAGAGTAGCTCGAGAAATACAAATAAAAAGAGATATTCATGTAAAGACTAGTTTTCTTGGTGCTCACGCAATTCCTGTAGAATTTAAAGGGGAGAGCGACAGGTATATTGATGAGATCTGTCTGCCAGCCTTAGATAAAGCTTTTACTGAAGGTTTAGTAGATGCTGTGGATGGGTTCTGTGAAGGGATAGCGTTTAATACTGACCAGATCTCTAGAGTGTTTAATCATGCAAAAAGTCTTGGTTTACCTGTTAAATTACACGCAGAGCAGCTCTCAAATCTTGGTGGAACTAAACTAGCAACAACTTTTAATGCGCTTTCAGCAGATCACTTAGAGTATGCGAACCGTTCAGATGCTAAGGCATTAAGTGATAGTAAAACGGTTGCAGTAATTTTACCAGGAGCCTTTTATACTTTGCGTGAAACCCAAGCACCCCCGATTAGTGATTTTAGAGATTATGCGGTGCCTATGGCTCTGGCTACTGACTGCAATCCAGGCTCCTCCCCAATGGCGTCACTTCTTCTTACAATGAACATGGGTTGTACGCTATTTAGATTAACACCTGAGGAGGTATTGTTAGGAGTAACTCGAAATGCTGCAATGGCCTTAGGAGTGAAAGATATGGGACTTGTTAGAGCAGGTTATACTGCGGATTTAGCAGTATGGGATGTTTCACACCCGTCTGAGCTCTCCTATCGTATTGGATTTAACTCTCTTTACAAAAGAATTTTTGGAGGAAAAATATGACTATACTTACACCTTTGAATGCGCGCCTAGAAGACTTAGAGAGAATATGGCTGGAAAATGACCCCATTCACTTGGACCCATCTGCAAAGGAAAGCGTGATAAAGGCACAAAGTATTGTTAGAGATGCAACCGAAAGTGGTACAGCTGTGTACGGGGTAAATACTGGGTTTGGAAAATTAGCTAGTGTGAAAATTGCTGAAAAAGATACGGCGTCGCTTCAGCGTAATCTTGTTTTATCTCATTGCTGTGGTGTTGGAATTGCTTTGGATATAGGTACAACTCGGTTAATGATAGCGTTAAAACTCCTGTCGTTAGGTCGTGGTGCATCAGGTGTGTCGTGGAGTACCATCGCTCTAATGGAGGACTTATTAAATAATGGCATATATCCTGTAATTCCTGATCAAGGTTCGGTTGGGGCATCGGGTGATTTAGCACCTTTGGCACATATGGCAGCGACGCTCATCGGTGAGGGCGAAGTATTTCTTAATGGTAAGAGAATTTCAGCAAAAGAAGCACTTTTATCTAAGGGATTAGATCCAATTGAGTTAGGAGCTAAAGAGGGATTGGCACTTATAAATGGAACACAGTTCTCTACAGCGTGTGCGCTAGTTGGTTTATTTAGAGCATGGAGGAATGCAAATTCAGCTATTGTTACATGCGCTCTTTCTACAGATGCAATTATGGGCTCTACTCAACCGCTAGAAGAAGAAATTCATAAGCTTAGAGGGCATGCAGGCCAAATAGCCGTTGCTAGATGTCAGCGCGAATTAATGGTTGGATCAAATATTAGAGAAAGTCATCGTTCAGACGACTCTAGAGTACAAGATCCCTACTGTATTAGGTGTCAACCTCAGGTAACTGGGGCAGCTTTAGATTTGCTGTGGTTTGCTGGTAAAACACTAGAGATTGAGGCAAATGCCGTAACCGATAATCCACTTGTATTAGTTGAAAAGGGTTTAATTGTTTCGGGTGGAAACTTTCATGCTGAACCGGTTGCTTTTGCAGCAGATATTATTGCTCTTGCATTATCCGAAATTGGAGCAATTGCGCAACGTAGGGTGGCTCTGATGGTTGACCCCACTTTAAGTTTTGGCCTGCCACCATTTCTAACCCCAAACCCTGGGATTAACTCAGGATATATGATTGCAGAGGTTACAACGGCTGCTCTTATGAGCGAAAATAAGCATTTATCAAACCCGTGCAGTACGGATAGTACACCGACTTCAGCAAACCAGGAAGATCATGTCAGTATGGCTGCACACGCTGCGCGAAGATTAGATAAAATGAATACTAATTTGAACACTATTATAGGTATCGAAGCCATGTGCGCTATTCAAGGGATCGAATTTAGGCGGCCCTTAAAAACTAGCAAAAACCTTGAGTTAATCATAGTTAAGTTTCGCACAAAAATTTCGGCTCTTAAAGAAGATAGGTATATGGCGATAGATATAAATATCGCGTCAGAAATGATTAGAGATGGAGCTTTAATAGAAAACTTAAATCTACCAACCTATTCTCAGGAAAATTAAAAAAATGGAAAAAGTAAAAGTAAAGTCTGGTAACTCCCCCTTGGTTTTGGGCTTACCGCATGTTGGTACTTTGCTCACAAAACAAGTAAATGATAGTTTAAATGATCGTGGAAGGATATTATCTGACACTGATTGGCATATTGATCGTCTATATGACAGCCTTTTAGGTGATGTAACCACTGTTAGTGCAACCTTCCATAGGTATGTTATCGATTTAAATAGAGATCCATCAGGCCAAAGTCTTTACCCAGGTCAGAATACAACTGAACTAGTTCCTCTAACTGACTTTGATGGTAATATAATTTGGAATAGTGAGCCAAGCACCCAAGAGATTAAAAAACGTATTCCGGAGTTCCACGCCACTTATCATAAAGCCCTAGAGCTTGAATTAGAGCGAGTCAAAAATATTCATGGATTTGTTCTCTTATATGATTGCCATTCGATTAGATCTGTAATTCCAAATTTATTTGAAGGAGTCTTGCCTGATTTTAATATTGGTACGAATAAAGGTACTTCCTGCGACCCATTAATAGAAAAAATAGTTGTAGATACAGTCAAAAAATATACCAATTACAGTAATGTTTTGAATGGTCGATTTACAGGTGGATGGACAACACGAAATTATGGTTTACCTAAGAAGGGATACCACGCAATACAAATGGAGTTAGCCCAGTCAGCATACTTGTCAGACGAAAATGAAGGCTGGGAGTATGACCATACCAAAGCAGAGCTTATTCGAATTACATTAACAGATATTTTGACGTCATTGGCTCAGTGGAAGCCATTATTAGGAGATAAATGATGACTAACTCGCGCCATAATTTAAGGGACGTAATAGCACCCACCGGCAGTGAAATAACTGCTAAAAGCTGGCTCACTGAAGCCCCAATGCGGATGCTTATGAATAATCTACATCCAGATGTGGCAGAAAACCCTCATGAATTAGTTGTATATGGGGGTATTGGGCGAGCGGCTAGGACGTGGGAAGATTTTGATAAGATTGTAGCCTCTTTAAAAAATCTTGAGGAAGATCAAACACTATTAGTACAATCTGGAAAACCAGTTGGTATTTTTCGAACCCATAAAGACGCACCGCGTGTATTAATTGCAAATTCTAATCTTGTGCCACATTGGGCTACTTGGGATCATTTCAATGAGTTAGATAAAAAGGGTTTGGCTATGTATGGTCAGATGACAGCGGGATCGTGGATTTACATTGGCACCCAAGGGATTGTCCAAGGTACTTATGAAACGTTTATGGAAGCAGGGCGGCAGCACTATAATGGAGATCTTTCAGGTCGTTGGATTTTAACTGGTGGCTTAGGTGGGATGGGTGGTGCTCAACCACTGGCTGCGGTTATGGCTGGGGCTTGCTGCTTGGCTGTTGAGTGTGATGAAACCCGAGTAGATTTTAGATTACGTACGCGATACGTTGATGAAAAAGCTAAATCTATCGATGAAGCTTTACAGATGATCAATGAATGGACAACTTCTGGGGAAGCTAAGTCTGTTGGATTAATTGGGAATGCTGCGGATGTTTTCCAGGAGTTAGTCAAAAGGGGTGTCAGACCTGATATTGTAACGGATCAGACCTCAGCACATGATCCATTGCATGGATATCTTCCCCAAGGATGGTCGGTTGCCGAGTGGCGATCTAGGCAGGAATCTGAACCAAAAGTTGTTGAGAAAGCTGCTAGGGCGTCAATGAAAACGCATGTCTCTGCAATGGTTGATTTTTGGAATGCTGGAGTCCCTACTTTGGACTATGGAAATAATATCCGTCAAGTTGCATTAGAGGAAGGTCTTGAAAATGCCTTTTCTTTTCCTGGATTTGTGCCAGCTTATATTAGACCACTCTTTTGTAGAGGTATTGGGCCTTTTCGTTGGTGTGCATTATCTGGTGACCCTGAAGATATTTACAAAACTGATGCAAAAGTAAAAGAACTTGTAAATGATAAAGGTCTTCATAAGTGGTTAGATATGGCAAGAGAGAGGATCGATTTTCAGGGATTACCTGCACGCATTTGTTGGGTTGGCTTAGGAGTAAGAGATAAGCTTGGACTCGCTTTTAATGAAATGGTGCGAACGGGAGAATTATCTGCTCCAGTTGTGATTGGTAGAGATCATTTAGACAGTGGGTCTGTAGCCTCACCAAATCGAGAAACGGAGTCGATGCGAGATGGATCTGACGCAGTTTCAGATTGGCCACTTTTAAATGCACTTTTGAATACTGCTTCTGGGGCAACATGGGTTTCCATTCATCACGGTGGGGGTGTCGGAATGGGTTTTAGTCAGCATTCTGGTATGGTAATTTGTTGTGACGGTACTCTCGATGCTGATCGGCGTATAAAGAATGTTTTATGGAATGATCCGGCCACTGGGGTAATGCGGCATGCTGATGCTGGGTATCAAAGCGCTATCGATTGTGCCAAAGAAAATAACTTAGATTTACCTGGAATTCTTTAACGTTAGTTAGAATTACTCGTCTAACTAACGCGGGTTTCCGATAGGATAATTATCTGGGTAAGTTTGTTGAACCCATTCTACTACTTTTGGATGAATTTCAACTTGGTGACAAACTTCTCTAAGCCTTGGAAAAGGCTTAAGAAGGTTACTTGGGATATGGTCAATTATCTCTGAGGTTAAATGGCCCATTTGCCGCCAAATAGCTAAATCTGCAATTGTTATTGTGTCTCCGACAAACCAGAGCCCAGGACTTTCAGACAGTAATTCTTCAAGAAAGCCTAGCAACCTCGGTAATGATGTTTTTACGATTTCTTCTCGCATTTCTTTTTTACGGTCCATGTCAATCTCCCGCATAGAGGGAGTAAGTAATGTAGTTATATCGCTAGCCATATCTATGACTTGATCGATTAGTGCCGCGTTGACTGGGGCATCTAACGGGTACAAGCCACCTATTTTTCCACAGTACCTAGCTATGGCCCCAGTTTGAGAAATACTTTTTCCATCGACATCAAGTATTGGCATTTGCCTAAAGGGAAGTTTGGTCCCGTCCTTTAGACTCCCTGTTTCGCGTGCTTTAATAAATTCATCACGTTCAATTCGAACGTCTTCAAATTTCACTCCCCCAATATAAAGGGCTATTCGGCCAACTTCTGCTCGCCAAAAAGGTGAATTAAAGTATATAAAACGGATTTTCATTATAGGATCCTAAATATGTGAGGTTAAAAGATAAAAAAAGTTGGGTAAATATTCTCTTAAAATCTATAGTACAGTATAAATCCTAACAACCTTTTTGTTGAGTTTTTAAAACAAAATTACTGTTATGTTTTCGATAAAATTGATTAATAATGAGGTTAAATTAGCCAAAAAATAAGTTAACCTGGTATTATAGGAAGATCACGAGTGCTAGGCCTGGCAAGGAAAGTAGAAAAGATATTACTACTAGCGGTGCGAGAGGTTTTGGATCAACGTTATATGCAGAAGCGAATACCAGAACCATTGCCCCGCAAGGTGCGGCTGCAACCATTAAGCCAGGTTTTAAATCATCTAGACTTAATTCTAAAACGCCATAGCCAATTACAGCTAAGAGTATCGGATGAACCAGGACTTTAATAATAGAGATATTTAAAACAAAATTTAGATTATCTGTGAGTTTACTTTTAGCTAATGTTATACCTAGTGCAAAAAGTGCTAACGGAGCTGCGCAACTGTAAGAAAACTTTAAGAACGTTAAGATTGCTATTGGTAAATCAACCCCGATTATAGCAAGTGTTAAACCAGTCAAAACCCCCAAAACAAGAGGAATCCTTAGTAATCTTTTAAGTAACATTTTGATGGATATAGTAGAGTTTGACGCATACTCTAAAAGAAAAGTTATAAAGAAAGTAACAATAATAACGTCCATTACAATTATCGCCGTGATTTGTGTAATGATGTACCCTTCGTATAAATTCTCAGCTATGGGTAATACAAAGAGCACATGATTAGCGAGTGCTGTGGACATTCCAACTAATATTGAAGTCTTAAAATCATAATGCCAAAATGAATGTGCTAACCAACCACCCAAAAGCCCCGTGATAAATTGGGCTACTAGATAAGAGGTTAAAATCCTAAAATTAAATAATGTAAAATCAACTTCGGTAAGTATACTTATTCCAAGTACTGGCATCCCAAAAAAGAAAACTACTCGGTTCATCTCTTTAGCTGAATCTAAGTTAAAAAAATTAGTTCGGCCTAACAAAAATCCACATAGGACCACTAATAAAATTGGAAGCATTCCATTTGTTACCATTTTTTAACCTTACTTTGTATTGAAAAGGACTAACTGCCTGTTGAAATTTACTTTTATAATCAGAGGTAAATTAATTTTTTATGCTACCCCTTTGAAAATAAAAAAATAGAGCCCACGATACTGTAAGAGGGTATTACAAGAGTGACTATCATTAAAGTATGCCTTCTTAGTTTTAGAGTGTTTTACTGAGTTTCATATAATATTTTGACTAATTTTCTTTTCATAGAATATGTGTATTGATTTAAACTAGTGTGAGATTTTGTAAAAGGTCTTAAAGATAGGCACTTAATAATCTGTGCAATAAAATTACTTCTGATTAAACAAAAGCTGATTTAAAAAAGTAATTTTATTAAGTTTTGGATAGTTAGCTTTTTATTTTGTGATAATCATCTCAGATGGTGTCAAAAATGTTTTACATCTGGTTTTCTTCTGGTTTTTTGTGTAAAAAAGAATGATGGATAGTCCGTTAGTAAATAGTAGCCATATAAAAAGCTTCCAAGAGGATGGTGTAGTCCTTGTGAAGGGTCTTTTTAAGGATTTTGTAAACTTAATTCGTGATGGCATAGATTATAATATTAAAAACCCTGGTCCTTACGGTGCCGAAAACTTACACGTTGGAGAAAGTGGCAGGTTTTTCGATGACTATTGTAATTGGTCAAGAATACCACAATTTAAGGATGTGATATTTCAATCGAGGGTGGGAGAAGTCGCCGCAGCCCTGATGTCTTCAAAGAAAGTACAGCTTTTCCATGATCATGTATTAGTTAAAGAGCCTGGAACGTCTAAGCCAACACCTTGGCACCAAGATGGGCCGTACTACTTTGTTAATGGGATGCAAAATGTTAGTTTTTGGTGTCCAGTTGATCAAGTTACAGATGCGTCACTCAGATGTGTTGCTGGTTCACATCTTTGGTCAAAGCCCGTTTTACCCACGAGGTGGTTAAGTCAGGAAGACTTTTATGCTGGTGAAGATAAATATATGCCTATTCCAGACCCTGATCTTGAGGGAATGAAAGTGCTAGAGTGGGATATGGAGCCAGGAGATGCCGTTGCATTTAACTATGGTATACTTCACGGAGCTCGCGGAAATGAAACAAAATCTAGAAGACGAGCTTTTTCACTTAGATTACTTGGAGATGATGCAGTATACGTTGAGCGTCCTGGTCCCACATCTCCACCATTCCCAGGCCATCAAATGAAGGTGGGAGAGCCTCTTAGAGAAGACTGGTTTCCAACAATTTTTGAAACGCGTTAAAACTTCTTTCACGTGTCGTTATTTATCGAAATCAAGTAATAGGAGAATTTATTATGTCATGGATTAAAACTATTCCTTATGAAGAGTCTGAAGGGCGTTTAAGGAAGCTTTATGATAGAGTAAAAGGGCCTGATAATAATATTGATAATATTATGATGTCACATTCTTTGCGGCCACATACTATGGAGGGGCATATGGCCATCTATAAGTATGTTTTGCATCATTCAAACAATAAGATACCAAAGTGGTTTTTAGAAGTACTTGGAGTATGGGTTAGTTGGTTGAATAATTGTAATTACTGTGTCGAACACCACTTTGGGGGGATGAAGAGGTTACTTGCAGATGATGATAGGTCGGACTTGATTAGAGCTGTGATTGAACAGGGAGATATTTCTAGTGCGCCACTAGATTTAAAACAAAAGAAAGCAATGGATTATGCTAAAATGCTTAATAATACTCCTGCTGACCTAAGAGAGCACCACATTGAGGAGTTAAGAGCTGTTGGTTTTGATGATGGAGAGATTCTTGAAATCAATCAAGTGTCGGCATATTTTGCTTATGCTAACAGAACAGTGCTTGGCCTAGGAGTTTCAACAGCGGGGGATATTATAGGGTTGTCTCCTAATAATTCCGATAATCCAGATGATTGGTCTCATAGTTAGTTTTTATTTTTTAATCTCACAGCTTATTATGTGTCAGAAAAATTCTCACTAGAAGACTTTTACTGGTTTATGTCTAATACCTGTAAGAGCATTGAAAACAAGTGAACCAAGAACTAGGCAACCCCCTATAAGGTTATTGATACCTAGAGGCTCATTGATTAAAATAAACCCCCATAAAGGAGCAAGGGCTACCTCTATCATAGCTAATAATGAAAGATCCGTTGCCGTTACAACTCGGCTTCCAACAGTATAACAAACCATTCCACACCCAATTAAACTGGCAGCAACGACTATTGTTAGAAGAATATCATTTGTATTTATATAAAACCCTGTTCCAGAAAATATTAGTATTAACCCAGTTATAAGGATAGCTAAAATTCCTCCTAAAATTACCATGGGCAACACGTCGGTTTCTTTATCCCACCTTAGCGCAATAGTGAATCCTGCAAAGCCAATCGCTGAACCTAATGCTGAGATATTACCACTCAAAGCACCTAGAGCTAAGCCTTCTCGAACCATTATTACGACACCAAGTATTGCAATTAAAATTGCCCACCAAGTACCTTTTCGAACAGGTTCTCTTAAGATAGGCCACGCAAATATTGCGGTAAAAAATGGTGCTGCGGCGAATAAGAAGGCTGCATTTGCGATAGTTGTCGTTTGATATGCATAGATCCCTCCAAGATAAGCGCCAACTAAACATAAAGCTCCTAAAAAACTTGGTAAGCGGAGATTAGTTAAGCTCTGAAAAGGATTGGCTCTAGTTTTTATCCCTACAAAAATAAGTAAGATTGGTACCATACCAAGAGATCGATAAAATAATATCTGCCAAGTGTTTGCATCATTAATTAATTTTACAATCACACCTATCCAAGACCAACAGACCCCAGCTATTAGTACAAAGAGTATTGATTTAGAGTACGAAGCCATAGTAACTAAGTTCCTTATAGATACAGTGTTTAGTTACTAACAGTTTTGGTTATTCTCTGCTCTGGAAACGACTGATTAAACCATAACTTTTTTAAGTCATTAAATTAAGCTTCTGGAAACTCTGTGATATGATCATTAACTTTCCATTGAGGGTATTTTGATTGAATTTGTTCAAATCTATTGGAGCTTATAAAACACTTTAACCAGTGTTGAAGCTTGGGCCAAGGTTGATTGTTAAACCAGGCGATATCAATATTAGCAAACTGCCTTATGAAAGGTAATATAGAATAATCTGCAAGTGTATTTTTTTCTCCAAATAAATAAGATTTACTTAACATGGACTCTAGTTTGGATAAAAATCTACAGGCTTCTACGCGACTTTCATTAAGATCGACATCAGGGTGATGTGACGTATATTTAATTTTGTCTAAGGCGTATTTGAAAGGGCCGTCAGATTCCTTAATTAAGTCATACCCTCCATAAGGCATGTCCAGCCAGTTTTCTGGATCATTTTCATTTAAAGCCCAAATCATAATATCCAAACTTTCGTCAATTACCCTGTTTTCAAGTACTAAGCAGGGTACTGTTGCACTAGGTGAAACTCTTAGAAAGTCGTGAGGTTTTTCACGTAAGATAACTTCTCGTAACTCTACTTTAACTTTTGAGGATACAAGTGATAAGCGAGTTCGCATGGCATATGGGCATCGCCTGAAGCTATATAATATTGGAAGATTTGTTATATGTTCATTAAAGTTAATCATTAATCTCATTATTGGTTTAAAATGAAAGACGTTCAAGTTCTATATTATTTCTTAAAGTATTTCTTTTGAGAAACTCAATTTTTAATATTGAGAGAATTATTATTATTACACTAACAATTTCAGTGAAAAATATTTATAATATATTAATTAATAATTTTAGATAACAACAAATCGACATATAAATAGTAAAAGAAAATATAACAAATTCATAAGGATTATACACATGATGGAAAAAGTAAAATTCACTCAAATGAAAGATGGTGATAAGGAAGATTATGAATTCCTTAAAATACATGAAACTGAATATGCAAAAGGAACTGCAAATCGTTTGCTAACAGCACTTGTCGAACTTGATGAAAGCTTATCTGGCTATCAGATAACTAGACTAGGTCACTCTTTGCAGGCAGCAACTCGTGCGTGGAGTGATAACGATGATATAGATTGGATAGTTTCGGCTTTATTACATGATATTGGGGATATTTATGCTCCTTATAACCATGATGAATATGCCGCAACAATTCTTAGACCTTTTGTTAGAGAGCAGTGCTCTTGGACTGTAGAGAAGCACGGAGACTTTCAAATGATATACTCTGGCCATCTTGTGGGTGGAAATCAAAATAAACGAGAGATTTACAACGGACATCCATATTTTCAAGATTGTGCAGACTTTTGTGAACGTTGGGACCAAGCTAGCTTTGATCCAGACTACGTTACGAAACCCATTGAGTTTTTTAGAGAGATGGTCACAGAGGTTTTTGAGCGAAAGCCATATGATCCGAAGGTCATTAGACCTAGTGAAAGGGTCCCACTTTATTCACTCTAACAAAATGGCTATTATTTATTCTGGAAGGTCGATAATATAGATATAATTTCTTGAAGTGATATATTGTAAAGGTCTACTAATTCCAAAAAGGTAATTATATATGCGTATTGAAAACCTCAGTCCAGGAATAGGGTCAGTGGTACATGATCTTGACTTGAGTCAGCCTCTGTCACCTGAGTTGGTAAGTGAAGTTAGAGCAGTGTGGCTCGATCGGTTGATTATTGTCTTTCGTGGACAAAGCATAAGCTCAGAGCAGTATCTTTCTTTTGCAAAGCAAATAGGGACGCCTGATACTTATCCATTCCTAAAAGGGCTTGAAGGTTATCCCATGATTACCCCAGTGTTAAAAAAAGAAACTGAGAAGGTTAATTTTGGGGGTGTCTGGCACACTGATACCACTTATCAATCAGCCCCTCCAATGGCGACTATGTTATATGCGTTAGAGTTACCACCAGTAGGGGGAGATACGTTGTTTTCAAACCAATATGCTGCCTTTGACTCTCTATCTGACGGCCTTAAGAAGTCTTTAAAAGATTTGCGAGTAGTTTGTCGCTCAGACAAAGCGGCGGTTTCCGCCACTAGAGAAAACAGAGTATCTGAAACAGGGCAAAACATTGTTAAAGAAGCTCTGATTGGTATTCATCCTGTTATTAGAACTCATCCAGAAACAGGTGAGAAGTGTCTCTTTGTTAATCGTGCTCACGCAACGGCATTTGAAGGTTGGACTGAAGAAGAGAGTTTAAGTTTGCTTTCATTTTTGTTTGATCATCAGGTCAAAGAAGAGCTTCAGTGCAGACATAAGTGGGAGATAGGTGATCTAGCATTATGGGATAATAGATGCGCTCTTCATTATCCTGTGAATGATTACTTTGGTTATCGTAGGCTACTTCACCGCATTACACTTGTTGGAGATAAACCTTACTAAGCTTATTTTTGTCTTACTATATCACAAAAGTTAAACCTTCTTCTTGTTTATAAATAGCGATAGTATAAGTGCAAATATCGCTAAATAGCCTAAGCTAATAAAAGCGTGATAATAACTTCCTGTGATATCAAAAATCCAACCTACTGCGATGGGACCCAAAGAACCACCGATAGAACCAGAGAACAGTATTGTTCCAAAAATAGTACCATGTTCTTTCATTCCGAAAAGGTCTGCGATGAGAGGTGAAATTACAGTAAAAAAGCCACCATGACCAAATCCGTAGATTGCCGCCATGAAAAAGAGTGCGACATGACTGTCGACATAAGAAAATCCAAAAAGACTTGTTGCTAAGGGAAGTAAGCACAAAAAGAATGCTACATTTCCACCTAACCTGTCAAAAAAAATACCAACAGCTAACCTCCCAGCGATACTCGATGCCCCTATGACAGATAATAAAATTGATGCTTTAGTTGGCGTCATGCCAAGGTCTATCCCGTGCACTGCAAGGTGGACGGGAATTGCTAATAAAATTGTTATCACCAACAATTGAATTAGACATAAGGCCCAAAACTCACGAGTTTTTTTTGCTGCCCTGAATGAGATTCCTGAAATTGATGTCTTGCCAATGGAGGTACTAATTTTTTTGGGGTGATTCATGTTTAGAGCCGCTATCACTAGTAGTACGGACGCAGTTATCCCTAGTATCATAACAGCTTTCTTCCACCCGTAACTCATTATTAGAATTGCAGCTATAGGTGGAACTATAACTTGTCCTGCTGCAGTGCCAACTTTAACTATAGCAGTCATTATTCCTCTACGTTGGTCAAACCACCGTGCTACTGTTGATAGTGTTACGACGTCATGTGTGCCCATTCCTAAGGCAATGAATATCCCAAAAATAGTAAATAAATGCCATGGAGCAGTAACTTTTGACATTAGAAAAAACCCTATGCCAATTGCAGTCCCGGTAAAGCACAGTACTAATTTTGGACCGTACTTATCACTTAATCTACCACTTATGATAGCTAACACTCCCATGCCAAGAAACGCAACTGAGGTACAGCTAGACAACATAGTTCGAGACCAACCAAACTCAATTTCAAATTCTTTTATCAATAGCCCGTAAGAGAAAAGTAAACCTATGACCGTAAATTGTGTTATACATGCACCGAAAAGCGCGCGGTAACGTGTTTGAATCATTTTAAGCCTTTTTGTGAAGTAGCCTTAACTAATATATTAAGTTCAAGCATGAGTATGCCCTTTATACAAGTTTCTTTTTCTTTGCATTATCTGCTATCAGTAGAGAGGTTTTGAATGGATAAAAAGTTTTAACAATACTTCCAAATTCGATTGCGAATAAAGATGATTAACTATAAGTGATTCCTGTGCTGAATGTTTATTGGCTCCTTAGCTCAACTGGATAGAGCACCAGACTTCGAATCTGGGGGTTGCAGGTTCGAGTCCTGCAGGGGTCACCATAATCAACAAAAATCTTATTTATTTTCTGAGAGAACGCATATCACCCAAATCAATTGTTGAGTTGTTATCTAGTGTTTCAAGTATTTGAAAAGCATTTCTTTGTATGTCAGCTATTACAGTATATATGCCCAATTTCTGAAGCGTTGACTTGTTATCACCCAATTCCCACTCCCCTATACAGCGGCTTGATGGCATAATTTTCTTTAACCCGCCCCAGTCATTCTTTTTAAAACTAGTTCTAGCCGCCATAAATTTTGGTCCTGGATGATACTGAAAACAAATTGATGTTGCAAAATCAATATTGCCATATTTTATATGTAAGCGAACCTTTAACTGCCTATTATCAAGTCCTATAGCTTTTAAGTCTTTAAAACCGACCAACAAAGCACCTGAGTTATTAAGTGGAACCCCTACATCAAAATTAGTAAATTTATCAGCCCCTTCAAATACTACCATTCCATTCTTTTTGATACTTGATTCAAACTTTATTGAATCCTTGGTTTCTTTAGTCTCGGCTCCACTAGTGAAAACTTTTTTAGGTATTACTACACTGCTATTATAAAACTTTTTATATAAATTACCTGTCTTAGAAGGCTTAATTAAGGAGAAATTAAAATTACCGTTATTTAGCAAAACCATACCATTAGTCTTACGTGACATAGAACTCGATAAATATAAATCGATATCCCCGTCTTTATCCAGGTCTCTAAATCGAATACTGTCAATAAAATCATTCCATTCATTTCCTTCGTGGGTAGGTATGTAGTCAGCTGGCGCTTTAACTAAAGGAAATATTCCGTGGTCTTTAAATTTTTTATTTCCCAGGTTTTCTATAATTTGTATTGCTGTACCCACATATAAAAACCCTACTCTGCTGTATACAATATCTAGGTCGCCATCATTATCTAAATCAGCTGCTGAAGCTTCAGGTATATGCCCCCATTTCTTCTTGTGTTGAGGCAAAGAGGTGGTGCTGTGTTTAGGAAAATTACTCTTGCCATTATTCCAAACAATACCAGTGAAATTTCTATTGTACTTATCAAACTCAGAAGCACCCACTAGTGCATCCAAATCACCATCACCATCGATATCTACCAGTTCTAATGCAGCAGCTCCAACTCCGCCACATGGACGCTTCTTAAGATAACCTGTGCCATCATTCATCAAGCACCAAAACGCAGTCCCGCGCTCTTGTGAAGCTAGTTCGGTTATAACAACATCCATATCACCATCATTATCAATATCACCCGTAGCACCTCCGTGGTCGAATACTACGAAATTGGAGTGGCTTAGGTGAGTTTCTGATGATTCCAACCAAGTGCCGTTCGGTTGGCTTAAAAAGTAGCTGTCCCTAACGCCGTTATGAGTGCCAATTCCGTGGTCAGCCACATAAAAATCAAGCACTTTATCGTTATTATAATCAGCAACAAGAAGCTGCCTTCCCAATGACATTCCACTATCTTTACGATTATCAATAAGGAGTTCAGGTGTGTAAGTAAGTTTGTGTTTTTCATCACCCAAGAACAATGATGGTAATGGTTTTTTTCCTATGCAATCTCCACCACCACAAGATCCGCCAGTATCTTCCCCAGTCTCATTAATATTATCTGGTTTCATAGTACCTATGTAAAGTACATCGCTGTAACCATCTTTATTAAAATCTGCGATCTTCCACATGCGTCCAAAATAGTATAAATTATCTGTTGGATATGGTTTTTGTGGTGGTTTGAAAAAGTTAATATTAGGGTCATTTTCAATGCTGATTCCAGATTTAGCAATTGGTCGTATGTCAAGACCCTGAACAGAATTTATCAGATTAAGCACTTTGACGTAATTTTTTTCTACGATGTAAGGTTTGCAATCTAAGGCATGTAACTGACAAAAAATTTTAAGTTTTGATAATGTTTTTTTTCCGACAGCCCCGTCTATAGCACCAATATTATATCCCTGCTCCGTTAGTATAGATTGTATTTCAGATTCTGGACTGGCTTCTACTGTAACAGCCAAATTTAATATAAAAAGGATCGATAATATTAGTACCTTAAATTGCTCAAACATAATGTTATTCCTTTATTTAGCTATTAAAAATTCCACGTTAAAAAAGAATCTTATCGATATAACTTCTTTAATGATAGTTTTGTTTATTGAACTGTAACCCAAACTATAACCAAGCAGTTAAGTTAACTGTAACCCAAGTAATACAGAACTATAACCCAATTCTATATAAAATATAATTAAAACAATAGGTTAAAGAAAAAAGTTCCCCTCCTGCAGGGGTTACGAAAACTGCTATAACCCCTTATTTTTATATAGTTGGCCGAAACCTGCCTACACTGTACTAGAAAGTGTACTAGGTAGTAAGTGTTACCGGTAAAATTGGTATTTCTGAAAAGCCTCATTTAAGGTTAGAATAGTACGATATTGAATTTGAATTTAGAATAACAGGAGTACTATGATGCGTCTGACGGCACAGATAATAAACTTGGTAGTTTGTATTACTATTATAGTCTTTGGTGTTTACGGTTTGATTTATGAAGAATCTCAGAGTGGCAGTATCCTGGTTATGATACTAGGAGTTCTGATTTGTCTGTTTAATATAAAAAGAATTAATAGGAGATTTCCTAAGTAGCTCAATTGGGTGCAAATTAATTAAACACTAAAGCATAAAGGAGAAATGATGATTACCTGGCATAAAACATATTGTGAAAACTGGAGAAACAGACTTGGTTGGTCTCATTACATGATGTACTGGCTAGCTTTTATTAAAGGCGTAATTTTAGTATTACTTCTTCAGTGGTTATTTTAGTCACTTTAATTGAGGTTCGGAATCTAAGTTTGTTAAAGCTGACCCGCAAGAAGGTTTAACCATTTCTTGTATGGATGCCATTTACCATATGGCTTATGAACTATTAGATCAGCCTGGCTTGGTTTGTACCCAAATGGTTTTTGTCTGAAGATATTGCTCAATTGCCTCTGTACCGTTGTCACGAGCAAGCGATCCAGATTGTTTATAACCACCAAATGGCGTTTTAATATCACCTTCAGAGAATCCATTGACCGACACTGTGCCGCAAGGAAGTGACCGTGCCATATGCAGGGCTTGGTCAATATTTTGTGTAAAAACAGTAGCGTGCAATCCGTAATCGGTATCACTTGCTATCCTGAGGGCCTCTTCGGCATTTTTAATAGGCATAATGCCTAACACTGGACCAAAGATTTCTTCTCGAGAGATTTTCATCTCGGGAGTGATGTTCTCAAAGACGGTAGGTTTGATGAAGTACCCAGGAACGTCACTCTCTCCACCCACGAGCATATTTGCGCCTTCATCTACACCGGACTGGATGTAGTTCATCACCATTTCCTTATGGTCTTTGGTAATCATTGACCCGATATCAGTTGCGGGATCTAGAGGATCACCAAGTTTGAAGGCCTTTACTCGTTCCAAAATGAGTCCAGTAAACTCATCAACAAGAGGTTCAGCAATCAATTGACGCATATTCGCTGAGCAATTCTGCCCACCATTCCAAAATGCCGACATTGCCGAATGTTCGATCAGCTCATCATCCAGCACGGCATCCTCAAGCACGATGAACGGACTTTTACCACCCATTTCAAGACCGACACTTTTTAGATTACTATCACCCGAGTAGCGCATGAACATGCGGCCCACTTCGCTGGAGCCAGTAAAGGATACAGTATCGATATCATTATGCATCCCAATGGCTTGACCGGCGGTTTCACCGTACCCTGGGACGATGTTGATAACACCATCGGGCACACCAGCCTCACGCATAAGCTCGGCGAGGCGAATAGTGCTTAAAGGCGTTTGTTCGGCCGGTTTAATGACTGCAGAGCAGCCTACAGAAAGGGATGGTGCAATTTTCCAAGTCGCCATTAAAAGTGGAAAATTCCAAGGCAAAACAGCTCCCGCAACACCTGCTGGTTCTTTTACGATTAGTGCAAGCGCGCTGGGGCCAGTGGGCGCAATCTTGCCAAAACTTTTATCGGCTAGTTCTGCGTACCACTGAAAGAAATTTACAACTTCACCACCGATTTCGTCCATACAATCGTTTATAGTCTTTCCTGTATCCAAACTTTCAAGAACGGCTAACTCAGGTGTATGCTTGCGTACCAAAGCTGCAACCTTCAACAGCACCTCTTTGCGTAATTCAGGTTCTGCACGGCTCCATGTGCCAGCATTAAAAACGCGTCTCGCAGCGGCCACGGCACGATCTACATCAACAGCCTTACAGTGCGCTACACTCGCTAAAACTTGCCCCGTAGCTGGGTTTATCGTTTCAAATTTTTGGCCATCAGCGGCATCACAAAATTTACCGTCAATGAAAGCTTGCCCATTTGGACAAATATTGGCTGCAATAGCCTGATATTCAGTATATGTAAGTGTCACTTATCTCTCCATGATTTATAAATGTTAAGCAATATTATCAGACATTCTTCTAGAATTTTTATCACGGAGGCTGCGCGCGAATTTACGAATGTCCTCCAACAACATTCGCGGCTCTTCCAACGCAGCAAAATGACCACCACGAGGCATCTCAGTCCAGTGCTTGACGTTGTATAACCTTTCAACATAGGAGCGCGGTGGCCAGTTAAGCATCTCGGCTGGGAACACTGCACAGCCCGTTGGCACTTCAACACGCCGGCCCTCGGGCGACAGAATCCGCTCACCCTCTTCCCGACGGCCGTAGTAAATCCATGATGCCGTATTGAACGTGCGGGTGGTTATATAGATCATAATATTGGTCAGTAATTCATCTTTTGAAAAGGCACTTTCAATGCAGCCAGTTTCGACATCTGACCAATCATGAAACTTCTCGATTAGCCAAGCAGCAATACCAACTGGGCTATCTATCATAGCATAACTCAAAGTCTGGGGACGGGTTGCCTGTTGAGTGCGATAGCCATTCTGCATAATTTGATCATCATTGAACTGCGCTTCCCAAGCTTTTTCCTCTGCTGTTTGAGGGCCATCAGGGTGACGCATTGTCAGTACATTGATATGAATCCCCGAACACGCTGATGAATGGTCAAAGCCAAGCCAAGAACAGATTGCTCCACCCCAATCACCACCCTGGGCAAGATAACTTTCAAACCCCAAAGTATCAGTCATAAGGGAATTGAGGACTGACGCCATTTGGCGTGGTCCATAAGGTCGTGGCGGCCTCCCAGAAAAACCAAAACCGGGGAGCGAGGGCACTATAACTGTAAAGGCATCCTCTATATCTCCACCAAACCGCTCAGGATGCGCAAGTGGTTCGATAAGATCAAAGAACTCGGAAACAGATCCTGGCCACCCATGACTGATGATCAGGGGTGTTGGGTTTTCACCACTTCCCTTTTCGAAGATGAAATGCATATCAATTCCGTCAACTGAAGACTTAAAATTTGAAAAAGAATTAATTTTGACCTCTTGTTCACGCCAATCAAACTCATCAACCCAATAGGCGCAGAGCTCTTTTAGATAATCCAAATTGGTACCATAATCCCATCCGCCATCGTCGGGCATTTCGTGCCAGGGATAATCTGCAACACGGCGAAGGATATTTTTCAAAGCTTCTTCAGGGACTTTATACTGGAAAGGATTCACATTTGGCTTGGCTTCAGGACGGTCTTGCAAGTGATCAATTCCTTACGTTCGTTTTTTGTATAAAGATTGTAAAACTCAGATAACTGGAAATTTAGGAGAGCGGATAGTGACAGGTTCTGAATTTCGAAGGGACAGATGAAATTAAAGTTATTCTGTGAAGTCATAGCATTGATAGAACTTCTTTTGCAATTATCTTGACACCGTCGTCGAGCTTGGAGACCGGTACATAGGCAAACCCAAGCCGGAAGTCTTGTTTCTCATTAGAATTCAAGTAGTAGTCCTGACCACGATCAATCAATACACCCTTTGCTCGCAGTCGCACTGCCAGATCTGACGCGTCAAACCCTTCTGGACCCGTGAGCCAAAATGACGTGCCCCCCTCCGATTTAGTGCGTTTTAACATTCCTAGATGTTTGGTCAGTGCTGTCTCCATAGCTTGCCATCGCTTCTGATAACGCCTCTCAATTTTGCGGAGGTGGGCATCGTAATGACCAAGTTGAAAAAACAACGCCACTATTTCTTGGACAATCGTGGGAGGGTGGCGCATCATCACACCTCGGGCAATACGCGCCTCGCGAATAATGTCGCGATGCGCCACAATAAAGCCTAAGCGAATTCCCGGCGAGACAGTTTTTGACAGGCTCCCCACGTAAATAACGCGACCAGTGGTATCCATTGACATAATCGAGGGAGAAGATTGTTCAAAATAGTTCATCTCTGCTTCATAATCGTCTTCGATGATAAGGAAATCTTTCGCAACTGCCGCTTCTAGTAATTCCTTGCGACGCGACTTGCTCATTGTGACTGTAGTTGGAAACTGATGGCTTGGTGTCGTAAAGACCAGCTGACAATCGCTTGGGATCTCGGATGGGATAATGCCATCGTCATCAACCGGAACGCCAACGAGTTCGCTTCCAGTGAGGCGAAAAGCATTGCGAGCACCAAAGAATCCAGGATCCTCAATAGCAAAAGGTTTTCCGAAACGTGAAAAAATAGTCCCCAGTATAAAAAGAGCATTCTGCGACCCCAGAGTAATAAGGATCTCGTCATTTTCGGCATATATACTGCGTGTATTTAGCAGACGTTGTCGCAGTTGCTGTACCAGTTGGAGGCTATCACTTTCAACAGAATCACTGGTCCAGATTGGCATTTTGTTGCGGCCCAACGCCTGTCTGCTACATTCACGCCAACTTTCCACAGGAAAAAGATCAGGGTCGATCTGATTGTAAATAAAAGGGTAAGGATAAGAACTCCAATCCAATGGATTTACTATAGGCATCAGTTCATTGGATGGAAAACTTACACTGCAGGGTATTTCTTCTTTTGCCACTGTGTTCTGAACCTCTTGAAGCTTTTTCAGCCCAGTCATTTGCGGATTCAAAAAATACCCCGACCGGTCACGCGAGACAAGGAACTCTAGGTCAATCAATTTGTTGTAAGCAGCAAAAACTGTATTTCGTGATACTCCAAACTGATTTGCCAACTCCCGACAAGACGGGAGTGCGCGATCAATGGCTAAGGCCTTAGAGATTATTGCTGAGCTAATCACTTCGCAAATTTGATCGCGTAGGTTAAGGTTTGAAGTTTCAGGAAGTTTTAGAAAGCGTGGCGTCGTTGAACTCAATTGGACTCTCCTCATCAGTTACAGACGTTGAAGTACCAACGTATACGAAAAAAAACTTACAATTTCTAAACAATTAAAAAATCTCACGGTAGTTGTAAAACCATCTGTCCTTTTCATTATAGCCATCTGTCTCTTTATTTGGCAACCATGACAGTTCAGGTGTACTGCAAGAAAAAAGTTGTAAGTCTCACTTTGTGAGATATCATTACATAAAATTTATAAAGGGAGATCGAAGACATGATTACAAAACACGTGTGCAAAGCGCTTATAGTAGCGTTTGCAACGGCTTTTATTGCACAATCCGCCGCTGCAGAAATAACACTCAAGCTCGGAACTACTGGTAGATTAGGTATGCCGATCGGGGACGCTATAGATCAGGCATTGATGCCAGCCTTGGAGAAAGCCTCTGATGGCACGATGAAAATCGAACCATATTATCAAAAAAGCTTGTGTGCTGAACAGAAATGCGGTGAACAGGCGAACCTTGGACTCATAGCTCTGTGGACTAGTTCTACGGCAAACTATGGTAATTTTGGATCAGAATTAGCAATTTTCGATTTGCCTTTCATTTTTAAATCACTCGAAGATGCGAAAAGAATATCCAATGAGTGGCTGGCAGAAAGACAGTGCAAGCTGGCGCTTGAGAATGCGGGCCACATTTGCCTTTCGGTATATTCGAGTGGTGGATTTAGGCAGCTTGGGAATGCAACCAAACCGATCCACGTTCCTGATGATATGAAAGGTCTCAAGTGGCG
>ENA-ORXF01000010-ORXF01000010.1-marine-metagenome-genome-assembly--contig:-NODE-10-length-157605-cov-10.604985_pt1 | contig 157605 bp, 152 predicted proteins | sample MGYA00237864_ERZ511476 | MGnify/ENA primary metagenome ERZ511476 (study PRJEB26306, sample SAMN06343908) | marine metagenome | isolation source: coastal waters | place: Atlantic Ocean: West Antarctic...
GGCTGCTTCTAAGCCAACCTCCTAGCTGTCTATGCCGTCCTACTACGTTTCCCACTTAATCATAATTTGGGACCTTAGCTGGCGGTCTGGGTTGTTTCCCTCTCGACTACGGACGTTAGCACCCGCAGTCTGTCTCCCTCGCTGTACTTGTTGGTATTCTTAGTTTGCATCGGGTTGGTAAGTCGGGATGACCCCCTAGCCGAAACAGTGCTTTACCCCCAACAGTAATACGAGAGGCTCTACCTAAATAGATTTCGGGGAGAACGAGATATCTCCGAACTTGATTAGCCTTTCACTCCGATCCACAGCTCATCCCCCCATTTTTCAACATAGGTGGGTTCGGGCCTCCAGTAAGTGTTACCTCACCTTCACCCTGGCCATGGATAGATCGTCCGGTTTCGCGTCTAATACCTGAGACTATGTCGCCCTATTAAGACTCGCTTTCGCTGCGCCTACCTTAAAAAAGTTAAGCTTGCCACAGAAATTAACTCGCTGACCCATTATACAAAAGGTACGCAGTCACTAAAATATCCGAGGATATCAAAGCTCCTACAGCTTGTATGCAAACGGTTTCAGGTTCTATTTCACTCCCCTCTCCGGGGTTCTTTTCGCCTTTCCCTCACGGTACTGGTTCACTATCGGTCAGCTAGGAGTATTTAGCCTTGGAGGATGGTCCCCCCATCTTCAGTCAAGATTTCTCGTGTCCCGACCTACTTATTGCAAACCTAGTTCTTTTTAAAGATTTTTGGGTACAGGGTTATCACCTTCTACGACAGACCTTTCCAGGTCATTCCCCTAATTTCTAAAATAAAGATTGCTGGCTGTTCCGATTTCGCTCGCCGCTACTATCGGAATCTCATTTGATTTCTTTTCCTGCGGTTACTAAGATGTTTCAATTCTCCGCGTTAGCCTCTGCATCCTATGTATTCAGATACAGATACCTAGGTTATCCTAGGTGGGTTTTCCCATTCGGAAATCTCCGGATCAAAGTCTGTTACCGACTCCCCGAAGCTTATCGCAAGTTACTACGTCCTTCATCGCCTCTAGCTGCCAAGGCATCCACCGTTTGCACTTCATTACTTGACCATATTACATCAATTAACTCGATGAATATTTCAAATATTTCTATCTACTATATGTGTTTTTAAAAAAACACAAAAACGCCAAATTACTTTGCAGTATGTTCATAATAAGATTTCCGGATAAAGGAAAAGGAAATCTTTTATAAACTGTTAATTTGCACATTCTTCATATTTACAAAGAAAGATAAATCTTTCCTATAAACATTTTTAATGTGACTTGATTGAACTTATAAAAATTTTAAAGAACTCACCTTGCCATCTCTCGTAAAAGAGATCTAGGTAAATAAGTAATATGTGTGAACGCTTACACTAAACGTTTTCTTTTTTAAGGAGGTGATCCAGCCCCAGGTTCCCCTAGGGCTACCTTGTTACGACTTCATCCCAGTCATGAATCACACCGTGGTAATCGTCTTCCCGAAGGTTAAACTAATTACTTCTGGTGCAACCCACTTCCATGATGTGACGGGCGGTGTGTACAAGGCCCGAGAACGTATTCACCGCGACATTCTGATTCGCGATTACTAGTGATTCCGACTTCATGGAGTCGAGTTGCAGACTCCAATCCGGACTACGAAATGCTTTAAGGGTTTGGCTCCATCTCGCGATATTGCAACCCTCTGTACATCCCATTGTAGCACGTGTGTAGCCCAACTTATAAGGGCCATGATGACTTGACCTCGTCCCCGCCTTCCTCCGGTTTTTGACCGGCAGTCTCCCTATAGTCCCCGACATAACTCGCTGGCAAATAAGGATAGGGGTTGCGCTCGTTACTGGACTTAACCATACATCTCACGACACGAGCTGACGACAGCCATGCAACACCTGTCACAGAGTTCCCGAAGGCACATCTCCATCTCTGGTGACTTCTCTGGATTTCAAAAGTTGGTAAGGTTCTTCGCGTTGCGTCGAATTAAACCACATGCTCCACCACTTGTGCGGGCCCCCGTCAATTCATTTGAGTTTTAGCCTTGCGGCCGTACTCCCCAGGCGGATAACTTAATGCGTTAGCTGTGCCACTGAACAGTTAAATCTGCCCAACGGCTAGTTATCATCGTTTACGGCGTGGACTACCAGGGTATCTAATCCTGTTTGCTACCCACGCTTTCGCACCTTAGCGTCAGAAACGAGCCAGAGAGCTGCCTTCGCCATTGGTATTCCTTCAGATATCTACGCATTTCACCGCTACACCTGAAATTCTACTCTCCTCTCTCGTTCTCTAGCTTAATAGTTTTGGATGCAGTTCCCAGGTTGAGCCCGGGGCTTTCACATACAACTTTTTAAACCGCCTACGCGCGCTTTACGCCCAGTAATTCCGATTAACGCTTGGACCCTTCGTATTACCGCGGCTGCTGGCACGAAGTTAGCCGGTCCTTATTCTTCAGGTAACGTCAACATATTAAGTTATTAGCTTAATATGCTTCTTCCCTGCTTAAAGTGCTTTACAACCCTAGGGCCGTCTTCACACACGCGGTATAGCTGGATCAGGGTTTCCCCCATTGTCCAATATTCCTAACTGCTGCCTTCCGTAGAAGTCTGGGCCGTGTCTCAGTCCCAATGTGGCTGATCGTCCTCTCAGACCAGCTAAAGATCGTTGCCTTGGTAGGCTTTTACCCCACCAACAAGCTAATCTTACGCAGGCTCATCCAATAGTGAAAGCTTCAAAGAGAGGCCTTCTTTCCCCCATGGGGCGTATGCGGTATTAATCCAAGTTTCCCTGGGCTATCCCCCGCTACTGGGTAGATTCCTACGTGTTACTCACCCGTTCGCCGCTCGTCAGCACCGGATTTAGCAAGCTAAATCTTTATGTCTGTTACCGCTCGACTTGCATGTTTAAGGCTTACCGCCAGCGTTCAATCTGAGCCATGATCAAACTCTTCAATTGAATTTAAGAAATGTGTCTCGAAAGACACAAGAAAAAATCTGAAAAAAACTTCTCGATAAATCGATTATCTTTCTCTGATTTGGTAAGTGACGCTTAAATATAAGCGCCCACACATATTACTTATTGATACTTTTAAAAAACACCCCTTCATTACTGAAGGGACGCGCAGTATACATTAAATTGTATGCTTGCAAAGAAATTTCAAGATAATAATATTTTAGCTATCTTACGCTTACCTACTTGGATTAAGTTTGTATTGCCTGAAGTAATTAAAAACTTAGTATCTTCAATTTTCTTGCCTTCAACTTTAACGGCGCCTTGTTTAATTAGTCGCATAGCTTCAGATGTACTCTGGACTAAGCCAGAATCCTTTAATAGCGAGGTTAGTGGGTATTCCTGTACTTTCAAATTTAAATTGATGGTTTCAATTTCTTCTGGTAATTTTCCTTTCTGGAATCTACTTATGAATGCATCCTTCGCTTTTTTACCAGAATCAGCTCCATGAAAGCGATCTACAATTTCTTCCGACAAAATAAATTTAATATTCCTAGGATTCTCTCCTTTACTCATATTCATTTTAAGAGTTTGTATCTCTTTATCTGATTTAAAACTAAGCAAATCAAAATATCTCCACATCAAATCGTCAGAAATTGACATAATCTTTCCAAACATTTCATTTGCAGAATCTTCAAGAGCAATATAATTTTTTAATGACTTGGACATTTTCTTTATGCCGTCTAAACCTTCAAGTAATGGCACAGTTATTATGGATTGTTGAGGTTTTCCATAAAACTTCTGCACTTCTCTTCCCATTAGTAAATTAAATTTTTGGTCAGTTCCTCCTAGCTCTATATCTGCTTCCAATTTAACAGAATCAAATCCCTGAAGGAGTGGATACAAAAACTCATGTATAGAAATTGGTTGTTGAGTTTTATATCGCTTTGAAAAATCATCTCTTTCCAGCATTCTGGCTACCGTTTGAGAAGAAGAAAGTCTTATAAATTCTGAGGGATGTATTGTATCCATCCATTCTGAATTAAATCTAACCTCAGTTTTGAGTGGGTCTAATATTTTAAAAACTTGAGATTTGTACGTTTCTGCATTTTGTTTTAGCTGTTCTTTCGTAAGAACTGGTCTCGTTTCATTTACACCAGAAGGGTCTCCTACTAACCCAGTAAAGTCTCCTATAAGAAATATTACTTCATGACCCATATCTTGAAGAATCTTCATTTTATTCAAGAGAACAGTATGTCCTAAGTGAAGATCAGGTGAGGTTGGATCAAAACCTGCCTTTACTCTAAGTTTTTTTTTGCTTTTTAACTTATCAAGGAATTCTTCCTTTGGTATTATTTCTTCCGTACCTCTTGTAAGTAACTCTAATTCAGCTTTGTTCATAATCGAAGAGTATTATAAGTCTAATTAATTAAATAAGTTATTATCAGATAAATGTCTAATCGTAGATTAAAACTTCTCCTAAGGAATTTTCCAAGAAAACATTTATTTGTTTTGTCTTTGGGAGGTTTTTTATTTGCTTCTTTATTTCTGCTTTCTAGTAAAACCTTTCAAGAAAGAGATGTGGATAGAGATCTAACTAGCACATTAGAAATTCATGATCTTTTAGAAAATGCGGAAGAGCAAGTAACTCTTTCTGTCTCTTTGAAGGAGACGATTGTAAAAAAGAATGATTCACTTTATTCAATACTAAATGGTTTTAGTATTGATAAAGAAAATATCATCAAACTTGTTAATTCCAATAATAGTAAGCTTCTATCAAGGATTCAAGTTGGTAATAAAATTACAATCTTAATTAATAATACAAATAAAATAATAGAACTAAAATATTTTAAGGACTTTGAGTCTGGAATTAAAGCAACTCTAGTTGGTGAGAGTTATGTAATTAATAAGTACAAAGCTAACGTTGAAAAAGTCAATATATACAAAAAAGTTCTTATTGAAGATTCTATGTATGCAGGAGGTCTAAAATCTGGAATACCAGATAGTGTAATCATGGACATTGCCTATATATATGGATGGGATATAGATTTTATTCATGATATTAGGCCTGGTGATAGTTATAGCTTAATTTATGAAGAAGTTCTTGTTGATGGCCAAAAAGAATTAGAAGGCAATATTTTAATTGCTGAATTTATCAATCAAGGTAAAACATTTACAGCAATTCGTTATGATCTGGAACCACAACGTTCGGAGTATTTTTCTCCAGAAGGGAGTAATGTTAAGAAAGCTTTTTTACGTTCGCCTGTAAAATTTAGCTACGTAAGCTCAAAATATAACCTTAAAAGGAAGCACCCTATTTTGCATACGATAAGGTCACATAATGGTGTAGATTATGCAGCCAAACGAGGTTCTCCTATAAGAGTAACAGGCGATGGGACGGTATTATTTGCTGGCATAAAGAATGGTTGTGGTAAGGAAATTAAAATTAAGCATTCTGAAGACTACTCAACTAGGTATTGTCATTTAGAGAAATTTAGTTCGAGGGTAAGAGAAGGTAAGAGAGTCAAACAAGGTCAGACTATTGGTTATGTTGGAAGCAGTGGCTTAGCAACAGGACCTCATCTTCATTATGAGTTCCATGTTAATGGAAAGCACACAGACCCTTTAAAGGTAAAATTTCCTGATGCTCTGCCTATAGATTATAGAAGTAAAAAGGACTATGAAAAGCATGCAGACCAAATGGTAGCTTCTTTGAAAAACTATCAGAACTTAACAGAGTCTTTTGTGGTTTTAAATGAGTGATGAGTGAATTTTTTATAGGGCTAATGTCTGGAACTAGTGCAGATTCTATAGATGCAGCATTGATAGATCTTTCCAAAAATGAAATTAGGTCCTTAGGCACATACAGCCACCCTATTCCAGAAGAAATTAAAAATTCTATTTACGAATCGGTAAATTCTGAAAATCTAGAAACTAAAAATTTAACTCAACTAGACATCAAGTTAGGGGAAATATTTTCGGAAGCAGTTAATGAAATATTAATTCAAGAGGGCATTTCGTCTAAAAGTATAAAGGCAATAGGCTCTCATGGACAAACCATAAAACACTCTCCAGATTCATCAGAACCATTTTCTTTGCAAATAGGGAACGCCCAGATACTGGCAAATTCTACTGGAATAAAAACGGTTTCAAACTTTAGGTCTGATGATATTTTAGCAGGGGGTCAAGGCGCTCCCATCACTCCTGTATTCAATGAAAATGTATTCATTTCAGAAAGAAAAACGGTCATTATTAATCTTGGTGGAATAGCTAATATAACAATTTTAGGACCAAAAATTTCTACCCTTGGATACGATACAGGTCCAGCAAATTGCTTATTAGATAGCTGGGCAAGAAAGAATAGAATTGGAAGCTACGATGAAGGGGGAAATTGGGCTCTTTCAGGAACAATAAATAAAAATTTGCTTTCGTTAATGCTAGAAAATAATTATTTTAAAAAACCTTATCCTAAGAGCACTGGTCCTGACTTTTTTAATCTTGAATGGGTAGAGTCAATAGTTAAAACAAGCCAAGAAACTCCAAGCTCAGAAAATTTGCAAGCTACTCTTTTAGAATTGACTGTTCAAAGCTTAAACATCCAGTTAATTGGTTTAGGTATTCAAGAAGATGATGATGTGTTTTTTTGTGGAGGAGGAATTCACAACAGATTCCTGATGAAAAGAATAAAAGAAGTTACGGGACTTGGAAGCCGAACTACCTCTGAAATAGGTGTAGATCCAGACTATTTAGAGGCAATAAGTTTTGCTTGGTTTGCCTACCAAAGGATCCAGGAAAGGAAATTTGATTTAAGTAAAATAACAGGCAGTAAAGCAGAAGTTTTTCTTGGTGTAATTACGGAACCTGTTAGATAGAAAATGATTCTCCACAGCCACAAGTTGTTGTTGCATTAGGATTTTTGATGATGAACTTAGAACCTGTAAGATCTTCTATATAATCAATAGTTGAACCCGAGAGATATTGTAAACTTAGAGGGTCAACAACCAGGCTAGCTCCGGAATTTGTAATGCAAGTATCTTCTTCATCAATTAACTTATCAAATGAAAAACCATACTGGAATCCAGAACACCCTCCACCCGTGACATAAACTCTTAAGTTTATTTGAGACTCTTCCGTTTCGGAAAGAGTAAGAATTTTATTAATAGCACCTTCTGTAAGTTGCAATACGGAGGGCGTGTATGTCTCTACCATTTATTCATTCTAGTCCAATCCAGTTCTTGTTTCAAAACCTTCCATAAGATTAAAGCACTCCATTGCCTGACCTGACGCACCCTTGATAAGATTATCTATTGCTGAAATAACCATTATCTGATTAGGTATATTTGTCCGACTTACAAGGATATGGCATTCATTAGTGTAGGCAACGTTCTTTATAGATGGAACATTACTTGAATCTAGAATTGATACATTGAGTGAGTCTTTATAATAATCTGAATAAAGTTTTTGCAGATCTACTGACACCGGCAAGTTATCAAGCTGAATATAAATTGTTGCATATATTCCTCTCATTGCCGGAATAAGATGTGGAACAAAATTAATATCAAAATCTTTCTTTGATACGTCCTTAAGAATCTGCTCTATTTCAGGTAAATGACGGTGTCCCTTAACTCCATAAGCCTTGAAATCTTCAATCATTTCATTTGCCATTGAAGATTCAACTTTTGCTCTTCCAGCTCCGCTCATCCCGGACTTTGCATCTATAATTATTGACTGAACATCAAAGGATTCAGAAACTATAGGCAAACTTCCTAGAATACTTGCTGTTGGGTAACATCCCGGTACAGCTATCAACCTTGAACTGCTAATTTCAGTAGAAAAAAGCTCCGTAAGCCCGTATACAGATTTTTCAATTAATTCAGGTGAAGAATGCTTAGTTTCGTACCAATCTTGCCAAGCCTTGACATCCTTAAGTCGAAAATCAGCTGAAAGATCTACTACTTTTATCCCTATATCCAAATACTTTTTAACAACATCCATAGAAAAACCATGAGGCGTAGCAAAAAATAATGTCTCGCAATCAAAAAAAGATTTGTCTTCAGGACTTACAAAATAGAGATCAGGAATATTTGTGATGTGAGGGTAGTTATGCGAGATACTTTTATTTAATAATTCTCTTGAGCTTACTGCTAACAAATCTATAAAAGGATGCTGCGAAGCGAACTTTATTAATTCTTCTCCGGCATAACCGGAGCCACCAATAATTCCAACTTTTATTTTTCTTTTTTCTTTCATCTATTATTTCTAGCTAGCCACTAAGCAGAAAGAGCATTATATAGTCAGGGATTTTGCTAATCTAGTCTATTCAATTTCTAAGGCTAACTTTGCACACTCTAGAATTCATTAATTTTTATTGTTGGAGAAAAGCATTCAGAAGGAGCCTTTCCCAAGATGAAATGCCATTAATAAGAAGGCCTCTTGCTGCAAAGCCTTCAGACTCTAATTTTAAACCCTGCTCAAGTCTAATAAGAGACAGTCTTAAAAAAATAGAACTTTCATTCCTAGTTATCCGTAAAGCTCTTTCTAATTCTTTACTTGAATTCTCTAACTTTCCCTTTTTCCATAAAGAATCGGATTCATTAATTATTCTCTGAACAGAAGGTTTTGAAGCATTAATTTTTAGAATTTCTGCCTTCAAAAAACTCTTATCTTTTAATAGAAGGTCCACTGAATTAGTAAATTCATTTAGTTCATCAATGGATGCTCCTTCTGCATTTTTAGAAATACTAGAACATGAAGTGATGCAAAATAAAACAGTACTTATAAATATTAGTTTTACTTTTCTTGGTAACTTACTCATTCAAAAAAACGCCTTTTAATTTATCTAAAACCTCTGAAGAATTTTTTTCAATAGAGGTACCACAATTTCTTCTTCCATCTGGGGTCACTGAAGGTTCAGTACCCTTTATGAAAGGAGTTAAGATTGAACCTTTGCACTTGGGGCCACTAAGCAGACCATCCGACAAGTCAGTCCAAGCATAAACTATTCTAGATAATTTTGTTTTCTCTACGGGAATAGGGTCTATATCGTTTATAAAGTTCTTCCAAACTTGAAGTGCACCGGACCTCCCTGTTAATGGAGTTGCTCGATTATCATCAAAACCTAACCAGACTAGTACTAAATACTTTCCGGCATAACCAACAAACCAGCTATCTCTTTGGTCATCCGAAGTTCCTGTTTTACCTCCAGCATCCCATAGGTTAATTTTCTTTAGAGAATATCCTCTTGCCGTACCTTTAATAAATGTCTGTTGCATTGCAAATTTTATTAAGTTGATTGGTTCTGGGCGAAGTCGCTGTTCAATCACATAAGGATACCTTAAGTTTGTATTGCCTTTTAGATCGGTAATCTCCCTGATTGACCTCAGCGGAGAATAGAAGCCATCAGAGGCAATAGTTTGATATGCCTGAATAACTTCAAAAGGACTCATTTCAAAAGATCCTATAAAAAATGAAGGGTAATGAGGTACTTCTTTTTTAATACCTAAATCTTGCATTGTAATTTCAACAGCATCAAATCCAAGATCCAATCCCAATCTGGCACTTGCAATATTATAAGACTGCCAAAGAGCCTTATGTAAAGGCACTTCACCGTGATATTTTTTATCAAAATTATTGGGTTCCCACTTGGAGTTGCTAGACAATTTTAGAGAAAGTTTAGAATCATCTAGCATAGTAGTTAAATTATAATCTTGATAATTCTTTACAGCAGTAAGGTAAACAAAAGGTTTTACAAGAGATCCTATTGATCGAATGGCATTTAAAGATCTATTAAATCCAAACTGTGCAGGGGATGAACTACCTACAACTGCTCGAATTTCACCACTTTGTATATCTACAGCTATAGCTGCACCTTCAAGATCATTTAATTTAGATCCGTACTTCTTAATTAACTCTTTTTTAGTTAATATCATATTCTTTTCTAATGACTCCTGTAGCACAGGATTTATATTAGTAGAGACACTAAGTCCTTCTGTGCGTAGCTCTTCATCTTTAAAGTTATTGCGAAGCTCCAACCTCACGAGATCATGAAATGCTGGGTACCTGGTTTCGCTGCGATAACTGGGTTTAACTAATTTTATAGGTACTTGTTGAAGAGTTTTTAATGCATTTTCATCAATCAGGGCCTCTCTTTGCATAACGCTAAGCACTATATTTCTTCTCTTAAGTGCATTATTTGGGTTTCTCCTTGGATTATAAGCAGAGGGCCCTTTGAGCATTCCAACTAATAAAGCTAATTGGTGATCATCTAAATTTCTTAAAGAGGTCCCAAAAAAGTGTTGGGAGCCCAACCCAAAACCATGAATAGATCTTGAACCCGATTGTGCCAGATAAACATCATTGATATAAGCCAATAAGATTTCTTTTTTCGTGTAGTGAAATTCAATTAACAGAGCTGCGATTGCTTCCGATGCTTTACGTTTAAATGTTTGTTCTGATGAAAAAAAGAGATTCTTGGCTAGCTGCTGAGTAATTGTACTTCCACCTTGTTCTATATTGGCAGCTTTAATGTTCCTATAAAAGGCTCTTGAAATTGACCTCAAGGATATACCGTAGTGAGAGAAAAAACCTTGGTCTTCAACGGATAAAAGAATGTCTACAAGCCTTTTGGGTATTTGCGTCCAATCAAGTAGAACTCTATCTTCCATATGCGAAGGGTACATTCCTCCAATAGCCATGGGTTCAAGGATAATTGAATCTACTCTATCGCCTGCTTGATTAGTTATGGTTTTTATTCTTGTAAAATCAAATTCTATTTCATAAAACGCAGGTTCTTGCTTTTTAAAACCTCTCAAAAAAATTTTTAAATTGTTTCCTTTTAAAAAAAACTGTCCCGGTTCAGTTGGTTTCTTTAGTTCAAGGTAGGATAACAATTTAAACTCCTTGATTAAGTTGTTCTTATTTATTAATCCACCTTCTGCTATCTCTAGAGATCTGGAATAAATCTTTGCTGGAATGGTCCACAGGACTCCGTCAAGCTTAGCGGTAACTCTTTGATCAATTACAGAGACAATCGCAATAGAAAAAATTGATGCAATAATAATAAAAATTAATAATAAGGATTTGAGGGTAAGGTTAAATTTCATTTTTTATCTTGCTATCTTTAGTAAATTCTTTCAGTCTACGATTTTTATTAAATAATTAAATAACAATAAGGTTTTAAAATGGAATTAGATATATGTTCACTTGGAAATGCCATAGTAGATATTCAATTTAGTATAACCAATGAATATGAAGAGGAATTAAATAATCTTCAAATTACAAAAGGCTCCATGATGCTTGTTGAACAAGACCAACAAGAAGGGATGATAAAAAAATTGAACTCAATTTATGGCATTCCATTGATGGCCTGTGGAGGTTCTGCCATCAATTCAATAGTAGCAGCTTCATGTTTTGGATCTCACTGTCATGTCTCAGGAAAAGTTTCGAATGACGAACATGGAAATTATTTTTTAGAAGATTTAGGTAACAATAATATACAACACTCTATTACTCCTTCTCAATCAGAAGTGACTACAGCTAGGTGTCTGGTAATGGTATCTCCTGATGCTGAAAGAACAATGTGCACTCATTTGGGAATAAGTAATGACCTTTCTGAAAAGAATATTGATCTTGAAGCGATCCATTCTGCTAAATACTTATTTATTGAAGGTTACTTGCTTTCTTCTTCTTCAGCACTAGAGGCATGCAAAATTGCTATTAAAGCTGCAAAAAATCATGGAACTAAAGTAGCCATCTCTCTCTCAGCTGAATTTATAGCTGCTAACTTTAAAAAAGAATTAGACAGTTTATTTGAAATGGGATGCGACTTGCTGGTCTGTAATGAATCAGAAGCCTTGGCCTATTCAGGTGAAAAAGATATTGAAAAAGCCGTTCAGCATTTGGAGCAAACTTCAGATCAAATCTTAATAACCTTAGGCGCTGAAGGATGCATGGGATTTAGTGATCAAGAAGCTTTTCTTGCTGAAGGATTAAAGGTAAGTGCAATTGATACCAACGGGGCCGGTGACATGTTTGCAGGGGCAGTACTCCACTCTTTGTGCGAAGGCAAAAGCCTTAAAGAAGCAGCTCAATTTGGTTGTATTGCGGGTTCTAAGAAGGTAGAAAGCTTTGGTCCGAGATTAAAAAAAGAGGAATACTTAGAAATTAAAAATAATTATTTCTAGCTATCAAATAACGAATCTGATAAATTGCTGCGCCTTCAGTATTCCACGGAACAATAATATAAATAATGGTAAAAAAACCTCTAAAAAACAAAGAAATAGCAGTTGCTAAGAAAGCTGCTCCTACTAAGAAAGCAGTTGCTAAGAAAGCAGTTGCTAAGAAAGCTGCTCCTACTAAGAAAGCAGTTGCTAAGAAAGCTGCTCCTTCACAGCAGAAATCCTATGGAGGTGATGCTCAATTCTTGGCCTCAATTAAACCTTATGCTTTAAAGAAAAATGAAAAGTATATGAACGCAAAACAAAGGAAACATTTTTTAAGCATCCTTGAAAGCTGGCAGACACAACTTCAATTTGAACAAGATAGAACTGCGGATAAGATACAAGATAATGTATCAAATTTTCCAGACGAAGCTGATAGAGCAACTCATGAAGAAGAATTTACACTTGAGCTTAGAACTAGAGAAAGAGAAAGGAAGCTTTTATCAAAAATTATTGAATCAATAGACGATCTTAAGGTTGATGATTATGGTTACTGCGCATCCTGTGGGATAGAAGTAGGAATTAGAAGATTAGAAGCAAGGCCAACCGCTACAAGATGCATAGATTGTAAAACTATTGAAGAAATCCATGAACGTCAGAAATATGGATAAATTCTAGCCTTGGTTTTTAAAAACCAAAAGAAAATAAATCCTGAGATAATTCAAAGATCTCAGCACAACATAGACCCTAAATTAATTGATAAAGATGCCAAAGAGGTTATAAATTCTCTTGAATCAGCTGGATTTGATGCTTTTGTAGTTGGAGGCGGAGTAAGAGACCTACTCCTTGGTAAAAAACCTAAAGACTTTGATGTTGCGACTAATGCAACACCTGAAGAAATTAAAAAAACCCTACCCAGAAGCAGAATAATAGGGCGAAGATTCAAACTTGTTCACTTCCGAAGAGGAAGAAATCTTATAGAGGTTGCAACTTTCAGATCTTCAGACAAGAAAAGAGTTTCTAAGAACCAACAGGGACGCGTTCTGAGAGATAATGTTTATGGAAACATAAGAGAAGATGCTTTCAGAAGAGATTTCAAAATAAATGCACTGTATTTAAATGTAAATAACCTAGAAATCATAGATTACACCGGTGGATTTAAAGATTTGAAAGAAAGAAAACTCACTTGCATAGGTGATAGCGATGTTAGATTTAGAGAAGATCCAGTAAGAACTATCAGGGCAATAAGGTTTATGGCAGCCTTAGATCTTAAATGTGAAGAAAGCCTCAAGAGTAATATATCTAAGTTTGCTCATCTTTTAGAGGGAGTTCCTTCAGCTCGCAGATACGAGGAAGTGCTTAAATTATTTCTAACTGGTTCAGCAGTGAAGGTTCTTAATCAACTGATTTCTTATGACGTTCTCCGTTATCTTTTACCGGGGACAGCAAAAAGCTTAAAAGATAAAGAATCGGGCCATCAATCTTTAAAATTTATAAATTTATCTCTTAATAACTCAGACGAAAGAGTAAAAAATGACCTGCCTTTAACTCCTGCTTTTTTATTCTCAGTACTACTGTGGCCTTCCTTGGTTAAAAGAATTGGAGAGGTCCAATCTAACAAATCTAAGATTCCCGCTTTGAGGACAGCAGCAAATTTAATTCTAAAACAGCAATATTCACATTGTTTTATACCAAATAGAATTGAAAATATGATTAAAGAAATATGGGAAATGCAAATAAGATTACTGCGTACGGATTCCTCAAAAGCTTTGGATCTTTTAACCAATCCAAGATTTAGAGCAGCTTATGATTTTCTATTGCTAAGGGAAAAATTGGGAGTCAATCTTAACAAAGCAGGAGACTGGTGGACTAAAGCCCAAGCAGAGAACGGAGTAACAAAGAAAAAATTTAGTAAACAAAGGCCAAAATACCGTTAGAATCTCATACATAAGTAAAAAATTATGGGAAAAAAGTTCACTGACTTTACTCAACATAAAAAAGTCCCTAAGTTCATTGCTGTAGAGGGGCCAATAGGAGTTGGCAAAACCACCCTTACTAATCTGTTGGCAGAATCATTTGGTTACGATACTTTCTTAGAGAAGCCAGGAGAAAATCCTTTTCTTGCTGATTTTTACGAAAATCCATCCCAAGCTGCCTTAGGTGCACAGTTATTTTTTTTATTCCAAAGAGTTAAGCAAATACAAGAAATTAAACAGGATGATATTTTTACTCCCACACGGGTTTCTGATTTTTTATTAGATAAAGATCAATTGTTTGCTAAGGCAACGCTGAATGATCAAGAATTAAAACTGTATCAACAAATTTATGATTACCTATCTTTAGATTTACCTACTCCTGATCTTGTTATTTATTTGCAAGCAGATACAAAAACTCTTCATAACAGGGTGATACACAGAGGCATTCAAATGGAGAAGAAAGTAAGCTTTGAGTATCTTGATTTATTGAATGAGTCTTATAAAAAATTCTTTTTTGAATACGAAAGGTCTCCAGTTCTAATTGTAAATTCTGAACATCTTGACTTAGAATCAAACGAAGACGACTTCAACCTTCTCTTGGATAAGATGCTTGAGTACTTTAACAATCCCGAAGGGACAAAAATGTATTTTAATCCTTCACCTGTTCTAATTTGATAAAATATAAGCATGACAAAAAATGTAATTTATAAAGTTCCGCAAGATATAAAAGAATCTGCACTGCTAAAAAAAGAAGCTTACGAAAAACTTTATGATGAGTCGATTGCAAATCCAGATGAGTTTTGGGCCAAGCAAGCAAGGCTGAACCTTGATTGGATATCAGAATGGGAAACAGTATCTGAAAGTAATTTCATTGAAGGCAAGATCAGTTGGTTTAAAGGAGCAAAGATAAATACGACCATTAATTGCATAGACAGACATTTAGAAAATAATGGTAATAAAACAGCAATTATTTGGGAAGGGGACAGTCCTGATGAATCTAAAAATATCTCTTACCTAGAACTTCATGAACAAGTTTGCAGATTATCCAATTCCCTAAAAAAAAGGGGTGTAAAAAAAGGTGACAGGGTTTGCATATACATGCCTATGATTCCTGAAGCAGCATACGCAATGTTAGCTTGCGCTAGGATTGGTGCCGTTCATTCAGTTGTTTTTGGTGGATTTTCTCCAGAATCTTTAAAAGACCGGATATTGGACTCAGATTGCCAAACGGTAATAACTGCCGATGAAGGTTTAAGGGGTTCAAAAAAGATTCCTTTAAAAGCCAATGTTGATGAGGCTTTAAAACGCTGTCCCGATGTACACAGCGTGTTTGTTGTAAAAAGAACTCAAGCAGACATTAACTGGGTAGAATCAAGAGACGTTGATTATGAGTCCATCACTGCATCTGTAGAGAAAGAATGCACACCTGAAGTGATGGATGCAGAAGATCCTTTATTCATTCTTTATACTTCAGGGTCAACAGGAAAACCTAAAGGAGTTCTTCATACTACTGGTGGCTATCTTCTCCAAGCAGCTTTGTCACATAAACTAATTTTTGATTACCAAGAAGATGAAATTTATTGGTGTACTGCAGATGTGGGTTGGGTAACAGGACATTCTTATATTGTCTATGGACCGCTAGCAAACGGCGCAACCACATTGATGTTTGAGGGCATTCCTACCTACCCTACTCCTTCTAGGTTTTGGGAAGTTATAGATAAACACAAAGTGAACATATTTTATACAGCACCGACTGCTTTAAGGGCCCTAATGGCCCAGGGTGATGAACCGGTAAGAAGTACTTCTAGGGAGTCTCTTAGAATATTAGGTACCGTAGGAGAGCCTATAAATCCTGAAGCTTGGGAGTGGTATCACAAGGTGGTAGGAGACTCCAGATGCCCTATTGTAGACACTTGGTGGCAAACTGAAACCGGAGCAATAATGATCAGTCCTTTAGCAGGATCAACGGATCTTAAACCCGGAAGTGCTACGAAACCTTTTTTAGGAGTAGAGCCTGCTATTTTAGATGAAAATGGAAAAGAAATAGAAGGTCCCGGTTCAGGGAATTTAGTCATTAAATCAAGCTGGCCTTCTCAAATCAGATCCGTCTACGGTGACCATGAAAGATGTATTGAAACTTATTACTCTCTTTATCCAGGTTATTACACCACCGGTGATGGGGCCAGAAGAGATGAAGATGGTTATTATTGGATTACAGGTCGGGTTGATGATGTTCTAAATGTCTCTGGTCACAGACTGGGAACAGCAGAAGTAGAAAGTGCATTGGTTTTACATTCTTCCGTGGCCGAAGCTGCTGTAGTAGGCTATGAACACAACATAAAAGGCCAAGGAATATATTGTTACGTAACTTTAATGGCTGGCCTTGAAACGAGTGATGAGCTTAAGAAAGATCTCATAGGGCTTGTAGCAAAAGAAATTGGAGCCATAGCAAAACCTGATATCATTCAGTGGGCTCCAGGACTCCCCAAAACAAGATCAGGGAAAATCATGAGAAGGATATTAAGAAAAATTGCTGCCAATGAAATTGAAAACCTAGGCGACACTTCTACTTTGGCGGATCCAAGTGTGGTTGAAGAGCTGATTAATAATAGGATGAATAAATAATGTCTTTAATGGATTTAATAAATAAAAAAAGCCTCCTACCTTCTGAATCAGAAGCATTGCAAGGCAGAGCAGAAGAAGTAGAGGTTCCTGACGAACATTTTTTAAAAGGAACGCCCATAAAAGGACCTTATCCCGAAGGATTGGATCAAGCCGTCTTTGGCATGGGTTGCTTTTGGGGGGTTGAAAAGAAATTCTGGCTACTTGATGGTGTATACACAACAGCAGTTGGATACTCAGGAGGTTTTACTAAGAACCCAACTTACAGAGAAGTTTGTACTGGAATGACGGGGCACAATGAAGTGGTTCTTGTTGTCTTTGATCCTAAGAAAATATCTTATGAAGTGCTCTTAAAAACTTTCTGGGAAGATCACGACCCTACTCAAGGCATGCAACAAGGAAACGATGTTGGTACTCAATACAGGTCTGGAGCTTATGTCTTTAATCAAGAGCAGAAATCAGCAGCTACGGATTCGTTAACTTCTTATCAACAAAATCTGAACAAAAGTGGTTTTGGTGTTATCACAACAGAGATAGAACCTGTTGGACCTTTTTACTTTGCTGAACACTACCACCAACAATACTTAGCTAAAAATCCTGATGGCTACTGCGGAGTTGACGGAACTGGGATCGAATTTAACTAGCTCGCTTCCCATGTAAAATTTTCGCCTTCTTGTATTGCCTTTCCATCATCTGCCAGTTTGAGTAGATGAGCTTGCAATGACCACTTGGCTATTGGAAAAAGCGATGGGTCAACATCATTGTAAACGTCTTCAACAAGAGAATCTGAACTGCCCTTTCCTGCCTTCCTTAGAGCATCAGCCACTTTCTCTTCTCTTTCAAGTCTGTGTTTTATAATCCATTCTGCAACCAATTGTGGCTCTTTCATAACTTCCCCATGACCGGGAGCGATACTTTTTAAATCGTAGTTTTTAAGTTTTTCTAGCGATTCTATGTAATGTTTCATGTTCCCGTCTGGTGGAGAAATAACAACGGTAGATCCATTCATGATGTGATCTCCTGTGATGATAAGGCCCTCTTCTTTAACTAGGTAACAAAGATGATTGGATGCATGACCAGGCGTATGGATCACCTCCAAAGTAAATTCTTCTTCTTCCAACAGGTCTCCATCCAATAAGAACTTTTTTGGGTGGAAAGTTTTGTCTTGGTCCTTGGTCGTCTCGGTTATCAGCCCATATGCAGGAACGTCTATAGCTTCTTGGAGCAGTTTTACACCAGGAGAATGATCTGGATGAGTATGAGTAACAACTATCTGTTTTATAGTTCCGGACGCACCGACGATTGCTTCTATGTGACTATCAAGTGCAGGCCCTGGATCTACTACCGTTACTTCGTCCATTCCAACAAGATAGGTATTGGTTCCCGGACCTGTGAAGACACTTGCATTGCCAGCAGTAATTCTTCTAACCAGAGGAGAAATTTGAACAACTTCTTCAGCTTTCATTGGATTAATGCTCGTCATAACCTGGATCGCCAGGTAATAGTCCAATCATCTTTCCGTCTTTCATGAAGAACTTTGGTTCGATGGTTGGTATGTCCTTTGAGTCCATGGTTACTTTATCCTTTAGCAACTCCTCGGTATTATTAAAACCGCATATATTCTCTATGTTCTTAATGGTAGGCATGATCATTAACAATGTGCCTTCTTTGTGTCTTGAAAGTGCTTCTTCAGGTTTTATCCAAAGGCTATTCACACTTTCAGAGCCGTCATGAATGCCTTCCTGTCCCGCAGGAGCTAAAGCTATAAAAAATCGAGTTGTGTATCTTCTTTTTTCAACCTTAGGGGTAATCCAGTGAGCCAGATAAGCCAGTCTATTTGTTGCCAGAGAGATACCTTCCTTCTCACACATCTCTTCTAAAACAGCCTCTCCTTGATTAAGTCTGTTTCTGTAATCGATGAAACGTGCATTTTCTTCTGGTGTTTCTGGATCAAATGGTGAGCCGTCTTCGCGATAAGCAATCAAAATTCCTGCCTCTTCAAAACACTCTCTTATGCAGGCTATCCAATAAGAAAGGCCACCTTTTTCTTCCCCTAAGACATCAGAGGCAACTGAATCTGTTGGCCCAGAACAAATAGATTCCATCTTCTCAAGACCGTCTTCTGGATCAACTTTCCCTCCTGGAAAAACATAAGCACCTCCAAAATTTGCTTTAGAGGCTCGCTCTACCATGAAGACCTCAATCCCTTCTCCACTTGAAGCATTTCTAACTAAAAGGACAGTGGCAGCTGCTTGAGGAACTGTAGGAGCTTCTTTTGGATCTGCCATTTGAGTATTGACACCTTTCAATGGGTCTTTCATAAACTTTCCTTAGATATAATAAACTTGCTATAGACTACACGATCTCTAAAATTATAAAACTACAATTTTTTACCAAAGGAATGCCTAAATGATTGAAATAGCACCGAGTTGGTTCACTGAAGCGTTGGATGTAAAAAAAACAGAGCATAGAATTTCTGTTGAAGGAGCATCCGTTTACTATCAAAAATGGGGTGATGATAAAAAACCCGGAATGATGCTTGTCCATGGCAGTGGCAGCCATTCTCATTGGTGGGATTTTATTGCACCACAACTCCTAAAGCATTTTCAAGTGAGCGCCTTGGACTTAACCGGTATGGGGGAAAGCGACAGGCGAGATTCTTATGAGGCCAGTTTATTTGGAAGAGAGATATTGGCAGTTGCTAAAGACAGTGGTTTCTTTGACTCCAGGCCAATGGCACCAGTGATCTGCGGACACAGTCTTGGCGGATACATGAGTACATTTGCTGCTCATCAATCTAGAGAAATTATTCAAGGAGTTATCATGATTGACTCACCCATCAGACCTCCTGATTACAACTACACCACGCACAAACGCTCAGGTCCCATAAGAAAAATAAAGACTTACACGGACAGAGAATCTATTCTAAATAGGTTCAGATTAACTCCTACGCAGGAATGTGAAAATAAATACATCCTTGATTACATAGCGGAATGGTCAATCAAAGAATCGAACGGGGGGTTTGAATGGAAGTTCGATGACACTCTATTTAATAAGCTTGGATTTGGTCACATGAAAAGAAGCATTGCGTTCGATCTGAATTGTAAATTAGGAATTCTTTACGGGACAAAAAGCTCCATGTTCTCTGAAGATATCCTTGAATACATCAAGTCGAATGTAAAAAAAGGAACAAGAATAATACCAATAGAAGATGCAGCACATCATATTCCTCTTGATCAGCCAATCAAGCTGGTAGAAGAAATACTCAGGATGACTGATAAGTGGAAATGATCAGAAAATGAAGATCTTCTTTACTCTCTTATTCTTCTATTTTTCATTTTCTACCCACAAAGCTCTCTACAAAGAAGAAATTGAATATGGGTGTACTTCTATAATGGTGTTGATGTTTGTTGATGTAATCTTAATTTTACTTCTTTGGAGTGTCTTCTTTTAAATCAGTTCTAAAATTTATTCTCTAGGGGGAAGCCCTTTGATCATGGAAAGAGAAACGGTATCAGTTGCCTGTCTTCTAAATTTTGAGAGCTCTTGATATTCTGCATCATTCCACCATTGTTTTGCTTTTTCTTCTGAAGGAAAAGAAAATATGATGACTCTTCCTCCACTGAGCGGACTACTTCCTTCCAAGCTCTCAAAAGAATCGTCATAAGTAATGAACTCACCGTCGTATTTTTTTAAGAAACTAAAAAAACCTTTTTCATACTTCCTGTAAATTTCTTTATCCTTAATTTCTAAATTAACAACCATATACACTTTTAGATCGGCCATTTTTTTCCTTTAATTTCTAAGCTTTAATTTGCTGAAGTCTGCCATCAATAATATCCTCAGCTCCAGAGACCAGCCTAGATACCATTTCATCACAAGTGGGTATGTCCTTAACTCTTGCAACGGATATGCCCGCTGACCAAATTCCATGCTCCATCTCACCTTCTTCAAATACAACCCTTCCACGCTGTCCTGCAACCAGATCTTTTACATCTTCAAAAGACGCAGTGCCTGTAGATTCTATTTCAACCACTTGATCTGAAATACTGTTTTTAAAAACTCTAGCCGTATTGTGCATAGTGCGAAACATTAAATTTGTAGAGCGCTCATCGGCTTCTGTCATTATGTCTTTAACGTTCTGATGAATGCCCGCTTCTTTAGTAGCCATAAAACGAGTTCCCATGACAATAGCCTCTCCTCCCAAAGCAAGGGCAGCCACCAAACTCTTTGAATCACTAAACCCGCCACAACCTGCCACTGGAACGTCCAAGGCTTCAGCTGCCTGTGGAAGCAGAACCAAAGATGGTATGTCGTCTTCTCCTGGGTGTCCCGCACACTCAAAGCCATCAATAGTAATTGCACTTACGCCTACCGATTGAGCTTTCAGGGCATGCCTGATGGAAGTGCATTTGTGTATTACTTTTACGCCGTATTCATTAAATAATTCCATAAACGGTTCTGGACTTCTACCGGCGGTTTCAACGATTTTAATTCCTGAACCTACAATGGCTTGAGCATATTCTTCATAGGGTGGTGGAGAAATTGTTGGTAAAACCGTTAAATTAACTCCAAAAGGTTGATCGGTCATTTCACGTGTTCTTGCAATTTCTTTTATTAAATCTTCAGGTGTTGGTTGTGTTAAGGCAGTCAAAATACCTAAAGCCCCAGCATTTGAAACAGCAGAAACCAGTTCGGCATAGCCAACCCATTGCATACCGCCTTGAATGACGGGATGTTTAATCCCAAATAAATCTGTAATTCTTGTTTTAAGCATTTTATTCTCCTTTGGTGAACCTTCACAAAATTTAATAACAGACTAACAATTGGCGATTGACTTGCAAGCAGAATAAAAATAAAAATAGTAAGATGGTGAAAAAATACATCAAATAAAAATGACCATCAACAAACTGCCTCTGTTCATTAATGGAGAATTCGTAAAGAGTTCTTCAGAAAAAACTTTAGAAGTCCTAAACCCGGCCACTCAAGAAGTTCTATGCAACGTCCCCTGTGCGAGTCTTGAAGAAATGACCACAGCCATAGAAGGTGCTGTGGATGCTTTTGAAACGTGGAAAGAAATACCACCTTCCGAAAGATCGAGATTGATGATGCGTTATCAAGCGCTGCTAAAAGAGAATCAAGAAGAAATAGCCACTATTTTAAGTAAGGAAAATGGGAAGACCTTGGAAGATTCTATGGGAGATTTATGGCGGGGTATTGAAGTCGTAGAACAAGCTGCGAACATAACCCCTCTTTTGATGGGTGAAACAGTAGAAAATGTTGCAAAAGGAATTGATGGGTACAGCTACACTCAGCCTTTAGGTGTTTGTGCTGGAATTACACCATTTAATTTTCCTGCCATGATCCCGCTGTGGATGTTCCCAATGGCAATAGCTTGTGGAAATTCTTTTGTACTCAAACCCTCAGAGCAGGACCCTATGACCGCTAATCGTCTAGCAGAGCTATTTTTAGAAGCAGGCGCTCCAAAAGGTTTATTACAGGTAATTCATGGAACAAAAGATCAGGTTGATTGCCTGCTTAAGCATCCTGATATAAAAGCCATTTCTTTTGTAGGCTCAGTCCCAGTAGGTCAGTACATATACAAAACAGCAACAGACAACTTAAAAAGAGTTCAAGCTTTTGCCGGTGCAAAAAACCATATGGTAATTATGCCAGATGCAAATAAACCTAAGACTCTTGATGGACTCGTAGGATCAGCAGTTGGTGCAGCAGGTCAAAGATGCATGGCCATAAGTGTAGCCGTATTTGTTGGTCAATCTAAAGAGTGGATAGGCGAATTAAAAAATAAGATGGAAGTGGTAACTCCTGGACCTTGGGACGATAAAAAGGCGGGTTATGGACCCGTTATAAGTGAAACGGCAAAAGAAAAAATTCTTAAGCTCATTAAGATAGGTAAAACCGAAGCTACTTGTTTACTTGATGGAAGCGAATGCAAAGTAAATAATTATCCTAAGGGAAATTGGATTGGTCCGACCCTCTTTTCTGATGTTAAAACGAGCTCAGAGATTTATAAGACAGAAATATTTGGACCAGTATTGCTTTGCTTGTGTGTGGACACACTTGAAGATGCCATTAAGCTAATTAATGACAATCCTTTTGGAAATGGCACTTCAATATTTACTGATTCCGGAAGATCAGCAAGAAAATTTAGACATGAGATTCAAGTTGGTCAAGTTGGAATCAATGTTCCGATCCCAGTCCCTCTGCCTTTCTTTTCTTTCACTGGTTGGAAACAATCATTTTATGGAGATTTGCATGCTTACGGGAAACAAGCTGTGAGGTTTTACTCTGAAACCAAAACAGTTACTGAACGATGGTTTGATGAAAATGAAAGCAGCGAAGCCAATCTAACTATAGACTTAAAGTAGCTATGAATTTTGATTTAACAGAAGATCAAATTACTTTCCAAACACTGGCAAAGTCATTTTCTGATAAAGAATTGAAACCTCATGCGGCAAGATGGGATGCTGATAGTGAATTTCCTGTAGAAACTATAAAAAAAGCTGGTGAATTAGGATTTTGTTCTCTTTATGTACCAGAACAATACGGAGGCATGGGTCTAGGAAGGCTCGATGCCAGCATCATAATAGAGCAATTAGCTGCAGGTTGTACGAGCACCACGGCCTTCATGACGATTCACAACATGGCCACTTGGATGGTAAGCGAATTTGCATCGGAGAGTTTAAAAGAGCAATGGTGTCCCGACTTAAGTTCAGGAAATAAACTGGCTTCTTACTGCTTGACAGAACCCGGTTCTGGTTCGGATGCAGCCTCTCTTAAAACTTCCGCAAAAAGAACAGATTCTGGGTATGTCCTTAATGGCACTAAATCATTTATTTCAGGATCGGGTGCTACGGATTGTTTAATTCTAATGGCCAGAACTGGAGATTCAGGCCCGGGTGGAATTTCATGTTTTCTTGTACCTGGAGATGCCAAAGGCATTGAATACGGGAAAAACGAAAAAAAAATGGGCTGGAAGAGTCAGCCAACACGTCAAATAAATCTCTCCGATGTAGAAATATCTCACAACTCTTTGATTGGCAAGGAAGGACAAGGCTTCAAAATTGCGATGCAAGGATTAGACGGTGGGAGAATCAACATAGGCACGTGTTCAGTTGGTACTGCACAAGCTGCATTGGAAGAAGCTCAGAAATACATGAACGAAAGAGAGCAGTTTGGTAAAAAGATTTCAGAGTTCCAAGCTTTGCAGTTCAAAATTGCAGACATGACTACAGAACTTGTAGCTGCAAGGCAAATGATAAGGCTAGCTGCTTCAAAAATAGACTCCAATCATTCAGAAGCTTCCGTTTACTCTGCAATGGCAAAGCGGTTTGCTACCGACGTAGGGTTTGAAGTTTGCAATGAAGCTTTACAAATATTTGGTGGTTACGGATACATACAAGAATATCCTTTGGAGAGATACGTCAGGGATGTCAGGGTTCATCAGATATTAGAAGGCACCAATGAAATAATGAGAATGTTGATTGGCAGAAGAATGATGATGGAAGGTGCAACCAAAATAATTCAATAAATAAAAAGTGTCTGATAAATTATTAATTAACTCTCTTCCCACAACCTCCAATCATAAGATTGGAACGATCCTGCTTAACAGTCCCGAATCACTTAACTCTCTCACTCAAGAGATGATAGATGAAATGACTCTTCAATTGTCTGAATGGAAAGATGACAAGACCATTGTTGCAGTAACAATTGAAGGAGCTGGTGACAAAGCACTTTGTGCAGGTGGCGATATAAGGGCCTTATACGAATCCATGACGAAACACCCTGGAGGGCCAAACCCTATTGCGGAAGAGTTCTTTGAAAGTGAGTATCGACTAGACTACCTACTCCATTCATATACAAAACCAGTAATTTGTTGGGTAGATGGAATTGCAATGGGAGGAGGAGCAGGTCTGATGCTTGGGAGTAACTTTAAAATTGGAACGGAAAGAACTCGTTTTGCTATGCCAGAAATCGGAGTGGGGTTATTTCCAGACGTAGGCTTTACCTCTTTTATTGATAGATTGCCCCAAGGGGTTGGTATGTACTTGATGTTAACAGCAACACAGCTCAATGCAGCAGACACTCAATCTGTTGGTTTAACGGATTTTTATATCTCCTCCTCCGCTAAAGAAGAAGTTTCTAATAAACTGCTTAATTTATCGTGGGTTCAAGATCCTGCAGAGAATAAAGAAATACTAGATCAATTCTTAAGCACTGCTAGTAAAGAAGAAAAGGCCCGCAAAAATTATCCTGAACCTCAATTGGTATTAAGGCTAGAAGAGATAAAAAGAATTACAAATGAGAATTCATTACTAGAAGTTAAAAATAATTTACTAAATAGCAAAGACGATGAATGGATTAGCAAAGGCTCAGAACGCTTCAAAAGAGGGTGTCCAACTTCTGCATTTCTAATATGGGAACAATGCAAGCGTGCTTCGAGTCTTAGTCTTAAAGAAGTATTTAAATTTGAACTGGATCTTGCGATACAAGTCACCAGGCACAACGATTTCTTAGAAGGTATAAGGGCTGCAATCATAGAAAAAGATAATAATCCTAACTGGCATTTTGGCAATGTAGAAGATGTATTAGAGGTCTGGATTGAAAGACATCTAGAACCTGCCTGGATAAACAACCCACTGAGTGATTTAGAGGAGATTCATTAAATGAAAAGAGTAGCATTTATAGGACTTGGAAACATGGGACTGCCCATGGCTTCAAACTTAGTAAAGAATAACTATGAAGTTGTAGGCTTGGATCTTTCAGAAGAAGCAATGAAGTCTGCAGAAGAAAAAGGCATAAAGTGTAAGAAAGATATTAACGAAGTCATTAAAAATATAGATTGCCTGATATCCATGTTGCCTGCAGGAGAGCACGTAGAAAATTTATACATAGAACAGGGGATTCTAAATAAAATCGACTCAAGTATTCTGATGATTGACTGCTCAACGATCGATCCTCTAACTTCTCAAAAGGTTGCATCTAAAGCAAGTGAATTGGGCTTGAATATGTTGGATGCGCCTGTTTCAGGAGGGGTTGCAGGAGCAGAGAGCGCTTCATTAACATTCATAGTGGGCGGCTCTTCAGACAACCTTTCTAAAGCAGAGCCCATTCTTGAATCTATGGGGAAAAACATTTTTCATGCCGGAGGAAGTGGTCTTGGGCAAGTTGCAAAAGTTTGCAACAACATGCTTCTTGCAATTCACATGTGTGGTACTGCAGAAACTATAGCCATGGGAGTAAATAATGGGCTAGATCCACAAATCCTCTCTGAGATAATGAAAAATAGCTCTGGCGGTAATTGGTCCCTTGAAAAATACAATCCCTATCCTGGTGTTATGAAAGAAGCACCTGCAAGCAATCATTATTCAGGAGGATTCTTAAACTCTCTAATGCTCAAAGACCTAAACCTTGCTGAAGAGTTAGCTGTGCAATCAAAATCAGAAACACCAATGGGGGAAGTTGCCAAGCAACTCTATGAAGAGTTAAATAATCAAGGACTAGGAAGTCTGGACTTTTCTAGTGTCCAAAAAAACTACACTTCAAATAAAAAAAGTTAGTTTTGTTGACAAACTGGGTAAACACCCAAATAATACTGGGCAAACACCCAAATAATGAAAAATTTATCCGAAAGAACCCTTTCACTATTTTCAGATTGCACGAAAGATACATTGTTGAGAACAAGTCTTGAGTTGTTCAATGAAAAGGGTTTTAGTGCAGTAACTACCTCCGGTCTAGCCTCCTCATCTAATGTTTTGGAAGGCACTCTCTGGTATCACTTCAAGTCAAAGAAGAATTTAGTTGAGTCGCACATTGATCTGTTTGATAAAAATTTTAAAGACGAAATAAATACCAATCATGAAATTAGTATTGATACTCTGATTAAAAAACTCTTCTCTCAATACTTAATTACCTGGGATTTTAGATACTTATTTAGAGATAATTTCGTAAATACTTTCCTAGATGATAATGTCATTTCAGATAAATTATCTGACTTAAACAATTCAAGATTTAATAGGATAAAAGAAGAAGCGCTCTTTGGTAGAAAACTTGGAATTTTTGATTTTGCAGATAGAGACCTAGATGAGCTGGGAGAAATTATTTATCTAATAACGGATAATTGGTTTGAATTGTCTTCTAGAATATACCCCAATAAAGATGAAAATTTTTTAATCCAAAGAGGTTTAGGTTTGGTAATAAAAGTAACAGAACCTTATTTAAGTAAAAATTCAAAACAAATAGTTAAGGATTTACATGGAGAATTTCAAATATGAACACATTAAATAATTTCTTTTTAAAGAAGCCAATACTTCTTGTGCTTGGCATCATCGGATTAATCTTATCTGGAAGTGTATCTGCCAATAAGGGTTTAGAAATAGCAAAGCTGAGTGATAAAAATAACGAAGGTTTTGGAGATAGTGCGTCCTCAATGACAATGGAATTGATAAGCAAAAAGGGTGACGTAGTAACCAGAAGATTAAGATTTAAAAGACTCGAAGTGCCTGAAGATGGCGATAAGTCTATATCAGTTTTTGAAAGCCCAAGGGATGTGAAAGGTGTTGCAATATTATCTTATGCCCATAAAACAAAAGCAGACGATCAATGGCTCTACTTGCCTGCACTAAAACGAGTAAAGAGAATAGCTTCAAAAAATAAATCTGGACCCTTTTTAGGAAGTGAATTTACTTTTGAAGACTTTTCTTTTGCAGAAGTTGAAAAGTACGACTACACGTACGTCAAAGAAGAGCTCATTGAGGGAACAGAATTTTTTGTAATTGAAAGGATTCCCCTAGATCCTTATTCCGGATATACAAAACAAGTAGTTTGGATAGACAAAGAGAACTACACAACACATAAAGTTCATCATTTTGATAGGAAATCTTTCCACCTTAAAACTCAAACTTTTGATGATTACAAAAAATATTTAGGATTCTTTTGGCAGCCTCATAAGATAGAAATGAAAAATCATCAAAACGGAAAAAGCTCTATTCTAAGATTTGAAGATGTTTCGTTTAATAACGGCCTCACTGCTAGTGATTTTTCTCAGAACAGTCTTAAAAGATCAAGGTAGATGTTAGTGCGTTCAAGAAAATTCCTGATTTTCTTATCTGGCTTCTTCCTGCTTCCTGTTAATGCTGAGTACATGGGAGAACTCTTGATTGAAGACAGATACTTCTTGAATGATGCACAATTTAATCAAAACTCCAATCATTCTTCTTTTACTTTCTCTCCAGAAATTTTCTTGAACTTCGAAGATAAAGGAATTTTTCACTTCAAAGCCAAACTAAGAAAAGACCAAGAGGACAAAGAAAGGAATCTTATCGATATCCAAGAACTCTACTTCATTAACTTAGAAGAATCTAAAGAAATAAAGTATGGCATCAGCAAAGAATTCTGGGGAGTCACCGAGACCGCTCATAGAGTAGATATCATCAATCAAACTGATTCTTCTGAGAGCTTTGATGGAGAAGATAAGTTGGGTCAGCCGATGATAAAATTGTCTCTAGAGAAGGACTGGGGTCTCTTAGATATATACGCCTTATTAGGCTTTAGGCAACGAACTTATGCTGGAAAAAATGGACGACTGAGATTGCCTCTTGTAATTGATACAGACAATCCAAAGTACGAATCTAGAGCAGAGAATAAGAGAACCGATTTTGCCATACGATGGAGTCATTACTTCGACAACTTTGAAATAGCGTTATCTCATTTCTCCGGAACTTCAAGAGAGCCAAGATTCATTCCTTCCCAAAAAAAACTATCTGGGTTGACTCCTTACTACGAAACTATTGATCAAACTGGTTTAGAAGCACTGTACTTAATAGGAAGTCTTGCCTTAAAACTAGAAGCCATAACGAGGTCAGGTCAAGAAGATCGGTTTTCAGCTTTAACCGCTGGATTTGAATACACTCAAATTGGCATATTGGATTCAAGATTAGACCTTGGATGGCTCTTTGAGATAAATCATGATGATAGGATTTACAGTTCACCTTTTATTCTGGGAACGCGACTAACTTTTAATGATAATTTCGATACCCAATTATTATTTGGCGTTTCTTACAACGATAGTTCTTCTGAAATAAGTTCGGTTATAGAGGCCTCAAGACGCATAGGAGCTTGCTGCATGATTTCTTTAGAATCAATTTATTTTGGAGATATGGATGAAGAGAATGGACAATTAAAATTATTTGAACCTTTTAAGGAAGATGACTTCTTTAGAATTGAATTTACTTACTACTTAGGAGAATAAATGGAATTTTTAAAAAAGGAAAATCTTTCAAAAACAATCATCAACTTTCGGGCAATAAGTATTCTTGTTAGTTTAGCTTTTTTTGTAATCCTTCTCAGAGGAGCTTCTAACTTAATATTTAACCCTGATATGGATACTTTTTTTCCACAAAGTCATCCCGCTACTTCCCTCAATACTCTTATTGATGAAACTTTTATACCAACCGATAATATTATAATTGCAGTAAACAGTAAGAATGATTCAATTTTTACAAAAGAAAATCTTTCAGCAATAGAGAAATTAACGGAAAAATCATGGACTGTCCCTTACTCTGTTCGCGTAGACAGCCTAACAAATTATTCTTACATACGATCCGTTGATGATGACCTTCTGGTAGAGCCGTTTATAGAAGATGCCTTGAATCTAGAAGAATCCTACATTGAGGAAAGAAAAAATTTAGTAAACCAGCAAGAAGTCATCTTTGGCTCTCTAATTTCAGAAGACAAAAAGACAAGCGTTATAAGTATAATTGTTGACCCTACTCAACCCAATAAAGAATTAAAAGTAGAAGAGCTCATTGAATACATAGTGAGTTTTCTTGAAGAGGTTAAATCTGAAAATCCTAATCTAGACATAAGGCTATTAGGAAATCCGTATCAAGAATATATAAGCCCAAAATTGATTCAAGCAGAAATGCCAGTTGTTCTTCCTACAATGCTTGCATTAATCTTCCTCTCCGTATTTTTTATGCTGAGGAGTTATTTTGCAGTGCTTGCGACTGTACTGGTTGTTTTTATGAGTGTGTCTGCAACATTTGGTGCCATAGGCCATCTTGGGAATCCCCTAAATCAAATGGTGGTAACCATACCCATACTGGTAATTACTTTAGCCCTTGCTGATTGTGTGCACTTATTTAGTATATTTTTTCAAAAAAGAGCTGCGGGTTTATCGAGCAAGGAATCGATGATAAAAAGTTTAGAGTTAAATTTACAGCCTCTTTTCCTTACAACCCTAACTACCTGCATAGGCTTCTTGTCCTTTAATGTCCTTGATGTTGTTCCTTTGGTAGACCTTGGTAATGGAGTTGCCATAGGAATTGCGCTTGCTTTCACTTTTACGATATTATTCATAGCACCCCTATTCTCCTTTTTTGAAATAAATGCCCCTAAAGCAACGAGACAACAAGTAAACGTCTCTAGAAAGATTGCAGAGTTCAGCCTGGTAAATGGGAAAACTTTAATATGGCTAGTTCCATTAATTTCACTAACTCTCATCAGCTTCATACCTCTGAGTGAACTAAATGAAAATCCAACGCAGATGTATTCAGACAATTTTACTTCCTTTGGGTCTGATACTTTGTGGCTTGATGAGAAACTTGGCGTTACCTTCCCTGTAAGCTTTAAAGCAAACTCTAAAACAGGCAGTGTTGCAGATCCTGAATTCTTGAAAACCATAGAAGATTTTAGCCTTTGGTTAGAAGCTCAAGAAGAAGTTAATCATGTTACCTCCCTAGCTCATACAATGAAGAATTTAAATAAGAGCATGCATGGAGACAAGCCAGAATGGAAAAAAATACCTGAGGATCAGAATCTTGCTTCGCAGTACCTATTTTTCTATGAAATGTCACTGCCCATGGGCTTAGATCTAAATAGTTCAATCAGTCAAGATAGGAGCTCCACAAAAATATCAGCAACCTTGCGAGACATGAGCTCACAAGAATTCTTAAAGTTTAATGAGAGGATAACTACTTACATTGAAGAAAATAATTTAACAGAAACTATTTCTCAACCTGCTGGATTTAGAGTGGTCTTCTCCCATTTAGGCATGGTGATTATAAATTCACTTTTCTTTGGAGTGTTAGTTGGCCTGATCCTAATAACCACAGTTATTGGGTTGGCTTTTAAATCAAAGTTATTTGCTGTACTTTCTACTTTTCCAAATATTTTACCAATAGGAGTGGCTTTTGGATTGTGGGCCATCATAGATGGAGAAGTGGGTTTTATGGTTGCCGTTGGAATGGGTTCCACTTTAGGAATAATAGTAGATTTTACGGTTCATTTATTAAGTAAGTACGACTTAGCAAGAAAGGAGATGAACAAAAATCCAGAAGAGGCCATCTATTTTGCTTTTGAATCAGTAGGGTTTGCTTTAATCATAATGACATTTGTTCTTTCTTTGGGTTTCTTGGTCCTCAACATGTTGAGCTTCTTACCTCTTCATGACTTTGCTAGATTCTCTACAATGGCTTTCATTGTTGCTCTGGCTATTGATTTCCTTTTGCTGCCGAACCTCCTGGTAAAGTATGATAAAAGAGTTTTTGATAAGAGAATTACACCTTAATAATTTGGAAGAGTACAAAAATGACAACAGAAATATCAAGTAAGTTTCCGTACGATAAGAAGTTTGTAGAAATAAAAGGCAAACAAATGGCCTATGTCGACAAAGGCGAAGGCGATCCAATTGTTTTTCTTCATGGCAATCCAACTTCATCATATCTCTGGAGAAATATAATGCCTTATGCAGAGGGTGCAGGTCGTGTTATTGCTCCTGATTTAATAGGCATGGGCGACTCAGATAAATTAGACGATTCAGGACCGAATAAATACACATTCGCTGAGCATGCTGAACACCTATATGCTTTGCTGGCGGAACTTGGGTTGAGCAATGTAACTTTAGTCATTCATGACTGGGGATCGGCATTAGGATTCAATTGGGCTGCACTAAATCCAGAAAAAATTAAGTCTATTGTTTACATGGAAGCGATAACAGGGCCAATTGACTCTTGGGATGACTGGCCTGAACAGGCAAGAAATATCTTTCAACTGTTTAGATCGGCTGCAGGCGAAGAGTTAATCCTTGAAAAGAATTTTTTTGTTGAAAGAGTATTTGCTGGAGACGTTGGAGCTTTTAGAGCTCTAGAGAAAGAAGAGATGGACACTTACATCAAGCCTTTTAAAGAACCTGGTGAATCCAGAAGACCAACCCTTACTTGGCCCAGACAAATTCCTATCAAAGGAGAGCCAAAAGAAGTCACTGATATAGCCAGAAATTATGCGAAGTTCATGAGTGAAACTCAGATACCAAAATTATTTATTAATGCTGAGCCCGGATCAATACTAATAGGCAAGCAGAGAGAAATTGCTAGAAAATGGCCAAACCAAGAGGAGATTACCGTAAAAGGCGGACACTTTATTCAAGAAGTGTCTCCTCATGAAATTGGAAAAGCGATAGTTAACTTTATAAAAAGTTTAAGTTAATTTACTTCTTTTGTTACCAGTGGAGCGATGATCAAACATGGGATCATCGATAGGGCACAAAAAATAAAAGTTACTGAATAATCAAAATTGCTAAACATTAATGGGGCTAGGTTGTTTCCTATTAAGGTTGAAATATTTGCCAGCCCAACGTAAATCCCAAAATTTGTTGCGCTGGTTTTTGTTGTGCATAGAGACATCAATGCAGCAAATATTAAAACAGACCAGCCAGCATCAAAAGCATCCAGACCTACAAGAATACTTAATCCTGATGAATAAGAAGCCTCTGCAGTAAAAGTACTAAGTGCTAAGAAAACACTCATCTGACCAAGGATAAAGAACGTCAAGAGGTACCTTTTTCCAAGATAGACCGATAAAAGACCGGCCATCAATCCAACAACCGCACCTATCCACATGCCTATCGGTCTCGCTGAGCCTATTTCCTCTCCAGACCAACCCAATGTATCAATATAAAACTGATTATAAACAACATCAAAGATGCCGTATCCAATGTTGGCAAAGAGCATAAAAAAGAGTGCCAAGACGGCTTTTTTTGTGCTGAAGCCTTTAAGAATTTCCGATATCAGATCTCTAACCGGGAGCTTGTTGGTAACAATCCCTTGCTCTTCTGAGCCTATTTTATATTCAAGTTCTTTTGAAAAAATAGGCATTAAGAAAAACAAAAACATTAAAAATATGAGAACCAAAATTCCTAAGTTCACACCATAGTTAAAAAATATTAGAGCTGAAAGAGCCATTCCCGATCCCCTGCCAAGCATCTTACTGCCCCACATAAAGCCATTGGCTTTACCAAGGTCTTTCTCTTCAAGGGTGTCGGCAGCCATTGCATCGATAGAAATGTCTGAAATAGCAACGCAAAAATTATGGAAAGTTAGAGCAACAATCAACAAAGTTGTTACGGATTCAACCTCTGTAAAAACAAGAGGCATTAAAGACAGCAACATAAAAGTCTGGCTTAACAATATCCAAAACCTTCTTCGACCAAATCTTCTAAGTGTGAATGCATCAACGAACGGGCCTAGAAGGAATTTAATCGTCCAAGGAAGTAAGGTGATGGAGAGCAGCAAAGAAATATCTGAAACAGAAGCTCCTTTGGAAACAAGATATGTTGTTAAACCCATGGTGAATCCACCTGAGAGTCCTTGAGATAAGTACAATCCGCTTAAGGTGCTTATGTGCCAAGCGGAGCCAAAACCAAGAAGCCTTGAATTGTTCATTGTTTTAATTTTTTATGTATTTTATGAGTTAAATAAATCGTGAATCAATTTATAGCTGTGGGTTCTTGCTGAAAAAGGTTCACAAATGGTAATGACTTTTAATTCATCGGGTAACACTTTATCCAGTATTGGCTGAATGCTCTCTTTAACTTTTTGGGGTGATCCCACAAACGTCCTATTGCTTTCATCTTCCGATGCATGAGAAATATATTCTTTTGACTCTGAAACGGTAGGAAAAGCAGTGAACTTGCCAAGTTGTGTATTGTTTCTCCAAGCAATCGAGCTTGAAGCAAGCTCATACGCTTCTTTATCGGTTTCTGCACAAAGAGAAAAAACTCCTAAACTTACTTTGGGCTCGGCAGCGAAAGGAGAAGGTACAAATTTTTCTCGATAAAGATCAGCAAGATCTAAGCAATCTTGATTAATAAAATACGCCAAAGCCATGGGCAGCCCAAATTGAGCAGCGTATTCAGCACCTTGTTGAGATGAAACCAGCAGCCATACCTCCGGAATGCTTCCCAGTCCAAGAGTAACGTTCACGCTCTCAAAAGATTCTGTTGAAGATTTCTCTCCGCAAAGAAAAGACTTGAGGTCGTTCATCTTAGTGGGGAAAAATTCAGGGCCGGTTGTCTTAGAACCGTAAGCAAGCGCACTTGCTTGATAAGGATCACTGCCTGGCGCCCTGCCCAATCCTAGATCAATTCGGTTGGGAAAAAGAGAGTCTAAAAGACGAAAATTTTCTGCTACCTTGTAAGGACTGTAATGCATCAACATTACCCCTCCTGAACCCACTCTTATTTTTTCAGTAGAAGAGGCTATTCTGGGTATTAATATTTCAGGAGAGCAGCCAGCAAATGAGCTAGATCCATGATGTTCGGCAAGCCAAAATCTGTTCAAGCCTATACTGTCTGAAAATTCAGCTAACTTTATAGTGTCTTGCAAAGCCTGATTTGCATCAGAATTGGTAAAAATTGGTGATTGATCTACTACACTGATTTGCATTTTTTTAAGGCCCTAATGGCTTGCCATCTTCTATCAAGTCGAGGTATTCGGACATGCCATAACCCGTTATACCTTTATAAGTATACTCAGTCATTCCTTCGCCTATCCTCGTTGTTTGCATTTTACCTTCTGGATTTTCTCTTCTATTCCTTAAAGGAATAAGTGATATAACCTTGCCATCAATTTCGTACTCATCTTCCTCTGTCTTTGCCCAGGCCTTAAAGCTGGTATGAAGGAGGTCATCATCGTAATTAGTCTCAATACGACAGTCTTTGATTATTTGATACTTGCCATCAATAAGTGCCATTCCACCTCTTCTCTCCGAATCAGGTCCTTGATGAACGATGCTGATCATAAAACCTATTTCTGAATTAATATTAATGGTCAGCCATCTGTACCATTCGATGGACTGCCAATACCTTGGGCCCCAACTTTTATCTCTAAGCCCAAGACCTGAAATGGTCCATTCTTCGGAACCTACTTTTATGATTCCTTTGCCCGATGTGTGCTGTTCATAATGCGCTTTTGAAAAACTTTTTTCAGGGTCTGAGTCCAGATCGGAACCGTCCTCATTAACTGCCTGACCACCAAACATCGGTGATATACCCTCTATCTCAATATTCACATCACACAGCTCTGTTGGGTTGTTCTTAAAAGCGTTACCGGGTTCAAGCATTTGTTTTGGTTCATCAAGAATCAATAATTTTCCTTTGTAAGCAATGGACAATTTTTTAAAAGGTTCGATGACCTCAAAAGACATTCCTCCCGCTTTAAAAAAATCATTGTTTTCAATCTTTGGTTTTCCGTACATAAAACCAATGCGACCATCGGGTAAATACAAACAGCAAGTCATCTCGGCGTAGCCTTCATTAGGTCGATTTCCTAATCTGAACCATCCTCCCATTTTAGAAGTGTGATCAAAAACATTAAAATACATACTTTCATTATAATTTTTTGCTTCGTCCGGAGTATGGTTGTACTCGTCTTCTGGTTCCAATCTAATAATTACATTGCTCATAATTCTGTCTCCTTTACTGCATGCCTATTGATTGCCCATAGTACATGCTCTCTAACAATCTCTGAAGGGTCATTTTTTCTTAAATTCAGTGCGCCAAGAATATCTTCAGAAGTTTTGGCATTGCCCAAACCGATGGCAATGTTCCTTAGCCAACTTTCGTAACCAGCTCTTCTAATTGGAGATCCTTCAGTTTTGGTTAAAAACTCTTCTTCGTTCCAATTAAACAATTCCACGAGGTCCACATCGTCAAGGTTGTGTCGTGGTGAAAAATCTTTTTCTTCAGTGTGCTTAGTAAATTTATTCCAAGGACAAAAGACCTGACAATCATCGCACCCAAATATTCTGTTTCCCATCAAAGGTCGTAATTTTTCCTCAATGGATCCTTTCAACTCTATTGTTAGATACGATATGCACTTTCTTGCATCCAGTTTGTGAGGTCCTTCAAAAGCCCCCGTAGGACATACGTCCATGCAGGCCGAACAAGACCCACAATGGTTTGTATCTTTTGGTGTATCTATTGGCAACTCCAAATCGGTATAAATCTCTCCTAAAAAGAAATACGATCCTGAATCTTTATTGATTAATAGGGTGTTTTTACCTATCCAGCCCAAGCCAGCTTTTTGAGCTATGGCTTTTTCTAAGACTGGTGCACTGTCCACAAACACTCTGTTTTCATGAGAAGAATGTTCTTTTATCATTTTGGCCAATTTTTTTAATCTGCCTCTCATTACTTTATGATAATCGCGACCTCTTGCGTAACCCGAAATAAATGCCTTCTTGTCTTCTTTCATCAACTCTAAGCCATTGTAGCTCTCGGGCAAATAATTCATGGAAAGGGAAATAACTCTCTTCGTTCCCTGCACCAACTCTTCGGGCTTGCCCCTCATGGTTCCATGATCTTTCATATACTTCATTTCGCCGTGATAGCCTTTCTCTAGCCATTTATCCAGATACCTCTGATCTTCAGAGAGGTCAATGTCAGTAATGCCAACATCACTGAAGCCCAACTCTCTTGACCAGGCTTTGATTTGAATGGCCAAGTTGGATAAGTCTTGTTCGCTAGATAAAATTTTCATCTATTAGTTAGTGGAGGAAGTGCTCAAAGGCTATAATTTTATTATTAAATATTTAAATCAATCTTATGCAACTTTATACCTCTGCTCTTACTAAGAAAATAGACAACTTAGCCATTAAAGAAAAAAATGTCACCGGGTATTCACTTATGCAAGAAGCGGCGGAATTCTCTTTGAACATTCTAATGCAAGAATGGGAGGATGCAGACCAAGTTGTTACGTTTTGTGCAAAAGGGAAAAACTCTGGTGACGGTTTCCTGCTGGCTAAATACGCTAAAGAATCTGGATTGGAAAGTGCAGTTGTTCTATCGATCAAACAAAAAGAATTGACCGGGATTGCGAAGAAAGCATTTCAAGAAGCAAAAGATTCTGGAGTTAAATTTGTAAGTTTGACTTCAAATAAATTAAAAATGACCCGGAAGACGGTGCTGGTAGATGCATTGATAGGCACCGGATTGAAAGGTGCTGTTAGGGAACACACCAAAGACGCTATTGATAAAATAAATGCACTTGGCAACAAACACCCAATTCTTTCTTTGGACATACCTTCAGGCATCAACGCCGATACTGGATCCGTTTGCGGTGCGGCAGTAGTTGCCCATGCAACTGCAAGTTTTGTTACTTACAAAAAAGGTTGTTTTACTTCTGATGGTCGAACGTGCTCCGGAGAAATCTTCTTTTCAGACTTGAATATTTCTAAGAAAATTTATACAAATAATCCTTCTGATTGCCACGTGTTGGAAATGGAAAGATACCTAGACAAAATTGTTCTAAGGGACATGAACTCTCACAAAGGGGATTTTGGACACGTACTGATAATAGGCGGTAATCATGGTTTCGGTGGAGCATCCATACTGTCAGCAAAAGCTGCTGCTTTTTCAGGAGCTGGACTTGTGGGTCTGGCCACAAGACCTGAACATGTAAGTGCTTCAATCTCCTCCTGTCCGGAAATAATGACGGTTGGTATAGATTCTGGACAAGACCTTGAACAGTTTTTAGAAAAACCTGATGTCATCGCTATTGGTCCAGGTTTGGGGCAAAGCGCTTGGTCAGAACAATTACTTCAAAGGGTATATTGGGAAGCTGAGAAAAGAGACGTAACTGTTGTAATGGATGCGGATGCGTTGAATCTGCTGTCTACCTTGAAACTTTCTGCAAAAAGACCTAAAAAACTCATCATCACACCACATCCGGGTGAGGCGGCAAGGCTGCTAAACAAAACAATTGAAGAAGTGGAAGCAAATAGGTTTAAAGCTGCTTCAATGCTTCAAAAGAAATACAACGCTGTGGTCATTTTGAAGGGCTCAGGAACGCTTGTTTGCTACGAGAGAAACAACAAGCAGTACGTAGGTGTTTGTGAAGCGGGCAACCCTGGAATGGCAACCGGAGGAATGGGAGATGTTCTGACAGGAATAGTAGCCGGTTTTGTTTCTCAAGGGCTGAAGCCTTATGAAGCGGCTGAGATGGCCGTCGACGTTCACGCTAAAGCAGCAGATTTAGCTTCTTTAGATGTTGGCGAAGTTGGACTCTTGCCAAGTGACGTATTAGAGGAACTGAGGTACCTACTTCAAGACAGTGAATAAAATAGAAACAACGAGCGAAGATGAAACTCTATCGGTAGGTAAAGAATTTTCTGCAACTTTAAAAAAAAATAAAACCAACAGATCTTTGATCTTATTTCTTCAAGGAGATTTGGGGGCAGGAAAAACAACATTCACAAAAGGCATTATGCTGGGATTGGAGTACGATGGCCTGGTAAAGAGCCCCACCTACAATTTGGTGGAGATTCATGAAACACAAGAACTAAAGATATATCATTTTGATCTCTATAGGATCAAAGATCCCTACGAACTAGAAGAAATAGGAATAAGAGAATATTTAGAAGAGGTCAATTCCGTTTGTATATTTGAATGGCCAGAAAACGCTGAATCATTATTGCCCAAACCCGATTTTGATGTAAACATAGAGCACCATAAAAATGACGAACCAAACTCCAGATTAATCGCTATAAAATAAAAAAATATGAAAACTGCAGCCCTATTAATCTCCCTTTTTATACTAAATCCGATGAGTGCAGATGATTCGGAATCAAAACAGAAAACATCAAATAATAAAGATTTAATCTTTTGTTTTGTAGGCGACACCGGTGAAGTAACTGAAACGCAAGCTCTGGTAGCTGAAGCGTTAGCTCGATCCGATTGCAGCATGATTTGGCATACGGGAGACATAATCTATCCATCCGGTATTGATAGAGCCGATGACCCTGAGTTCACCAATAAATTTTTAACTCCTTTTAAAAAAGTACTAGAAAACAAGATTCCATTCTATCTAACGCTCGGCAATCACGACTACAAAAAAGATCCTTCGGGATACATAGAGATAGGAAAACAGAACCCACTTATCAATTACCCCAATAATTTTTACCTAACTAAGTTTGGTTCCTTGTGTTTTATTGCTCTCGACACATCCATATTTGATAAATTGTATTTCTTTTATAAAAGAAGAGGACAGATCAACTGGTTGAACTCAATCATAGATTCTCAAAAGGACGCATGCGAATTCTCAATAGGAGTTGCTCATCATCCTTTCTTTAGCTCTGGGGACAGAAAGAATGCCAGTCCTCAATTGGCCACCTTTTTAGAGAATTATATTTTTGGTGCCTTGGATGTTTACGTCACTGGACACAACCACGTCTTGGCTGATGAAGGTGATTATCTTGGAACCAGACAATTAATAACAGCCACTGGGAGTTTGCCAGGTGGGTCACCCGAGTCAGCACCAATGGGAAAATTTAATGTAGACACACCCGGTTATCTAAAAATGAAATTTAAAGGGCCTAGCGAAGCAAGTTACGAATTTATCAGAGCTTCGGATGATAAATCGTTGTGGACTAACTCAAAAAAAGGTGTCGGGCTAAGACTTAAGGAATAATCCTTTTGTTCATGCACTTAAATAATCCGATAATTTAGATTCAACCAATTTTGAGAGTGCCAAGGAAGAAGTCAGTCCTGGAGAAGCGTAACCCAAGACGTTAATGAGCACTCCTCCATTTATTGATCCGACGTCAACAACAAAGTCATCATTGCCTTCTAAAGTGGGCCTTATGCCAGCGTACCCAGGGGATAAATCTGCTTCTTTTATGCCTGGCCAGAAAGATTGAATAGATTGATGAAATTCACTCTTCCTTGATTCGGATTGTGAGTAATCAATCTCCGAAACCTCATAAGCGGAAGGTCCAAATCTTATTCCTTTTCCTAAATCTATGGTGACGTGCAAACCTACGCTGTGTTGAGTGGGAGTTGGGTAGATCAGATGGTTGAGTTTTTCTTTACCTTGATAGGTGTAATACTCGCCTTTGATAAACTTGTTCTTAAATCTGTCTTCTTCGTAGAGGGAATTAGCAATGTTAACCGCATTTATTCCAGCACAATTTATTAATACCTTGCTGCGCAGTAAAAAATTTTCGTTAGTATTTTTATCATGGATTACCACCTCAAAACCTTCGGAAGAAGTTTCCGTGCTCACACATTCATTACCCAAAAGAACCCTTCCGTTTTCTTGTTCGAAGTCGTTCCTCAAAGAAGCCATAAAAGCATGGCTGTCAAAGATCCCAGTGGAAGGGGAAAATAAGGATTCCTGAAAATTTATGAAGGGGTATTTTTCTTTTACAGAGTCGTCGTATACAAGATCTGAAACTCCACAATTCTCAGCATTCTCTTTAATACCCACCAACTTATTAGATTCTTCATCGTTTGTGGATATTATAAATTTTCCACATTTCGTATGATTGATTTTGCGTTCCGTTAAATATTGGTAGAGCAAATGCTTGCCTTCTATACACAAAGAAGACTTCAAGGAGTCTTTTTTATAATAAATACCCGCATGAATAACTTCAGAATTTCTACTCGACGTTTCTTGGCCCATCGAATAATGCTGTTCAATAAGAAATACGTTCTCAAAGCGCCCAGAAACCTTGCTTGCAATGGCAAGACCGGAAACCCCCCCTCCTATTATCAGACAATCGATATCGTAGCTTTCCATCTAATGGTTTATTTCTTTTGGAGATTGGTTTGTTTTCAAGGGTTAACCAAATTATATTACAGTCGTGATTATAAGTAAGGGACATTTAAGATTGAGGGCAAAAAAATAAAGTCCATGAATATACGATACGGTATTGTAGGAACAGGCATGATGGGTTGTGAACACATCCGCAATATTGTTCAAATAGACAACGTAGAAATAACGGCCATAGCCGATTCCAACGAACATTCAAGGGAGTGGGGCATAAGCGCTTGCGGTGATAAATTCTCACCGGTGGTCTACAACGATTACAAAGAACTGTTAATTAGCGACGAGGTGGATGCCGTTGTTATTGCAACACCAAATCATACGCACATCGAAGTGATGCGCGAGGTTTTTAAAACGGACAAACACGTGTTGCTAGAAAAACCAATGTGCACGAACATAGAAGACGCAATTGAAGTTGTTCGTGCAAGCAAATCGCACAAAGGCATTGTTTGGATTGGACTTGAGTACCGCTACATGGGAACCATCTCAGCCACACTCAATAATTTAAACGCTGTTGGTAATATTAGAATGTGTGCCATTCGTGAACACAGATTTCCGTTTCTAAAAAAAGTAGGGAACTGGAATCGATTCAATCGAAACACCGGCGGTACCCTCGTAGAGAAGTGCTGTCACTTTTTTGATTTGATGAATCAAGTTATCTCAAGCGAGCCCGAAAGTGTCTTTGCTTCCGGCGGACAAGACGTCAATCATTTAGACGAGGTCTTCGACGGAGAAACTCCTGACATTATTGATAACGCTTACGTAATTGTAAATTACGCCAATGGTGCAAGGGCACTCTTGGACTTGTGCATGTTTGCGGAAGGAAGTGAGTACGAACAAGAAATAGCAGTCACCGGAGACATTGGTAAAATAGAAACCACCGTGCCTGGTAACGAACTTATAATCAGCAACAGATCAAAAAACAATTTTAAAAAGATTTTAATAAATAAGGATTCGCGTATAAAAGAACAAGGTTTTCACCACGGAGCAAGTTATTTAGAGCACTTGGGATTCTTGGACGCCATTAAGAATAAAACCTCTCCAGAAGTTACGGTAAACGATGGCTTGATGTCTATTGTTCTTGGAATTGCAGCTCAAGAATCCATAGCGACTGGAAAACTTGTTAAGATTGCAGATCTACTAAAAGGATAATCTATGACCCATCAATCTATTGAAAGCATTCCGAGTATTGGTTTTGGCCTGTGGAAAATTGCAAACGAAAACTGCGCCAATGTAGTTTATGAAGCCGTTAAGCAAGGCTATCGACACTTTGATTCAGCTAGTGATTACGGCAATGAAAAGGAAGTAGGAATAGGATTGAAGCGCGCCATGGAAGATGGTTTGTGCACTCGTGAAGAACTTTGGATTACGTCTAAATTGTGGAACACCTTCCATCATCCAGATCACGTCCCCGCCGCACTTCAACGCAGCTTAGAAGACCTGCAACTCGATTATCTTGACCTCTACTTAATACATTTTCCAATTGCTCTTGAATTCGTTCCCTTTGAAGAGCGCTACCCACCAGAGTGGTTCTTTGCGCCTGAAGAAACCAATCCTCAGATGAAATTGGCTCGGGTGCCACTAGCCGACACCTGGAAAGCCATGGAAAACCTTAAAATTAAAGAAAGCGTAAAAAACATTGGCGTGTGCAATTACTCAACGGGCTTGCTGCATGATCTGATGAACTATTGTCAAACTCCCCCTGATCTTTTGCAAATAGAATCGCACCCTTATCTGTGCCAAGAAAATTTAATTCGCTTAGCCAAACAATACGGTTTGAAAGTTACTGCTTTCTCTCCACTGGGATCGCTTTCTTACGTTGAATTGGAAATGGCTGAGCAGAATGAATCGATCTTAGATCAAGAAATCGTCAGGGTTATTTCTAAACGTCTAGGTTGCTCTCCTGCTCAAACGGTTCTTAGATGGGGCATTCAACGTGGCAACTCAGTGGTGGCAAAAAGCGTGAACGCAAACAGAATGGCAGAGAACCTTGCGTCGAGTCTGATTGAACTGACCGATGAAGACATGATAGCAATAACAAATTTAGACAGAGGCCGACGCTTCAACGATCCTGGTAATTTTTGTGAAGGCGCCTTTAATACCTTCCATCCAATTTATGATTGAAAACACTTTTCCGAAAATCATCAAAAATACCGAAGGTGTTAAAAATATAAACGAGACAACCGCTTGGCTGTCTGCCAAAACCCAAATTCTTAAAGAGAATCTGTCAAACACCGGTGCCCTTCTTTTTCGTGGTTTTCCTGTAAAAAGCGCAGAAGATTTTGATGCATTTTCATCAACGTTTAACTACGATAATTTCACCTACGAAGAATCGCTTTCCAATGCCGTCAGGATCAATAAAACTCCTAGGGTTTTTACAGCCAATGAAGCTCCGCCCGACGTAGAAATATTTTTGCATCACGAAATGGCACAGACTCCAATTTACCCTGAAAAAATATTTTTTTGCTGTTTGTCTCCTGCAACACTAGGTGGTGCTACGCCTCTTTGCAGGTCCGACAAGGTTTATGAGGCTTTAAAGAAGGAGCACCCAAAATGGCTAAATAAATTTGAAGCCGTTGGTCTGAAGTATTCCACTCTTATGCCAAGTAAAGACGAACTCACTTCCGGTCAAGGCAGAGGCTGGCAAAGCACCTTGTCCGTTAAAACCAAAAAGGAGGCCGAGCAAAAACTGCAAGAACTTGGCTACAATTGGGAGTGGCAAAGAGACGGCTCACTTCTAACAACCACTCCAATACTTTCAGCGATTTCTAAATTGCCCGACGGAAGTACATCATTCTTTAATCAAATCATTGCCGCCTACCGAGGCTGGAAAACAAAAGAAGAAACCTCTTTGCCAGCGGTCACTTTTGGAAACGGTGAGCACATAGATGAAAACATTCTTGATTACATCACGGAGACCGCAAAACGTCTTACAACTCCTCTTGTGTGGGAAGCAGGAGACGTAGCATTGGTTGACAACAAGCGCGTCATGCACGGAAGGCATCCTTTTAGTGGTTCAAATAAAAGAGAGATAGTCGTCTGTCTTGCAAAAGGCTAAAAAAGCTTTTATCTATTAGAAATCACCAATCAAAGATCCATCGATACAAAGAGAAAATCTTCTTCTTCCAGAGTTATCAGCGCTTCGCTGAACAAGTTTTCGTATTGAACAAAGTCTTCGATTTCTTGCGGTGCATTTTCTGATGACGAAGGAAGATTAATAAAACCTGTCTCCAATTCAAAAGTAAGGGCATCGGCTTCAATTAAAAGATTAAAATCTGTTTCATTCATCTCAGAAGGGATTAAGTTAACAGAGAGACTAGGAGACGCAGTTACACCAGAAAAATCCAAATCCAATGAACCGTTATCTATCATTGCATTTCCTAATACAAGCTGAGCATTTTCAGTTCCGGATTCATCAATACTAACAGGAGTAAAACTGGATTCGGTTAAGTCAGAAGCGGTCATGTTCTCAACAACGGCCAAATACTCAGAACCGGCTTTAATAATGGTATGACTGGAATAAGATCCTGTACCTTGCTCTATGGTTAGACCGCTAAAAGCCAAACCGTTATCCAAACCAATCAGATCAGTTCCATCAGTAAAGTCCTTAAAGGTATCGGCATCAGTAATAGCAGAACCACCACTACCAACCCGTAATACAAAAGTATCAATACCACCACCGCTAGTTATCGTATCTGCACCAGTACCACCGTCGAGTGTGTTATCACCAACACTTCCATACATCGTGTCGTTGCCGGCACCGCCGTAGAGAACATCATTTTGGTTTCCAGAAGTATAAGTTGTCTGACCAGACGATGCGTCAGAATAAAGTGTGTCGTTGCCGCCGTAACCGTAAAGGGTATCGGAGCCATTATTACCTCTTAAAACATTGGCATTGTTATCACCTTTTAGAACTTCAGCGTTGGAACCGCCGGTTAGATTTTCAAAGTTAGTGGCGCCAGCAGTTGTTAAAGTGAGTTCAGTATCGGTAGCCGGAGTAGATTCTTCAAAGGAAAGTGTGTCGGTGCCAGCACCGCCATCGAGTTTTGCTAGATCCGCATTGCCAATGGTTGGTGTGCCCCAAGTGCCTGTGAACATGGCAGAAACAGAATCATCGCCTGCTCCCATATCGATGCTGTCACCATTTTGTAATCTACCCGAATTTATAACGTCATTGCCATCACCTAAATCCATCGTCCAATTGCCGCTGTAAACAGCCTCAGAATTGTACGTTGAACGAGAGACGTTAATATTTAGAGTGTCTCCTCCAGTACTACCTTTGACTGATACGTCCATTGTTTTAGTTAATCCTGGCAACACATCACCAGCCGATCCTCCATAACCTGCTTCCCATATTTGATTGGGTAATGATGCTCCGTCGTATAAATACAACACTTTCTCTGTGGCGTTCCAGAATGCTTTTTGTTGAGTGGGATTATCGTAGTCTCTTCTGGTTTGAACATGCGTGTAGGCGTAATCACCTACAGTTAGATTCTCAATACTGCTGAACGTAATGCTTCCTCCGGAAACATCCGTCAGCGTGATGTTGTCACTGCTACTGGAGATGGTGAAATTGTTAAGACTGGCTGCTCCTGAATAATCTATATCTAAAGTATCGGTTCCAGCACTTCCCTTTATAGTGTCAGTGTAAGAACCTGATTTAGACGTGATATTAAAAGTATCATCACCCAATCCACCATCTGCTATGTCATTACCGGCTCCAGTCGTTATTGTGTCGTTACCCGTCTGACCGTAAAGCGTGTCGTTTCCTGCTCCGCCTGAAAGGATATCATTACCTAGACCACCGACGATCTTGTCATTACCATCTCCACCGGTGAGAACATCATTGCCCACATAACCATAAAGATTGTCGTCCCCTGCTCCGCCATCAAAGGTATCGATTCCTGACCCACCAATAATCTTATCGTTGCCAGCCAAGCTATTGACCGTATCGTCTCCTAACAAAGTAGCGATTAGATCAGACTGGGCTGTTCCATTGGCCGTATCGTTTCCATCGGACAATATCTTGATGATTGCGTTGGGGAAATTAGAAGCCGTATCGGTTCCCAAGACATCACCAATCGTTTCAGCAGCTGCAGTAATAACTGTCGTGACTTTACCGGACAAGTTGGTGTCAAAACTTGATTGGGTGACACCACTAGCAAAGGTACCACTATCCGATATGAGTGTGCCGCCCATGATTTGAGTGAAATCGATGGCCTTGATGCCAGTGTTTATTTTGGTTAACGCAGTTGCCAGGTCTTGAGCACTCGGGGATCCGCTTGAGGAATTGGTCACGTAAGTATCGACAATGGAGAATAAACTGGTGAGCGACTGAGTTGCTCCACTGGTAAAAGCTTCGGTGTAAGTCTTAACCCAAGTGGCGTTATCTATGATGTTGGCGGTAAGGGTACTTCTGCCTAGAACTGCATTTGTTGGGCTAGAAAGGTTAACAGTGAAAGATTCCAGAGATTCAATAATATCGTCACTGGTTATTGGAATGGTAAAAGTTCCTGAAGTAGATCCGGCTACTATGGTTAAAGTGCCACTGGTTGCTGTGTAATCCGAGCCCGCCAAAGCGGTTCCATCTGCGGTTTGGTAATCAATGGTTACAGCAGAACTTGAAGCTTTACTCAGAGTTACGGTAACAGTGGCCGTTACGCCCGTTTCTCCAACAACAACATCTTCTGCATAAGCAGCTACTCCTGGAGTATCGGCTACAGTGAAAGCGCCTTGAAATTTATTAACAGCATTATCGGATGCGTCTTTAAAGTTTAAACCTGAGAAGCTGACTTCGTAAAAGTAATTTCCTGTGGTGATATAACCGGTTAAATCGACACCTTCAGAATCTCCTTGTCCTGAAAAGAAAGAAGCCACTCTCAGGTCCAGAGCGGCAGGATTGTCCGTTCCTGCTTTGGTAACTTCCAGAATATCTGGGGAAGCATTTGCATACGTTCTTTGAAGAATTGAACCACCCGTTGTGTGGTAATTTATATTTAAAGATTGTGCAGGGAGCGTAAAGGTAACGGTGGTTCCATCTGATGACCAATTCACAGAAACTGTTGTTTCTAAAAGGCGCTCGCCGTTTGCCTTGGTGGCATCGGATCCATCATAAAGCTTCATAGTCACGGATGCCGTTCCAGATTCTCCTGCATTAGGGATGCTGTCCAAAGCAAAACTGAGTACAGGGGACTTACCCGTACTGGAATTCGATGAAACTATATTCGAAAGGTTATCTTGATCCATGGTTCCACCAACCAAATCAGCAGTGATGGTTGAAGAACTGGTTGTTGAATAAAGTTTGTGTGTGTTTGCAGTGCTGGCGTTGCTGTCCAGATAGTCCGTCAAGGTGACGGTACTTGAATCCATTCTGAAACCATTATAGGCGGTGCTTGAAGTGCTGTATTCATTGATAATGGCTGTGTAAGATTTTGCAACTCCATCAATGGTCAGAGTATTTTCGTTTGAGATTTTGCCGATACTTTTAGTTAAGTAATCCTGAACATTAACCAAGGTCTTCGCTAAAATGTCTGCGAGTGCGGTAGTGTCCGAGAGAAAATCTGTAATGGTAGCTGATTGATTTTCTTTTAAATAAGCAGCCAAGGCATTTGTAAAAGCATCGTGCGAAGCGCTTTTTAACTCGACGGTCGATCCCCAACTCAAACTGGCCGTTGCCGAAATACTGGAATTATCTAAAATAGTTTGAATGGCAGTTTGCGCATTGGCCAAAGCTTTTGGACCCATATATTCACCAAGAGCAGAGGTAAGATGCCCTAAAGTCATTAAAAGTTGATTGGCGGTGTACACAATTTGTGATTTTGTTGCTTCCGCTCCACTTCCTACCATGGTTGCAATGGGGTCATACCCAAAAAGACTGGTGTTTGGAACGTTCGCAAGCGTAATACCAAAAAGATCGGCGACTAACTTTTCTGCATCGTCTTTATAAAGAGAAGTATCCAATGAAAGAAGACGGGCGTGCAAAGTTGAAAGAGGCGTTAATATGTAGGCTCCGCTGGTCGTAGCACTGATGTCTAAAATTGCTCTCAACAAGTCATTGGCTGCTGTGTCAAAACCGGAATTGATAACTCTGATTGGTGCATTTGGAGAAGGGCTTTGAAGGGTTAACGTAAACGCACCCGTTGCATCCGTTGTCGTAAACGGTTCGCCTGCATCCAAAACTCCGTCGTTGTCCAAATCTTGAAAAACAGTAGCACCTGCCACGTAGCCATCTATTAAAACCCCAGAAACGGTTTCATTAACATCGCTAACGGATACAAAAAAAGTGTTGCTGACCGAAAATCCGTTGCTGTCAGTGGCAGTAACAATCACTTCGTAAGTGTTGTCTCTTTTTCCTCTTGGAATGTCCGGATCGCCACCCGCTTCAAAGGTAGGCAACAGATCGCCTGGCGTTTCAAAATCCGGAGCGCTCTTAAAAACCAATTTACCGGCATCGATGGAGAAACTGTCTGAGTCCACTCCTCCAGATATGGAATAAACTATCGTATCGGTTGAATCCGTTGTTAGAGTTCCAACTTCAAGGGTGTTTTCATTAATAGATGCATTAGAAATAGCCAAGCTTTTAACTTTATCCACAACAGATACGATGAAATCTTCTGCATAAATCAGACCGCCGGCATCGGCAGTCGTGACCGTGATTGCGTAACTGCTCTTGGTTGCATAAACGGCGCTGACGTTCGCTTTTAATTTTAACGTGCTGCCGGATATTTCAAATTGATCGGCATCGGTTCCTGATAAAGAATAGGTAAACGTGTCTCCCGAATCGACATCCACCGAAGAGAGAGTTCCCACTTCAATGCCAACGGCATTTTCTACGAATTCTAAAGACGACAAAGCAATATCGGTAGGAGCGGTATTGGTATTGGTAGGAGTAGGAGTAGGAGTAGGAGTAGGAGTACTTGAACTGCTTCCGCCACCTCCACCGCCACAAGCTGCAACAATAAAAGCAATGAGATTAGTTGATGCTAGTTTTGGATTTCTTAACTTTAACTTACTGATATTTCGAGACATTTCATAAACAATATGCGTATTATATGATTAAGTCTATAACAGAAACTTGGCAAAAACATTCAGACATTAAAGTGACAAATTCTTTTATGGACTGAGTCGCTAGAAGTAATTATTATATTTCTCTTAATTATTTTAAAAATAAAGAATAGGTCAAAGACATGGAATCACTACAAGCAGAATTCAACTACAGGAAACCTCTCAAAGACAATGAAGAAAAGCCTGCTTTCGGATTAACCGAAGACGATGGAAGTATGTCCGATCATAAGTCTTTTACAAAACAGGTTCACAACGCTCGAGAATCTGATTTTGAGATTGGAACCGGGGGCTTTGAGCTGATAAATCATGAATCCTCTGTAAAGGATTTTTATAACGATGAGGAAATTCTACAAGTCTACTACGATGAAATGAGCAGCTACGTGAAAGAAAAAGTAGGTGCAGACGTTGTTCAAATTTTTTCACACATTACCAGGAGTGAAGCTGAGGCAGATTCGGGGGAAAGAAAAGGCGGCCACAGGCTGGTGCACAACGATTTCACAACCAATTTTAGTAAAACGCTTGACCCCGTTATCGAAGAAATGAAAATAAAACCAAAGAGGATAGTCGTTTTTAATCTTTGGAGAAGATTCGATAAAGATGGTTTGGACACGCCATTTGCTGTCTGTGATAAGCGAACGGTGTCTGAAAAAGAACTTATCCCTACTGATTTATTTAACTACATTAAAGACCAACCGGCAGCTTTAACGGTTGAAATTTATCAATCCGCCAATAACGACAACCATAAATGGTACTTTTATCCTAAGATGAATCGAGACGAAGTGTTGATGTTTAAAACTTACGATTCTTCTGACAATCCTTTTTTACCAACACTGCACAGTGCGTTCGATGATCCTTCGGTTTCGGGCGAGGTGTCACCTAGAGAAAGCATAGAAGTAAGAGCAGTTTGTTTCTTTAACTAGACTCTTTTCAACTCATTTAATTTCTTTGTTCGGCCCAGCCCCAGTAATTGTAACCGGCTATTTTGGGAGTGCTGGGAAGATACATTTCTTCCATCTGGATAACGTCAAATCCCGATCGGTCTAAAATCTCTGGGATGTTTCTGTTGAGGTGACAGCCTCCAGCAATTATTCCCCATAGAGGATCTATTCTTGATTGCCATTTAGATATGTTTTCATCTGGAGCTATGCCGTGTTCGCAGAATATTAATTTACCGCCCGGTTTTAAAACTCTTTTTATTTCCAAGTTTGCTCGTATAACTTCCGGGATGGTGCACATCGTGTAAGTTACCAGCACACTGTCAAAATAATCATCACAAAAAGGTATTTCTTCCGCTCCGCTAGACACGAAACCTACGTCAAGATTAAGCTCTTCGGCAGTTTGTTTTGCCATGGCACTTAATGCTTCAGAAGGCTCCAATCCCCAAATTTTTTCAACCTTTGATTGGTCGTAAAAAGGTAAATTTAATCCAGAGCCTATTCCTATTTCAAGAACAATGCCTTCGGCGTGTGGTACCACTTTCTTTCGTTGATAAGTGATGGGTTTAGAACCGCATGTGCAGTTTAAAAACCTTGGAAGTACATATTTTTCATATAAACTCATGTTTCTAATCTTATACTTAAAAGGACGAAAGGCAACGCAACATGACAGAAAATTTAAATGGAAAAGTCTGCTTAATAACAGGCGCTACAAGTGGCATTGGTAAAGCATCGGCAATGCAGCTTGCATCGATGGGAGCTGAAATTGTTTTTGTGGCGAGAAACAAGGAAAAAGCAGAAAAATTAAAAGAGGCTTTGAAGGCTTCTACCGGCAAAGACGCTACGAGCATAATTGCCGACCTGTCCTCTCAAGAAGAAGTAAAAAGAGCCGCTGGAGAATTTCTATCCCTCAACAAACCTTTGCATATCTTGCTGAACAACGCTGGGATTGTTAACACAACCAGGAAAGAAACCGTTGACGGTTTTGAAGAAGTATTCGCAGTTAATCATCTTGCGTATTATGCGTTCACCGTTATGTTGATGAACAAACTTATAGAAAATGGACCGAGTAGAATAGTTAACGTTGCCTCTTCTGCGCATACGTTTATAAAAGAATTGGATTTTGAAGACCTCCAATCTAAGAATGATTACAAGACCATGCAGGCCTACGGGAAATCAAAACTTGCTAATATATTATTCACTCGAGAGCTTGCAGAACGCCTAGAAGGAAAAGGAGTAACAGTAAATTGTCTGCACCCCGGTGTGGTGGATACCGAAATTATTTCCAGTAACTCACTCTTTTTAAAATTGTTAACCACCCTTGCAAAACCGTTCTTTAGAAATCCGGACAAAGGGGCTGAAACTTCTGTATATCTTTGCACCTCTCCAGAAGTAGAAAAAGAAACCGGGGGTTACTATTCGGATTGTAAGATAGAAAAAATCTCAGCTGCAGCTCGTAGCAAAGAGAACGCTTCAAAGCTCTGGCAAGTCAGTTCGCAATTGACTGGCATAGATCTATTAGATTAAAGAAATAGGATCAACATCAACGGACCATCTAACTTTCTTACTTGATGAAGGAAGATACAAGATGGTTTGAGTCAGATCCAAAAATTCATGCAAAGACTTTCTGCTGCCTGAGAAGACGTTTATTTCCCATCTGTACACCCCTGATTTCTTTTCCATAACTGCAGGCAGAGGGCCTACAACCCTTAAATCTTTTGGCAACTTCTTTATCTTGCTAGCTGTCTCTAATAAATTAATTATGAAGTCTCTTGAAACGTAACTGTTTGGCGACTCTGCATGTATCTTGGCTTGAAAAGAAAATGGTGGAGACTTGGCAGATTTTCTTTCGATGAGTAAATTCTTAGCAAATGTTTCGTAACTTCCCGATATCAGCTCTTCTATTTGAGGATGTTCTGGACAGTACGTTTGCAAGAGCACTTTTCCAGGTTTTTTATCCCTACCTGCCCTTCCTGCTACCTGAGTCATCAATTGAGCAACTCGCTCGCTCCCTCTAAAATCTGCACTGAATAAACCGGAGTCTGCATCTATAATTCCCACTAAAGTAACGTCAGGAAAATGGTGGCCTTTTGCTAGCAGCTGAGTTCCTAGAAGGATCATTGGTTTTCCTTCTTTTATGGTATTCAAATACTGCGATAGTGAGTCTTTTCTTCTTGTTGAATCACTGTCAATTCGTAAAACTGGATATTTCTTAAATCTCTTTTTAAGAAACTCTTCTACCCTCTCAGTACCATAACCATAAGATTCAAATCTATCAGACTCACAGGAAGGACAGTTTGCAGGCTTTTGTCTCTGCGAATCACAGTGATGACATTGAAGTCTGGCAGGTCTTTTATGAAGGGTCATATGAGCATCACATCTTTCACAATTCGAAACCCATCCACAAGATTTACAAATCATGGAAGGTGCGTAACCTCTTCTGTTCAAAAATATCAATGCTTGATTTCCGGATTCAAGCTGCTCTTCTATTGAGTTTATTAGCTCTGAGCTCAACCCGTCTTGCAATTCTTTTCCCCTCAAATCAATCAACGAGGATTTGGGTAACTTTGCTCCCGTTGCCCTCTTAGTTAGATTTAAAATCTTATACTTATCAATCAGAGAGTTGTTTAAAGTTTCTAATGATGGTGTAGCAGAAGCCAATACGATAGGGACTTTTTCTAACTTAGCTCTATAAAGGGCAATGTCTCTGGCTGAGTATTTGAAGCGTTCAACTTGTTTAAATGAAAGATCATGTTCTTCATCAACTACGATCAAACCTAGATTCCTCATTGGTATAAAAACACTGGAGCGGGTACCAATAATAATATCCACAAGGCCCCTGGAAGCGCCCAGCCAAGCATCCAATTTCTCTCTCTCGGTTTTGGCTGAATGGAATGACAAAACCTTCTCTCCAAAATACTCTTTAAATCTTTCTTCCGCTTGAGGTGCAAGTCCAATCTCTGGAATTAAAACCAAAGCCTGTTTGCCTTGTTTAATAACATCTTGGATAGCTCGTATGTAAACTTCTGTTTTTCCACTCCCTGTTATACCGTTTAGCAAAAAAACTTTATTAGAACCTTTTGAACCAACTACAGAATCAACGGCATTTTTTTGTTCTGGGTTTAATTTCTTAACTACTCCACTTTTTGTTGTTGAATCATCTTTTTTATAAGGAGATAATTCTCTGGTGCTCCTTTCCAGTAGTTCTTTCTTCTCCATGGCACTGAGAGTTGGTTGTGATATTCCATAAGCTTTAGCAGTAATTTGTGCCAACTCACCTTCTTGCCTAAAAATTTCTAAAGCTTTTTGCTGACTTGGTGCTCGAGAAAAATCTTCCAGTTGTACAAATTCACCTTTGTTCGTTAGGTCCCAAAAAGCTGTTTCTAAAAATTTTGCCTCTTTCCCTTTCCGTAGAGAGGGAGTAAAGAAATGAGAAACCACCTCCCCAAGAGGGTAGTGATAATATCGTGCAGCCCAATCTGCTAAGCTCAACAACTCTTCACTCAAAAGTGTTTCATTATCTATAATTTCTTTGATGTATTTGTATTTTCTAGGTTTTGAATTTGTATTTGTATTCGTTTTCCAAACCACCCCAACAAGAGTTCTTCTTCCAAAAGGCACTAAAACCCTAGCTCCTTTCTGTGGCGGGTTTGCTTGAAGGTGTTTTGGTAATAAATAAGAAAACTTTTCCAGTAAGGGTACTGGAACGAGGACTTCTACCAATTCAAGGTTCATATGGGCATTCTAAACTCAATTAAAGAAATATTAGGCATTTGCCTCGGTTTAATCGTCTGGTATAGTGCGCGATCTAAATTTAAAAGACTTAAAGAAAAATGCGCGAAGCTATACACCCAGACTATAAAGACATAAAAGCAACTTGCAGTTGCGGAAATGCAATAGAAATTAAATCAACTCTTGCAGAAGATATCCAGCTGGACGTGTGTTCAGAATGCCACCCCTTCTACACAGGTAAACAGAAACTTGTTGATACAGGCGGAAGAGTAGATAAGTTCAGAAAACGTTTTGGAAACAAAACAAAGGCTGCTCCAGTAGTGGAAGCACCGGCTGAGGAAGTTGTGGCTGAAGAGGCTCCTGCAGAAGAAGCAGCAGCTGAAGAAGCACCGGCTGAGGAAGTTGTGGCTGAAGAGGCTCCTGCAGAAGAAAAATAAATTCTTAATCTTTTCAAAAAAAGGTGCTCAAAGCGCCTTTTTTATTGCCTTAATCTTATTTCTAGCTCTTCTAAAACCTCTTCCTTTGTAAACATCTCTTGTATGGGAAAAAGTGTCATTTCTTTTTTTCTATAAAGATCTCCGAATACAAGATGGAAGACTTGCTCTGCAAACTCTTCGTTGTTCATGATTAGTCCTCTAAATTAAAAATAGGAAGCCGAGTTTTTTTTACAGCTTTGTAATCGTCTTGACGTCCATGGTATCCATTCCACTTTTCTTCTTTTATATCTAGTTCTTTATTTATTACCAGGTCTCTCGGATTAACTTTTTTCATTTGGATTCGTACATCTCCCTCATTTTTTTCATGTCTTCTTTTTCGTCATGGGTTTTAGGCTCTTTTGTATCATTGAGGCCTAGTTGAGCTGATATGAATTCTAGAATTTTTTTTGATATCTTTCTTTTACTTTCTCTACTTAAAACCAATTCTTCCAAGCTCGTTATCAACGTTACTTCGTTTTCGTTCGAATCAAAACCTATGTCCTTGTCCGAAACATCATTCGCTATGATTAAATCAAGTTTCTTTTTCTTAAGCTTCTTTCTGGCGTTTACCAAAAGATCGTTTGTTTCAGCTGCAAATCCAACCACATAAGGTCTATCAGAAAGTTCACTAACGGCTTTTAAAATGTCTTGATTCTCTTTCATCTCCAAGATAAGAGGCGTATCACTTTCGTCTTTCTTAATTTTAAAATCTTCAGCTTTTACTGGACTGTAATCTGCTACCGCTGCTGTACCTATATAAATATCTTTCCCTTTTATGTGGTGCATTACAGCTTCGTGCATTTCTTTAGCAGTATTCACAGAGAACAGGCTGCAACTTGAGGGCGCCTCCAAATTGACAGGGCCGCTGACTAGAGTCACTTGAGCTCCTGCCTCTAAAGCAGCCTCGGCTAAAGCGTACCCCATTTTTCCAGAACTCCTATTGGTGACGTACCGAACTGGATCAATTGGTTCTTGAGTGGGACCTGCGGTTATTAAAATTCTTTGATTGCTCAGAGAACCTACCTTAAATAAAGTTGCGAACAGTTCAATTATCTCAGTTGGTTCCAGCATTCTTCCTAAGCCCATATCGCCGCAAGCCTGCTCCCCGGAGCCTGGGCCGTATAGAGAGAAATCTTTGTCTTCTAAGTTTCTAATGTTTGATTGCGTACGTTCGTCTTTCCACATTGCTTGATTCATCGCTGGTGCTAAGCCAATCGGCCCATCAAAGGCCAAAGTAATACTGGATAAAAGATCATCCGCTCTTCCGGATGACAATCTGGCAAGAGTATTGGCTGTTGCTGGGGCTATAAGGACTGCATCCGCCCATCTGGCGAGTTCTATATGACCCATAGCTGCTTCAGCCTCAACATCCAGTAAGTCAGTTGAAACTGGATTACCGGATAAGGCTTGTAAGGTTAAAGGCGTTATAAATTCTTGTGCAGAGTCTGTCATCACCACCCGCACTTCGCTGCCAGCTTTTTTAAGGCCACGGACAATCTCAGCCGACTTGTAAGCTGCTATTCCTCCTGTTACTCCGAGCAGGATGTTCTTGTTTCTTAAAGATTCCACTTTTTAATACAATTATTTTTTACAGATTATAGCGTCTTAATCTTGCTTGCTGCTAGTGGTTCTGGTATAAAACGCGCCTTCACAGAAAAAAAATTTATACTATGTCTAGAGTTTGCCAAGTAACAGGAAAGAAAGCACAAGCAGGTAACAACGTATCCTTTGCGAAAAATCGCACGAGAAGAACGTTCCAACCTAACCTTCACAAACACAGATTCTGGGTGGAGTCTGAGAACAGGTACATCAGTCTTACTGTATCCGCCAATGGCATGCGTACCATTGATAAAAATGGAATAGATAAAGTTCTTTCTGAAATGCGTTCAAGAGGAGAAAAAATATGAGAGAAAAAATCAGACTAAATTCTTCAGCAGGAACGGGGCATTTTTATACTACTACTAAGAATAAATCTACAATGCCTGACAAAATGGAGATCAAAAAATTTGATCCCGTTATAAGAAAACACGTTCTTTACAAAGAAGGTAAGATTAAGTAATTCCCGCTGCCTCTCTGGTAAACCGCTTCCTGACTTCCTTGGTTTTGCTAGTCAAATCAAAGACCACGTTTCGGCCCAATCTTATCCAAGGGTTGGAAGTTCCAAAACCGTTCTTAAAAACTTCCATCAAACCCATCATTCTAAGGTTTACTATTTTCCTTTTTTTGCTGTAATCCGACAAAAGCTTCTTACTTCCCAGATCATCTCCAATTCTTCTTTCCCTTAAGATCGATTGCGCAAGACATTGAACATCACCCAGTCCTAAGTTCAGGCCCTGCCCCGCTAATGGATGCATGGAATGAGCAGCATCCCCTACGAGCGCAACTCGTTGAGAGTAATAATCTTTTGCGTGCAATTGATGCAACGGATAAGAAATGATTTCTCCATCTAAAGTTAATTTTCCTAAAATGAATTCCATTTTCTTTTCCAGCTCACTCAAAAAATCAGGTTCATTTAAAGCCAAAAGTTTTTCAGCATAATCCGTATCGGCGGACCACACCAAAGACAGGGTTTCTTCGTCATTCTTTTGCATAGGCAAAAGCGCAATAGGACCATGCTTTGTGAATACTTGGTAAGCGGTATTATTGTGAGGCTTTTCTGCCTTTAGGTTTGCGATAAGAGCCTTTTGCTCGTAACTCCAAGTTCTGATACCAATCGAAGAGAGTTCTCTTACTGAAGAGAGAGCTCCATCCGCTCCAACAACCAACTGACAAGAGATTTTTTTTCCTGTTTCTGTGTGAACGGTTATGCTTTGCTCTTGAGGATCTAAAGACTTCAATGAGTCGCCTGAAAGAAATTTAAGATTATCATGATTGGATAATTGAAGAAAAATACTGGAAAGAATTGCATTATTAGGCACCACGTCACCCAGCTTGGGATGGCCTATTTCTTCTGAAGAGAATTCCAACGAAGAAGTGCCATCCGAATCCCAAACGTAAATATCTTTAAAAGGCGTCAAATAATCTTTCATGCCGTTTCTTACATCGAGCTCTTCTAAAAATTTTTCTGATGCTAAATTTAAGGCAGCGGTCCTGCCTCCAAAAATATCTCCTTTGATTGCAGCTTCACCTTTGTCTATCAAACAAACTTCTACCCCTTCTTTAGCCAACAACAAAGCTAAGGATGAACCTGCAGCACCTGCTCCAATTACTGCTACCTCACAATCCATTCTTATGAATTCATAAGATGTTCAATGTCTGCCACTTCTCTCGGTGCATCAGGCGTCAATATTTCAAATCCATCCTCGGTTACCAGAACGTCATCTTCAACTCTAATGCCAATTCCTTTCCATTTGTCTTCAACGCCTTCTAGGTTGTCTAAAATATAGATGCCAGGTTCAATTGTCATTACCATGCCCGGTTCAAAGTCCCTCCATTCGCCATCAACTTTGTAGTTGCCCACATCGTGCACGTCCATGCCAAGCCAATGCCCTACGCCGTGCATATAAAATTTTGTGTAATCGCCATCCTCTTTCAACAAACCTAAATCATTCAATCCATCGGTTATAACTTCAACGGACTTGTTATGAGGACTGCGTTGTTTGTTACCAGGCTTTATCTCAGCCATCGATTGACGATGGGCCTCAAGTACAACCTCGTAGATCGCTTTTTGTTCGTCCGTAAACTTGCCATTAACTGGAAATGTTCTCGTTACATCTGAGGCGTAGTGCTCGTATTCACATCCTGCATCTATGAGCACCAAGTCGCCATCATTTAGCAGGGCATTGTTTTCCACATAATGAAGTATGCATGCGTTGTTACCCCCGCCAACGATTGAATTGTAAGCTGGATGTCTTGCTCCACCTTGCATGAAGGTATGCAAGTATTCAGCTTCAAGCTGATATTCATACATACCGGGTCGTACATTTTTCATTGCTCGGATATGAGCGTCCGTTGTAATAGAACCTGCTTTTTTCATTATTGCTATTTCTTCTGGGGACTTCTTAAGTCTCATCTCATGAAGCAATATATCCAAAGAAAGTAAACTTTCTGGGGCGACTGAACCCGCTCTTGTGTTTGCTCGTATTGTTGCGATCCAATCCGATAGCGGTCCCTCTATTCCGTTTGGTGAGCTCATTGAATAATAAACATTCTTTGCTCCGTCCATGAGCTTAGGCATTAATTCATTTATATCAGAATAGCTGTAAGCTTTATCTGCACCAAACAAGGAAACAGCACCTTCTTGTCCGGCTCTGAATCCGTCCCATTGTTCTCTTACAGGATCCCTATCTCGACAAAATATAACAAAATTATCTTCTTTTGCTGATGGTCTTATTACTAGCAAAGAATCAGGTTCATTGAAGCCTGAAAGATAAAAAAAGCTGCTGTCTTGCCTGTAAGGAAAGTCCGCATCAGAATTTCTTACTTTTTGAGAAGAGGCCGCCAGTACAATTACAGAGTCATCTAAAACCTTTTCTGAAAGTGCATTTCTTCTTGCTGAAAAATCTATACTCATTTTTTAGTTACTTAATATTAATAAATACTATGATAAATCATGGTAGCAAGAAAAACCTTTGAAAGTTAAACTTAACAACATAAGGGACTAATAATGACAGATCACAATTTTCACAACCTAGAGCATGAAATTAGAGAACTAATGAAAATTAGTAAACAGCTGAAGGAAAGCAATGACCATCTTTCAAATAAGAACAAATCTTTAAGATATGAGAATGCTCAACTTGAAAAATCTGTTGAGATTGCAAAAGTGAATATTAAAAAAGTTATTAAAAAGATTAAGGATCAAAAATAGAAAATGGCAAAGAGTACAACCAGCGTGGTGATATTGGGTTCGGAATACAAGATTGCCTGTCCACCAGAAGAAAGTGAAGCTGTAAAAAAGGCAGCCCTGTATCTTGATGAAAAATTAAAAGAAATTAAAGAAGCAAGCAACTTAGATACAAACAAAGTAGCAATCATTACCGCACTGAACATTACCAATGAATATTTAAAAGATTCATTAAAAAAACAAAAGATAAATCTGGATGCAAACGAAGTGGTAAAACTGACTAGCGAAGTTAGAGATCACATCAAATCTATCTCTTTATTAGAAGATTAATACGTTATACTTATTTTGCTTCCTGGTTTATTCGATAGTGAATACTCTACTCTCGAGCTGATAATAAAAATCTAGGAGGTTACGTGTGGTCTTGTTGAGCGTACCCTGTATAGGGGGGCCTGATCGAACTGCCGGAACCCCCGCCTTGAACGTGACAGTTCAGGGTAGTATTGATAACGGTAATCTGGGAAGTACTTTTTTTAATGAACAAGAAGCAAGAAATCAGAGAAAGATTATTACTTCGAAGAAAGAATCTTTCCTCCGAAGAGTTAAATTTTTCTGAAAAGTCCACAAAGTCAATTTGGGATAGAGTCAATTCAAAATTTACTAAAACTAATGTTGGTTTCTATTGGCCATATCTTGGAGAAGTATCGCCTCTTTTAATAATTCAAGAATTGCTTGATAGCGGTTCCTCGTGCTACTTACCAGTTGTTTCAAAAGACCCTAGCAATAGAAATCTTATTTTTAAACAATTCACTTTTGAAGCAAATACTTACAAAAATAAGTTCAATATTAATGAGCCATGCGATGGCGTTGAAATGGATTGTGCAGATCTTGATATTATTTTTATTCCTTGCGTTGGCTTGGATTCAAAAGGTTACAGAATTGGCATGGGCATGGGATTTTACGACTCCACACTTAAAGAGATAGGATCTAATACAAAGCTGATAGCACTTGCTCATGATTTCCAAAAAATTGAATCTTGCTTCCCTGAAGGTCATGATATACCGGTTCACGGAGCCATAACTTCTTCGGAATATTTAGAGTTTTATTTTAAGAACGCAGAGTAAGCTGCATTGCCAGTTTCATCCCAAAATGGGTAACCAGATTTCTTAAGTTGCTTGATTAATTTATTCTTTTCAGAAGGTTTTGCTTGAAAACCTACCAGAACCCTTCCATAAGCAGCTCCCTGATTTCGATAATGAAACAAAGTTATATTCCAATTATCACTCAAATTGTCTAAGAATTTTATTAAAGCTCCTGGCTTTTCTGGAAACCTCACTCTGAATAACAATTCGCCTTTTGAAATAACATCTTGAGGAGCCCTACCCCCAACCATATGCTTAACGTGTAATTTTGCTACTTCATTTTCAGAAAGATCTATTGGTAAATAGCCTTTCTTTTTAAGGTCAGACAATAAAATCTTTTTTTCTTCTTTGCCTTTATTAAACCTACAAGCAACAAAAATATTTGCCTCATCTTTGTCGTCAACACGATAATTAAACTCAGATATCATCCGCTTTCCTAGAGATTTACAAAATTTTCTAAAGCTGCCCTTCTCTTCTGGGATCTTTACACTTAATAAAGCTTCTTTCTTTTCGCCAAGCTGGACCCTTTCAACTATGTGAGGCAGTCTGTCAAAATTTAGGTTTGCTCCAGAATTAATTGCCAAGAGCCTTTTATTTTTCCATCCCTTGGATTTTGTCATTTTCTTAAGTCCAGCCAATGCCAAAGCTCCTGCAGGTTCTGGAATACTTCTAGTTTCTTGAAAAGTGTCTTGAACAGCAGCACACATTTCATCTACTGAGACTGTAACTACACCGTCTACCCATTCTTTGATAAAAGAGAATGTCTTTTCACCTATCTGTTTTACAGCTACTCCGTCTGCAAATAGCCCTACTTCCTTTAAAGAAACTCTTTTATTTGCTTTAAGTGCAACATCTAAACAAGCTGCGTCATCAGGTTCAACACCATAAATTTTTATTTTAGGATTTATAAATTTAACATAAGATCCCAACCCGGCTAAAAGCCCACCTCCGCCTACTGGAACAAAAATTGCATCAATTTTGCCCTCCAATGCATCCATTATCTCTTTTCCAATGGTTCCTTGGCCTGCAATCACATCCAAATCATCATAAGGGTGAATAAACATAGCGTCGCTTTCAGAAGATAATTTCTTGGCATAGGCAAAAGCTTCATCAAAATTATCACCGTAAAGCATTACCTTTGCCCCGAATCTTCTTACTGAATTAACTTTAATGGAAGGGGTTGTCACTGGCATAACAATCGTAGCCTTTAATTTAAGTTTTTTTGCAGCGAACGCCACACCTTGTGCGTGATTTCCTGCAGAAGCAGCTATAACAGGCTTTTTAATACCTTTTTTGTACAACTTGGATATTTTGTTGTAAGCGCCCCTTAATTTAAAAGAAAAAACAGGCTGCAAGTCCTCTCTTTTAAGTAAAATTTCATTTCCTAAATCGCTAGAAAGGCTTAAAGCCTCAGTAATAGGACTTATAACAGCTACATCATAGACGTTTGTCTTATTGATTCTTTCTATAAGCTTTGAACTTTTAATCATTTTCATAAATATATATTAACCTCGAAGGAAAGAAGAGGTTTATTATAACTATGGAGAGTTAATAATCACATAAATAGGTTGAACGCATGAATCAAGATGAAAAAAAACAAAAAGCCGCTAAAGCAGCATTTGATTTAGTTTTTCCTTCACTTCATGAAGATTCAGTTCTAGGTATAGGTACAGGATCTACCACTAATTTTTTCATAGAAGAATTGAATAAAAGCAGTGCTCATATAAAAGGGGCTATTTGCAGCTCAAATGCTTCAAAACAAAATTTAAAGGAATCTGGCATAGAGGTTTTAGAGCTCAATGACGTCCATGGAATAGATATTTATATAGATGGAGCTGATGAATTTAATTCAAGGTTTGAGCTTATTAAAGGCGGTGGTGGCGCGCTTACAAGAGAAAAAATTCTAGCAAATTCATCTAAGCACTTTATATGCATAGTGGACGATTCTAAGTATGTTCAATTGCTGGGAGAATTCCCATTGGCTATAGAGGTTCTAGAGGTTGCCAGAAGTGCCGTATCAAGAGAAATGATGAGAATGGGGGGCAAACCTGTATACAGAACAAACTTCAGGACCGACAATGGAAATCAAATAATAGACGTCAGTAACTTAAAGATAGAAGTACCTTTTGAAATGGAAGCTGCCATAAATAATATTCCAGGCGTTGTTGAAAATGGGATATTTGCAAATCGCACACCAGACATTATTTTAAAGGCCACTGAAAGTGGTATAGAAGAAATTAAGAAGTAGTTAATATATACAACTTAAAGATAAGTAAGTAAGTACTTACTTATCTTGTGAGAGAAGCCAGAATCTCTCCTACAAGTTCCGGGCTATCCGGTTCTACGTCTTGGTTGAAGTGTTTTACAGATCCGTCCTTAGAAATTAGATATTTATTAAAATTCCAAGACGGCTGAACTCCTGTTTCTTTTATCAGACTCGTAAAAAAGTTATTAGCCTTATATCTTCTTAGTCCTAATTTTCCACCATTTGTTACATGAGATCTTTTGAACATTGGAAAATCAACACCGTAAGTTGTTTTACAGAACTCTTTGACATCCTCTTCTGCATCTAACTCCTGAAAGAAATCTCCAGAAGGAAAGCCCAACACTACTAAACCTTCTTCTTTGTGCTCCTTGTAAAGGGCCTGAAGTGCTTCGTATTGATAAGTATATCCGCACTGACTCGCAACGTTAACAGCCAGAACCACCTTACCTTTGTATTCACATAAATTAGCTGTGTCAGAAGAACCCAGTATTCTTATCTCATGGTCCAATACCTCTGGACAGTCAGAAAATGAATAAAAAGGGACCAGTAGTAAAAGAAAAGCTAATTTTTTCATATATTTAAAATATTTTTAATAAATCCAAACTTTAGTTTGCACATCAACAAGATCAAACAACTCTATAACGTCATTATTATACATCCTTATGCAACCATCGGAAGCTGGAATTCCTATAAGTCCCTCCTCTGCTGTTCCGTGTATATATATGTACCTAGACCTTGAATCTACATCACCTCCTTTATTTTTTTCCAGCTCTAACCCATCAAGCCATAAAATTCTTGAAGTGACATGATCATAATCTGTATCAATCTTTTCAGAAATTATATTTGCAATAGCGCCATTCCACTTTCTTCCCTTTAAAATAGCATTCTTAGGCAAATTATCTCCTATTTTTTTATGTATTTCGTGTTGACCAAGGGGGGTTTTAAGGCTATTTTTTTTACTTCCTGTACCATAACTTGATGAAGAAATAGTATATTCTTTTAAAATTGTACCTTTTTTAAGGTAAAACATCTTCTGACTATCTATATCAACATACAGTAAATTATCGTATGTCTTAAAAGCTTCCGATTTTTTTTCTATCTTATCTAAAATATTGTTTTTAATAGATTTACCTGAAAAATTTTGTTCAATGGAACTGCATGAATAGGCGACTAAAATTATTGATAAGATAAAAATATTCTTTATTTTTATAATTATTTTTTTAAACATTTGTTTCTTTTAATTTAATTTAAGTTTTTTATAGAACTTTAGTTCTTTTAATAATGCAAATTCCTAATATTATCAGGACATAAAAATAACTTAAAAAGTTTCCTATATAAGTAAAAGGTGTGCGTCCTTGGTAACTAGTTACAATGCTACTGATTCTATCTCCTTCGAAATGACCTAATTTTGTCTTTATTATACCCTTATTGTCTATAATTGCGCTTATCCCGCTATTGGTTGATCTTATCACGGGTTTTTGTTGCTCTAAGGCTCTGTCTTGAGCTATTTCTAAATGTTGAATAGGCCCCAATGAATCCCCAAACCAAGTATCATTACTTATTGTTACCAGGATATTGGCATTTTTGGCAGTTTCATTGATTATTCCACTGAAAGCTATTTCATAGCAAATACTCGGAGCTAGCAGTAAATCTTTACTTTTTATCAAACTATATTCATTACCTGGAACTGTGTTTGTTAAATTAAGTCCCATAAAATCCAATAGATTGCCTATATAGGACTCTAGCGGAACAAACTCACCAAATGGCACTAATTTCTTTTTATCGTAATATCCTTCTGCCGCACCAAGCCCTAAAATTCTATTTCTCATCTTGTTATCAGCTATCTCTTCTTCATTTCTCGCTATTATCCCTGTTATAAACAAGACACCTTTGTCTTTTGCTTTTTTATCAAAATTTGAAATCCAATTCTTCAGCTCTTCTTGGGTTTGGATCAATGCCGTTTCTGGAAAAACTACCAGTTCGGATTTTTCCGCTTCATTAATTGAAGCTTCCATCAGTGTTTTTGTTTTAGCAACACCCTCATAGCTCCATTTATCTTTAAGCGTTAAATTTGGCTGATAAACAGTTACTTTTATTTCCTCTAATGGGCTGGTCCAATTTATAGATTTAAGAACTAAACTCGAGAGAACTATGAAAGATATAATGAGTGCAGAGGGGAGTAGGGCGCTTGTATTTTTTCTTTGCCTAAAAGCAACTAGAATACAACCACTCAGAGTAGTCAAAATTAAGGAGTTACCTTGGGATCCAATAACCGATATCCATCCATCTAAAAAAGAATTGGATAGCGTTGTGCCTACTAAGAGCCAAGGAAAACCTGTAAACAAATAGCCCCTTGTTATTTCCACTAAAAACCAACAAATAGGAAATATAAGTATAGCGTTGAAACTGTGACTTATAGACAGTTTCTTGTACAGTAGCCCGACCATTCCTGTATACAAAGAAAGGCAACATATAAATAAGATTGTTATCAAAGAAGAGCTTATAATATTTAAGTTTCCATGGTAGTGAATACTCACATACACCCAGGATATACCGCTTAACCAGTAACCCAACCCATAAAAGAAACAGGTGTAAAAACTTTGCCTACTATTAAGGTTTTCTAGTAAATATATAAGCGTACAAAATGAAAGAACTGACACACCCCAAAGTTCTCCAGGAGAAAAACCAAGCGGTAGAACTAATCCTGCTAAGGCCGCATAAGAATACTTAATTTTCACTAGTATTTATATTAGATACACTATTGCTGCTAAGGAAGTATTATTTTAGTTTTGTTACTTTTATTTTCTTAATTCTACGGCGTTCAATTGAGTTAATAACAAACCTTAAACCATCAATATTTATTGCGTCATTTGGCTTTGGAAATCTAGCAAAATGATGCATAACAATACCACCCAATGTATCGAAATCCTTATCGCTAAGTTTAGATTTAAATGCAGTATTAAATTCATCGATTGGTATTAACGCTGAAACCAGATACTCATCTTCAGCTATCTCTTTAATGAAAACATCTACATCATTATCATGTTCGTCTTCTATCTCACCAACAATTTCTTCAAGAACATCTTCTACTGTAACAAGACCGGTTATCCCTCCGTATTCATCAAGGACAATGGCCATGTGATTGCGGTTTGTTCTAAGTTCATCGAGCAATAAGTTTAATTTTTTACTTTCAGGTATTAGAACTGCCGGCCTCATGACACTTGCAAGCTTAAAATCATCAAAATTTTCTGAAGAAAGATAAGGCAAAAGGTCTTTTGCCAATAAAATGCCTTCAATTTCATCTGAATCCACATTAATAATGGGGAATCTTGAGTGGGTTGACTTAATAACCCTTGGTAGAAAGTCTGAAGGTGACTCTTCTGAGTCTATAAACACCATTTGAGGTCTTGGTATCATGATATCCCTTACTTGATCAGTAGAAACGCGCAATGCACCTTCTATCATGTCTAGGGTACCTTTTTCTAAAACCCCTCTTTCACTTGAATCTCTTATGGATCCAGCTAATTCTTTTTTATTCTTTGGTTTGTAGGAAAAATTTTGGTAAATCTCTTTAATCCTACTTCTTATTCTATCTTGCATGCCAAGCCTTCCCGGCTCAGCAACAGTACTTGGTGGTTCTTCTTTCATTAACGCCTCAAATTAAAAACAAGTGGTTATGATATGACCAATCAATAGGGGTCAGCAACATCTATTTTTGAAAGAATATTTTTTTCCAGACTTTCCATGTCATTTGCAGAGTCACCTTCTTCATGGTCGTAACCTAGCAAATGAAGCACGCCATGAACGTATAAATGGGATAAATGATCTTGAGCTGACTTTTCTTGTTCTTGGGATTCTTTAAAAATTAATTCTGGACAGACGGCTATATCACCCAAAAAAGAGCCCTGTACTGAGTCTGATAAATCATTTGGAAAAGAGAGCACATTTGTTGGTCTATCTATATTTCTGTATGTCTTGTTAATTAATTGCATCTCGTTTTTATCAACAAACTTTAAAGATACTACCCAGTTATTTTTGCAAGAAGGATCTACGGCTTCTTGAATAATTTTATGTAAATCTTTTAAAGAAGAAAAATCTAAATCACCAGCACCTTCAGAATCTATTATCAGATCAATTTTATTCATTAATGATCACTGATAATTTTCATAAGCTTCAACTATTTTTTGAACCAGCCCATGTCTTACAACGTCTTTAGAGTCGAACTCCACAACCCCAACGTCTTTTATATTCTTAAGTACTTCCAGGGAATGGACTAGGCCAGACTGTACGGTCTTGGGCAAGTCAATCTGCGTAATGTCACCTGTCACCACAACTTTGGAACCAAAACCAAAGCGGGTTAAAAACATTTTCATTTGCTCTACTGTTGCATTTTGACTTTCGTCTAAAATGATAAAAGAATTGTTAAGGGTCCTTCCTCTCATAAAGGCCAGCGGAACTACTTCTATGGTGTTTCTTTCAATAAGTTGGTTCGTTTCTTTGTAACCTAACATCTCAAAAAGAGCATCGTACAAAGGTCTTAAATAAGGATCTATCTTTTGACTTAAGTCACCCGGTAAAAAACCTAATTTCTCACCAGCTTCAACTGCTGGCCTGACCAATAGAATCTTTTCAACCTCTCCGTTTACCAATTGCTGAACTGCACTAGCCACAGCGAGATAAGTTTTTCCTGTACCTGCAGGGCCAATTCCAAAGGTTAACACCTTCTCATTAACCGTCTTAATATAATCCTGCTGGTGCTCTCCATTTGGTAAAACTACCAGATTAGGTGTTTTGATTGGCTCTCTCTTTGCAACTTGATTGGTGCCTTCCTTTCTTTCTGATTTATTCATAGCTCCTCTTAAATATAAATGAACATCTTCTGGTGATATCTTCCCTTTCTTACCTAACTCGGTGTAAAGGCTTGTTATTACTGATCTTCCAATGTTTGATTTGGAAACGGTTCCTTGAATCTTAAAATTAGACCCTCTGTTGCTAATCTTTATATCTAGAGTTTCTTCTATTTGTTTTAGAACAGAATTGGTAGGGCCACAGAGATCTGAAATTCTTCCTGAGTCCTCAGGTTCCAATTGAAAACGTATATCTTCTAACATTAAGCTACTAGCATGCCTCTTAATGATTTAGTTTTTGCTTCAACAACTTCAATTTTTACAAAGTTACCAATAAGATCTGGATCGCTGCAGGCAAATATAATCACTTTATTGTTTTCAGTTCTAGCCTGGAATTCTCCTGGATCTTTTTTAGAGACTCCCGTTACCAAACATCTTGTAACTTGACCCACCATCCTTCGGCTTATGCTTAAAGCAGAATTTTCTAACTTCAGCTGAAGCTCATCTAATCGCAGTTTCTTTTGCTCTAGGGGGACATTGTCTTCTAAATCTTTAGCCGTTGTGTTTGGTCTTGGGCTGTAAATAAAGCTAAAGGATTCATCAAAACCCACAGAATCAACCAAGTCCAAGGTATCTTGAAAATCTTTTTCTGTCTCTCCTGGAAATCCAATTATAAAATCAGATGAAATACTCATGCCTGGTCGAGCTTCCTTCAATTTACCAATGATTTCTAGGTATTGCTCTCGAGAGTGCCTTCTTCTCATGGCTTTTAGAATTTTGTCCGAGCCGCTTTGTACTGGCAGGTGAACGCAACTTATTAGCTCTGGAATTTCTTCATAAATATCTACCAAGTCTTGTCCAAATTCAAAAGGGTGCGATGTAGTAAAATTGATTCTTTCAATGCCTTTTGCAGCGGCAACTTCTCTTATTAGGTTAGCAAGCCCAAGACCTTTAGTTTTATCTTTTGTGTCTCGGTAAGAATTAACATTTTGGCCCAGTAATATTATTTCTTTTACGTTCTTTTGGGCCAAGCCCTTAACCTCCTCCAATATATCGTCAATGGGTCTACTTATTTCATTGCCTCTCGTGTGAGGTACGACACAAAACGAACAGTATTTATTACACCCTTCCATGATTGAAACAAAAGAGGAGGGGCCTTCGCTTGTTGGTTCAGGTAAATTATCAAACTTTTCGGTTTTAGGGAAAGATATATCTACAACAGAAGAACCTTGATTTGAAGAAGTTTCATAGAGTGTTGGAACCCGATGAATAGTTTGTGGTCCGAAAACCATATCTACAAAAGGCGCCCTTGAAGTTATCTTTTCTCCTTCTTGACTAGCAACACAGCCTCCTACTCCAATTTTTAACTCTGGATTTTTTTCTTTAAGTTTTTTCCATCTCCCCAACTGATGAAAAACTTTTTCTTGTGCCTTTTCTCTTATAGAACAAGTATTCAGCAGAATCAAATCAGCTTCCTCAGCAGAGGACACGGTTTCAAATCCATGACTTAAATTTAATAAATCACCCATACGATCGGAGTCGTATTCGTTCATTTGACAACCTTGGGTCTTGATGAATAATTTTTTGCCCATATATTAAGTAAGTGTTAAATCTTATTGTACTTCTATCTTATTTAAAAAGGCGGGCATTGTAATGGCAAAAAAAGGAATCTACAAAATAGTATTTGTTCAGCTTGGAGAAATCTACGAGGTATTTGCTGAAGCGGTATATCAAAGCGATATGTATGGCTTCATAGAAGTAGAAGATTATATGTTTGATCAAAATTCGCAAATTGTGGTTGATCCCAGTGAAGAAAAACTTAAATCTGAGTTCAATGGCGTCAAAAGAAGTTACATTCCCATTAGTTCTATAATGCGGATTGATGAAGTGGACAAGAAAGGAAATGCAAAAATTAAACCAAATAAAGATGGAAGTATAACGCCCTTTAGACCTTCACTGCTGGATGGGAATCTTCCAAAGAAAGATTAGTTTTATTTTATAAAAAGATTGTCTTTATAGAATTTTAACTCTTGGATCGACTCAATGACATCAGTCATTGCACGATGCCCACCTTCCTTCTTGAAGATGCCTAACAATTGTGGATGCCACCTTTTAACTAATTCTGATATCGAACTCACGTCTACATTTCTGTAATGAAAGAAACTGGAGAGCTCAGGCATATAACGAACTAAGAACCTCCTGTCGTGAGAAATTGAGTTCCCGCACAGAGGGGATTGTCCTTTCTGTGTGTGCTCTGATATGAACTGTAGAGTTTCTTTTTCAGCTTGCTCTATTGTCATGTTTGTAACTCTGAGCATGTCCACAAGACCTGAACTGTTGTGTTGATTCGTGTTCCATGCGTCCATATTGTCTATGTACTCTTGGGGTTGTTGTATAACCAAATTAGGTCCTTGAATTATTTCCGTCAAATCATGATTGGTTACGGCAGTTGCTATTTCTATGATTCTTTCAGAATCAGGATCTAGTCCTGTCATTTCTAGGTCTAACCATATTAAAGCTGGGTAATTTTTATTTTGAGACATTTGAGGACAGGATTCTAACTGCAAACTACAATAACCCCTAATGTTGCATAAAATTAAGACAAAATTTATCACTCTACTGTGTCTTGTGTCCCTGATGGGCGGGTGCTCTATTGCAGGAGCATGGATCTATGACAGACTCGATGACTATATAAATGATTACTTCTTTAACTTTGCTAATTTTTCAAATGGTCAAAAAGAAGATATTAGGTTAGTAACGAAAAACTTTAAATATTGGCTTACAAAAAATCAATTGCCAGAAATTCAACTCGTTCTAAATGATATTGCAGCGCTAAATAAGACTAGCAACAATTCTGAAATAAAACTCGTTTACGAGAAAGGATATAAAATATTTGAATCGATCAATTTATATTTTGATTATGAATTCATTGAATTTGCATCTTCGCTTGATAAAAAACAAATAAATGAAATGGAAAACCATTTCTCTGAACTTCAAGAAGAAAGAAAGGAAAAGAGGAAGGAACGAAAAGAAGAAACGTATCATGTGAGATTGCTTGAGAATTATGTTTCTGGCTTCAAGAGGTTGGGTATAAAGCTTAAAAAAGAGCAGAAGGAATTGCTTGCCTATTCAATAAAGGATACTCAAGACAATAGCAAAGAATGGAACTTGCTTCAGAAGAAATGGACAGAAGAGATGTTTTCAATTCTTAGAAAAAATGAACAAAATAATTTCAAAAAAAAACTTTCAGTGCATTTAAAAGGTTTGTCTGATTTAGGTTCCCAGATCTTTAAAGATAAAATTGAACAGAACAAAACCATAGGAATAATTGCCGTTTCTAATGTAGTTGGGTCTATGGATGAGAGCCAATTTAAAAAGATGAATAAAAGTTTAAATGTATTTCAGAAATCAATTCTCCAAATAATCAAAAATCAAGATGACTCTTTCATAGAGTAAAATAGAAATGTTTAAAAATGTCAGATAAAATTACAAAAGATACGAGTTTTGGTTTCCGCCAAATAGACTCCCGTGAGAAATCAAAGATGGTTGGCAATGTCTTCGATACGGTCGCATCAAACTATGATCTTATGAATGATTTAATGTCTTTTGGCATTCACAGATTATGGAAAAGAGTTGCAATAGAATCTTCAAGCCTAAGAAAAGACTCTAAAGTTCTAGATTTAGCAGGCGGGACTGGTGACATGGTTAAGCTCATGAGGGACAAAGTAGGTGAAGAAGGTCTTATCGTCCTGTCAGATATTAATCGAAGCATGTTAGAAGAGGGAAGAGATAGGCTTATTAATGATGGAGTTGAAGGAATTAATATAGCTCAAATAGATGCCCAATTTATTCCATTTGAAGATGAAACATTTGATTTGATAACAATTGCTTTTGGATTAAGAAATGTTACTGATAAAGACAAGGCAATGCGTTCTATGCTGAGAGCGCTAAAAAAAGGAGGAAAATTGATTGTCTTAGAATTCTCCAGGCCTACTAATGAAATTTTTAGAGAGATATATGATGTGTTTTCTTTTGAAATCATTCCTAAAATAGGAGAGCTTATTGCTAATACCGAAGAAAGTTACAGATATTTAGCTGAATCAATACGAATGCATCCCACTCAAGAAGAATTAAAGACAATGATGGAAGAAGCGGGATTTAAAGACTGCAACTACGAAAACCTGACCAACGGTGTTGTGGCAATACATTCAGGTGTAAAAGGATAAATTGTAATGATTAAAGACTTTCTACACCTTCTAAACCTCATTAATATATTCTTTAAAGCAAGACTGGATACTCTGTTAACTGAATACACAGATTCAAAATTACTATCCTTTTTGATATTCTTTTTGCCCTGGAAAATTTTTTCTGCAAAGGAGCTCAGAGGTGAAAGAATTAAAAGGGCTCTAGAAGAAGCAGGACCGGTATTTATAAAATTTGGTCAATTGATCTCCACCAGACCTGATGTAGTTCCATCAGATATAGCTAGATCACTTCAGTCCCTTCAAGACAACCTGCCTCCTTTTTCATCAAAGGACGCTATAGAAATTATTGAAAAAGAACTTGGCGATAGCGTTAATAATATTTTTGATGATTTTGAAGATACCCCTTTTGCAGCAGCTTCAATTGCACAAGTTTATGCAGCCAAGATTAAGGGAACTGATAAAGAAGTTGCTATCAAAGTAGTCAGACCAAACATTACAAAATTAATATCCAAAGATATTTCTTTAATGAAAAGACTAGCAAGACTAGCTGAGAAGTATTTTTTTGATGCTAGAAGGTTAAAACTTTCAAAATTAGTTGAAGAGTACGAATACGTAATAGAAGCAGAACTAAATATGCGTATTGAAGCATCCAATATAAAACAAACTAAGAGAAACTTTGAAGGCAATAATTTGTTGTATGTTCCTGATGTTTACTGGGATATCTCTACAGAGAAAGTTCTTGTTATGGAAAAAATTTCTGGCGTCCCGGTAGATAAAATTGAAGTTCTTAAAGATCTTGGAGTAGATTTTAAACTTCTTGCTGAAAGGGGTGTCGAGATATTCTTGAAGCAAGTTTTCATCGATAATTTCTTCCATGCCGATATGCATCCTGGCAATATTTTTATTGAGGCAACGAACCCCCAAGACCCTTCCTATGTAGCAGTTGATTATGCAATAGTCGGCTCTCTTAGCGAAGACGAACAATTTCAAATAGGGAAAATGTTATTAGCCGTAATCAGCAAGAATTTTTCTGAAGTTGCAGCTATTCTTATTGAAGCAAAGTGGGTAGATTCTTCAACAAGACAAAATGAATTGGAAAGAACAATTAGGGCAGCGTGTGAACCTATCTTTGATCAGCCTTTGGAGAATATAAATTTTGGAGAGCTGCTCTTATTCATTTTTGATTCAGCAAGAAGATACAACTTAAATATGCAGCCATCTCTAATGCTCCTTCAAAAAACTTTAATAAATATAGAGGGCCTTGGTAAGCAACTTTATCCAGGTTTAGATTTTTGGTCTATAGCCAACCCTTTCCTAAAAACTTGGGTATCTGAACGTTACAACCCTCAAAAAATGCAAGAGTGGGCAAAGGAAAATACTGCTCAGCTTCTTGAAAAAGTTAGAAAACTTCCCAAAGTTGCAGAAACTGCAATTGAACAAATTAATAAAATAGAGATCTATCAAAAGGCTAGTGAGGATAGGCATCTTGAATTAATAAAAAAAATTGCTAATGAAAAAAGTAGTATAAATCTTCTTACAATATTAATAATTAGCTCTATCATTATTTACTTACTTAACTGATAACGCCATGGAAAAAGAAATTATTTTAGAAATTGCTGAAATCTTAGAAAGGAGAAAAGAATCAACAGCAGGCTCTTCTTATACTAAATCCTTATTTGATAAGGGTCTAGAGGAGATACTTTCTAAGATTTCAGAAGAATCTGAGGAGTTAATTGAAGCGGCTAAAGCTAAGGATGAAAACAAGAAAAAGAAATTGATTCATGAAACTGCCGATCTGTGGTTTCATACTATGGTGTTGCTATCGTATGAAGACATCAGCGCAAAAGAAATACTAGATGAGCTAGAAAAAAGATTTGGTACATCAGGACTTGATGAGAAAGCTTCGAGGAAAAGCTAATTAAAGGAGATTATTATGGGCGGAATTAGCATATGGCAAATATTAATAATACTAGTAATTGTTCTTCTTCTCTTTGGTGGGACCAAGCGCTTAAAAAACTTAGGCTCAGATCTAGGCAACGCGCTCAAAGGCTTCAAAAAAGCTATTGATGAAGAAGATAAGAAAGAAGATTCTGATACAAAATAAACACTCAACCTCTCTCACATGTTCGATATAGGACTTCTAGAATTATTCTTAGTTCTGCTTATAGGTCTAATAGTACTAGGACCAAATAGACTTCCAGAGGTTGTAAAATCAGTAACAAAATCTGCTAAATGGATTAAAAAAACTATTTCATCTACCAAAGAAGAAATTTCTAGGAATATTGGGCTAGATGAAATTTATCAAGACCTTCGTAATGAAGAGATCATGGAAAAAACTAAATCTTCTTCATATGAAGAAGAAAAGTAGATTAAATTGATGTCTGAAAATACCAAACAACAGGATTTTATAGATCACCTTTCTGAACTAAGATCTAAGTTACTTAAGTCTGTAATATTCATATTAGTAGCCTTTCTTGGCTTGGTTTATTTTTCTAATTCAATTTATGAGTTTGCTGCAGAGCCCCTTCAGGCATTCTTACCAAAGAATTCCTCTATGATAGCAACAGAAGTTGCATCTCCTTTTTTATCTCCCTTACGGTTAACCTTCTACGTTTCATTACTTATTTCTATGCCCTATCTGCTGAGTCAAATTTGGTCTTTTATAGCCCCTGGTATGTATAAAAATGAAAAGGTTCTTTCTTCAATAGTACTTTCTTCGAGCGTTATACTATTTTACTTAGGAACCCTGTTTGCATACTTTGTTGTTTTTCCACTGGTATTTGGATTCTTTACAAGTACAGCTCCAGCAGGGGTAATGGTCATGACAGATATTAGTAAATATCTAGATTTTATCCTTACCATGGTATTTGCATTTTCTTTTTGTTTTGAAATACCAATCTTGATTTACCTTTTAGTATGGTCAGAAATTACAACTGTTGAAAGTATTTCTAGAAAAAGACCTTATGTCATTGTTCTATGTTTCGTTATCGCCATGCTCTTAACCCCTCCGGATGTTCTGTCTCAGACACTATTAGCAGTGCCGTGCTGGTTATTATTTGAACTAGGCCTATTAATAGCAAAACTAACGCTAAAGAATAAATAAAGAATTCTTAAGAATTGAATAGAAAGGTAATGGGGCCTTCATTGACCAATTCGATAGACATATTTGCCCCAAACACACCTACTCTCACTTTAGAATATTCGTGTAGAAGGTGGTTGGTAAATTCTTGAAATAAAATCAGACCCGCTTTGTGATCAGCTGCATCTGAAAAACTGGGCTTTAAACCTTTTTGAGTGCCTACAGACAGCGTAACTTGTGGAACAAGCAAAACCTCAGATTGAGTCTCAATTACACTTAAATTAATTCTGCCCTCTTCATCGGAAAAAATTTTATAGTTTAGAATTTTTTTGCTCAGCTTCTTTATTTCATTAAAAGAGTCTTTAGGATCAAATCCCACAAAGACAAGTACCCCTTTTTTTATAGTAGCAACCTGTTTTTTATCTATCTCAACCGAGGCTCTTGAAACTCTTTGTACGAGGACTTTCACCTAGTAAAGAAACTATTTCTCAAGGGATTCATTCCATTCACCCTTTGATGCAAGGCTGTTCATAAAAGCTCTATGAGATAGCGCTGATTGTGCAGCTGCCCTGTTTTCTTCTTTTCCTAACCATGCTTTTAAAGCTGATTGCTGTAAGGCTCTGCCGTAAGAAAAACTCAATCTCCAATCAAAACCTCCTATCTTATTCATGGCATCTAGGTGTGCTGTAGAATGAAGGTCTGATTGACCTCCTGATAAGAAGGTTATACCGGGTAAATTTGAGGGTACCTCTGATTTTAGACATTCTAAGGTTTTTTCTGCGACTTCATCAATACCTGCTTGATTTGCATTCGCGGATCCTGAAGTGATCATATTAGGCTTCAATATTGTTCCTGCAATATTGACTTCATTATTTTTTAAACTACTAAACAAAGCGTTTAAGCATCTTTTAGACACTTCCAGGCATTGATCGATGGTGTGACTTCCTTCCATTAGCACTTCGGGCTCTACCATTGGTACCATATTGCTTTGTTGAACAATCTTGGCGTAATCTGCTAAAGCCTGCATATTTTCTTCTATGCATTTATCTGAAGGCATGCCATCTCCTATTCTTACTACTGCTCTCCATTTAGTAAATTTTGCTCCTAGATTAAAATATTCATCGCACCTTTTTCCCAGACCTTCAAGCCCTTGGGTTAGAGTTTCTTCTGGGTGACCATCAAGCGGCTGGAGGCCTTGGTCTACTTTAATCCCAGGAAGAGCTCCTTGGCTAACAATTAGGTTCACTAAAGACGGCCCTTCATCTGAATTTTGTCTTATGGTTTCATCAAACAGTATGACTCCTCCTATATTGCCTTTCATGCCTTCAGATCTAAAAAGCATCTCCCTGTAATCTCTTCTATTTTTTTCAGTTGACTCCACTCCTATCGAATCAAACCTTTTTCCACAAGTTGGATTACTTTCGTCTGCAGCAAGGATTCCTTTCCCATCTGAAACAATATAATTTGCAATTTCTTCTAAAGTATCAAGTGACATCTGTTTCTCCTAAATTTAATTTATCCTAAGTCCTGTTATCCTGAGATTCAAGAGCTTTCATCTCCAAGGCTTCTACAGCAGGAAGCGTTCTACCTTCTATAAATTCTAAAAAAGCACCGCCAGCCGTAGACATATAATCAATATCATCTAAAACTCCAATTGCTTTTGCAGCAGCTATCGTGTCTCCACCTCCACCTACCGAATAACCCTCTGAATCTGCGATCATTTTTGCTATTGTTGATGTTCCGTGCATAAATTGTGGTTTTTCAAACAACCCAACCGGGCCGTTCCATAAGATAACCTTTGCCTCTTCAAGAATTGATTTTACTTCTTCAAAACTTTCTGGAGCTATATCAAATATTGAGTCTCGTGAATCTATAGAATTTATACCAACTACACTTCCTTTGTCTTCCATAGAGCGCGCAACTACAACCTTGCCAGGAAGAATAACACCATCTTTATTTGCCAACTCCAAAGCTTGTTCTAGCATGTCTTTTTCGTACAAAGATGAACCCACATTAAAACCCTTAGCTGCAAGACAGGTATTGGCTATCCCACCGCCTAAAATTACAAAATCCATTTTATCTGACAGAGAGTTGATTAAATCTAATTTAGTTGAGATCTTGGCACCCCCAAGAATTGCTACCGATGGCCTATTCTCATTTTGATTTACCTTACTCAGCGACTCGAGTTCTTCTTGGAGTAAAAAACCTGCACATGCTTGATTTGCATAAGAGATGATACCTGTTGTAGAGGCATGTGCCCGATGGGATGTTGCAAAGGCGTCCATTACGAAGATGTCACACATATCGGCAAGTTTTTTGCAAAGGTCAGGGTTGTTAGATTTTTCTCCTTTCAAGAACCTTACATTTTCTAATATATTTAATTGGCCTGCATCAGGCTCTGACCATTCCTCAATGGAACTTATTAAATTGACGCTCAAGCCTAATAATTCTTTTAACTTCTCAGCAATAGGTTTTAATGAAAATTCTGACTGAATAGTACCGTTTTCTTCAGGTCTGCCCAAGTGAGTTAAAAGGGTTAACTTGCCTTTATTATTCAAAATATGCTGGATCGTAGGCAAAGATCTAACGATTCTTTCATCATCGAATACCTTACAATCTTGAATGGGAGTATTCAGATCTGCACGTAATAATATATTTTTTCCAGATAAATCAAAATCTAAGAGCGTTTGCATTTAAATTAAATTTATAGGTGTTTTAGAATTGAAGCAACTATCTTCTCTTTGGTAAATCCAAAATAATCAGCCAAAACATTACCAGGAGCAGATTCACCAAAAGAATCCATGCCGATAACCAAACCATTGAGTCCTACGTATTTTCTCCACCAATCTTCATGAGAAGCTTCGACAGCAACTTTAGTTGTATCTGTTCCTAAAATACTCTCAACATAATCCTTGCCTTGAGCATCAAATCTCTCAGTGCACGGGATTGAAACAACTCTCACACTTATCTTATTTTCTACCTCTTTAGCAGCTTCAAGTGTAGCTGAGAGCTCTGAGCCGGTTGACAACAATACCAGTTCTGGTTTGCTTGAAGATTCGTAAACTACGTACCCGCCTCTATCTATCAAACTAACCTGATTAGCGTCTCTGTCTATTGTTGGAAGGTTCTGTCTTGATAAGATCAATGCGGTTGGTTTAGCTTTATTTTGTATGGCAGCTTTCCAAGCAAAGGTTGTTTCAACAGCATCACAAGGCCTCCAAGTCTCAAGGTTAGGAGTGGTTCTTAGGCTTGTTAAATGCTCAACCGGTTGATGAGTTGGTCCATCCTCTCCCACACCTATAGAATCGTGTGAGTAAACTAAAATGGTTGGGATTTTCATCAATGCAGCCATTCTTACTGCATTTCTTGCGTAATCTAAGAAAGTTAAAAAAGTTCCACTGTAAGGTCTGTTGCCACCATGCAAGACCATTCCGTTCATTATGCCGGTCATGGCAAATTCCCTAACTCCATAGTTTAGGTAATTTCCACTGAAATTATCTTTTGTTATTGCAACAGTACCTGACCAGTTAGTGTTGTTTGAACCAGTCAAATCAGCAGAGCCTCCAATTAATTCAGGCATCAGAGGACCAAGAACATTTATAACCATTTCAGATGATTTTCTTGTTGCTATATTGAGCTTTTCTTCTTGCATTTTTTCAGCAAATTCTAATAAAGCCTTCTCCAGATCATCAGGGTCATTCATTGACATGCATCTAAGGTATTCTTCAGATAATTCAGGATGTTTTGAGGTATATTCAGCAAATAAGTCATTCCAGCCTTCCTCTAACCGTTTCCCTTTTATAGAAACATCCCAGCCATCATATACATCTTGTGGTATTTCAAAAGGGTCATGATTCCATCGAAGTTCTTCTCGTATTTTTTTTATTTCCTCCTCTCCAAATGCTGCTCCATGAGATGCAGAAGTTCCCGCTTTACTAGGCGAACCTTTTCCTATGATCGTCTTGCAACAAATTATTGTAGGTCTTGATTCTTCTTGTTGAGCTTTTTTAATTGCATCACGTATTTGCTCTGGGTCATGGCCATCAACATTTCCTATTGCCTGCCAACCATAAGACTCAAACCTTGCAGGTATATTTTCGGTAAACCAACCTTCAACCGGTCCGTCTATAGAAATACCGTTATCATCATAAATAACCACGAGCTTTCCTAATCCTAAAGTTCCCGCTAAGGAGCATGCTTCATGAGAAATTCCTTCCATCAAACAGCCATCACCAGTAAATGCATAAGTCATATGATCCACAATTTCATAACCTTCTCTGTTAAATCGTTCAGAAAGTAATCTTTCTGAAATTGCCATTCCTACGGCATTTGATATTCCTTGTCCCAATGGTCCTGTGGTGGTTTCAACTCCAGGCGTTATTCCATATTCTGGATGACCAGGTGTTTTAGAGCCCAATTTTCTAAAATTTTTTATTTCCTCAATTGATAAATCATAGCCTGTTAAATGTAACAATCCATACAAAAGCATAGAGCCATGGCCATTAGATAGAACAAATCTGTCTCTGTTGGTCCATTCAGGATTAGTCGGACTATGCCTTAGATTTTCTCTCCATAGAACTGCGGCAATATCCGCCATGCCCATAGGCATGCCTGGATGTCCAGATCTAGCTTCTTCTACAGCATCCATAGCCAATACCCTCAGCGCATTTGCTAATTTCATTTCGTTATTATTTTCTATCATAATTATTTAGTATTTTGAGACTTAAAGGTATATTTTCGCTGATAAGAAAATTTCTGTATATAGCCTAGGCACTTTAATACTAAAAATTAGTAAAAAAGTTTCTTAAACGTTAGAATGCTCATCTTTTTTAAAGGAAATAAAATGTCTGAATATAAAATTTTTACTTCTGAATCTGTTTCAGAGGGACACCCAGATAAGATGGCAGATCAAATATCTGATGCTGTCTTGGATGCAATGTTGAAAGATGACCCGAATTCCAGGGTAGCCTGTGAAACTCTTATTAAAGATAATCTAGTTGTACTTGCTGGTGAAATTACAAGCTCATCAACTCCTGATTTGGAAGCTGTGACCAGAAAGGTAATAACCGATATCGGATACGATGATATAGCTACGGGGACTGATGGCGCAACATGCAAAGTAATGAATGTCATTGGCAAACAATCTCAAGATATAGCTCAAGGGGTTAATGAAGGAGAAGGTGAGGACTTGAACCAAGGTGCTGGAGACCAAGGATTGATGTTTGGTTATGCAACTAATGAAACAGAAGTTCTAATGCCGGCTCCAATAACTTATTCTCATAGATTGGTTAAGCAACAGGCGTTTATTCGAAAATCAGGAAAACTCAGCTGGTTAAGGCCAGATGCAAAAAGTCAGGTAAGTTTTGTTTATGGAGAAGATGGAAAGCCTGAATCTATTTCAGCAGTTGTTCTTTCTACTCAGCACGACCCTGATGTCTCTCAAGAAGATCTAAAAGAAGGCGTCATGGAAGAAATAGTAAAGCCAACTCTTCCCTCTAAATGGCTTACTGCTGATACTAAATATTTTATAAACCCTACTGGAAAATTTGTTATTGGAGGTCCTGCAGGAGATTGTGGATTAACAGGAAGAAAAATAATTGTGGACACTTACGGAGGCATGGCAAGACATGGTGGCGGTGCATTTTCAGGAAAAGATCCATCTAAAGTTGACCGTTCAGCTGCATACGCAGGTAGATACGTAGCAAAAAATATAGTAGCTGCAGGCTTGGCTGATAAATGCGAAATACAAGTTTCATATGCCATAGGGGTTGCTGAACCGACTTCAATTAGCATCAACACCTTCGGCACCTCAACAATCTCTGAAGAAAAAATTGCGGACTTGGTGAGAGAGCATTTTGATCTAAGACCAAGACATCTAATTAATATGCTTAATCTAAAAAGACCTATTTACCAAGCAACAGCAGCATATGGTCATTTTGGAAGAGAAGAAGATGCTTTTACATGGGAAAAAACCGATAAAGCTGAAGCCCTTAAATCATAAATAAATAAAATAAAAAAATGGAAACAACAAACAATCAAGATTTTAAAGTAGCAGACATGTCCCTAGCAGAATGGGGAAGAAAAGAAATTGTTATAGCCCAGTCCGAAATGCCTGCTCTAATGAAACTAAGAGAGCGATATGCGGATGAGCAACCTTTAAAAGGAGCAAAAGTTCTTGGATGCATACATATGACTATCCAAACTGCTGTTCTAATTGAGACACTTACAGCTTTAGGAGCAGAAGTTAGATGGGCGGGTTGTAATATATTTTCTACCCAAGATCAAGCAGCAGCAGCAATTGCAGCGGCAGGAATACCTGTATTTGCGTGGAAAGGTCAAACAGACGAAGAATTTGATTGGTGCATAGAACAATCCATCTTAAAAGATGGCGCACCTTGGGATGCCAACATGATTCTAGATGATGGTGGAGACCTAACGGCCATGGCCCATACTAAATATCCAGAAATTCTAGAGAACATTCATGGGATAACTGAAGAAACAACTACCGGGGTAGTTAGACTCAATGAAATGATAGAGTCAAATGAACTTAAAGTGCCTGCAATTAACGTTAACGACTCAGTTACTAAATCCAAGAATGATAATAAATATGGTACTAGGCACAGCTTAAATGATGGAATTAAGAGAGGAACTGATATGTTTCTGGCTGGAAGAAAAGCACTCGTCATCGGATACGGAGATGTAGGAAAAGGCTCGGCTCAAAGTTTAAAGCAAGAGGGCATGATTGTCAGAGTTACAGAAGTTGATCCTATATGCGCCATGCAAGCGTGCATGGATGGATACGAAGTTGTTTCACCTTACATAGACGGAGTAAATAAACACAGCGAAGAATCTATCAACAAAGTGCTTCTTGAAGATACCGACCTGGTAGTAACTTCAACAGGCAACTACAAAGTATGCGACAAGCATATGCTTAAAGCCTTAAAGAAGGGCGCGGTAGTTTGCAATATCGGTCACTTTGATACAGAAATAGATACAGCGTTTATGAGGGAAGAATGGGCATGGGAAGAAGTAAAACCTCAAGTACATAAAATCTTCAAAGACACAAAAGCTGGTGATAAACCTGATCTAGAAAGTGGTGATTATCTAATTTTGCTTTCAGAAGGAAGACTTGTAAATCTTGGAAATGCTACAGGACATCCATCTAGAATAATGGATGGCTCTTTTGCAAACCAAGTACTGGCTCAAATGTATTTATACGAAAAGAAATTTGCTAACATCAATGACGAAGAAGTTAAGAAAGAACTTATCACGGTAGAAGTTCTGCCTAAAAAACTAGATGAAGAAGTTGCTGCGTATATGGTAGAAGGCTTTGGAGGTGTAATGACCAAGCTTTCGGATAAACAGGCAGACTACATCAATGTACCCACTGAAGGTCCATTTAAGTCAGAGATATATAAGTACTAAGAGGAAATTATGGAAACAAACTCAAAAAAATTAAGTTTTGAGTTTTATCCTCCCAAGACAGATCTGGGAAACGAAAAACTCATATCCATAGCTAAGGACCTAGAACTCTTAAAACCAGAATACTTTTCAGTAACTTTTGGTGCAGGAGGATCTACTCAAGAAGGTACATTCAATACCTGCTTGGCCTTAAAAGATAAAACTAACACAGTTCCATGTGCCCATATTTCTGGAGTCACTTCTAGTAAAGAAGAAATTAAGTCTATTCTTGATTCTTATCTAGAAGCTGGATTTAAAAGACTGGTCGTACTTAGAGGAGACTTACCTTCTGGAGTTGGAGGATACGGTGATTTTCCTTATGCACAAAATCTGCTTGAATTTGTAAGGTCGGTTTATGGGAATCAGTTTCATATAGAAGTGGGAGCTTATCCAGAAGTTCACCCGCAAGCAAAATCTGCAGATGAAGACTTTATTAATTTTTCTAATAAAGTTAAAGCAGGTGCTGACGGAGCCATAACTCAATTCTTCTTCTTAGCCGAAGCGTATTACAGTTTCATGGAGCGATGCGAAAAAGAAAACTTAAGAATTCCAATAACTCCAGGGCTTATTACCATTACCAATAAAGAATCTCTTCTAAGAATGGCAGATAACTGTGGTGCAAAGATTCCACAAAAAATAATTGGTGATCTTGATGGGCTGAATGATGAAGACGTTACCAAATACGGTATTGATGTATTAACAAGGCTTGGTGAAGACCTATTGTCTTACGGTGCGCCTGGAATCCATTTTTACACTATCAACAAATTAGAACCGACAAAGGCTATAGTAGAATCTTTAGGATTATAAGATGGCAAAAAAAACTACAACTAACCCATTATGGGGAGGTCGATTTACAAATGCAGCAAGTGAATTGACTCAAGAATACACGAGTTCAATTGATGTTGATAAAAGGTTATACAAAGAAGACATTAGAGGCTCTTTAGCTTATTCATTGGCACTAAAAGAAGCCAAGGTTATTTCTGCTAAAGATTATTCAAAGATATCTAAGGGGCTAAAATCAATACTGCAAGAAATAGAAGCAGGTAAGTTCCAATGGGACAAAGGTCTTGAAGATGTTCATATGAATATTGAATCTGCCTTAGTTAAAAAAGCAGGAAACTCAGCAAAAAAACTTCACACAGGTAGGTCGCGTAACGATCAAGTCTCCACTGACTTAAGGTTGCATTTGGATGGGGTAATTAAAGACATTCTTAACCTAATAAATCAAGCTCAGAGCTCGATAGTAGAAAAAGCCAGCATTCATTCAGCAGATATAATGCCGGGCTTTACGCACATGCAAATAGCACAACCGGTTACTTTTGGTCACCACCTTATGTCTTGGTTTGAAATGTTAGAAAGAGATTTTTCAAGGTTTACAGACACGAAAGATAGGATGAGTGTTTTACCTTTAGGGTCTGCCGCATTGGCTGGAAGCAGGTTTAAAATTGATAGGGAAAAACTGGCAAAACGTCTTGATTTTGATAGCACTTCCAACAATTCAATGGATGCAGTCAGCGATAGAGATTTTGTTATTGAATTTACAGCAAATTCAAGCATTCTTGGCGTTCATCTCTCAAGAATTTGTGAAGAGCTCGTAATCTGGTCTTCCTCTCAATTTAATTATGTACAACTCTCAGATGAATTCTGTACGGGTTCTTCAATAATGCCTCAAAAAAAGAACCCCGATGTAGCTGAACTAATTAGAGGAGGCTCATCGAAGACGATTGCAAGCCTAATGGGCCTGTTATCTCTCATGAAGAATCAACCCTTGTCTTACAATCGAGACATGCAAGAAGACAAAGAGTTTATTTTCTCAGCCGCCGATTACTGTCTGTCCAGTCTGGAACTTTTTTCTCATATGGTTAGTGGAATAAATGCGAATACGGAAAAAATGAAACTTGATTGCAATATGGGTCAAATTACTGCTACCGACTTGGCGGATTATCTAGTGGAACGTGATGTTCCGTTCAGAAGAGCGCATGAAGTGGTAGGAAAAATAGTTAAATACGCAGAGAGTAAAGATCTTCAAATTTTTGACCTCTCCATTGGTGAACTAAGAAAATTCTCCAATATAATTTCGGAAGACGTTAAGAGTTACCTTGATCCTTCAGAGGCAATAAAGGCCAGAAATCTTAAAGGCGGTACTGCACCTGTGCAAGTTAGAAGTCAGGTAAAACGAGCTCAAAAATTAATTAAAAATAGAGAGTAGATGTTTTTATACTTTCTAAAAACAATTGCAATTCTGTCGATTTGTTCAGGTTTGCTCATTGCTTGTGGTCAAAAAGGGCCGCTGTACATTCCAAAAGAAATATATAATGTTTCTCATGAATGGAATTAATACGAAAAATGGAGAACTTTACCTAGACAACATTTCTCTGTCCGATCTAGCCAATAAGTATGGCACTCCCTCTTATGTATACTCAGCATCTCTTATAAGAAAAAATTTTTTAGAGTATAAGGATGCATTAAGGGCTGCTGATAAAGTTTGTTTTGCCGTCAAATCTAATTCAAATATAAATTTACTAAAACTTTTAAACTCATTGGGTTCTGGATTTGATGTTGTCTCAGGCAATGAACTTAAAAGGTGTTTGGTAGCTGGAGCGGACCCTAAAGATATCGTCTTCTCTGGTGTGGGGAAAACGAAAGAAGAAATTAAACTGGCAATAGAAAAAAATATTTTTTCTATTAATATAGAATCCGAAAGTGAACTTGAAAGAATAGTTCAGATTTCTCAAAAAGCAGCACAGCAAGTAAATTGCGCAATAAGGGTAAATCCAAACATATCGTCAGAATCACACCCTTATATTTCAACGGGCCTAAAATCTTCAAAGTTTGGCGTGACCAGCGAAGTTGCACTAAAAATGTCAAAAAGAATTCAAGGCATTGAAAATGTAAATCTTACAGGCATTGCTTGTCATATTGGTTCCCAAATAACCAAACCTGAACTCATTCTTGAAAGCTTAGAACATCTTATGGCTTTAGCAGAAGAAATAAACAGAGATGAAAAGATTGTGTCTTTCTTAGACATTGGTGGAGGTTTGGGAATTACCTACAAGAACGAAGAAAGTGCAGACACAAAAGAGATAATGAATAAAGTCTTGGAGAGAATCAAAAATCTAGATTTTAATCTAGTTATAGAGCCCGGAAGGTCCATCGTAGGAAATGCCGGTGTTTTGTTATCTGAAGTTGAATATATCAAAGAAACGGAAACAACAAACTTTGCAATTATTGATGCGGGCATGAACGATCTCATGAGGCCATCACTTTACTCTGCATGGCATAAAGTGAGTGCGGTTAAAGAAATAGAAGTTCCTGAAAAGAAATACGAAATCGTAGGTCCAGTTTGTGAAAGTGCAGACAGTTTGGCGAAGGACAGGGGTCTCAAAATTGAAGAAGGCTCTTTGGTAGCCATTCATGATGTAGGTGCTTATGGCAATGTCATGACCTCTAACTACAACACGCGCTTAAGACCTCCAGAAATATTGGTTGATGAGTCCTCTGTAAAAGTAATTAAAAGAAGGGAAAGCTTTGAAGAATTGATAACCCTTGAAAGAATTTCTGATGAAAATTGAAGCGCACAAACTTTCTGGACTGGGAAATATTATTCTAATCGTTGATCTCGTAAGACAACCAGGTCACATAGGAAAAGATGAGATTATTAAAATAGCCTCTGAGAGAAATGGGGATTTTGACCAATTAATAACAATTGAACCTCCAAAAGAAACAACTGTAGATTTAAGAGCAAAAATTTTTAATGTTGACGGCTCTGAGGCAATGAACTGCATAAACGGAGCTAGATGTGTGGCTAAGTACGTTTTAGAAAGTCGATTGCTTCCTAAAAAGAAATTTTCTGTGAGTACTCTTGGCGGCACTTGGTATTTAGAAGAGAAGTTAAAAGGAGAGTTTGAAGTTCAAATGGCGCCTCCTAATTTTATTAAAGGGAGGGAAAATTTTCCTGAAGTAGGACCAAATAAAAGCATTCCATTGGCAGTCAATGGAATCGCGATAGAATTCTTTTTTGTGAATCTGGGCAACCCTCATGCCGTCTGTCTTGTCGACGACATTAATGATTATCCACTGTCTGAAATTGGTGAAGCACTGCAAACACATAACTTCTTTCCCGATGGAGTGAACTTAGGATTTGCTAAAATTAATTCTAGAAAGTCTTTAGATCTGAGAGTTTTTGAAAGAGGAGTGGGAGAAACATTAGCTTGTGGGAGTGGAGCCTGTGCTGCTGCCGTAATTGGAAACAATGCCGGTCTGCTAGACAGTGAAGTACTGGTAAAATTTCAAGAGGGCAGCCTTAATATAAACTACGAAAAGCATTCAGGTAAATTGGTTGCCTCAGGAAGTGCAGATTACTTAAGTAAACTATCCCTAGAAATATGAATAAAAAGAAGGTTCAAAATTTAACAGAGAAACAAGTAGAAGAATATTTAATTCTTAACCCTAATTTCCTTACTAATAATCCAGAGGTACTGAATTCTTTAGAAGTTATTCACGAAACCGGAGGAGCGGTTTCTTTGATTCAAAAACAAGTTGAAGTACTAAGAGAAAATTACAACGCAACCACCAACAACCTTCTGGGACTATTATCCGTAGCAAAAAATAATGAGGAAATCTTTAACGAAACTCAACAATTAATATTAGATTTAATCAGTTCTGAAAATGCTACTGAAATAGTTGGTAAAACTGAACTGACCTTTGAAAAACAATTTAATGCTACAAAATGTCGTGTCTTTTTCTTCAAAGAACAAGAATACTTGCCCAAAGGCAGGTATTTAGAATTGAAATCTGCGCACCAAAACTTTGGAGATCTTTACAACGCTAAAGATATTTACTGCGGTCCTTGCTCTAAAAATCAAGCTGATTTTATATTTGGGAAAAAATCTAAAATAATAGAATGTGCTCTTGTTCCTCTTAGAAATAATGAATGCCCAGGATTGTTGACACTTGGCTCAACGGAAGAAGGGAAATATGACTCCAGAAAGGATACACTTTTTCTAAATTTTATAGCAGAAGTACTTAATAAACTCATTGATAAATCAGTTAGATAAATGCTACTTGCGCAGATCAACCAATTTCTTTCACATCTAGAAATTGTTAAGCAGCTGTCCTTTCACACAATTGACAGCTACAAGAGAGACTTAGAAAAATTTCAAACCTTTCTAATCAATCAAGGGAAAACTGATTGGGAAGAAATCAATGAGCACGATGTCAGGAGTTACGTAAACAAAGAGAGACGGCGGGGTCTCAACCCAAGAAGTTTGCAAAGAATTCTCTCTTCGATAAGAAGTTTCTTCAATTATTTATCAGAAGAAGGAATAATTTTATCCAGCCCTGCCACAAATATCAATTCACCAAAAGCTGCTAGCTTATTGCCTAAGGCGATGGACACTGACCTTGTGCAAAGACTCTTAGATTTTAAAGCCAAAGGCCCCATTGAGATAAGAGACAAAGCTATGGCTGAGCTTCTCTACTCTTCAGGTTTGAGGTTGGCAGAGCTATGCAACTTAGACCTTAATGGAATTTCCATAAAAGAAAGGAGTTGCAGGGTGGTCGGCAAAGGAAATAAAACCAGAGATTTACCTATTGGTAAAAAAGCCATACAGGCGATAAGGGATTGGCTCATTTACAGAGAAGATTTTATTAAATTATCAGATCCAACGAGGGAACAAGCCTTATTTCTTAACAACAAAGGAGCCAGGATATCTAAAAGATCTGTGCAGCTAAGAATATCTAAAATGAGCAAAATGAGAGGACTTCCTTCGGTTAATCCCCATATGTTGAGGCATTCTTTTGCGAGCCATGTTTTAGAGTCCAGCGGGGACTTAAGAGCGGTCCAAGAGATGCTGGGGCATGCAGATATTGGTACAACACAAATTTATACAAAATTAGATTTTCAACACCTTGCAAAGGTTTATGATAGTGCCCACCCAAGAGCAAAAAAAAATAAAAAAAAATGATAAAAGCTGTTTCTTTTGATTTAGACGATACATTGTGGCCGTTGATGCCAACGATTCTAAATGCGGAAAAAGTAACCAACACCTGGGTTAAGGAAAATTACCCAGGAGTCACTTCATTGCTTAATAGAAAAGATGTTTTTGCTATCAGGGATAAGCTGGTCAAAAACAATCCCAATCTGGTCAATCAACTTTCTGAATTGAGAAAATTGTCTTTTATTGAGCTGGGATTGTTAGCAGGCTATTCAGAACAAGAATCCCGTTCACTGTCTAAGTCGTCGTTCGAAATATTTTTTAACGCCAGAAATGACATTGAACTCTACGAAGGAGTTGAAGAAACTTTAAGCAGCCTAAAGAGTAAATATAAGCTTGGCGTTATTACAAACGGGAATGCAGATTTAAAAAAAATAGGCATAGACCATTATTTTGATTTTGTATTTTCTTCCTCTGATCTCAATGCCAGTAAGCCTGATCCCATAATGTTTCAAGCAGCTGTTGATGCAACAAGTTGCAGCGCTGAAGAAATATGCCACGTAGGTGATCACCAGATCTACGACGTTAAAGCCAGTAAGGATTTTGGAATGCATCCCATATGGTTTAATGAGGTAGGCGGGGAATGGAACTTAGACGACGAATACCCCTTGGAAATTAAATCGTGGTCCGAGATGGAAAGTTCTATAAATTCTTTTTAAATTTATTAGATATTAGAGCTGAGATAGATAAGTCTGAAGCCTGTCTGAATTCATAATGAAAGAAGATTTCTTACTATCGGCTGCCTCTTTTACCTGAGAAAGGTTAACGGCTTCTCCCACTTGAATAACACCAACCATTGCCATCATTGCATGAGGGTCACACTGGTAAACATAAACACCTTCGTCGTCTAATTTAACGCTGATGTCCTTACTCAATGAACCTGTCCAACTCGAAGCTCCATCGGGAATCATTCCGTCAAGTGAAGCAGAATTATGAGACATATCAACGGCTTTAAAATGAATTGTGTCGCCTTTGGAGACTTTAATTACAGCCGGTTCAAAAACCATACTGCCGCCTTCACCCATATTTAACATCTGAACAATGTGCTCTGAACCTTCTGAAAGTTCTACTTTTGGAGCAGATGAGACACTTCCGGCCATTGGCATTGATGAAGCAGGTGCAGCTTGAGCACAAACATCGCCTTCCATGCAGATAGACCCAACAGGAGCAAGCCTTTCTTTTAAGGCTTCTTCAGCCGTGACTGCGTTTAGATCAAAAAGGAGAACTGATAGCAGGGGAAGTAAAAATTTTAAATTTCTCATAAATTTCTGTGTTGTTAAAGTCAAGCGACAGCATTATAAATGAAGACACTTAAACAGTCTTCATAGTATTGCTTTAAAAAGCAGCAATTCCAGTCTGCGTCCTTCCCAATATAAGTGCATGAATGTCGCTAGTACCTTCATAGGTATTAACCACTTCTAAATTTACCATGTGCCTCATTATGGGGTATTCATCAGAAATACCATTGCCTCCCAACATATCTCTGGACTGGCGTGCGATGTCCAGAGCCTTTCCTGTGGAATTCCTTTTGATCAATGAAATCAGTTCAGGTGCTATACCATCTCCATCCATAAGTTGTCCTGCTCTAAAGCAGCCTTGAAGGCCTAATGATATTTCAGTCTGCATGTTTGCTAATTTAAGTTGAATGAGTTGATTTGCTCCCAAAGGTTTATCAAATTGCTTCCTGTCCATTACATAGTCTCTTGCCGTCATCCAACAGGTTTCAGCTGCACCCAAGGCTCCCCATGCAATTCCGTAACGTGCATTGTTTAAACAACTAAACGGCCCTTTAAGACCTTGCACGTCTGGGAGCATCTGATCCTCTGAGACAAACACATCTTCCATAACTATTTGACCAGTTACTGAAGCTCTTAATGCCAACTTTCCTTCTATCTTAGGAGCGCTTAAACCTTCCATGCCTTTTTCTAAAATAAAACCTTTAATAATATCTTCATCATTCTTAGCCCAAACTACGAAAACATCTGCTATAGGACTGTTTGATATCCACATCTTTGCGCCAGAAAGTGAGTATCCTCCATCAACAGACTTGGCTCTGGTTATCAAACCACCAGCGTCCGATCCGTAGTCTGGCTCGGTTAATCCAAAACAACCTATAAACTCTCCTGAAGCTAATCTAGGAAGGTATTTCTCTCTTTGCGCTTCTGTTCCAAATGCATAGATGGGGTACATTACCAAGGAAGATTGAACGCTCATCATTGATCTGTAACCAGAGTCTACTCTTTCTATCTCTCTGGCCACAAGGCCATAACTCATGTAATCGACTCCAGGGCAATCGTATCCGCTAATGGTGGATCCTAATAGCCCTAAAGATCCTAGTTCTTTAAATATTGAAGGATCTGTCTCTTCATTCCTAAATGCGTCTCTAACTCTTGGCAGTAATTTATCCTGAGCATACTGATGAGCAGTATCACGAACCATACGCTGGTCTTCGCTTAACTGCTGATCCAATAAGAAAGGGTCTTTCCAATTAAGTGCTTGCCAATTAGTCTTTCCAGCCATTATTTTTCCGTATTGTTTATTATAGAGATGAGGATAATAACAGTTGGTTCCAATTAATTAAATACTACTTCCAAGTTCTATATACTTGATACCTTGGGCTAGTAGTTCAGCACGGATAGAACGTCTGCCTCCGGAGCAGAAGGTCACAGGTTCAAATCCTGTCTAGCCCACTTAATATACTTTAGAGTCATTAAAAAATATAAGTTACTAAAGTAGATATTTTTTTATTTCTTTTTTTAATAGTTTATTTATTAATTGAAGTTATATACTTAGTTGATTGGGGAGAGCTTTATGAAACATGATTTAATAATAAAAAATGGGAATATCATTGATGGAACTGGCTCTGATGCCTATTCCGGAGATATTTCAATCAAAAATGGGGTTATAACTGAAATTGGCGAGATCAGTGGTAATGCGGCTGAGGTTATAGATGCTGAAGGCATGACTGTTTCACCTGGTTTTGTTGATATACATACTCATCTGGATGCTCAGATTGGCTGGGATCCTGAAATGACGCCTATTTGCTGGCATGGTGTCACCACAGCTTTGATTGGAAACTGCGGCCTTACCTTTGCTCCTTGCAAGCCTGATGATGTTGAAATTCTCGCCGGCATGATGGAAACGGTGGAAGACATTCCAAAACAGGCCATTCTCTCAGGACTTTCTTGGAACTGGGAACACTACGGAGAATACCTAGATACACTGGAAGAGCTAAAACCTTCACTGAATGTTGCTGGTCTCGTGGGTCATTCTGCTATTCGCTATTATGTCATGGGTGATAGGTCTTTTGATGAGCAGGCAACTGAGGCTGAAAAGCAGCAGATGGCTGACATTGTAGAAAAAGCAATGAAAGATGGTGCAGTTGGATTCTCAACCAATCGTTACGAACCACATAAGGCTCCGGATGGTCGTGCAATTCCAGGAACCTATGCCGAGTGTTCTGAACTTTTAGAGATTGCAAAGGTTGTTGGACCTCGGGATGGTTTGATGCAACTAGTTGGTGCAGACGCTGAGATAATGAGATCCATTGCTGAAACAGAAGGCAGTAGGGTCTTATTTAGCTATGGTTGTTCAGGCGAAGAAGGTTCTGGGACTAAGGCTGCAACCCATCTTGACGAAATGAACTTGGATGGACGTAATATCACCGGCATCAGTCACACGCGCGGATCTGGCTATATGTTTGGACTACAATCAGGCCTACCTATCGAAGGTCTTTCTTGGGATGAGCTGCGAGCAAAAGATTTTGAAGGTAGACTGGAAGCCATACACGATAAGACCTTCTGTGAATCTTTAGTTGCTGAAGCCCGAGAATCAAAATCTTGTGGTATTCCTCTTCAAAAAGTCTACTTCTTAGGTCTCGACGAGGCGCCCGATCACAACTCTGCTCAGAATCTAATCGAGTTATCGAAATCTGCTGGGGAGCACTGGTCTGAAACTTTCTTACGCCTATCAAGAGATAGTCAAGGTCGTGGTCTTTTCAATTGGCGTATGTTTGGCGGTAACCTGAAAGAACAAGGAGATCTCTTTAGCAGTGAACACCTTATTCCTGGACTTGGTGATGTCGGCGCCCACGTTTCTCAAATTATGGATGGAGGTTGGGCTAGTTTCATACTCTCTCATTATGTGCGCGAAACGGGTGTATTCACGCTTCCTCAAGCTATAAAAAGGATGACAGCTGATCCTGCAGCAGTTATAGGTCTCAAAGATCGAGGCGTTCTAAAAGCAGGAATGAAAGCAGATATTAATGTGTTTAACCCAGAAGAGGTAAATGAGTTGCAACCTGTATTAGTAAATGACTTCCCTGGTGATGCACCGCGATACATCCAAAAGTCACGTGGCTTTAAAGCAACAATCGTCAACGGCCAAATCAATGTTCTTGATGGGGAGCCTACCAGTGCTCGTGCAGGTCAAGTGCTGCGTCATCAGTGAGATTGCTGAAGAGTATTGCGTAGCAAATAGTCTGAATGGAGAATCTTTATATGCTCTGCCTAATAGAAATTAGTAGACTTAAAATCATAGGTTTATAATGAATTGATGAATTCAGCAGATGCTCTACTTAAAACTCTGATAGCTAATGGTCTAGAAGTTGTTTTTGCAAATCCTGGCACTTCTGAAATGCATTTAGTTGCTGCGATTGATCACCATCCAGAAATTCGTCCAATATTAGGTTTATTCGAAGGCGTGGTTACAGGAGCAGCAGATGGTTATGCAAGGATGTCTGGAAAAGCTGCTGCAAATTTACTGCATTTAGGTCCAGGTCTAGGAAATGGATTTGCCAATATTCATAATGCCAAAAAAGCCAGAACACCTATGTTGAACATTGTAGGTGACCATGCCACTTATCATCTTAAATACAATGCACCCCTTACTTCAGATCTAGACGGACTTGCTAAGGCAAGCTCAGATTGGGTAGGCAGAAGTTTTTCATCTAATGATTTGTCTCACCTGGGATCAAAAGCTTGGCAAGCTGCTCACAAATTTCCAGGCCAAATAGCTACTATGTTGGTACCTGCTGATTGTGCATGGGATACCACGGATACAATAGGAGAAAAGTTAGAAGTTGAAGGTCCAGGAAAAATTAACGAAGATTTGATTAAAAAATCATTCGAAAATTTATCTAAAGCAAATTCGATGCTTTTTTTAGGAGGAGATTTTCTTGACGAAGAATCTATTACTCTTGCCGGAAGAATAGCAACCGCCTGTGGCTGTCGTCTCGCTACCGATACCTTTGTAAAAAGACATAGACGAGGTGTTGGTTTAACAAAAATAGAGCCCATACCTTATTTTGCTGAAATGGCAGTTGAATTCTTATCTGGCTTAGAATCGATAGTTTTTATTGGGACTAGACCGCCCGTTTCATTCTTTGCTTATCCAGGAAAAGAAAGTTTCTTATCGCCCAAAAATAGTAATTTAATTGAACTAGCTACACCTTTTCAAGATGGAAAATATGCCCTGAAGTCTCTGAATGATATGTTTAATGGACGCTCTATAAAAAAGGAACTTATACCTGATAATAATATTTCAGTACCTTCTTCTGGAGAGTTAAATGCATCCAATATAGGCCCTGTCTTTGCAAACTCTCTTCCTGAAGAGGTTGTTGTTTGCGATGAAGCTGCTACATCTGGATTCTTTGTGACTCCTCATGCATGGAACGCCAAACCACTAGACTGGCTTGCCTTAACCGGCGGATCAATTGGACAAGGACTGCCTCTTGCTACAGGGGCTGCTGTAGCAGTGCCTGACAGACCCGTTGTTTGTTTGCATGGAGATGGCGGAGCCATGTATACAATTCAATCTCTTTGGACTCAAGCAAGAGAAAGTTTAAACATTACAAATATAATCTTTTCTAATAAAGCTTACGCAATACTTCAAGTTGAACTTGAGAGAGTAGGTGCATTGGAAACTGGGGACAGGGCTAACTCAATGCTTTCATTGGACAACCCAGAGATAGACTGGGTTTCCCTTTCACAGTCCCTTGGGGTTCCTGCAAAAAGAACCTTAACTGTAGAAGAGTTCAGCAAAGCCCTAAGCGATGGTTTTGCCTCAGAAGGCCCTAGTTTAATAGAGGTGGTTGTGTAAATTGGAGCTTATTTATTTAAGAAAGTTGCCCAGTCATCAATAGGGCGTCTGTTCGTCCTAAGCTTGTTTATAACGGCATCTTTGTCTTGATAGCCTATTGACATACCACAGAAGAGCATCATTTCTTCAGGTGCCTCTACAAAAGATGTAATACTTTCTTGCTTTAATGACCAAGCCTCTTGAGCACAAGTATCCAAGCCGGCCTCTCTGGCCAATAACATGAAGGTCTGTAAAAACATTCCTAGATCAGACCACTGGGGCAACCCCATTTGTCTGTCTACGAAACAAAAGAAGGCCGATGGAGCTCCAAAGAATTCATAATTCTTAAGCATTTGTTTGAACCTACCTTCTTTGTCTTCTCTTTCTATATTTAATAGAGAATACATTTGTTCACCAACTTCAAATCGTGAAGTTCTGTATGGTTCAGTTAAGTTTTCAGGATAAATGGGGTATGCAGGAGTTTCAGGTTCAGCCCAATTTTTTTGGGATTCTAAAAACGAATCCATGGTTTTATTATTAATTACGTAAACTTTCCAAGGCTGCAGGTTTCCTCCGGATGCAGCTCGGGATGATTTTTCTAGAAGTTCTTTAATTATCTCATCGGTAACAGGCTTATTTAAGTAAGCCCTTATAGATTGCCTAGATAGAACAGCTTCTGTGACGTCCATTTAATATCTCCTTATTGTCCAAGCTCTTCTTCTGCTCTTTGCTTAGCCCATTTGTAATTAGCCTTGCCATTGGGAGCCCTCATAACCTCCTCAACAAATAAAACTTGTTTTGGTAGTTTATATCCCGCTAAATTCTCTCTAGTAAAACTTATCACTTCTTCTTCAGAAGCCTCTTTTCCTTCTTTAAAAGAAGCCAAAGCAACCACTCTCTGACCAAATCGTTCATCTTTCATTCCCACTACTAAACAATCATAAATATCCGAGTGTCTTTTTACCGCCTCTTCTACTTCTTCTGGATAAACCTTTTCACCCGCAGTGTTGATGCAGTTACTTCCTCTACCCAATAGAGTTATTGATCCATCGCTCTCCACCAAAGCATAATCCCCAGGGAAGCTGTACCTAACTCCTTCAAATTCTTTAAAGGTTTCTGAACTTTTCTTTTCATCTTTATAATAACCTTCAGGAACCAACGCGCTAGTACCTACTTTTCCTCTTTTTCCTGAACCTGGCTCTACGTGCTCTCCGTCATCAGTTATTACTATAACTCCTGGATTAATAACAAATTTAGCTGTTCCTGGAGATTTTTCTCTAGAAGTTGTTGACGAACCCATACCACCTTCTGTTGATCCGAAAGCATCAAGTAAAACCATATTATGATGCTCTAAAAGACCTTGCTTAACTTCTGCGCTCCACATCACACCACTAGAAATTACATTATTTAAACTCTCTAGGTTATAAGGCTTATTTTTATTCTTAGCGCTGTTAAGAGAATCAAGCATAGGCTTAGCAAAAGCGTCTCCAACTATTACAATGTTATTTGTCTTTGTTCTTTCAACTTCTTGAAATAAAGCGTCTGGGTCAAAACCCATTTTTGGCATCGTTACAACACAACCTCCTACCATGTGAGGAATTAATGCGCCCAGCCACATACCTGTGCCATGCATTAAAGGACACCCAGGAATACTTACATTTAGAGTGCCTTGCTCTGCCATCTTCAAAACTTCTTTAGAAATATCTTCAATTTCTATTTTCTCTTGTAATGGAATCATGGACCAAGCCCCTGCGGTATTGAGCATGCTTCTTAGATGGCCGCCATGTGTGTACATAACCCCTTTGGGCATGCCGGTAGTGCCGCCCGTGTAAAGCATGTATATATTGTTTTCAGAACGTACAATTCTTTCCATGGGGTCATGGGAAGCAATTGCTTCTTCGTAGTTTTCTGCACATTCCAGCTGTTCGGTATCGTCATCAATTTGAATGAACACCTTAACCTTATCCAGCTTGTCTTTTATCAGTTCTATTTGGTCGGCATAGCAACCCTGGAAGAATACTGCTTCAGAATCAGAGTTGTCTAGTAAATAGATAAGCTCTTCTTGTTTGTAACGATAATTAACATTTATAGAAACTCCACCAATCTTAAAGACCGCATATTGTGCTTCTAAATATTCATTAGAATTATGACAATACAGTCCCACTTTAGAGTCACTAGCCAACCCATATGAAGTTAGCAATGAAGCAAGTCGAGCTGCCCTATCATCATACTCTCTCCATGTTTTTTTATTGTCTCCACAAATTAAAGCTAGTTCATTGGGTATTGTGTCGGCATTTTTTTCAAAGACCGTCGCATAATGAGCTTCCATAATAATCTCCTTATTTTATTTATTAGATATCCAGCTTCCGTGAGCTCCGTAAGGAATCCTTTGTGGAAGATAAACTTCCGCAACAGGCTTGGATTCAAAATTTTGAGCATCAACTATAATCATTTTAGATCTTCTTGTATCTCTTTCATGAACGAAGGAAACAATCCATCCCTCATCTTCTAATGAATCATTGCTTTTGGGTGCGAAAACAGGCTCTCCACCTGCAACATTTTTTCCAAGATAATGGTCAGTTCTGCTTCCAGATTCTAAATCATATTTGTATAAATGACTTCCAAAAGTAAGCGAATCGACTTCAGTTTCAATTTGCATTGAATAACCAAAATTTGACTTTAAACCTATGCGTCTGTCATCTATTCTTGGGAAGTCACATGCTCTGTCATCCATTTGCTCTTCTTTAACTGCTCCTGAATCTAAATCAATGGTCCATCGCCACAATCTTGCAACGGTAGCTTCTCCACCATAAATGTCTTTAAATCCTCCTACCATTGCTTCTTGTTGTCTAGATACGTAGAGAATAATCTTGTTGTCTTGTTCGAATGAATTAAATGAATGAAAAACAAAACATGGGTCTATTTCAAACCATCTTACATCTGAATTTGATCCATTCCTTGGCATAACACCAAGCCTGGCTCCGCATTCAGGCTTAAAACCAAAAGGAGATCCTGTCTTGACGGCCAATTCCATGTCCGAGACTATGGGAAGATCCATGAAGACAACGTGATTTCTTGTAATGTTCCAGTCGTGCATCATCACAGGTCTCGGAATATCTATGGCTTCGGATTGAACTAAACTTCCTGAACTGTCTACCCTGTAATAGTTTAAATATGGAGGGCCCATCATGGAATAAGAGAAGAAAAACATCTCTCCTGTTTCTGGGCAAACTCTTGGATGCGCTGTCATTGCACCTTTCAATTTACCTTCAAAATCATGTGCTCCTATGGTGTTTAAATCTTTATCAACCTCCCATGGCAGATGAGTTTCTTCAAGAGCCAATAGTTTTCCTGCATGTTCTACTATGTGTGTATTGGCAGGAGAAGCAGCTAGGTCTCCAAACGAACTCATAACGTCCAGGTCGTTGTCATAATAAGGCGTCATCACATACCTGTTTTTATAACTGGCTTTTCCTTCCTCTAAATAGAGACCATGAAGCATTCCGTTTCCAAAGAACCAATGGTCGCTGTGACCAGATTTTGGATTCATTCCATTTCTTAAAAATAAACCGTTTAATTCTTTTGGGATCTCTCCCTTAACTTCTAAATCAAGTTCATCGATCTCTTTATCTACTGGCGCCCAGTTTCCTTGCAAGTGCCACAACAAATCTTTTTTACTATCAACCTTAGCGATATCACCCATATCACCCCCCCCTTTTTTTTATTAATTGTATTCTTAGAAGCCTTAATATTTTAAGCTCACTTAAGAATTTCTTATTTACCCTTTACGACTCCTTTAGAGTTTCAGGATTTATACCTGCTAAAAGTAATGTTCTCTCCATGGACTTTACTACAGGCAAGTCTATCATCTTGCCGTTAACTGCTACAGCCCCTTCTGAAGATAGATAAAATATAGACAGAACCTCGCTTGCTTCTTTAATTTCTGCATCCGAGGGAAGGAAAGAAGATTTAATTGTATCTACTTGTTTGGGATGAATAGCAGATTTGCCATTGAAACCAAGCTTAGAAGAAAGCAAGCACTCTTTCTTCAACTCACCTAATGCATCAATATTCATAAAAGGACTGTCTATGCTGAATAAATTGTTTATTGAACACTCCAGAACAATTACAGACCTGTGAAACAATAGAGAATCCCAAGACATGTCTGAGCCTAAGCTTGCACTTAAATCAGCTCCACCAAGGGCTATACCTACAACGCGACTGTCTTTTGCAAGAAGCGGTAAGTTCCTTATAGACAAAGGAGTTTCTGCTAAAAGCACTATAGGAATATTAGGAATCTTGTCTAAATCTTTAGGGTTTTCTATTTTAGGCAAAACCAGTGCATCGAATAAGCTTGGATCTTTTGAAAATAATGCCACGTCTTCAATTCCTGCTTCAGTATCAAGGGGGTTTATTCTCAAAAAGACTGAAATGCCTATTTCTACTTTTTTTAGATGGTCAAAAAGATTTATTCGTGCCGAGTCTTTCTGATCTTGTGGTACAGAGTCTTCAAGGTCCAGTATTATGCAGTCTGCTTCAGAGGCTTCAATTTTTTTAATCCAGTCCAGCTTATTAGCTGGAACAAAAACTGGGCTTATAGGAAATTTATTCAACTCAATCTTAGAAAGTTATAAGTTTCTTTCTTTCTCGATAAGAAAATCTACCACTTCTAAGAGCTGATTTGTTCCAATGCTTCTTGAAGCTGAAACCTTGTACTTTCCATTAACTATTAAAGTTGGAACTCCAGTTATTTCCCAATCTTTCATTCTCTTGTCGGCTTGCTTTACTGCATTATTAACCCCAAATGACGAGGAGACTGATTTGTATTTCTCTTTATCTACACCAAAACCATTAAAGTAGTATTCAAGCTCGGTAGTGCCCGTAAGATTTCTACCTTCATTCTGAATGGTGTTGAAGGCAGCCGGAACTAGTTGCTGATCTATTCCAAGAGCTCTTGCGGTATAAAACATTCTGGCATGTGTTTTTAGAAATTCATTCCAGGTAGCGTGCGATTTCCAAAAGTCTACGTCTTCAGCGTTTTTTGACTTCCACTGATTCAGATAAGACTCTAAGGCATAACAGTGATTACAGCCAAACCAAAAGACCTCAACTACTTCTATCTTGTTGGTATCTCGAACTGACGAAGGATTATCAAGCAATTCATAATGGACACCTTCTTTGAAAGCCTCTAAGGTATTTTCTAAAGCTGCCGACTCTTGGTTCTGTTCAGAACATGAGACAAATAAGAACAACAGGGCAACTAATGGCATTTTAAAATTCATAATTTTCTCCTAATGCAATCCATGTACGAAGCTGGACAAGGCATCTATTTCCTTGTCATCGAGTTTGTAGGCTATCGCCATCATCATTTGGGAAGCTTCATCACTGTTTCTTTCCCCCGAACGGTAACTTCTTAGTGATTTTGCTACGTATTCTGGTTGCTGACCACTTAATAAAGGGTACCCAGCAGGTCCGTTACCTTTTCCTTTTGGAGAATGGCATGCCGCACAAGCAGGAACTCCTTTTGAGAGATTTCCTGAGTAATATAATTTTTTTCCTAGCTCAACTTTATCAGCTGCAACCTGTCCTATCGTGTTGTTTTTTGAAGCATAATAAGCAGCTATATCTTCAAGATCTTGCTGCGTCATATTATCTAATTGACCCATCATCTCTGTTATAACCCTATCTCCGCTTTTAATGTGTTTAAGTTGCCTAAACAAGTAATTAGCATTCTGCCCTGCTAAAGATGGCCATACTCCAACCATGCTGTTTCCATCTGCCCCATGGCAAGCTACACAAGATGCAACTTTTTGCTTACCAGCATCAACATTCCCGGCCCCTATTGATAAAAGTGAAGTTGCTAAAATAATTAGTATTCTTAATTTCATTGGTGAAAATTTGTAAAATTGGTGTGACCAGAGTCAATTATATACTAACCTAGTATTCATTCAGTAATTTTGATGCCATGACTTACAAAGATTTATTTACTAATTCTGCCTTCGTTGGAAGTTTTCCATCGTACGAAAACCTGCCTGAAGATGAAGGACAAGAAGTTGCTTTCTGTGGCAGATCTAATTCAGGAAAATCTAGTGTTATAAACGCCATAACAAAAAATAAGAAATTAGCAAAAACCAGTAAAACGCCCGGAAGAACACAGGCAATAAACATTTTTTCACTTAAGGACAATCCTTCTAAAAAACTGGTTGATTTACCTGGGTATGGATATGCAAAAGTTTCTAAAGCCATGAGGAATGAATGGGCCACGTCTATTGATGAATACCTAAACCTCAGGACTTCAATAAATGGGCTAATAGTAATAATGGATATTCGACATCCATTTAAAGACTCTGATGAGTTGCTAATAAACTGGTGTGAACAAACCAATGTACCAGTTATTGCACTATTAAATAAGGCGGATAAATTGTCTAAAAATAAAATTGTCTCAGAAGTTTCAAAGGCAAAGAAAAATTTGAATAACTTGACCACTAAATGGGAGGTGATTGCTTTTTCCTCTAAAGATTTTTTTGGCTTAGACGTCTTGACGCAATCATTAGGAGAGATGTTGGGCGAATAAAAAACCTCAAACACATTTGGGGTTGCGTTTGAGGTCCTTCTTACTTTATTTAGTTAGTTGAAATATTTTTCCAACTCACCATACTGAGACCGCTAAGAATTTTATAAGTTCAATAAATATTATTTTAAATTTTTAGCTCCATGATGAGTTAAAATTTAAATTCAAAAGAGATATTAAAAATTAGTAAAAAAACGTCAAATACAATATTTAAATTAGCCAGATTAGTGACTTCTGGCATGGGGGAAAGAAACAGACTTAAGACTTTCTCCAGATTGGTTGATCTTTTTAAAACCCATCAAACTATCAATACAATTAGAGGTGATCTTCTTTTTAGAATTGATTCTCCTGGCTCGGTTCCTCAAGATCCCGAAAACAATCGGAGCGAACCGGAAACGTTTGAGTGGATAGACAGCTACCTAAAACCCGATGAAGTGATGTGGGACATAGGAGCTAATATAGGCGTATTCAGTTTATTTGCAGCTTTAGGAAATAAAAATAGAGTAATTTCTATTGAACCATCTGCAGAGTCATTCGCGACTCTCAATGCAAATATTCGTCTTAATAAACTGGATCAGCACATAGATGCTTTTTGTTTTGCAGGTTCAAAGGAGACCAAATTTATAAAACTCTATATGAAAGATGCTAGCTCAGGAGCTTCCCATAACAGTATTGATGCTGCCAAAAACCAATTTGGTAAATTTGAATCTAATGGCGAACAGGCAATTATCGCAATTGCTCTGGACGACTTGATTAACTTTTTCAAGATGCCACTACCGGATCATATAAAGCTGGATGTAGATGGCAAGGAACCTGAAATCCTAGAAGGTGCTTCTGTAGTTTTAAAACAGGTGAAATCACTTCTGGTGGAAGTGGAAGGTAAAAATTTAACTGAGAATCTTTCTAGAATAGAACTAAGCTTAAATAAAGCTGGATTAAAAGAAGATACTTCTTGGCGAGATAAAGGGTCAGGAAGAAACAGACTTTTTATTAGAGGTGCAATCTAGAAATGGCTATGTCAGAAGAAAATGCGCTAGACAAAGATCCCATTATTCTTGTTGATGGGTCTTCTTATCTTTATAGGGCATATCACGCACTACCTCCTCTCATCACCAGTTCAAATCAGCCCACGGGAGCAATTAAAGGTGTTGTGAGCATGATAAAAAGAATTCTCATAGACCATCCCAATAGCCCTGTAGCGGTTATTTTTGATGCAAAAGGCAAAAATTTTAGGCATGAGATGTATCCAGATTACAAGGCCAACAGACCTCCCATGCCAAAAGATTTAGTTGAGCAAATTGAACCAATCCATAAAATTATTAAACTGCTGGGGATTCAGCTTATATCGATTCCAGGTGTTGAAGCAGATGATGTTATTGGCACCTTAGCCGATCAAGCTACTGAAAAGAATCTTGATACAGTCATATCAACTGGCGATAAAGACATGACACAGCTGGTATCTAAGAATGTCAAAGTTGTAAATACCATGAGTGGTGAGCTTTTAGATAAAAAAGGAGTGACCAAAAAGTTTGGCGTCCCTCCTAGTCTTATAGTTGATTATCTTGCCTTAATTGGAGATACGTCAGACAACGTTCCAGGGGTTGAAAAAGTTGGACCGAAGACTGCTGTTAAATGGCTAACTGAATACAGTGATCTTGAGGGGGTGGTAAAAAATGCTGAAAGTATAGGCGGAAAAGTTGGAGAATATCTCAGAGCTGGATTGGAGCAGCTTTCTCTTTCTAAAGATTTAGTCACCATTAAAAGAGACGTTCATTTGGATGTAACAATTGAAGGGCTCGCCGTTCAAGCTCCAGATAAAAAAAGTTTAGAAGAAATTTATAAGAAATTGGAGTTCAACAGTTGGTTAAATGAAAAAACTTCAACTCCGGTTAAAATTGAACCAAAAGTAAAAAGCAACTATGAATTGGTTCTAACAGAAAAAGAATTGGATAAGTGGGTTTCCAAAGGCCTAAAGGCTGAAACATTAGCTATAGATACTGAAACAACAGGACTTGAATACATGGATGTTGAGTTGGTGGGTATTTCTATGTCGGTAAAACCAGGTGAAGCAGCTTACATTCCATTTGGACATAAGGCTGAAGAAACAATTGAGCAACTTCCAAAAGAAAAAGTACTTGAAAAACTAAGGCCACTTCTTGAATCCAACAAGAAAAATATAATTGGTCAAAACATAAAATTTGATAGGAATATCCTTGCTCAAAATGGAGTGAATCTTGGTGAAATAAAACAAGACACCATGTTGATGAGTTACGTTATAGATGCTTCAGCTACCAGGCACAACATGGACGCTTTAGCTAAATTTTACTTGAACCATAAAACAACCACCTTTGAAGAAGTTGCAGGCAAAGGAGTAAAGCAGATTTCTTTTGATCAAGTCCCGTTATCTGAAGCAGCAGATTATGCTTCTGAAGATGCCGATATCACGCTAAGGCTTTTTGAAAAACTTAACCCACTGCTTCAAGAAATACCTACACTTAAAAATTTATCAGAAGAAATAGAAGTTCCTTTGATAATGGTCTTATCAGAAATGGAACAAAATGGCACAAATTTGAACTCTAAGATTCTTGAAGCACAGTCAAAGAACCTTGCAAAAAGACTGGATAAATTAGAAAAACAAGCTCATGAAATTGCTGGAGAAGAATTTAATCTTGGGTCAACAAAACAGTTGAGTGAAATTTTCTTTGAGAAATTAAATTATCCTATTATCAAGAAAACCCCTGGGGGCAAGCCTTCTACAGCTGAAAATGTTCTCCAAGAACTAGCTGAAGATTATGATCTGCCAAAGATTCTCTTGGAACACAGAACATTGAGTAAACTAAAATCTACTTATACTGATAAATTACCAAATCAGATTTCTAAAAGTACCGGAAGGGTTCATACTTCATTTCATCAAGCAGTTACCTCAACCGGTAGACTTTCTTCCTCCGACCCAAATCTTCAAAATATTCCTATAAGAACAGAAGATGGGAGAAGAATCAGGCAAGCTTTTGAAGCGCCGAAGGGTAGTGAATTAGTTGCAGCAGACTACTCTCAAATTGAATTAAGAATCATGGCTCATCTTTCAGAAGATAAAGGCCTTATAGAGGCGTTTAAAAATAAGGAAGACATCCATAGCAAAACTGCTAGTGAAGTGTTCTCTGTTTCTGAAGATCAAGTAACTCCAGAATTAAGAAGAAATGCCAAGGCTATAAATTTTGGACTAATCTATGGGATTTCTGCTTTTGGATTAGGAAAACAACTGGGTATTAATAGAAATTTAGCCGCAGAATATATGGCACTTTATTTTGCAAAATATCCTGGGGTTAAAACCTACATGGAGTCTGTTAAAGAATCTGCAAGGCAGCTAGGATACATAGAAACACTTTTTGGACGGAGGCTGTATTTAAGAGACATCAATGCCAGCAATGCTATTAGTAGGCAAGCTTCAGAAAGGGCAGCAATAAATGCACCTGTACAGGGAACGGCTGCAGATATAATGAAGATTGCCATGATTAATACATTTAAAGCTTTAAAGAAGCACAACCTGAAAGCAAAGATGACTCTGCAAGTTCACGATGAAATCATTATTGAATCTCCTGTAGGAGAGACTAAGAAAGTTATAGATGTCGTTAAAGAATCGATGGAATCAGCTGCTGAAATAAAAGTTCCTTTGGTGGTTGATATTGGAACGGGCAATAACTGGGATCAAGCACATTGATTAACGAGCTTTTTTTTAACAGTCCAAAAAGAACTTATGCTCTTCTAATGATTGCAGGCATAGGAATGATGGCGATTGCCTTGTTTATGGAAAATGTATTAATACTAAAGCCTTGCATGCTTTGCTACTTACAGCGCTTCTTCACGATCCTCTTAGGTTTAATAGGTTTTATTGGCTTTGTCCATAATCCTACAAAAGTTAATACATTCAAAGTATATTTAATAACAGCACTTTTAAGCGCCTTACTCGGGGCTTGTTTTTCTTTGAGACAACTTTACCTTCAAAACCTGCCTGCAGATCTTGTCCCAAGTTGTGCTCCAGATATAGGTTATTTAATTGATTCACTTCCTTTTGTAGAAGTATTGATGATGGCAATACAGGGAGATGGAAATTGTGCAGAAGTTATGTGGAGCTTTCTAGGTATAAGCATTCCTGGATGGACCTTGATAGCTTTTGGTGTAATGGCAATTTGGCTGCTTAGAAGTTTGTGGCTTGCAAATGAAATTCATTCTCAAAAACTTTTAAGATAATCTATAATAGCGCGCTTAATTTTAATCACATCTTACACATGACAAATACCTACCAAAATATTTCGATAGAAGAATTAATACAGGAAGCTTTAAATAGAAACGAAGGAGAAATAGCTGCTAACGGAGCTCTTCTTGTAAAAACAGGAAAAAGGACAGGCAGAAGTCCTCTGGATAGATTTATAGTCAAAGACCAGACTACTGAGAGTGAGGTTGATTGGGGCAATGTTAATAGACCCTTTGAACAAGAAAAGTTCTCTGCGCTTTGGTTAAAGGTAGAAACCTTCTTAAGCGAAAAGGATACTTTCGTATCCGAGCTGCATGTAGGAGAGCATTCTGAATACTACGTTCCGGTTAGCATCAAGACTCAATGGGCTTGGCACAATCTTTTTGGAAGACAGATGTTCATAAGACCTGATGTATTTAATGGGAATTCAAAAGATGTTTGGCAAATAATGAGTGCTCCTGAATTTGTTTGTAACCCAGAAGAAGACGGAACGAATAGTGATGGGGTTGTTATTTTAAACTTCACCGAGAAAAAAGTACTACTTGCTGGCATGCCTTATGCCGGCGAAATGAAAAAGTCTATGTTTGCTGTTCAAAATTTTCTTCTACCAGAAAAAGATGTGCTGCCAATGCACTGTGCTTCAAACGTTGGTTCAAACGGAGAAGTTTGTTTATTCTTTGGTTTGTCTGGAACTGGAAAAACAACCCTTTCAGCAGATCCTGCAAGAGACCTAATAGGAGATGATGAACACGGTTGGGGTCCAGGAACTGTATTTAATTTTGAAGGAGGATGTTACGCAAAGTGCATAGATCTGACCCAAAAAAATGAACCTGTTATTTGGGATGCCATCAGAAGAGGCAGCGTTATGGAGAATGTTGTTGTGGATCCGGAGTCAAAAGAGCCTGATTACAGCGATTCTTCTTTGACGGAGAACACCAGGGTTGTCTACCCCAGAGATCACATAGAAAAAAGAGCTGAAGCAAATGCGGCTGGAGAACCAAAAGCTGTAATTTTCTTAACTTGCGACCTTTCAGGGGTCATTCCTCCTGTTTCTTTACTTTCTAAAGAAGCGGCGGCCTATCATTTCTTGAGCGGCTACACAGCTGCTATCGGTTCTACAGAAGTTGGTTCCACTGAAGCATTTAAGACTACATTCTCAACTTGCTACGGAGCTCCATTCTTTCCAAGAGCTGCTGGCGTTTACGCTGACTTGTTGATGAAAAGAATAGAGTCCTTTGGAAGCAATGTTTATCTTGTAAATACTGGATGGACAGGTGGTCCTTATGGCACTGGAGAACGATTTGATATACCAGTAACTCGATCCATCATCAGTGCAATCCAAACTGGTAAGTTAGCCGGTGCAACTACAGAGAAAATTGAAGGCATGAATCTTGATGTGCCTCTTGAAGTAGAGGGGGTTGATACTGCGCTCTTGAACCCAGTTAGAAATTGGTCAGATCCTGATGCTTATGCTGAATATGAAGAGAAATTAATTGCTCAATTTAAGACAAATTTTGAGAAGTTTAATGTTTCTGAAAGCATTGTGGCTGCAGGACCTAAATAAAAACTGCAGTTTAAAATGAAGCTTACCCTCGAAGAGCTAAAAAAAGCAGGGGCACTAAAAGAGCTGCGCTTTATTAATCGTGGAATAGAAAAAGAAAGTCTTAGAGTTTCTGGCTCTGGAAAAATATCTAAAAAGCCGCATCCAAAAGCCCTTGGATCTGCATTAACAAATCCTTACATTACGACGGATTTCTCTGAATCCTTGTTAGAGCTTATAACGCCAACTTTTAATGACGCACAGTCTTGCTTAGATTTTCTTGGTGATGTGCATGCCTTTGTTTATAAAAACTTAGAAGAGGAAGTTCTCTGGCCTTGCAGCATGCCCTGTCCAATAGAATCTGAAGAAGAGATACCAATTGGGAATTACGGTATGTCGAATTCAGGAATGATGAAAACGGTCTACCGAAGGGGGCTTTCAAATAGATACGGAAGCATGATGCAGGCAATAGCAGGAATTCATTACAACTTCTCTTTTTCAGATAAATTCTTTGAAAGATTAGCTGGCTCTTCGGAGACAGACGACAACAAAAAAATTAAAAATGAAATCTACTTGCACGTAGCAAGAAATTTCAAAAGGTACGGTTGGTTGTATTTTTTACTGTTTGGAGCTTCTCCTGCGGTTTGCGATTCCTTTGTAGAAAACAAAAGCCATGATCTAGAAAATCATCCTTCAGGCGGTTTGTATAAAAAAAATGCCACGTCATTAAGAATGGGAGATTTAGGCTACATAAGCAAAGCTCAGGACGACATGAATATTTCTTACAACAGTATTGATGAATACTGTTCGGACTTAAAGAAGGCAATGAATACCAGCTTTAAAGACTACGAAGATTTAGGCGAACACAAGGCAGGAGGCAGAATTCAACTGAACACTTCTATTATTCAAATAGAAAATGAGTACTACAGCACAATACGACCTAAAAGAGTTTGTCCGTCAGGGGAGAGGCCTATTAATATTCTCAGATCTGATGGTATTGACTATCTGGAACTTCGTTGTGTTGACCTTGATCCTTATTGCCCTCTAGGAATAAGCAGAGAACAAATCGACTTCTTAGACTCTTTCATTTTATTTTGCCTTCTAGAAGAGAGTCCTGCTATTGATAATAAAGAAGCAGAAAATATTAAAGAGAATCATGATTGCATAGTAAATACCGGAAGAAATCTTGATCAAGAAATTACTCTTAATGGAAAAGCTGTAAAGATTTCTGAATCTGCAAAACAAATACTGAACAAGGTAAAGGAGATAGCTTCTGTAGCTGGAAATGCTGTTTTTGAGAAAGAAAATAACTGGCTGTCGTCTCTGAATACACAAATTAAAAAAATAGATGATTTAGATCTCACTCCCAGTAAAAGAATACTTCTAGATATGGATGACAAAACACAGTCATTTAGAGAATTTGGAAATGAGCTTTCTGAAAGACATAATAAATATTTTAAAGAGTATTCAATCAAAGAAGAAAATCGCCTCTTGGAGGCGGCAAGAAAATCGATAATTGATCAAGCTGCCATAGACGATTCTGAGGAAGAAGATTTTGAAACCTTCTTAAAAGATTTTCTAAACAAGACTGCTTGACGTTTTTTAAAGAAAAGGTAACTTGTAAATATAATAATTAAGGATAAAACATGAAAGCATTTATTTGTAATGAGTTCGGACCATTGGAGACTCACACACTTCAAGAGATAGCAGAACCTGAAATAATACCATCCCATGTAATTGTGGATATAAAAGCAACCGGAATTGCATTTCCAGATGTACTTATGGTCAAAGGAGAATACCAATTCAAGCCCCCTTTCCCTTTTAGTCCGGGCGGAGAAGTATCGGGAATAATCACTGAAGTTGGAGAAGGTGTTTCTAACTACAAAGAGGGAGATAGGGTTATAGCTTTTGGACGTGATGGACTTCGTGAAAAAGCTCTTTTTACAGAACAACAACTAATGCCGCTGCCTGAAAGCATGGATTATAAAACAGCTGCCACCTTTCCTCTTAATTATGGGACAAACTATCATGGTTTAAAACAAAGAGCTGAGCTCAAGGCTGGTGAAAGCATACTTATTCTGGGTGCTGCTGGAGGCTTAGGAATAAGCGCAATTCATATTGCTAAAGCAATGGGAGCTAAAGTTATAGCAGCTGCTTCTTCGGAAGAGAAACTTGAACTGTGTAAAAAAGAAGGTGCTGATGAGACAATCCTTTACGAAAGAGATATGGACAGAGACATGCAGAGAGCTTTCTCTAACAAAATTAAGGAAGCTTCTGGTGGCGGAGTTAACGTAGTTTATGACATAGTGGGTGGATGCTATGCCGAGCCTTCACTCCGGGCAATTGCTAGACACGGTAGGTACTTGGTTGTTGGATTTACGGCTGGTATTCCTAAAATGCCATTGAATCTAACTCTTCTTAAAGAATGTCAAATAATTGGTGTGTTTTGGGGACAATATCAAGGGTTTGAACCTGAAGAAAATGCTCAAAACTTCAAAGAGCTATTTGAGCTTTACGCCTCGGGCAAGATTAAACCTTTTGCAACAGATATTTATACTATAGAAGACTCAGTCAAGGCCTTAAAGTCTCTTGAAGACAGAAAAGCCATGGGTAAAGTTGTTGTAAGCATGGAATGAACTTGAAATGGAAAAATGCTAAAACTCTAGCCATTTTAGCTAGTATTCTTTTTTCCTTTTCTTTGATTGCACAAACAGACGATAAGGAAGATTTTGTTTACGATCTTTCACTCGCGACCCAAGGCGTTTCTGTTAGTCAATACAATACCGGCATTAACTACTCTTTAGGCAGAGGCATTCCTTTTGAAATCGAAAAGGCAGTTTATTGGTATACAAGAGCCAGTGATCAAGGTCACTCTAAAGCTCCTTTCAACTTAGGCATTCTCTACGCAAAAGGTGAAAACGGATTAAATCAAGATTTACCTATTGCTCTTGGCTACTTTGAGCTCTCTGCATACAGAGGCAACAAACAAGCAAAAATCTTCATAGAAAGCGTTATGTCTCTTAATAAAAAGGACAAACAATCTGCTTTAAAAAATTTATGCTGTCCTGAACCTTTGGTGCATGGAATGGTAGATCGATAACTCATAAAATTAGGTAAGTAAATTCTAAAACAATTTTATCTAAATGATTCGTAGCAGTTTTTGAAGAAAAGCTTATAATCGCGCCTTTTTAGGAGCATCATGGCAGTTAAAAATCTTCGCAACATAGCAATCATCGCACACGTTGACCACGGTAAAACGACCCTTGTGGACAAACTCTTGCAGCAATCGGGTACCCTCGACAGAAAAAGCATGGGCACTGAAAGAATCATGGACTCTAACGACCAGGAGCGGGAAAGAGGCATTACCATTTTAGCTAAAAATACATCAATAGAATGGAACAACCACAGGATAAACATCGTTGATACTCCAGGTCACGCTGACTTTGGTGGAGAAGTTGAAAGAGTTATGTCAATGGTTGATTCGGTACTGTTACTAGTGGATGCCGTAGATGGCCCAATGCCTCAAACAAGATTTGTTACTCAAAAAGCTTTTGATCAGGGGCTTAACCCAATTTTAGTTATAAACAAGGTAGACAGACCGGGTTCAAGACCTGACTGGGTGCTTGATCAGGTGTTTGATCTTTTTGATAGACTTGGTGGTACCGATGAACAACTGGATTTTCCAGTAATTTATGCTTCCGCACTGAATGGCGTTGCTGGAATGGACGACAAAGATCTAGCAGAAGACATGTCTCCCCTTCTAGATTTAATAATTGAAAAAGTTAAAGCCCCAGATGTCGACAGCGAAGGTCCTCTTCAAATGCAAATAAGTGCCTTGGATTATAGTTCTTATGTTGGCGTAATTGGAGTAGGGAAAATTACCAGAGGCAAGATGAAACCAAACATGCAGGTGGTCGTAGCTGGATCAGACAATTCTGAAAAAAAGGCTAAGATTCTTCAAGTTATGGGTTACGAAGGACTTGAAAGGGTAGATGTTGACCAAGCAGAAGCAGGAGATATTGTTTGTATAACGGGCATTGATAAATTAAACATTTCAGACACCGTGTGCGATCCAGATAACGTAGAGAAATTACCGGCACTTATGGTTGATGAGCCGACCGTAAGTATGACATTCCAAGTAAATGACTCTCCTTTTGCAGGAAAGGAAGGAAAATACATATCTTCAAGAAACCTCAAAGAAAGACTGGAACAAGAACTCATACATAACGTTGCATTAAGAGTAGAACAAGGCGATACCCCAGATAAATTCATAGTTTCGGGAAGAGGAGAGCTTCATTTATCTGTATTAATAGAAAATATGCGCAGGCAAGACTATGAGCTTGGCGTATCAAGACCAGAAGTAATCCAAAAGGAAGTTGATGGAGAGATCCACGAACCTTTTGAACAAATTGTTATTGATATTGAAGATCAACATCAAGGATTCATCATGGAAGAAATGGGGCTCAGAAAAGCCGACTTGCAAAATATGGAGCCCGATGGAAAAGGAAGAATGAAACTAGATTTCATTGCTCCTTCAAGGGGAATGATAGGCTTCAGGTCTAACTTCCTGACCATGACAAGCGGTACCGGAATAATGACCAGCGTTTTTGACCATTACGGACCTGCTAAGGCTGGTGAAGTAGCCAAAAGACAAAACGGCGTCTTGGTTTCAATGATTGCAGGAAAGACGCTTGCCTACTCTCTTTTTAATTTACAGGAAAGAGGCAGAATGTTTGTCGGTCACGGTAAAGAAATCTACAAGGGTCAAATAGTTGGCCTTCATTCTCGTGACAACGACTTACCCGTTAACCCTACAAAAGCAAAACAGTTAAACAACATTAGAGCTGCCGGAACCGATGAAAATCTTATACTCACTCCTCACATACAGCATACGCTGGAACAGGCTCTTGAATTCGTTGAAGACGATGAGCTTGTTGAAGTAACCCCTAAATCTATTAGGCTTAGAAAAAGAAATTAAATCTTATATAATCTTCTCTCATCAAATATGAGGAGGAGATATGACTGTAAGTGTTTTATTTGAAGGTACTTTAAAGGTAGGCGAACAAGCTGGATTCACAGAACTCTGCAGAGAGGCCTTTAAAGTGACAAGAGCCTATGATGGCTGCCAGACCATTGACCTTACCTACAACGTAGAAAATGAAAACAATTGGGTTCTCACAGAGACCTGGGATTCAAAAGAGCATTACGAAAAATACGTTGCTTTCAGAATTGAGGACGGGACCGTAGAAATCATCAGCTCGATGTGTGAAGAAGCACCGTCCATAAGAATATTTGATATTATTGTTTTATAAATATTGTTTAATTACTTAAGATTGTTACATCAAGGGTGTATATAAAAATATTGGCATTAGGTGGTAGTAAAATAAAATGAAACTTGGAGAGTAGTAATGGAAAAGATAAATAATTTTTTTGACCGGATAGCGGCACCCTTGAATGGAATTGCAGATTGGCTGTTAAGACTAGGGCTAGGTATTGCCTTCTTTTTACATGGGTATGGAAAACTTCCTATATCAGATGGATTTGTAGGCTGGTTAAGTTCTAAAGGTGTTCCAATGGCAGAAACTGCAGCACATCTTGTTGCATGGGGTGAAGTTTTAGCCGGACTTGGCTTAATAGCTGGCGGTATCCTTGTTAAATTTTCATCAGAATTAGGTCATCTAGTAACCAGGTTATCAGGAGGAGCTATTGGGATAATAATGATTGCGGCTCTTTTAATAGCTCATTCTAATTGGGATATATTTATTGGAGAGAGGGGTTCTGTGTTATTTGCAAGCGAACAACTTTTCCTTCTTCTCCTAGGGATATACTTCGCTATCAAAGGGAATAAGTAAAAAAGAGACCAGGAATCCTTTCCTGGCCTCTCTTACCGCATGGCCTATGGGGATTAGGCAATACTTACCCAGCCTCTGCCAGGTCTTTATGAAGGTTACTTAAAACTTATAAGTAAATTTAGCTCCATAATTTCTTCCCGCCAAAGGGACTTCATTTTTAACAAAAGAAGAGTGATTTCTTGCAACTTCATCGAGTAAGTTAGACCCAAATACTGAGACATTCAGGCTTCCATTCCCAGCCTGGATAGTTTTGGTTATTCTCATGTCTAACATTTCATAACCTGCGGTTACGGTTTCTCCCACTCCAACATCATCTTGATTATCGACGTCCTTTAAGCTTAATAAGATTTTTAGATCCTCTTCTGAATAAACCAACTTATAGATACTTCTCTGAGGTGCAATCCTTGGAATATTAGATCCATCAGAGAATTCTGCTGATACAGAATCCAATCCAAACGACACCATCAATTGTCCTTGATAAAATCCAAACGTTTTTCCAATTTCTAATTCATAACCATCCATTTCTGCATTCTTCTGCAAATAATTGGCAAGGATCAATCCTTCGTGTCCGTGCTCATCTTCATGTTCTTCATGGTCCTCTTCTGTTTCGTCCAATAAATATATGTAGTTATCTATATCATTTCTGAAGAAAGTTAATGAAGCAAACAAGTCGTTATTTTCGTAACTTAACGTAAGATCAATATTATTTGATTCTTCCGCTTTCAAGTTAGTATTTCCTACTTCAAGCCTTCCTGTTGCCAAGTGTGGGCCATTTATAAAAAGCTCAACTGCCGACGGAGCCCTTTCAAGATAAGACAGTCCTAAGTTTATTGAAGTGAAGTCATTTAGATCATTACTAAGACTAAAAGCATAACTTGTGCTGTTAATATCTCTATCAAAGTAATCAATCTCGCCTTCCTCGTGTTCATCAACATGATCTTCGCCCTCATGATCTTCCTCTTCATGATGCTCTTCTTCTCTGTGAGTTACTGAACCATTCCTGGAAACTTTGTCATGCCTTATGCCAAAATCTAGGTGGAATAAATCTAGTGGAGCGCTTACGTAATATCCTATAGAAAACTCATCACTGTCTGCTGGATTCATAAAAGCCTCTTCGCCTATTATGGACATTTTCTCATCAACAGATTTTATAGCTATTTTTTGTGTAAAACTTTGAGCTTCTAAATCGAATGTAATGCCATATTCTTTAGCATCATTCTTAAATAAAGTAGGTCCCTCAGAATGACCTTCGTGCTCATCTTCTGCGTGCTGCTCAGTCAATGAGTAATCTGTATCTCTGAAATAAAATTCGGCCTTATTTACAAAGGAATTACTAAATGAATAGGCGCCTTCTAGATTAAAAACATCAGATTCAGTGGTAGAAAAAATTCTTTCTTCTTCATGTCCTTCTTCTTCATACTCTTCTTCATGTTCTTCACCATGGAAAGGAATGCCATACAGGCTTTCAACGTTACTGTATGAGGCCCCTATGTAGCCCCACTCTGCTGTTTTGGATAAGCCTATTCTTGAAGACTCAGAACCATAGTCAGAGTTAGCAAGAAATCCTGGATTCTCTTCATGCTCATCTTCGTGTTCGTCTTCGTGTTCGTCCTCATGATCTTCTTCCATATGAATGATTGCACTAGAAGGTATATCAAAATTACCAAACTGAGAATCTTTATAGGCAAAAGTTAGATTTATACCGCCCAAGTTATCCGCAAAAGACAGGTTATAGCTATCTCCGTCGTTAACAGACTGACTTTCAGCACCGATTTTTAGGTCTAAAGTTTCTATGTCAGATTTTGGTATGGTGTTATCTACAATGTTTACTATTCCTCCAATGGTTCCATTGGAATAAAGCAAAGAAGACGGCCCTCTCACTATTTCAATTTGTTGTATGTCGTTAAGATCTACATCATTAATGTGATCTCCTCCTATTCCAGAAACGTCTCTTACGACCATTCCGTTATTAAGAATCTTGACTCTGTTACCAGACATGCCTCTTATGACTGGTTGACCTACTGCCGGACCATAATCTATAGATGACACTCCCAGTAAACCGTCTAAGGACTCTCCCAAACTTTGGCTTAAACCATCAGAAATTTCGCCTCCGTCCACTAGGTGCAAAGGGTTTTCTATTTCGCTTATGTTTCTATCAATGAATGAAGCAGTGACAACTACCTCATCTGTTTCGTTTGCGTTTACGTTTAGTGCTATTAGCACACTCATCGCCATGAGTAATTGAAAGTATACTTTCATGATTCCTCCTTGGAATATTAAATTTTAAAAACTTCTAATAAAGAATTTATAATTTAGGAGGTGCTCTTGAGTGCTTGTGTGTTTTTGTTTCTTTTGTAGTAAATTTCTTTAAAACATCAGAAAGAATTGTATTTGTAGAAGAGAAATAAAATTTATCTTCTAGAGGCGTCTGAATCTCTTCGTTGCTATTGTTGCAATGATTGCAGTCTAGTTCTTGAAATGAAGATTTTGGATTTTGATCGTAAGAATGCGAAAGCTCATGAGAACCAAGAGCCGTAATCAGCAAAAAGCTGGTAAAAAATATAAAAAACTTTTTTAGCATATCTTAAAAAGATTATTCTAATAAAGATTCCAGCGCCGTCAAGATATCTTCGGTTTTATGAGGTGCTCTAAAAAAACCAGCATAATTACCTTGAGGATCTATCAAAACTAGACTTCCGGTGTGATCAACCGTATAAAAAGGGTCGTCACTTTCTACCACTGGCGAGAAAGGAACGTTTACTTGCGTGGCAAATGTGTATATTTTATCAATTGCTCCGGTTAGGCCTATAAATTCTTCATCAAAATTATTCAGATAAACGTCCATTTTTTCTGGTGTGTCTCTAATTGGATCAACAGAAGCCAAGTAAAACCTAACTTTCTGTGATTTATCGCCAAGCTTATTTTTTACTTCTACAAGTTGTTTCATGGTTATAGGACAAATATCAGGACAAAATGTAAAGCCAAAAAAGAGAACATTCCATTTGCCATCAAATTTTTTAAAAGGAAATTGCTCGCCTTCGTTATCTATCAAAGTGAAGTCAGTTAACGTTCTGGGTGGTTCTATAAAATAAGCCCCCAGATCTTTGTACTGCTCTAAAGAGAGTTCCCTTGGGCTCATGTAGTTATTTACAAAAAGACCCAGAATTAATGCCATGAAAACAACGCAACTGGTGACGGTTAGTGTTATCCCTTTGTTCATAAATATATGTATTGATCGACTAGCATGGCACCAAAAAGAGCCGCCAGATACGAAATAGAGTAAGCAAAAGTTTGCATGGCTGAGGCATTGGTATCATCTCTGTAAAGTTTTACAGAAAAATACAAGAAACCTAAACCTAAAATTAAAGCTGCAAACAAGTAAAGTTCTTGAAACATGCCAACGGCATAAGGAAGCATTGTGGAAACAATTAATAAAACCGTATAAAGAACAATGTGTATCTTAGTAAACGGAACACCTCTTTGTACGGGAAGCATTGGAACACCTGCTTCTGCATAATCTTCAACCCTATAAACTGCCAAAGCCCAGAAATGAGGAGGAGTCCAAACCATAACAATCAAAACCAACAGCAAGGCATTCGGCTCAATGGTATTCGAAACAGCTGTCCAGCCTAGCAATGGTGGCATAGCACCTGCCAAGCCTCCTATAACAATGTTTTGGCTGGTCATAAATTTTAGATACCTTGTGTAGATGAAGGCATAAAATATAAACGTAAGAGAGGTCAGTATCCAAGTCAGTGTATTTACATAGAAGACCAACATTCCAGAGCCTACTAAATAAAGCAGTGTTGCAAAAATTATTGCTGAGTTTTGGGAAATTGACCCTTTTACAATTGGCCTAGAGGAGGTCCTGTTCATCTTTGCATCAATTTCAGAATCAAATATGTGATTAATAACTGCTGCTGAGCCAGCTATAAAACTTATACCCAGTAAACCAAAAATAAACACCAATACGGGTGGACTGAAGTTTGACCCTATTAGCATTCCGCTTATGCAAGATACAAAAAGCAAACCTTGAACGCCAGGCTTGGTGAGCTCTAAGTAATCTCTCCACAAAGGAGTATCTGTTTTGTTCATTTCAATTTAATCCCTAAACCTTAGGGCACATAAGTAGGTTATTAGTAGAAGACCGCCGAGATTATGTCCTACTGCAACCAATAAGGGTAGGCTAAAGATAACATTTGATATACCCAGACTTATCTGCAAAGCCAACACTCCTGCCAAGCCTGCAGCAACTTTTAACAATCTTTGTTTGTACAGAACAAAAATTAAAGAAGAAAGGACCAAAGTTACTATTATGGAACCGAGCCTGTGTATTAGGTGAATTGCAACTCTTGCCTCGTCTGATAACAAGCCACCCAAGTAATTAGGTCCTATGTTTTGAAAGAAATTAAAGCCGGCAGAAAAATCAGCAGGAGGCAGTAATTGGCCCCTACAAAGAGGAAGATCTGCACAGGAGATAGAAGCATAATTGGTACTTGTCCAGGCTCCTAAGAATATTTGAATGGTTACAAAAATAAGACTGAGATTTATTAAACGCTTTGTATTTAAACTAAAATTCCAAGGCGTTCTTGAAGGATTCTCTATGTCTTTTATTTTGAAATACAGAAGCCAGACAATAACCGTCGTTAAGAATCCAGACATTAGATGCGTGGTAACCACTTGTGGCCAAAGCTTCAAACTAACTGTTAGATAGCCAAATGTACCTTGCAAGCAGACCCAAAAAACTAGAAAAAGAGCAAGTAAGTTCATGCTTTTAGGGCATTCAGGATTTTTTCTAACTGCTAAAAATATCCCTATGATGAACAAGCCTAAAGTTGCAGCAAAGTATCTGTGGACCACTTCAGGAATTGCCTTGGCGACTTCATATGGAGTATCGGGGTACCTGTTATTGGCTATTTCTATGTCTTCTGGATTTACCGGTATCGTCGCAAAGCCGTAACAACCTGGCCAGTCAGGACAACCCAGGCCGGCATCTGCCAAGCGCGTCCAAGCTCCCAGTGCAACAACTACAAACCCTAGAAGTCCCGAAAATAAGGTTAAATTCTTTACATTCATTTTTTCTTATCCAACCTTTGAATTAGTTAATAACTTCTTCAGATCTTGCAACAATTCCCCTCCAGGAAGTCTTACGTCATACTTAAGGACGCCGTTCCCCAGTGGGTCAAAAAGAATATACGGGCCATACGGGAAGCTGCTCTTCACTTTTTCTGGAAGGTCGTCTGAGTTATATTTTCCCAATTTTAACAATGGGTACTCCTCAGCGATTCTTGCCCTGTCGGATTCAGACAATTCAGAATTATCATTTAAAAGTAAATACCTTACAACTCTGGCGCTGTTTTTTGCCAAACGAATGTTTACCTGTCTTGCGGAGTACAATGTTTTCCAACAATTCTCATCACAAGAACCGTCCAGCAAATGAACAATCGTCCACCTTCCTGGAAACTCATCAAGCAAAGGTCCTTCGCTGACTTCAACTTGCAACGAGCTTAAGTCTAATGGGGGGCTCAATAAGGCGCCGTTATTAGTTTTTCCAGTAGGTGAAAAGCCGCTGTAAAAAAGGGCAGTACTGGCAATTATAACTATGATTGGTGTTAGGAAAATTATAGCTGCTTTTATTCTTCCTGAGTTTTGTTCAGATATTTTCATTTGATCCTCTTTTAAATCCAAAATATATAAATGACGTTACTAATACCAAAGCCAATCCCCACCATTGGACTGCATATCCATAATGGCGAGAAGGCTTAAAGGATGTAGGAGACCACACAGGTTCCAAAGCACCCACAGAACCTGCGGAAAGTTGTATAACAGCCTCATGCAGTGTTTCGTTTCCCATGTCTAAGCTGGCTTGTTCGTAATCCAGCTCTTGAACAACCTTTGGCCATTCATAGGTCTGGAAATAATTTGATAAACTGAGTCCAAATCTCTTAAAGGGAGTGTAGAGTCCTTGAATAAATACCGTTTTTTCAGTTCCAGTATCGAAACTGTTCTCTCCCGCCTCTTCCTTGCTGACCCAGCCTCTGTTGATAAGAAACAACTGCTGGCTATCTGACTTGAATGCTGAAAAAACTTCGTAGCCAGCAGTTTGTCTGTAGATCCTGTTGTCTAGAAAATAAGTTTTGGGCAGGTATTTACCGGTTAGCGTAATGTTCCTGTAATCACGCTTTTCTTTAGCAAGCAAAGACATTTCTGTTTCTTCCATAGGGGGTAAGGATTTGTTCAGATCGTGAAGGTCCCACATCGCGTTCTTTTCGATTCCTCTTTGGACTTGCCACGCTCCCAGATACAAAAGGATTGGGAAGAAAAAGATAAAGAATAAGGCCATTGCCCTTCCTGGTTTAAATTTTTTTATTAACAACTATTTACCTTACTGTTCCTTAGTCTGTATACTGCTTTTCTTCAAAAATGTATAAATATTTTGTAATCTTCTTAATAGTCTCAATGCTAATAAGCTTGTTTAGCGGAGCCGTATTCTTAATTAAAGACGGGGGCTCTTCCAAACGCACGGTCCATAGTCTGGGAATCAGAGTTTCGATAGCCGTTGTTTTGTTCGTAACACTTATTGTTGGCTTTCTGACCGGTCAAATAGGGCCAAACTCTTAAAGCCTTTTAAAGAACATAAATAAAGGCAACCAAACAGACCCAAACTACATCAACAAAGTGCCAATACCAAGATCCAGCTTCAAAGCCAAAATGATCGTCTGCATCAAAATGCCCATTAAGACTTCTTAAAAGCATTACCGTTAAAATCACAGCTCCAAGACACACATGGAAACCATGGAAGCCGGTGAGCATAAAGAAAGTTGTACCGTAGACTCCTGTTCCGAGAGTTAGGCCCATATGCGAATAAGCTTCGTAATATTCCAAGACTTGGAAACCAACGAAAGTGTATCCTAAGACCAAAGTAGCTCCCAACCAGACATTGAATTGCCTTCTGTTTCCATTTTTTAATCCTAAATGCGCTATATGAACCGTTACGCTAGAAGACAACAAAAATAATGTATTCCACAAAGGGAGCCAGCCCAAGACTCCTTTGAGACCGCCTTCTGTGTATGCAGTGTTGATAGACATGTCGTGCTCAGGACCAGCAAAAGCGTCATTACCAACCACTTCACCTGGCGTTATCATAAGAGGCCAAGTTGCTTCAAATCCAGGCCACAACATATTGGCTATGCCTTTCTCACCTTCTCCACCTAACCAAGGTACTGAGAAGTTTCTTATGTAAGCAAGAGCAAAGAAAAAAGCGAAAAAGAACATGACTTCTGAAAAAATGAACCATGCCATGCCGTAGACGTAAGAATTCTTGAGCATTGGATTGTTAAGTCCCGCTTGGTTTTCTTTAATTGTTGCACCAAACCAGAAGTACATGGTCGTCCACATCATTGCGAAAGAAAGTAAAAGGATTAAGTAGGAGTTAGATTCAATTCCTTTTCCGGCATCTATAACCGTATTGGCGGCACCTATAATAAAAACAAGCAGAGTTACTGCCATAGAAAATGGAAGTTTGCTTGATTCAGGTACGTAATAAGCTTGTTCTGACATTTAATCCCCTTTATAAATTCGCTATTTTATCTTTTTTAGTAAATTGATCCGTTATATCAAACAGAGTGTAGCCAAGACTTAAAGATCCTATTTCCTTTGGCAATGCCGGGTCTACAATAAACCTAACCGGCAACTCAATTCTTTCTCCAGCAGCCAATGTTTGACGCTCAAAGCAAAAACATTCTGTTTTATGAAAGTACTCTGCACCTCTTCCAGGAGAAACACTTGGAATCACTTGGCCTATCATTTCTCTATCGGTTGTATTCTTAAAAACAAAAATTGCCTCTTGCTGGCTGCCGGTCATTATTCTCATTTGAACTTCTTCGGATTCGAAGGTCCAAGGCATCGACTCATTGTTATGAGTCATAAATTGAATAAGCACTTCTCGTTGTTCCATTGCCTTCGAAGACTCGCTCAAGAAACTCGGTCCTGTAACTTTTCCATTTAACCCAGTTATTTCACAAAAAACATCATAAATAGGAATCAAGAGCCAGCCAAAAGCAAACATGCAGACAACAATGCCTAGCAAGTTTCTTATGGTTTTCTTGGACTCCATCTTGTTACTTTACTTGTGGTTGAACTGTAAACGTATGGTAAGGAGCAGGTGAATCTATAGTCCATTCCAGTCCTAAGTTTTCAGCACCCTCCCAAACCTCTGCTCTTGCTTTCTTGCCGCCTCTGATGGATTTGATGACGATGAACAAGAACAACAATTGTGTTAGACCGAAGATAAAGGCACCAACGCTAATTAGCATATTAAAGTCTGCAAATTGCAGAGCGTAATCAGGATAACGTCTTGGCATGCCTGCCAGTCCTACAAAATGCATCGGGAAAAAGGTTAAGTTCACAGAGAAGAAGGTTAACCAAAAATGTGTTTTTCCTAAAATCTCATCGTACATGTTGCCAGTCCATTTAGGCAGCCAGTAATAAACACCTGAAATTATTCCGAACAATGCTCCAGGTACTAGAACGTAATGGAAATGAGCCACAACAAAATAAGTATCGTGGTATTGAAAGTCTGCAGGAACTATCGCAAGCATGAGTCCTGAAAAACCACCTATCGTAAACAATGCTACGAAGGCTATTGCAAATAGCATTGGCGTTTCAAAAGTAATGGATCCTCTGAACATGGTAGCAATCCAATTAAACACCTTCACGCCAGTTGGTATGGCTATTAGCATGGTCGAGTACATAAAAAATAACTCGCCAGCCAAAGGCATTCCTACTGTAAACATGTGGTGAGCCCAAACTACGAATGACAATACTGCTATTGAGGCCATTGCATAAACCATTGAAGAATATCCAAATATTGGTTTTCTAGAGAAAGTTTCAATTATGTGTGAAACGATGCCAAAAGCTGGAAGAATCATTATGTAAACTTCTGGATGACCAAAGAACCAAAAAACGTGCTGGAATAAGACCGGGTCTCCACCGCCTGCAGCATTAAAAAAGCTTGTTCCAAAATTAATGTCCATGAGCATCATTGTCACAACACCGGCAAGAACAGGCATAACGGCTATTAATAAGTATGCAGTTATCAACCAACTCCATACAAACAATGGCATTTTCATTAACGTCATGCCGGGAGCTCTCATATTAAAGATGGTTGTTATAATATTTATTGAACCCAAAATGGATGAAATTCCCATTATGTGTACTGAGAATATAAAGAAGTTAACCGTGCTTGGTGCATAGGTCGTTGAAAGTGGTGCGTAAAAGGTCCAACCAAAGTTTGGTCCGCCTTCAGGCATGAATAATGTTGAAATAAGTATTCCAAAAGCCATGGGTAATAACCAAAAACTGAGGTTATTTAGCCTTGGTAAGGCCATATCAGGAGCTCCAATCTGCATTGGCAGCATCCAATTAGCCAATCCAACAAATGCTGGCATGATCACTCCAAAAACCATAATCAACCCATGGTTTGTCGTCATCTGATTAAAGAATTCTGGCTGTACTATCTGAAGGCCTGGCTGAAAAAGCTCTGCCCTAATTACCATAGCCATGGATCCGCCTATAAAAAGCATCAAGAAACTAAACCAAAGGTAAAGCGTTCCAATATCCTTGTGATTGGTTGTAAAAAGCCAGCGCGTTAGTCCTTTTGCTGGTCCGTGATGTCCGTGATCGTGTGTTTCTACTACTGTACTCATATTAGTAAGCCTCTATTAAAGTTCTATTTTATTTTTGTAAGCAACAATGTCTTGAGGAGTAACAATCACTCCATCGCCATTTTCTCCATTGGTCCAAGCTTGTCTTGTGTACGTTATTACCGCAGCAATATCTACTTCGGAATAATCAGCATAAGATGCCATGGCCGCTCCTTGCACCCCTTCCATCAAGATCTCAATCTGTCTTGGTGCATCATTTAAAACAATCTGACTTCCTTCCAGCGCTGGGAAAACCGGAGGTATTCCTTGCCCATTAACCTGGTGACAAGCTACGCAGTTTGTTTGATAAAAACTCTCTCCTCTTTCAAATAATTCTTCTGCCGTCCAGTCTTTAGAAGTTAGCATCTTTTCGTTTTCTGCCAGAAGGATTCTCTCGGCAACAAAAGCATCATACTCATCCTGCTCGACAGCTCGCACCACCACAGGCATGAAAGCGTGCTTGATGCCGCAAAGCTCAGTACAGTTTCCCCTATAAATTCCTGGAGTAGGGACATTCGTCCACGCCGTATTTATGAAACCTGGTATAGCATCTTGTTTAACGGCAAAATCTGGAACCCACCAAGAATGTATGACGTCATTACCTGTTATCAGAAAACGTATTCTCTTATTAATAGGTATAACCAAAGGTTGATCAACTTCTTTTAAGTAAAACTCTCCCTTAGGCATTTTGTTATCTATCTGCTCTTGTGGGGTAGATAAGTTACTGTAAAAACTAATGCCATCCTCTAGGTATTTGTAGTGCCACTTCCATTGGGAACCGGTAACCATAATATTGATTTCGCCTTCGGCGTCGTCGTAGGCCTTAACCATGACCGTGGTTGAAGGTATTGCGATTACTACAAGAATTAAGGTTGCGGCTACAGTCCATCCTATTTCAAGCCAGAAATTGTCATCAAAATCTGCTGCAATTGCTCCCTTGGATTTTCTATATTTCCAAAGAGACCAGAACATGATTCCGAAAACAACTACACCTATCCAGACACATACCCAAAAAATTAGCATGTGTAGGTCAAATATTTCTTTACTAACTTCGGTTACGCCAACTGCCATGTTTGCATCTGACATATCTGCAAATACAGCCATTGGAAAAGTTAGAAAAATTATTTTGAAAATCTTAATGGAAAAATTTCTTAAATAAGTCATTTATACCTTATATATGTTTTATTGGAGAGCGCAATTTCCGAGCGCATTTTATACCAAGCGCCTTCTTACAACAACCAAAAATAGACTTTTAACAGGCGACCAAACTAGTATTATTTCTTGCTTAAAATATCCATCGCTTCTTCAACATTCGGTGCCAACCCTGTCCATATCTCAAAACTGAAAGCTGCCTGTCTGAAAAGCATGCCAAGGCCATCAAAAACTTCTACGCATCCATTGAGCTTGGCTTCATGATTAAAAGGAGTATCTGCATCTGAATAATTCAGATCATAGAACCAAGAAGAGGTAGCAAAAAGATTATTAGGATAAATTATTTCTTCATTCAGGACTCCTGCAGAAGTAGTATTAATTACTCCATCAAAATTTTTATCGAGCTCTTCACTTAAATTTCCTGCTGTGACCGGGCACTCCTGATCTTTATATAGAGCTGCAAGACTTCCAGCTTTTTCAAATGTTCTGTTGATAATTTTAATGCTGTCAGGTCTTTGCTCCAATAAAGAAGGGAGGACGGACTTTGCAGAACCTCCAGCACCTATGATTAATAAACTAGAGCCCTTAATATCTATTCCTTTGGATTCAATATCGGCCACCAGTCCTTTGCCATCTGTTGTGTCGGCGATGAATTCTTCGTTGTCTAGCCACAAAGTATTTGCAGCTTTTGTAAGTGAACAAATATCAGATCGCTTTAAAGCAAAATGGTAAGCAAGCTCTTTAAGTGGAAGAGTAACGTTCAGGCCTTCGTAACCTTGGTTGTAGAAAATGTCTTTAACTGCAGCTTCAAAGTTTTCTTGGACAACTTCTATTGCATCGTATTGAATTTTCAACCCCACTGTCTTTCCAAAAATTGAGTGAATTGAAGGAGAGCGCGAGTGGGATATTGGACTGCCAATAACGGCGTATTTTTTCATCTTAGCTTATCTCTCTCTTACCATATTTCCTGAAACAACATCTTGAATGGGGGTAGACCCTTCAAAGCCTCCAAGAGGTTTCGAGTATATATCTATCTCGGGATAGAAGGCACTTATCTCTTCTTCAGTTTTAGCAGGAATTTCGCCCGTCCTGTTTGCTGAGGTGGAGACAATAGCCCCTCCAAAGATTGAACACAATTCCTTCACGGGTTTGTAAGAGCTTAACCTAAGGGCTACAGAGTTCTTTCCGCCCGTTATCCATTCTGGAGAAATTTCCGTTGGGACTATCCAGGTATGCGGACCCGGCCATTTGGTTAGCAGCTTGTGCTTGTACTCTTGAAGTTTTGCAAATGCTTCAAAATGCTTTAAATCTGAACCAATAAGAATAAGTCCTTTTTCTATGGGCCTTTCTTTTAGAGAGAGCAAACCTTTTACAGCCTCTTCGTTCATAGGGTCACAGCCCAAACCCCATACGCCTTCGGTTGGGTAAGCAATTATTTTTCCCTGCCTTAAAGATTCAACAACTTGCGTTAAGTTGTCCATAAGCTGCTTTTAACTTGAAAGTTTTTTGTTGGATTCTTGAATTGCCCTCTTGCCTTCTTCACGAACATCCAACAATTTCTTATGCATTTCTTCAGACTCAACTGCTAAGATTTGAGCTGATAAATAAGCTGCATTTATAGCTCCTGCTGAGCCAATAGCTACTGTAGCTACCGGAATGCCTTTTGGCATTTGTACCGTGGAAAGAAGAGAGTCCATTCCTTTAAGGGGCCCTCCATCAACGGGCACTCCAATGACGGGCTTTAAAGTCTTTGCTGCTATGCTTCCAGCCAAATGCGCTGCTAAGCCGGCCATGGCCACAAACACTTTTGTTCCACTTGCCTCCGCTTCTTTAACATGAACCTCCAAGAGATCAGGGGTTCGATGTGCCGATAAAACTTGAATAGAATTACTAATAGACAGTGAGTCTAAAGTATCCGCACATTTATTAGCCAATTCCAAATCTGATTCTGAACCTATTACTATAGAAACGCTTACTGCCACATCTTTCTCCAAATTAAAATGTATATTCTAATATAATCTAAACTCCTTTATAAAAAATATCATGTCTACTTTAAAAATTCTTTTATTCCCGGACCCAAGGCTTCGAACAAAAGCCGTGGAAATCAAATCTGTGAATGATGAAATTAAGAAGCTCGCCAAAGATATGATAGAAACAATGCATCAAGGAAATGGCATAGGACTAGCAGCGACACAAGTAAATGTGCACAAAAGATTAATAGTTGTTGATGTTGGCGGAGATCAAAAGAAACCCCTCGTCCTAATAAACCCGAGGGTAAAAGAAATCTTAGAACCAGAATTAACCCCCTACTCAGAGGGCTGCTTATCAGTTCCTGGTTTTTATGAAGAACTGGAAAGACCAAAAAAAGTTAAAATCTCTGCTATAGGCCTCAAGAACGAAGAAATAGAATTGGATGCAGATGGCGTCTTGGCGGTTGTAATACAACACGAGATAGATCATCTTGATGGAAAAATGATGGTGGACTTTCTCTCTAACTTAAAGAGAGAACGAATAAGAAAAAAACTGCTTAAACAAAAAAAAGAGGCTGTAAATTAATGAAAATAATTTTTGCCGGAACTCCTGAATTTGCAGCGCATCATCTGGAGATTCTTACGGGTAGCAAACACGAAGTGGTTGCGGTACTTACCCAGCCAGATAGAAAATCGGGCAGAGGGTCTAAGATCTCAACCTCCCCTGTTAAAGACAAAGCTGCTGAGAAGGGAATAAAAATATTACAACCAAACAGCTTGAAAGAAGAGGGTGTGGCAGAAAAACTCCAGTCCCTTCAACCTGATATTATCTTTGTAGTAGCGTATGGATTGCTGGTGCCCACAGAGGTTCTGAATGTACCAAAATTGTGTTGCTTAAATGTTCACGCTTCTCTTTTACCTCGCTGGAGAGGGGCTGCTCCCATGGAATACGCAATTCAAGAGGGTGATAAAGAATCTGGACTTACCTTTATGAGAATGACAGAGGGGCTGGATGAAGGCCCCATGTTAAAAATGCTTTCTTGCAATCTGACCAACGACGAAACTTTAGGATCGCTTGAAGAAAAGTTCATGAATTTAAGCACCCATGGATTGCTTGGTTTTCTTGAAGAATTTGAGAAGGGGCTAATCTCTGAAGTTGATCAACAGGACAAAGGTTCAAGCTATGCACACAAAATTGATAATCACTTTAAGCAGCTGGATTGGGAAGCGGAAGAGGCCAGAGAAATAGAAAGGAGAGTAAGAGCCTTAGAGCCTAAGCACGGAGCCTTCTCTTTTCTTGGCAAGAATAGAATTAAAATTTCCGCCTCTTCCTTATGTGAATTAAATACAGACATTTTTCCAGGTCACATTGAAATTGTTGGTAACAAAATAATTGTTGGTTGCAAAAACAATACCAGGCTTAAAATAGAAAAACTTCAAATGGCCGGGAAAAAATCAGTAGGATCAGAAGACTTTATAAGAGGGTATAAAAAACTCCTTTTAGAAGAAAAAAAGTTTTCTTATATAAAGTCTTAGAAGTTGTATTCAATATCTCAAATAGGTCTATAATCCTTAGCTATCTAATTTAAGATATATAAAGTAAAAACTGGTGAAAATAGTTATTCTTGGGGCGGGTGCAGTAGGCAGTACTCTTGCGACATTGCTTTCTGAAGAAAATGACCTTGTGGTTGTAGATAATGACGCGTCTGTTCTTAGCCATTTAGAAGAAGAAGCCGATATTAAAACAGTTTTTGGAACCAGCTCCCATCCCAATATTTTAGTAAAAGCTGATATAGCAAAAGCCGATATGGTGGTGGCTGTTACGGGCAGTGATGAAGCAAATATTGTCTCTTGCATGATTGCAAAAGTTCTTAATAGCTCTATTAAAACTATTGCTCGAGTAAGAGAGGTATCTTATTTGAAGGGAAAAACTAAAGAGGCAATGGAGTCAGGGCTAATACCTGTAGACGTTCATGTAAGCCCCGAACAACTTGTTACCGATCAAATGAAAGGGTTAATTGATGTACCCGGATCGCTTCAAGTTTTAGAATTTGGAACGGGTCAACTCAATTTAGTTGCCGTTAAAGCAGTAAGTGGCGGGCCTATGATCGGTCATGAAATTGGGGATCTTAAAAAACACATGCCCAAGATAGATTCCAGGGTTGCTGCGATATTTAGAAAAGGTGAATCAATAGCGCCGCTAGGCTCAACAACAATTCAAGCCGATGATGAGGTATTTTTTATCTCAAAAGAAGGGGAAGCTACAAAAGTAATAAACGAAATGAGAACCAAAGAAGATCCCTACAAAAATATTATAATTGCGGGGGGTGGAAAAATCGGCGGTAGACTTGCAAAGGCTGTTGAGAATGGCCATAACGTAAAAATTATTGAAGAAGACCCTGAGAGAGCAAAAAGATTATCGGAAAAACTCAATTCAACTTTAGTTTTAGAGGGAAGTGCTTGTGATAAAGCACTTTTGCATGAAGTGAACATAGCAAATACCGATATATTTGCCGCTGTTACAAATGACGACGAGGCAAATGTTATGTCTTGTTTGTTAGCAAAAGAGATGGGTGCGCACAAAGTCATGGCCTTGATTAATAACCCAGCCTACGTAGATCTTGTACAAGGAAAGGGTATAGATATAGCAATCGCTCCTTCTCAAATCACAATTGGTACTTTTTTAGCAGAAATAGAGGGCAAAGATGTAGTTAAGGTCCATTCTTTAAGAAGAGGTGCTGCAGAAGCCATAGAAACCATAGCAAAAAGCTCTCCATCCGGTAAAGAAAGCTCTATAGGTAAAGAACTTGGACAAATCAGCCTGCCTGAAGGAGCTACAATTGGTGCACTAATTAGAGACAACAAGCCGAAGATAGCGCATGATCACGTACATTTAAGGGAAGATGATCATGTTATTGTGTTTTTAACAGATAAAAAAATTCTTAAAGAAGTTAAAACTGTTTTCTCTCCAAAATAAAAAAAATGTCTCTCCCTTACACAACAAAAATTCTAGGCGCCCTCTTAATGTTTTTTAGCATAGCTCAGGTAATTCCTGGTTTTATAGCCTATTTCTACAAAGAAGATTATCTAATTAACATATTTATCTTTTCTGGATTTGCAACTTTCCTTATAGGGTTTTGTCTTTACTTCCTGGCGAAACAACAAAAAGCCGATCTTAGAACAAAAGACGGCTTTATAATTACAGTATTTTTCTGGACTGTACTGGGATTTTTTGGATCTATTCCATTCTATTTAGCGAATTTAGAGGGAGTTGGATACGTAGACTCTCTTTTTGAATCCATTTCAGGACTTACAACAACAGGAGCAACTGTTTTTGTTGGACTTGATGACATGGAAAAATCTATTCTTTTTTATAGACAATTTCTTCAATGGCTTGGGGGCATGGGAATAATAGTTCTAGCCGTGGCAGTACTGCCTCTTTTGGGCGTAGGAGGAATGCAGCTTTATAAGGCAGAAACACCAGGTCCACTGAAAGACTCAAAACTCACACCCAGAATAACAGAAACAGCAAAAGCGCTCTGGTATGTATACCTAACCATGACAATAGTTTGTGCCGTTTTGTACAAGTTCTTTGGGATGAATTGGTTTGATGCCGTTTGTCATGCATTTTCTACAGTCTCTATTGGGGGCTTTTCTACCCATGATGAGAGTTTTGCTTTTTTCAAAGAATCTTCCCTGAGGTGGACGGCTATAGTGTTCATGCTTATTTCTGGTATTAATTTTGCTCTGCACTACGTTGCCTGGACCAAGAGAAGGCTTTTTCATTATTTTTACGACACCGAAGTAAAAGTATACTTCTCTATAATAATTTTAGTGTTTACTTTCACCTCCATAGCCCTTTACAACGCAAATCTTTACAATAATGATAATGATAGTCTCATTACAGAAAGCGCCTTCCAAGTAGTGTCTATTGCTACCACAACTGGATTCTTGACTTCAAACTATTCCAGTTGGCCCCTCTTTGTACCTTTTATGCTGCTTTGTGCAGGTTTTATAGGTGCTTGCGCTGGATCTACGGGAGGAGGCATAAAGGTTGTTAGGGCTGCAATTCTCATAAAACAAGGAACTGGTGAAATTACCAAACTTATTCACCCCAGTGCCGTTGTTTCTATCAAACTTGGGTCAAAAGCTATCAGCTCAAGAGTTGCAGAGTCAGTTTGGGGCTTCTTCTCTATTTATGTTGTTGTTTTTATTGTTCTTTTAATGTTTCTATTATCCCAAAATAATGACTTTACTACTTCTTTCTCTGCTGTTGGAGCGACTCTTAATAATCTAGGTCCCGGTCTTGGGGATGTGTCAGAGAACTACAGGGCCCTTAATGATGCCTCCAAACTAGGCCTGTGCTTAGCTATGCTTCTAGGAAGACTAGAAATATTCACTCTTTTAGTAGTGTTTACCCCCTCTTTTTGGAGAAACTAATTAAAAAAACAACATATGTTGCTTTTATCATCTAATTTTATAAAGGCTTTTCTCTATTTACTGGGCCTAGCGCCTCTTAAGCTCCTTCTGTTGGCTGCAAGACTTGGTGGTTGGTTTGTTTATTTCTTTAATACAGATGCCACTAAGACCACCCTTGCAAATCTTAAGTTGGCTTTTCCAAAATACTCAGAAGTCCAACTTCAAATAATGGTCAAGAAAAGCATTATTGAAACTATTAAAACAGGTCTTGAGCTTGGCCTTGCCTGGAGACATCTGCCCGGGAAAAAACTATCGCTATATGTAGAAGATTCTGGCTTTGAAAAAATTACCAAAAGTCTTGAGAAAAAAGAAGGCCTGTTAGTTTTTACTCCACACCTATCCAATATAGAAATGCTAATGAATTTTCTTGGTAAGAACCTAGATTGCATGATCCTTTATACGCCGTCAAAAAATAAGATCTTTGATAAAGTAATGTTAGATTCTAGAAATAAAATGGGTTCCAAGATGGTAGAGCCTACCATGCAAGGAATTAAGTCTTTGCTTCAACATTTACGTGAAGGCGGTGTGGTTGTAATTGCCCCAGACCAGGTCCCTAATAAAGAGAGCGGAATACTTTCAAACTTTTTTTCTACACCAGCACTAACCATGACTTTAGTTTCTAAATTAAAACTTAAAAGTGGCGCTCCTTGCCATTCTGTTTTTTGCTGCAGGCAGAAAAATTCTAAGAAGTTTTATTTAGAATTTAGTGATGAGATTCAGGGCATGGATATAAACTTGCAATCAAGCGTAGATCGTATGAATGAACAGCTAGAAGAATGTATAATGAATGCTCCTGAGCAGTACGCCTGGGAGTACAAAAGATATAAACACTCTTCATTAGAAGATATATATTAATTGATTAAAAAAGATAGTAATTACTTACTATCATAAAAAATAAAGGTAAAATTTTGACAGCAAAAACAATGGAAGAACTGGTTGCATTATGCAAACGCAGAGGCTTTATCTTTCAGTCAAATGAGATATATGGAGGACTCCAAGGCCTCTATGATTACGGACCTTTAGGAGTTGAACTAAAGAATAATATTAAACAGGCCTGGTGGAGCGCCATGGTCTATGAAAGAGACGATGTTGAGGGCCTGGATGCATCAATCCTCACCAATCCTAAAGTCCTAAAACATTCTGGACACGAGGATACTTTTTCAGATCCAATGGTAGATTGTAGGTCTTGTAAATCAAGATGGAGAGAAGACCATATAGACACTTCAAAATGCCCTGCTTGTGGATCAGAAGATCTAACCGAACCAAGACCATTTAATTTGATGTTTAAAACAAGCGTCGGTCCGATTGATGACGGATCTTCCTTTGCATATTTAAGACCCGAAACAGCTCAACAGATATTCACAAATTTTAAAAACGTCTTGGATTCAACTTCAAGAAAACTCCCTTTTGGAATAGCTCAAATAGGCAAGGCTTTTAGAAATGAGATAACACCTAGAAACTTCATATTCAGGGTAAGGGAATTTGAACAAATGGAATTAGAATTCTTTGTTGTTCCTGGTGAAGATGAAGCCTGGCATAAAGAGTGGTTAGAAAGAAGGCTAGATTGGTGGTCAAAACAAGGGGTTAGCAGAGAGAATCTCGAAGTCTATGATGTTCCAAAAGAAGAATTGTCTCACTACTCAAAATCAACATTAGATATCATGTATAAATTCCCTCATGGAGTGGAGGAACTGGAAGGAATAGCCAACAGAACAGACTTTGACTTAGGCTCTCACAGCAAAAATCAAGATGAGCTCAATATTTCAGCCAAAACAAAAGAAAATACTGACTCTAATGCTAAATTAGCCGTTCAAGACCTAGAAAATAAGAGTTGGGTTGTTCCTTACGTCATAGAACCTTCTGCAGGCGTAGATAGAGGGTTTTTAGCAATACTAAATGAAGCTTACAGAAAAGAAGACCTTGGAGAGGGCAAGGAGAGGGTAGTTTTGGCTTTTAAACCTCACTTATCGCCCATTAAAGCTGCTGTTATACCTCTAAAGAGAAACAACGAAGAATTGGTAAACCTGGCAAAAAACATTAAAAATTCCCTGCAATCACTTCACCTTGGAAGGATTTTGCTTGAAAATTCAGGAAACATTGGGAAAAGCTACAGAAAACATGATGAAGTTGGGACGCCTCTTTGCATTACTGTTGATTTTCAAACATTAGAAGATGGAACGGTGACCGTAAGAGACAGGGATACGATGGAGCAAATCAGAATTCACAAAGAAGAATTACAGGATTATCTTAAAAACCACCTTATTGGCTAAGTTAAGTATGAATAAAGTTATTGTTCTTGATAGAGATGGTGTGATAAATGTTGATTTAATGACCTATGTAACAAAGCCTAAAGACTTTAAATTTATAGAGGGCAGCATCGAGGCCATTTCTCTCTTACAAAATTCTGGTTTTACTATAGCAATAGCAACAAACCAAGCATGTATAGAAAAAAAGATTATTGACGACCATCAATTGAAGGCTGTGCACGACTTTATGAACCTAAAATTAGCAGATTATGGCTCTAAAATTGACTGCATAGCTTATTGTCCGCACGACCCTGATAGCAAATGTGCTTGCAGGAAGCCTGGGGTTGGCCTTTTAATTGAAATTGAAAAAAAACTGGGAGTATCCTTGGAAGGCTCTTTCTTTGTAGGCGATAAAGAGACGGACATTATGGCTGCAAAAAATTACAATTGTATTCCGCTTCTGGTCAAAACAGGTTATGGCATGCAAACACTTTCTTCTAATCATTGTCCTCCTGCAAACCAGTGCTTTGAGAACCTTTACGCTGCATCTAAATTTATAACTTCCACTATTAAAAATTAATGCTAGCAATTAGATCTTTTATTTTTTACTGCGGTTATTTGCCCTCTGGGGTTATCGCCAGCATTGTTGCTTGCATAATTGGACCCTTCTTAAGCATTGAGGGTCGCTTAAAACTTTTTTCGTTGTGGCCCAGGTTTGCAAATTGGTTTTTGTCTTTAACCTGCAATGTAAGGGTGGAAATGACGGGTATGGAAAACCTACCAGAAGGTCCGTGTGTGATTGTTTCTAACCATCAAGGTCAGTGGGAAACTTTTTCCATGCAATACATATTCCATCCACTGTGCACCCTTCTTAAAAGAGAGCTTATTTATATACCGTTGTGGGGCTGGGCCATGTATCTCTTGAAGCCAATAGCCATAAACAGAGGGCGGCCTCGAGAGGCTCTTCTCCAGGTTTTTTCCGAAGGGCAGGACAGAATAGACAAAGGGATGCATGTTTTGTTTTTTCCAGAAGGGACAAGAGTGGAGCCAGGAACAATACAACCTTATTCCAGAAGCAGCTTTGAGTTGGCTTTCAGGGCAAACGTCCCGGTGCTGCCAATAGTACACAATTCTGGGGACTGCTGGCCCGCCCATAAATTTATAAAGACACCGGGTACTATTTATTTACAAATAGGCAAACCCCATATGGTAAAGAATGCCAAGGAGTCTGCTAGAGAAATAGAAAATTGGACAAGAGAGTCACTTAAAAGAAGCTAGATATCTAAGTTTGTTACCAACTTCGCGTTTTTATCAATAAAGTCTTTTCTTGGCTCAACCTCATCTCCCATAAGTGCATGGAATATCTCATCAGCAGCTTGTGCGTCATGTATTGATACCTGACCCAGTCTTCTTGTTTCTGGATCCATAGTGGTGTCCCAAAGCTGGTTGGCATTCATTTCACCCAGTCCTTTGTATCTTGAGATAGTAAAAGATTTTCTAGAGGCATTTAAAAGTTCTTCTACTGAATCCGCAAAGTTTTCAGCTTGGAACTTCTTACCGCTAAGCTCAAAAAAACTGTCCTTTGTAATCAGGTCTTTTAAGTCAGAACCAAAAGAAGTTATGTCCTTATAGGCCTTTGATTTTATAAAGGTTTTAGTTATTTCCCAATTTCTTTCTGTGCCGTGTTTTATTAAATTGACTGACGGTTCGCAGGCATTGCTTTCTTTATTAAAAGGACATTCAACCTTCCAAACAGAACCCTGCTCGGCTCCTGAATTTAGGTTTTTTTCAAGGTTCTTAGCCCATTTTTTTGTTTCCTTTTCACCATCTAAATCTTTTATTGGGTCTATGTATTTAATGCCTTCCAAAACTCCCAGTGGGTAGGTGTGAACCAATCCGCCCATCGTTAGCTGAACATTTTCTTGTTGCATTATTAGCTTGCCTAAAGCTGGGCCGCTTATGGATTCGCCTTTTTTATTCAGAACAAGCTTGGTGTCGTCTATTATTTCTGCAAGTAAAAGCTCTCTTAAAGCAATGTCATCTTTTACATAAGTTTCCTGCTTGCCTTTCTTTAGCTTGTAAAGAGGAGGCTGCGCTATATAAACATAACCGGCCTCTATCAGTTCGGGCATGTGCCTAAAAAATAAAGTAAGTATTAACGTTCTTATGTGAGAGCCATCTACATCAGCATCCATCATAAGTATTATTCTGTGGTATCTAAGTTTCTCTACTTGCCAATCTTCACCTTTAATTCCACAGCCCAATGCGGTTATGATGATGATTATTTCTTCAGAAGAAAGCACCTTGTCAATCCTGGCCTTCTCTACGTTTAATATCTTTCCTTTGAGTGGGAGTATTGCCTGAAAATGCCTGTCTCTGCCCTGCTTTGCCGAGCCGCCAGCCGATTCTCCCTCGACTAAATAGATTTCACTCTTGCTTGGATCTTTTTCCTGACAGTCAGAAAGCTTCCCTGGCAGGCCTCCGCCTTCGAAGACGCCTTTACGTCTGGTTAACTCTCTTGCTTTTCTTGCCGCTTCCCTTGCTCTCGCAGCATCAATAATTTTTTGAGCTATAAGTTTTGCTTCAGCTGGATTTTCAAGAAGATACTCAGAAAGAGCCTTGTACATCTCTTGCTCAACAACAGGACGAACTTCTGACGAGACCAGCTTATCTTTTGTTTGTGAAGAAAATTTTGGATCCGGAACCTTTACGGATACTATTGCAACAAGACCTTCTCTTGCATCTTCTCCAGATGTAGAAGCCTTATCCTTGGCATTCATGCCCTCTCTTTCCATAAAATTATTTAAGGTTCTCGTAAGAGCGGTTCTGAATCCTACTAGATGGGTTCCGCCATCCCTCTGCTTGATATTATTTGTATAGCATTGAATGCTTTCTTGGTAGCCGTCATTCCACTGAAGGGAGACTTCCACGGTTATTCCGTCTTTAGATTCTTTGACGAAATGAAATATAGAATTTACTGTGGTTCGCTTGTCGTTTAGGTAGGCAACAAATTCAGCCAACCCTCCCTTGTGGACAAAAGAGGTTTCTTTTCCAGTTCTTTCATCTGAAACATTAATTTTTAAACCTGAATTAAGAAATGAGAGCTCTCTCATCCTTGCTTCTAAAATTTTAAAATCAAATAATATATTTGTAAATGTGGTGACAGAAGGAACAAACCACACTTCCGTACCGGTTTTGTCTGTCTTTCCTACGCTCTTTAACTTGCTCTTAGGAGCTCCATCGGCGTAATTTTGTTCGTATGTCTTTCCACCCCTATGGATTGTTAGCTTCAAGTCTTCAGATAGCGCATTTACCACCGAAATGCCCACTCCATGAAGTCCGCCGGAAACTTTATAAGAATTATCATCAAATTTTCCGCCAGCGTGAAGTTTTGTCATTATCACCTCAGCCGCTGACACGCCCTCTTCGTGCATGTCTGTAGGAATACCTCGGCCGTTATCTTTAACTTCAACACAATTATCTGAAATTATTTTTACTGATATCTCATCACAATGACCAGCTAAAGCCTCGTCTATTGAATTGTCTACTATTTCATAAACCATGTGATGAAGGCCGCTCCCGTCATCAGTATCCCCAATGTACATTCCGGGTCTTTTCTTAACAGCTTCAAGGCCCTTCAGTACGGTTATACTGGAGGAATCATAGTCTTGAGAATCCGCCTTTTTTACAGGGGTGGATTTAATTTTTTGTGTTTTTGGAGAAGAGTCTTTCTTCTTGGCAGGCATCTGCGTATTTTATCTTATTTTTACAGATTAATCTTTTTAAATTCAGTTAAATTTTTGCTCGTGTCGTCAAGGTAACTGCCCTTTATGGCCGTAACCAGAACCTGACTTTTTGCCCTTGAAATTATACTGAGTATCACGTCTATGTTTCCTTCATCTAACTCAGAGGTTATATCATCCACCATCAGCACAGATTCGCTTGGGGAGAAACTATTTATTACATCATTAGTGGATAAAAATATTAATAAAATCAACATCTTAAGCTGCCCTCTGGACAACTGTGAGGCAGCTCTTTTTTTGTCTACTGAAAAAACAAAATCTTGTTTGTGTGGACCCTGAGAGGTGTATCCAAGAGCCATGTCTTTAGGGAGGCTGTCTTGATAAGCCTTCTTCATAGTTTTAGACGTTTCCCATCCAGAAACAAAATGAAGATCAACGCCTCTCAAGTAATCAAGACCTTCATTTTTGCATTCACCTTCAACGTAAGACAAGGACGCTTCTTTAAACGCTCTAAAAAAATCGTGTTGCTCTTTGCTCAACAACATTCCTAGGTCTATAAGCCTTTCAGTCCAAATTTGAATTTCAGCAGGAGGCAGTTTTTTTCTTAAAGCTCTATTTCTTTGAGATAGTGCCTTTTGGTAACCGGTAAAAAGTTTATTTACGTCAGGTTTCACGTGAAACATTAAACGGTTCATGAAATCTCTTCTTAATTCCGGCTCCCCTTCTACCATGCGTAAATGCTTTGCAAGTACGACTTGAAACAACGGCACTTCATTAGTTTTAATCTTTTTTAGAGCAAGCATTCTTTTAGCGACTATTCTTCCTGTTGTTGTTTTACTTACAGAAAGTCGAAGCTCTTCGCCTGCCAGATGCCCAAGTGCGTCTACTTTAAAAAAATCTTCTCCGTAGGCAACGCACTCTATTGAGTTCTTGGATCGAAAAGATTTTCCTGAAAAAAGAATCTCAAAACACTCAAGTATGGTAGTTTTTCCTGATCCATTTTTTCCTAAAATCAGGGTCTTATCTCCGGAGAGATTAATTTTTTTTGATTTGAATAGTCTAAAATTTTCTAAATATAGACTCTTTATAGGCATTACAGCCTCATAGGCATTATCACGTATACTTCTGAATCTGAAGATGGCTCTTTGATTACGCAGCTAGAATCTTCTCCGTAGAACAGAAGTTCCACTCCTTCAGTCTCTAAAGATCCCAAAACATCAGATAAATAGCCTATGTTAAATCCGATTTCTAAATCAGAACCGCTATAATCAACTTCCAGAACCTCTTCAGCCGATTCTTGTTCTGGGTTATTTGCGGTTAACTTGAGGCTATTCTTTGATAAATTAAACCTGACACCTCTGTATTTCTCGTTTGAAAGAACTGAAGCCCTTGAAAGAGCGAGTTGTAGCTTTTCTTTGTCCATCAAGAGTGATTCTGAATCACCCTTGGGGAAAACTTTCTCATAGTCTGGGTATTTTCCATCTATCAATTTTGTAGAAAACTTTATGTTTCCTGATTTTACACTCAAGTAAGAGGCTCCCACTTTCAATTCAACCAACTCTGCGGTTTGTGGAAGCAGTTTAGTGAGCTCTAAAACAGCTTTTCTGGGTAGAATTTGACTTAGCTCTCCATTTTGGCCTTCTAGGTTAGAGCTTGAAAGCGCAAGTCTATGTCCATCTGTAGCTACACCTTTAAGGCCTTCTTGGCTTATTTCTAAGAACAGCCCATTGAGATAGTACCTAACATCTTGCGAGGCCATTGAAAAAGAGGTTTTTGATAGGATTCTTTTTAATTTTTCTGCACTTATATTCAAAGAAGATTGCTCTTCAGAAATGTCTAATTCAGGAAAATCATCTGAAGAAATTGTTGCGAAATCAGCATGAAATCCTTTAGCGCTGACCGTTAGTTTGCCGTTGGCTAAACAGAATTCTAAATCTTCTTTATCTGGCAAAGACCTGCAAAGTTCTGACATTTTTCTAGCAGAAACCGTTGTTTCACCCTCTTCCGCTATTGACACAACCTCAGTAGTGGCCTGGATTTGAATTTCTAAATCGGTAGCAGTCACCTCTACAAGGCCTGCAGCTACTTTAATCCTTAAATTTGCAAGTATTGGAATGGTTTGCCTTCTTTCAGCAACGGCCGCAGCATTCTGCAGTGCATCTACTATTTGTGATTTTTCAGCAATAAATTTCATATAGTTAGATTGTAAGGACTCTTACCAGTTTAGTATAGTCTTCCTCTATATCTAAATTGAAATCTCTAAGCTCTCTTATTTTCTTGCAGGCATGAATAACAGTAGTATGGTCCCTTCCACCAAAAGACTCGCCTATTTCGGGCAGGCTGTAGTTAGTTAATTCTTTAGCTAAAAACATTGCCATCTGCCTGGGCCTTGCAACAGACCTGCTTCTTCTTTTGGAAAGCAAATCACTTAATTTTATATTGTAGTACTCTGCTGTGGTTTTTTGAATATTGTCCACACTGACTTGTCTTGCCTGAATTGCTAGAAGATCTTTTAAAGAATCTTTTATTAATTCCACCGTTATGGGTCTTCCTGTAAAGTTTGCATTCGCTATAACTCTTTTTAAGGCCCCTTCAAGCTCCCTTACATTAGACCTGACTTTTTGAGCTATAAAAAATGCCGCCTCTTCATTCAAATCCTGTTCCATTTGCTCTGCCTTACTTAGCAAAATTGCTACTCGAGTTTCAAGCTCCGGCGGCTCTATAACTACCGGAAGCCCCCATCCAAACCTTGATTTGAGCCTATCTTCCAAGCCGTCTATTTCTTTTGGGTACCTGTCACAGGTCAAGATCATCTGGCTTCCTCTCTCTAATAATGAGTTGAAAGTATGAAAAAGCTCCTCTTGAGATTGTTCTTTTTTTGCAAAAAATTGAATGTCATCTATTAACAGGGCATCAAGCGATCTATAGTGCTGCTTAAACTCACTAATAGCTCCTAATTGTAGTGATTTTACCATATCACTCACGAACTTCTCGGAATGTACATACGCTATTTTTTTTGAAGGATCGTCTTTCTTTATTTGATTTCCAACCGCATGCATAAGATGGGTCTTGCCAAGACCAACCCCTCCATAAATAAACAGCGGGTTATATGAGTTCTTAAGGCCGCTTGCTATCTGTTTTGCAGCAGCAAGTGCAATGTGATTAGACTTCCCTTCTACAAAAGAACTAAAATTAAATGACTCTATAAGGTTGCTTTTGAGTTTAACGTTTTCTTGTATTGAACTTTTAGGATTCACCACACCCTTGGTATTTTTTAATATTGGCGCAGAAACCTTCTTATTAGTAGCTTCAAATTCTAGATTCAGATCTGAATTGCTTGTTATGGCAGAAAGCCTCTCCTCAATTGATAGTCCATAATTCTGCTCGACCCAATCAGAAATGAACTTGTTGGGAGCCAAAACAGTGTAGGAAAGCGGGTTAGAGCCCGAATTCTCTTCTAGAAGAAGGGGCGCTATCCAGGTAGAGTACTCCTCTATAGTAAGATCTCTCTCCAGGGTTTTCTTGCATTCGTTCCAAAAATATAAATCAGTCATTGAAATTATTATATACAAAACAACTTACTTATCCACAGCATAACCACAATTATTTATTGTGGATAAGTTGTTAATATATTGTTTCTTTCTTTTTACTTGTTAATTTAGAGGAAAAAACCTATCATGCGCAACCATTTTAAGTATTAAATACACTATAAAATCATGAAAAGAACATATCAACCAAGTAGAATAAAAAGAGCTAGAACTCATGGATTCAGAGCGCGCAATGCTACGGTTAGTGGTAGAAAGGTTCTTAGCAATAGAAGAAAAAAAGGAAGACAGGCTCTAACTGTTTAATTTCTTATGGGAGTAAAACACTCCATTCCATCCTCAGAAGGCTTTGATGAAATATTTGCCAAGCCTGACTTTAAAACCCACTCTAAACATTTTTTGTTATTAGCAAAAAAAAACACCCATGGCCGCCCCAGGATAGGTGTGGCCGTTAGAAAGAAAGACATTAAACTTGCCGTGAATAGAAACAAAATAAAAAGAAAAATAAAGGGTGGTTTTCTTGCAAACGCTTTAAACTTATCCGCGGCCGATTATGTTGTTTTAGTTAAGAAAAATATTCCAGAAATGAATAAACTTATTACCGAAGAAATAAAAGAAATTTGGACTAAGTGTATAGGGGAGTCGTGGTAAAAAGAGCTTTCATAATTTTTATTAAATCCTATCAAAGATACATAAGTCCTTTGCTGGGTCCAAGCTGTAGGTTTTACCCGACCTGTTCGGAATATGCGCTGCAGGCTATAACAAAATTTGGCGTCCTTAAGGGTTTGTTTATTTCAGTTAAAAGAATCGTCAAGTGCAACCCCTGGGGAGGGAGCGGACTTGATCCAATACCAGGAGAAAAAGATGGATCTAGTTAGGGCTTTTTTAATATTTACAATAGGGGCAATTCTTTATTATTTACTTCTTCAGTGGCCTGCAAATAACGGCCAGTCTACCAAAGAGATCAATACTGGATCCTTTGAAAATAATGTTATATCTGAAAGTAAAGACTCACTTACAACTTTTGATTCGGCCCCCCAGGAAGGTTTGTCTGTTTTTAAAGCTACAGAAAATAAAACGAACTACGGCGATCTTATAGTACTAGAAAATAACACTTTAAAGCTTACCTTAGATGGCAACACTGGCAGGATTGTCAGCTCTGAATTAAAGGGTATAAAAGTAGAAAAAAATGGACAAGAAGATTTAAAGATATTTGGTAAATTAGGGCAGAGTGAATACTTTGCTAACAGTGGATTTTTTACTCGGTCGAAAGGCTATCTAAACCCAAACCTCTCTTTAGATAGGTCTTATGATGCCAACTTAAATACAAAAGTTTTTGAGTTTTCCGGAGGCGGTAATGGTCTCAAGTATTTCAAAAAAATTACCTTAACTGAGGGGTTGTTTTCAGCAGTCATTGAAGATGTCGTTTCTGGCCCTTTAGGAAACACCCCGGTTGAAGTTACTCCTTATGTTGTTATTGAGCGCGGTAATGATGAAACGGGCGAGGGCGGGTTAGCCTACACATATCTTGGTCCTGTTTTTTCTACAGAACTAGAAAGGTTTGAAAAATATGACTTTGACGATATAGATGACGAGGCTTTCAAGAGGAGTTCAAAAGGCGGTTGGGCTTCTTTAATACAGCATTACTTTTTATCTGCTTGGGTGCCTGATCAAGAAAAGTCTTATTTATATCAAGCGCGCAAAAGCTCTTCGGGCAATAGGTATAGCATTGGTTATACAGGGGTCTCTGAAACGCTCGACTCAGCGAATACAGAGATATCGCAAACTAACACCCTATACGTGGGTCCTAAATTACCCGAACAACTTAAGGCAATCCACCCAGATCTTGATTTAACGGTTGATTATGGGTTTTTGTGGTGGATGGGAAAGCCGATGTATTGGTTGTTGAACGTAGGCCATGATCTCTTTAAAAATTGGGGCTTGGCTATAATATTCCTAACCATCCTACTAAAAGTCCTTACCTGGCCTCTTTCTGCAGCTGCTTATAAATCTATGGGTAAGATGAGGGTTCTTCAACCTAAACTTGCAGCAATGCAAGCTCAGTTTGGTGATGACAAACAAAAGGCCGCAGCGGCAATGATGGAATTCTATAAAAAAGAAGGTGTGAATCCGTTAGGAGGCTGTCTTCCTATGATTATCCAAATGCCTTTCTTTCTAGCTTTTTACTGGGTCTTAATGGAAACAGTAGAATTAAGACACTCACCGTTCTTTTTCTGGATTGATGACCTGTCTGCAAAAGACCCCTACTTTATATTGCCTCTTCTTAATGCGGCAGGAATGTACTTTTCACAAAAACTCACACCCACGCCAGCTAATGCCGATCCTATGCAGGCACAAATGATGAAATACTTCCCTCTGGTTTTTGCACTTATATTCGCGTGGTTTCCATCTGGATTAGTTTTATATTGGCTTATGAACATGCTGGTAACCCTTTTACAGCAGTGGTGGTATTACAGAAAGGTGCTCAAAAGTTAATTCAAAACAATGACCCAAGACACCATAATAGCCCCAGCAACAGCTCCTGGTAGTGCTGGAATTTCTATTCTTAGGGTTTCAGGGGTAAGATCTCATGAAATATGCTCCTCTTTGTGTGGGGGTCTGGCGGAGCCTTTGGTTTTTAAAAATTGCTCTATTAAGATAAAGTCCGGAGATATTGTTGATAGGGGTCTTGTTGTTTGTTTTAAAGGTCCGGCAAGCTATACGGGCGAGGATATAGTGGAAATTCATTGCCACGGAAACCCCGTAATAGTAAACATGATCATAGAAGAGGCTTTGCTTCAAGGTGCTCGCATAGCAGAACCCGGTGAGTTTACTAAACGTGCGTTTTTAAATGACAAACTTGACCTAGCTCAAGCAGAATCCGTAGCGGATTTAATCTCAGCTCAATCTGATTTGGCTGTAATCAGTGCCAACGCCTCTTTGGTTGGAGAATTTTCCAAAAAAATAGATCGATGTATTAAAGAAATTACTAAAACCAGGATCTTTGTTGAAGCTTCCATAGACTTCCCAGACGAAGAGATACCAGAACAAGATTTAAGTGATCTTATTTTATCTATCGAAGGTCAAATTGCCTCCGTAGAAGCTCAAATTCAATCCTCTAAACAGGGCGTGATGATAAGAGAGGGTGTAAAAGTAGTTATTCTTGGGGCTCCAAATAGTGGCAAATCAACCCTTTTAAATAAGCTTGCCAAAAACGATTTGGCTATGGTTTCAGACATACCCGGAACCACACGAGATTTAATAAAAACAAGAATAAACTTGGAAGGGGTGCCGGTAGAGTTTGTGGATACAGCTGGAATCAGAACCCTTACAGAAGACCCACTAGAAATAGAGGGGATGAAGAGGGCTAGATTAGAAATAGCCGACTCAAACTTAACGTTACTTTTATCGGAACCTGGAGGTCTTTGGCCGGAAATAGAGGAACAAATAAACACATTAAAGGTGTGTAACAAGTCAGACTTGGTTGGCGGCCCAAATCCAAGTGGGTCAGATTTAAATATTTCTGCCAAGACGGGTGAAGGAATAGATGAATTAATTAAAAAAATATTACTTGGAGTGGGCTTTAATCAGGGTGCAGAAAACCCCGCCACCTCAAGAAGAAGACATGTTGATTGCCTTGTATTGGCCCACCTAAATTTAGAAGAGTCATTGGTTTTGCTTAAATCTGGAAACAGCCTAGAGGTTGTAGCTGAGTTGCTACTATCTGTTCAAACCCACCTTGGAAACATAACAAACCCTATTTCATCTGATGACTTGCTGGGAGAAATATTTTCTGAGTTCTGCATAGGAAAGTAATTCTTGTTAATAAATGCTGTACTCTTTTTTTCTATTTGTTAATAAAAAAAAGACCCACATTTTATTTGGTTTTATCAACACCATTGGTGGTTACGAGAACATTTTTTCTGATGTAATAAAAACCTTCACTAAACAAGCCTTATTTGAGTTATCAACAGAAAGGCCCGACCCCTATAAACAACAACAAATTAATCTTATATAATACATAGGAAAATAAAATTATATTAACATTGTGGATAGTTTTGAAATTATAGTAATTGGAGGTGGTCATGCGGGTGTAGAAGCTGCAGCGGCTAGCGCGAGAATGGGCAGGAAGACGCTCTTGATAAGCCACAAGAAAGATTCCATTGGTCAAATGTCTTGTAATCCGGCGATAGGTGGAATTGGCAAGAGTCACCTAGCAAAAGAAGTGGATGCTTTGGGAGGGCTTATGGCTAAAGCAACTGACACCTCTGGAATTCATTACAGGGTGCTTAATGCAACAAAAGGCCAAGCTGTGAGAGCTACACGAGCGCAAACCGACCGAAAGCTTTATAAACAGTCAATCCAAAGCCTGCTTTCGTCACAAGAAAATTTAGAAATATTAGAAGATGCCGTGGAGGACATCACTACAGAAAACGGCCTATCAACAGGTGTTATTACCTCTTCTGGAGCGTTTATAAAATCTTCACACATCGTTCTAACAACAGGAACTTTTTTGGGCGGCATAATGCACACAGGCTTCGAGCAAAAACCGGGCGGTAGGGTTGGCGATCCGCCCAGCATCATTCTTGCAGAAAAACTTAGATCTATGCCGTTTCGTGTTGGCAGGTTAAAAACCGGAACCCCTCCGCGGCTTAACGGAGACACAATTGATTGGTCTAAACTTTCTACACAACCCGGAGACCTTCCCACGCCACTATTATCTTACACAGGAGATACCAAAAACCACCCCAAACAAGTTAATTGTCACATTACCAGGACTAACGAAAAAACTCATCAGATTATCAGAGACTCGTTGGATCAATCTCCCCTATACAGCGGGGTTATAGAAGGCGTTGGGCCGCGTTATTGTCCGTCTATAGAAGATAAAGTGGTTCGTTATGCTGAAAGGAGCTCGCACCAAATTTTTGCTGAACCCGAAGGTCTTACAACTACCGAAATATACCCCAATGGAATTTCAACAAGCCTCCCCCTTGAAGTTCAAATAAAACTGATAAACTCAATTTTAGGATTTGAAGAAGCCGAGATAACCAAAGCAGGCTATGCCATTGAATACGACTACTTTGACCCAAGAGACCTCAAGCACACACTTGAAACTAAGCACGTAAAAGGACTGTATTTTGCTGGACAGATAAACGGAACTACCGGCTACGAGGAAGCTGCAGCCCAAGGCCTGATGGCTGGAATAAACGCGGCCCTAAATTTTGACAACCAGGCTGAGTGGGTGCCAGGAAGGCACGAAGCGTATATTGGGGTGTTGATAGATGATCTGGTTACTCTGGGAACAAAAGAACCATACAGAATGTTCACCAGTCGAGCTGAGTACAGGTTAATTTTAAGGGAAGACAATGCCGACATGAGGCTAACTGAAAAAGGACGTAAAATTGGTTTGGTAGATGACGCACTTTGGGAAAAATATAAAGAAAAGAAAAAACAAAGCCAGGAAGAATTTGCTCATTTGAAGAAAAGAAAAATAGTGCCAGGAACAAAATCAGCAGAGCATTTAACGGAACAAACGGGTGAAAAATTTTCTTCTGCAAATTCGCATTACGAGATCTTAAAAAGACCGGCAATTAAATACAAGAACCTTCCAGAACACAATCCAGACCTATCTAAAAACGTAGTGGACGAGATAGAAGCTGAAATAAAATATGCAGGTTACGTGGCACGACAAGCGATTGAAATTACTAGACTCCAAAAAAATGAGAACACCAAAATACCAGAAAGCCTGAATTATGAAAATGTCGTCGGACTCTCCAACGAGGTGAAGCAGAAACTTTCATCAGTAAAACCAGAAAGCCTTGCCAGGGCTTCAAGGGTTCCGGGAATAACGCCAGCAGCCATTTCCCTACTAATGATCCACCTAAAGAAAGAACGAAAGCTAGCAGGTTAAAGCTTGGATAAACTAAAACACTACGAACAGCTTGTGGTGTCCTGGAGTAGGACCCACAACCTAATATCCAAAAGTCAGATTTCCAACATAGGCGCCCACATTGAAGACTCACTTTCAATCTCTGATATGCTCAGGAACTCGATCATGGATGTCGGCAGCGGCGGCGGGTTTCCAGGAATTCCCCTTGCAATAACCAACCCCGAAAAGAGTTTCTTTTTAGTTGAAAGCAACTCAAAAAAATTCTCTTTTTTACTTAATGCCACCAATAAACTAGAACTCCATAACGTAAAGATTTACAACAAGCGGGTAGAGGCTCTTGAGGCTGATAATTTTCCAGAGGACCTTGATGTTGTTGCCAGGGCGCTTGGCAGCACAGAAGAAATAGTAAAACTCACCAAAGCCTTCCTTGATAACAAGAACACAAAACTTAAGTTGATGAAGACAGAAGAGCAAATGCTTAAAGAAAACCTTCCAAAGGGATATGTTGTGACAAAAAAAGAAAGTATTTATTCAAAAGAAAAAGACAAGAGCCGCATCTTGGTTACAATACAAACAGAGAGTTAATTGTGTACAGAATAGTAATAGCAAACCAAAAAGGAGGCGTTGGAAAGACAACGACTGCAATAAACCTTTCTGCTTCTTTGGCGGCAATGAAGAGGCGAGTTCTTTTGGTTGATGCAGACCCGCAAGCAAACGCAACTACAGGATCGGGGCTGGAGAAGGTTGATGAAACTGTAGGAACTTCTTCTGCATTACTGAACCTTCCGGGCAGAAGGATATTCTCCTCTAAAGACCTTGGCTACGACGTCATGCCTTCAGGGCCTTCCCTTGTCGCAGCAGAATCAGCACTCAGAAACATGGAAGACAGGGAGTTGGCGCTTCTAAACAGCTTGAATGCAGTGAAAGATGACTACGATTACGTCATTACAGATTGCCCACCTTCGCTGAATTTATTAACAATCAATGGACTGCGTGCATCAACGGATCTTTTGGTGCCAATGCAGTGTGAATATTTTGCCTTAGAGGGCCTAGCGGGGCTGATAGAGACCATAGACCAGCTAAACCACAGTACCGGTCATAACCTTGAACTGAAAGCCATAGTAAGAACCATGTTCGACCCCAGGAACAAGCTTGGACAAAAAGTTACAGAGGAGTTGATTACGCATTTTAAGGATGAGCTTTTTTCAACAGTTATTCCCAGAAATATAAAATTAGCGGAAGCACCAAGTTTTGGAAAGTCTGCACTGTCTTATGAGCCAAATGCCAAGGGGACGCTGGCTTACCTGGCAATGGCAGGAGAATTAATTTCTAGAATAGAAAAACAACACATGGAGACCGCAGTACATGAGTAAGGATGATAGCAGCCCACTAGGAAAAGGACTGGGGTCGCTCTTAGGAGAAAGAACGAAGCCAAAAAATTCAGGTCAAAACGAACTTCCTATAGAAGACCTTACCCCGGGTCAATATCAGCCAAGAAAAAAAATGTATCGAGAAACTCTCCAAGAGCTTGCTAATAGCATAAAAGCTCAGGGCATCATTCAACCCCTGGTTGTTAGAAGGCAAGCTTCGGGGCGATACGAAATAGTGGTCGGAGAGAGACGATGGAGGGCCGCTCAAATGGCCGGCTTAACAACCGTACCTGTAGTAATCAAAGAGTTAAGAAACGATGAGGCTGCAAAGATAGCTCTCATAGAAAATTTGCAAAGAGAGGATCTTAATGCGATGGATCAGGCAAGGGCCCTCCAGCGCCTTCAAAAAGAATTTAATTTAACCCAAGATGCTTTGTCGGAATCAGTAGGAAAATCAAGGACCGCTGTCACTAACTTACTAAGGTTACTCAACCTCTCTTCTGAGGTTCAGGAATTATTAGAGGCTGGAAAAATAGAGATGGGACATGCAAGGGCATTATTGCCTCTTGAGGGACCAACTCAACTCACCATTGCCCACGAAGTAATTTCAAAAGGTCTTTCTGTGCGAGAGGTCGAGAAGCTAGTATCTAAGAATAAAAATACCTCAAAAACAAACACTGCAAAGCCCAACAAAAACCCAAATACTCAAAATTTAGAAAGGGAGCTATCAGAAATTTTGGGAGCAAAAATCGAGATAAAGCACAACTCAAAAGGAAAGGGCAAGATGGTTATTAATTTTAACAACTTAGACGCACTTCAAGGAATTCTCGATAAAATAAAATCTTAAAATAAAATAAATAAAATTTGTGATTGGAATACTGCTCACACATCTTTATAATCGCCGCCAATAAATCCTCATGGCTAACAAAGAACTAAATTCAACAGATTACATAGAACACCACCTTACCAACTTAACGTACGGTAAATGTCCTGATGGCACATGGAGTTTTGCTGAGGTACACGGTAAAAGTCAGGTTGCAGGTACGGAAGCAAGTTGCCAAATTTCAGAAATGGGATTTTGGGCATTTCAAGTAGACACACTCTTCATGTCTTTTTTCTTAGGACTGTGCATGATTACCGTATTTAGAAAAATAGCAAAAAACGCAACCTCCAAGCAACCATCCAGATCGCAAAATATTTTTGAATACCTTGTTACTTTCGTTAGGGAGCAAGTTACGGAGAACTTCACGGCTTCAAAAAACCCAATCATGGGACCCTTGGCCCTTACTATTTTTACTTGGGTCTTGTTGATGAATCTAATGGACCTCTTGCCGGTTGACCTCGTTCCTTGGGCATTAAATGGATTTACCGCACCAGGTGCAGAGGGTGGAGCCATTCATTACTTTAAAGTTTTGCCGGTAGCAGACATCAACGCCCCAATAGGAATGGCCTTGGGAGTTTTGATATTGATTCATTATTACAGCATTAAAAACAAAGGCCTCGGTGGTTTTTTGGCCGAGCTTACGTTCCAACCCTACGGAAAGTGGATGGCACCAATAAATGTAATATTCGAAATACCAGGCTTCTACGCCAAACAATTAGCACTAGGCTTAAGACTTTACGGAAATTTATTTGCTGGCGAGATGATTTTTATATTAATCGCCTTATTTTTTAGCGGTTTTTTTGATTCCTTCACCGGAGTGCTAACCGGCGTCGCAGGAATAGCCTTGAATTTTATCTGGGCAGTTTTTCATATACTTGTGGTTGTACTGCAAGCATTTTTATTCATGGTTCTTACGCTTGTTTATCTACAACAAGCACACGAACATCATTAACGATTTTTACTAAAGGAGACTAAAATGGAAGAAGCAGAAGCAATTAGAAGAGTGGCGGGAGCGTTACTTACAGCAGGAGGGGCTATTGGAGTTGGGATAGGCGTGGGTCTTATAACGGCTAAGTACTTAGAAGGTATAGCCAGACAACCAGAACTTCAACCCTACTTATTTACTCAGCTCTTGATCGGAATGGGATTAGTGGACGCTATACCCATCGTTTCATTAGCTATTGGTTTACTGTTCTTATTCACTTAAAACTAAGACTTAAGGTAATCCTATGAATTTTAACGCAACTTTATTTGGTCAGCTTCTGGCTTTCCTCTTTTTTGTATGGTTCTGCATGAAATATGTATGGCCCCCAATGCTAGCTGCATTGGAAGAAAGAGAGAAAGAAATTGCTGACGGACTGGATGCGGCCAGCAAAGGAAGACGAGAACTTGGTGAAGCTGAAACTAAAAAAGCTGAAGTTATGGAGGCTGCTAAAAAAGATGCAGCTGATATATTAAGTCAGGCAAATCTTAGAGCCAATCAAGTCATAGAGGACGCTAAAGAGAAGGCTCAAGAAGAGGCTGACAGGATAAAAGTATCAGCAGAAAAGGACGTTGTTCAAAGCATGAACAAAGCCAGAGAAGGGCTTCGTTCTGAGGTTGCCGTCTTGGCTGTAGCCGGTGCCGAAAAACTTTTGAAGGCTGAAATAAACAAAGAGAGCAATGCAGCACTCATAGATGAGATAGCAGGCGAACTTTAAAAAATGGCGAATTTAGAAACACTTTCCAGGCCATATGCCCAAGCTTTGTTTGAGCATTCTGACGGCTGGTCAAAAGACCTTGATCAGATAAGCGAGGTTGTTTCTATGCCAAGCGTTTCAAATCTTATCGACTCTCCTCATCTTTCTTATCAAGAGAAGGTCGGTAAATTTTTATCACTCTTGCAGGGCGAAGTTGAAGACAAGTCCATCAATTTTCTTAAAGTTCTAGGAGAATCAAAACGACTGTCTTTGATACCGGGCATTGCAACTCAATACAGGTTGTTGGTTGAGGCAAAAGAAGAAAAGAAGAGAATTGAGCTTTTCTCTCCTTATGAACTTTCTGAAGAGCAAGTTCAAAAGTTGTCTTCTTCTTTAAGGAAGCAGTTTGGTGAAAACCTCTCAATAGAAGCAAAAATAGACGAATCACTAATAGGTGGTTTTTTAGCAAAATGTGAAGATGACGTTTTTGATGCGTCTATAAAAGGCAAGCTAGAAAAACTAAGAAATCAAATTACATAAACACTAAAGGTTAAAAATGGAAGAATTAAACCCATCTGAAATAAGCCAAATTATTAAACAAAAGATAGATGCGCTGGACTCGGAGCCAAAGCCTGGTAACGAGGGCACCATAGTCTTTTTGGCAGACGGTATTGCAAGGATACACGGTCTTGGCGAAGTTATGAATGGAGAGCTAATACAGTTTGAGCATGGCGTTCAAGGAATGGCTCTAAACTTAGAAAGAGACTTTGTTGGAGCGGTTATATTGGGAGACTACAAGCTGCTTTCTGAAGGCGAGTCTGCTAAATGCACCGGAACAATTTTAGAAGTACCTGTAGGCGAAGCAATGCTAGGAAGGGTTGTTAATGCACTGGGTGAGCCAATAGACGGTAAAGGCGCCATAGAAACTGAACACAGATCTCCGGTTGAAAAAATTGCACCTGGTGTAATTTCAAGACAAGGGGTGGATCAGCCGGTACAAATTGGACTAAAGGCGATCGATAGTATGGTTCCAGTAGGAAGAGGTCAAAGAGAACTAATAATTGGTGACAGACAAACAGGAAAAACTGCAATTGCTATCGATGCAATTATTAATCAAAAAGACACAGGCGTTAAATGCGTTTACGTGGCTATCGGACAAAAACAATCTACGATAGCTGGAGTTGTAAGGACCTTAGAAAAATACGGCGCAATGGAAAATACCATCGTTGTAGCTGCGGGTGCCTCTGACCCTGCTCCTATGCAATACATTGCTGCTTTCGCGGGCTGTTCCATGGGGGAGTATTTCAGGGACAGAGGTGAAGATGCCTTGATCGTATACGACGATCTTACCAAACAGGCTTGGGCATACAGACAAATGTCACTGTTGTTAAAGAGACCTCCAGGAAGGGAAGCCTATCCAGGAGATGTTTTTTACCTTCACTCAAGACTTCTTGAAAGAGCAGCAAGAGTGAGTGTAGATTACGTGGAAAAATTTACAGACGGAAAAGTAAAAGGACAAACTGGATCGCTTACGGCGCTTCCAATAATTGAAACACAAGCCGGAGACGTTTCAGCATTCGTCCCAACAAACGTTATTTCAATTACTGATGGGCAAATATTTTTAGAGACCTCTCTGTTCAGTGCGGGTCTTAAGCCGGCAATGGATCCGGGCATATCGGTATCCCGTGTTGGTGGCGCCGCTCAACTTCCTATCATAAAGAAATTAGGTGGCGGAATTAGAACTGCCTTAGCTCAATACAGAGAACTTGAAGCCTTCTCACAGTTTGCATCTGATCTTGACGACGCATCCAGAGAACAGCTTGAGCATGGTACAAGAGTAACCGAGCTAATGAAGCAAGATCAAAACTCACCAATGAGTGTAGCTGAAATGGGAGCGGTTCTATTTGCAGCTAACGAAGGCTATCTTAAAGTGGTGGAAGTAGAAAAAATTAAAGACTTCGAACAGGCTCTTTTGGCTTACCTGCACTCTGACTATTCAGACCTCATGAAGACAACAGCTGAAACTGGAGCTTACGGAGACGAACAAGCTGCTCAGTTCAAAGAAGCTTTAGATAAATTTGTAAGCACACAAACGTATTAAGATATGGCCAGCAGTAAAGAAGTAAGAAACCAAATTGCAAGTATTGGGAATACCCAAAAGATTACTAGTGCAATGGAGAAGGTTGCTGCTAGTAAAATGAAAAAGACCGAGACAAGGATGGCGAAGGGTCGACCTTACAGAGACAGAATGCTGGAAGTAATCTCTCACCTTGCGAACGGACAGCCAGAGTACAAACCAACTTTTATGCAAGAAAGAGAAGTGAAAAACGTCTCTATTATAGTTATAACTTCAGACAAAGGACTGTGTGGCGGTTTGAATGCAAACCTCTTAAGAGAAGTGACAAGATTTACAAAGCAACTTTCCGAGCAAGGAAAGCAAGTTAGTTATTGCTTGATAGGAACAAAGGGAAGGGCTTTCTTTAAGTCTTACGGTGGAAAAATTTTATCGGCAACAGAAAAACTTGGGGACGATCCTTCAATAGAAGAACTGTTGGGCGCAACAAAAGTGCTTTTAGATTCTTTTGTAGACGGAGAAACCGATCAGATCTATTTGGCCAGTAATAAATTTGTAAACACCATGACTCAAAGCCCTACCGTTGATCAGCTGGTCCCTTTAGTAAAAGAGAAAGCGGAAGAGAAGCCAAGTCATTGGGATTACATATACGAGCCGGACGACTCACGAGTTATCCTTGATGGACTGATGTCTCGATACATCGAATCTTTGGTTTATCAAGCGGTGGTAGAGAACATAGCGTGTGAACAAGCAGCAAAAATGGTAGCCATGAAAAGTGCAACCGACAACGCTGGTGATTTGATAGACGAACTGCAGTTGGTTTACAACAACGCCAGGCAGGCAGCAATCACACAAGAACTTTCAGAAATTGTAGCGGGTGCAGCAGCACTTTAATTATTAATTAAATTTTGGATTTAAAATTATGAGTACAGGAACAGTAATACAAATAATCGGTGCGGTAATCGACGTAGAATTCCCTAAAGATAACCTGCCTAAAATTTACGATGCCCTTGAAGTTGAAGATAACGGACTGGTTTTAGAAGTTCAGCAACAACTGGGTGACGGAATAGTTAGAACAATTGCCATGGGCGCATCAGAAGGACTTCAAAGAGGCGTTGCTGTTAAAAACACAAGCAATCCTATTTCGGTTCCAGTGGGAACGGGAACTCTTGGAAGGATCATGAACGTTTTGGGCGAGCCCATTGATGAAAAGGGCGACATTGAAGCCACAAAGACAATGCCAATTCACAGAGCGCCCCCTACTTACGAAGAACAAGCAGAAACAACAGAGTTGTTAGAAACGGGCATCAAGGTGATTGACCTTATGTGTCCTTTTGCTAAAGGCGGAAAGGTTGGTTTGTTTGGAGGAGCTGGAGTTGGAAAGACAGTAAACATTCAAGAGCTTATTAGAAACATTGCTTACGAGCACGAAGGTTATTCTGTTTTTGCTGGAGTTGGAGAAAGAACTCGTGAAGGTAACGACATGTACCACGAAATGATGGAAGGCGGAGTGCTTGATAAAGTTGCTTTGGTTTACGGTCAAATGAATGAGCCTCCAGGAAACAGACTTAGAGTTGCACTTTCTGGACTAACAATGGCAGAAGAGTTTAGAGACGAAGGAAATGACGTTCTTATGTTCATTGACAACATTTACAGGTACACCTTGGCTGGAACCGAGTGTTCTGCGCTATTGGGTAGAATGCCATCAGCAGTAGGTTATCAGCCTACGTTGGCCGAAGAAATGGGAGTTTTGCAAGAAAGAATTACATCGACCAAAACAGGTTCAATAACTTCAGTACAGGCAATTTACGTGCCGGCTGATGATAATACAGACCCGTCACCGGCAACCACTTTTGCTCACTTGGATTCAACCATTGTTTTATCCAGACAGATCGCGGCATTGGGAATTTATCCAGCAGTAGATCCTTTGGATTCTTCCAGTAGGCAGCTAGAACCTGAAGTGGTTGGTAAAGAGCATTACGACGTGGCCAACTCAGTCAAAATAGTTTTAAACCGTTACAAAGAACTTAAGGACATAATCGCCATTCTTGGAATGGATGAGCTTTCAGAAGAAGACAAGCTTGTTGTTTCAAGGGCCAGAAAAATAGAAAGATTCTTATCTCAGCCGTTCTTTGTTGCTGAGATTTTTACAAACGCACCAGGAAAATACGTACCTTTATCTGAAACCATCAGAGGGTTTAAAGGTATTGTTGCTGGCGATTACGACGACATTCCAGAACAGGCATTCTTCATGGCTGGCGGAATAGACGAAGTTGTAGAAAAGGCTAAGCAAGCGTAAAAATGTCAGTAATACGCTGCAGTATCGTTAGTCCCGAAGGGGAGTTGTTCTCTGGAGAGGTGGAGATGCTCATTGCTGATGGAGGTGCTGGTGAAGTTGCAATCACTCCTAGACACGCACCGCTGTTAACGAGCTTAAAGCCAGGTCCTTTAAGACTAACAATGGAAGGTGGAGAAGAAGAGGTTTTCTACGCATCCGGTGGTTTTCTAGAAGTTCAGCCGGGGTCAATAACCGTACTGACCGATACCGCAGAAAGAGCCGCTGATATTGACGAAGCCGAAGCAGAAAAAGCAAAAGAACTTGCAGAAAAAGAACTGGAAGGTCAGAAAGCAGACTTGGATTACTCTTTGGCAGCCGCACAATTGGCCGAAGCTGCAGCAAGACTGAAGTCGTTACAAAAACTTAGAAAAAAGTAAACAACCCATACTTTTTTGGGTATGTGGGCATTTTGCTCTACTATAAACGCTCTATGAACACCGATTTTATAATATTAGCAGCCGGTAAAGGTACAAGAATGGGCGGGGAGCTACCAAAAGTCTTAAATCTTCTTGGTGGAAAGCCTCTTGTTCAACATCTTTTGGATACCGTATCTTCAATAAAAGACTCACACGTTAAGTTGGTGGTCGGTTACAAACCTGATCTGGTAAAAAGCAGTTTAAACATCAGTAAAAAAACAGAATTCATCCTCCAAAAGAAACAATTGGGTACTGCCCATGCGGTAAAACAAACCCTAAAAGGACTCCGATCAAATTCCGTGTCCTTAGTTTTGTACGGCGACGGACCTTTGGTTAAAAAACAAACACTATCAAGGCTTATAGCTTCAGCAGAAAAGGGCAATCTATCAATTTTAACCTACGAACCAGAAAATCCTTACGGGTACGGAAGAATAGTCAGAGGAAAGGGAGGTCTGGTAGAGAAGATAGTTGAGCATAAAGACGCATCCGCTGAGGAACGAAAGATTTCAGAAGTAAATTCAGGAATACTGGCCATAAAGACAAAACATCTTAAAGGGCTCGTAAATAAAATATCTAATAAAAATGCCGCTAAAGAATACTACTTAACCGACATAGTGGAACTGGCAAACAAGGCCAATATCCCGGTTAAAGCAACCGTGGTGGCAGATCACAAACAGGTATTGGGGGTAAACACTTCTGAAGAATTGCACGATCTTGAGAGGCAGTATCAGGAAGACTTGGCGAGACAGTTGATTAACAAGGGTGCTCGAGTTGCCGATACATCGCGTATTGATATAAGGGGAGAATTGTCTGTAGGACTGGGTTCGTTTCTTGACATCAATGCCGTCTTTGAGGGCTCCAATAAAATAGGTAAAAATGTATCTATAGGACCTAATTGTTACATCAAGGATTCGGTATTGGCGGACGACGTAAAAGTCATGGCAAATACCGTTATAGAAGATTCGATCGTGGGTTCGGGCTGTGCCTTGGGACCTTTTGCCAGAATAAGAGGTGGAACTAAAATGGAAACAGGTTCTGAGCTTGGAAATTTTGTTGAGGCCAACAGAAGTCATATTGGTCCGTCTTCTAAAGCAAAACACTTAACGTATCTCGGTGATGCAGAATTGGGCCGAAAGGTAAACGTTGGAGCTGGAACAATTACCTGCAATTACGACGGCAAGAACAAAAATAAAACCATCATGGGCGACAACTCCTTCATAGGGTCAAACTCTTCTTTGGTGGCCCCAGTGAAATTGGGCAAAGATTCCTATACGGGTGCGGGTTCAGTAATAACAAAGAACGTAAAAGACGGGGAGCTTGCCATTGGAAGGGGAAGGCAAGTAAACTTTAAAAAGAAGAAATAATATGTGCGGAATTATAGGGGTGGCTTCAAACAGGCCGGTTGTGGACAAGCTGATAACGGGCTTGGCGCGTCAAGAATACAGAGGATACGATTCCGCGGGACTGGCCGTCTTTGGAGAAGACAATGACAGCATTCAGGTCTTTAAGAGATTGGGAAAAGTAGCAGAATTGCAAAGTGCAGTTTCTGGAAACCCTTTGGGCGGGAGCACAGGAATAGCACACACCAGATGGGCAACGCACGGAGTGCCGGCAGAAAAAAATGCTCACCCGCATCACTCAAACAACGAAGTTTACGTCGTACACAACGGGATCATCGAGAACCACAAAGAGATCAAAACCACGCTAAAGGCACTGGGTTATAGCTTTGAATCCGACACCGACACAGAAGTCATAGGGCATTTGGTGCATGCAAAACTTGAGACAGCAGAGAATTTAGTTGAAGCGCTAAGGGCTGCGGTTAAAGATCTAAGGGGTGCTTACGCTATTGGGGCGGTGCATTCAAAAGAACCTTCAATTATAGCGGCGGCTAGAAAAGGAAGTCCGCTGGTAGTGGCGCACGGAGCGGGAGAGAATTTCATCGCCTCTGATCAATTGGCATTAGCAGGTTTTGCAGAAGATTTTATATTTTTAGAAGACGGAGACCTTGCAGAGATAACTCCTACTTCTACTAAATTTTGGAACACGAAAGACGAAGAGGTTGATAGACCTGTAGTCGTAGCAAAATCTTTGGGTGAAACCGTAGACAAAGGCGAACACCGACATTTCATGCTCAAAGAAATATACGAACAACCTGAAAAGATAAAAGGACTGCTTGATGGCCAGTTAACCGAATCAGGAGTCCAAGAAGAAATATTCGGACCAGGGGCCAAGGACGTATTCAAAAACGTAGAAGCCGTTCAAATAGTGGCTTGTGGAACCAGTTATCACGCAGGAACCGTCGCCAAGTATTGGCTGGAAGGTCTTGCGGGGCTTCCTTGCAGCGTTGAAGTTGCGAGTGAATTTCGATACAGAAACAAGGTGGTAGCACCAAACACACTGTTCGTGACCATCTCACAATCTGGCGAGACAGCCGACACACTGGCCTGCTTGAGATTTGCTGAGGATTTAGGTTATTTATCGCGTTTAGGAATTTGTAACGTACCTTCGAGCTCCCTAGCAAGAGAGTCTGACTTGGTTTTCTTAACCAAAGCCGGCCCTGAAATAGGCGTAGCTTCAACCAAAGCATTCACCACACAACTCGTAGGTTTGTTAATGCTGACTTTGATATTAGGAAGGCATCACGGGCTGTCTGCGGTAGCGGAAAGAACGATCAACGACTCTTTGAGGGCCTTGCCAGAATCTTTAGATGCCGTAATGTTGCTAGAAGATCAGATTATAGAAATGGCAGAAGATTTCGATCAAAAAGAACACGCACTCTTTCTTGGCAGGGGCATTCATTACCCAATAGCCATGGAAGGCGCTTTGAAGTTAAAAGAGATTTCGTACATTCACGCCGAAGCCTATCCGGCCGGTGAATTAAAGCACGGGCCTTTAGCGCTCGTGGATGCAGACATGCCGGTAGTAGCGGTTGCACCAAACGACGACCTTTTAGAAAAACTGCAATCCAACCTTGAAGAGGTTAGGGCCAGAGGTGGAAAGCTTTACGTTTTTGGACACTCAGAGGCTCATCACAACGACTCATCGATAACCAGATTCATAGAATTGCCAGAGATACCGGACTTAATTGCACCGTTAATCTACTCGATACCCCTTCAGCTTCTTGCTTACCACGTTGCCATACTCAAAGGCACGGATATTGACCAGCCAAGAAACTTGGCCAAGTCAGTCACGGTAGAGTAGAAACGAATGATGCTTTAAAAAGGAAAAATTATGGATATGGTAACGTTAGCAGTAGTAGGAATAATAGGATATGTATTTGCAATTCTCGGACTAGTTGCATTTGTTCGTTTGGAAAAATTAACAAAAACCTTAAAAGAAAAAGCAATTTTGGAAGAGAATTACAAAAAAGACTAATGCACCAAAGAAATCTACCCAGTGACCGTGAAATCACTACTCGCACTTATTCGGTCACCGTTGAGTAGGTTTGAGTGCAGAATTAAAAAGGACAGTCTGTGGGAAAAATAAATTTAAAGTTATTTGAATGGTATTTTCTGCTCGGTTTATCTCTTTATACAGTCGGTCAGTTTTTAATTTTTATTTTCTTTAATGATATTGATGCACTTCACGCCCAAGAACCTATAGATTTTGCTCATTGGTTTATGTTGATTGGTGCATTATTGCTTATTCCACAAATAGGGAATTTTCCAAAAACTAAATTAAATCTTATCGGCACTCCTGTATTAGTTATTGGAATAGGTTTAATAATTGGAATGTGTGTTCTTGATTTTATTTTTTGGAGCATAAAATCACCCGAATTCAAAAGTGAAGTAGCAACTCACCTAATCAATACTCCAGCAATATGGAAACCCTTTATGAACTTTAATGGTTGGTTATTTAACTTAGGTCTACTCATTAGCAGTTTTAGTTATTTCAAAAATTCAAGTGCTGGGACTATATTAGTTTTGACAGGCACCTTAATAATTTACTCAGGTGGTGGGTGGTTTAATGTTCTGGGGTATGTAATCCTTACAGTCGGGTTCTATATAAATTTTTACAGACAACCTTTGTCACAAAATGAATAAAAAAGAGATTGAGTTTTATTTAAAGTTCCACAAAGAGTTCAGAAAAAACTATACTCTTAATTCTGCACTCAAACTGAATCAGTCACGGTGGAATAGATTTGGATGTACCCCTTTTTGAGGACTAAAGATGAAATTTAATATATCACTAAAAACACTTGTACTAATTCAAGGGGTTCTCAT